>Ga0182024_10022074_pt1 | contig 11499 bp, 11 predicted proteins | sample P32metaG_FD_120480 | JGI IMG/M metagenome (GOLD analysis project Ga0182024, IMG submission 120480) | Permafrost microbial communities from Stordalen Mire, Sweden - P3-2 metaG (Illumina Assembly) | ecosystem: Environmental > Terrestrial > Soil > Wetlands > Permafrost | place: Sweden: Stordalen... | reverse complement strand
CTCGGGCGCAGCCACGGTGACGTTCACACCCAAGCGCAGGAGGGCCACTGCCAAGGAGCGCGTGACGTTCGTCGCGTCGCCGACGTACGCCACTTCGAGACCAGCGAGCGCGGTGACGTCGCCGCCGGCGAATTCGTCAGCGATGGTGAGAACGTCCGCGATGGCCTGCGTGGGGTGCGACGCGTCACTCAGCAGGTTGATGAGCGAGAGTCGCTCGTTCGTGGCCTCGCGCATGCGCGCGAAGACGCCGTGTTGGCGAATGCGCAACGCAGCGATCGAGTACATCTCGGAGATGGTCCGAGCGACGTCCTCGGCCGATTCGCGTCGGTCGAGACCGATCTCCTCGTCACCGAAGAACGTGGCGTAGCCGCCGAGTTCGTACACTGCCGACGAACTCGAGGCCCGGGTACGAAGGCTCGGACGCTCGAAGATGAGCGCCACGCCCTGACCCTTCATCGTCTCGTCGTCGAAGGGCGACGTCGCCAAGGAGTAGATCGATGACAACGTGTCGTCGTCCAATTGGTCGATGGCTATGAAATGTCGTGTCACCGGACGACCTCCGTCCTTCTGCTCGAGCCCGCGAGCGCGTCACGAAAGGCGTGTGGCGTCGTACCGTTCGCCATGAGTACCCGACGCGCGCCGCCTTCGAGGGCATCGAGGGCCGCGGTCATCTTGGGCCGCATGCCTTCGAGGATGGAGCCCTCGTCGATCATGCGTACCACCTCATCTCTCGTCACGACGGCCATCGACGTACTTTCGTCCGAGGGATCGCGTCGCAACTGATCGACGTCGCTCAAGAGCACCAACGCTTCGCACTGCATCGCGCCGGCGATCGCGCCGGCCGCGGCGTCGGCGTTGCAGTTCACCAGGTCACCGTGCTCGTCCGTGACGATCGAACTGACGACGGGGGTGACACCGCTCGCCCACAGCGTCTCGATGAGATCAGGTTTGACCGTTGGCACCGAAGCCGCACGACCCCAGGGGGGTCCGAGTGCGGCGGCGCACATGAGTGATTGGTCCGCGCCCGTGAGGCCGACGCTCGCCAGTCCGGCTCGGTTGAGGGCCGCGACCAGGCGGAGGTTCACTGAAGCGAGCGCCATCGCGACGATCTCCATCGTGGCGTCGTCAGTGACGCGCAGTCCCTCGTGGAATCGACTCTCGAGTCCGACGGCGTCGAGCAGCGACTGGATCTGTGGTCCCCCGCCGTGCACGACGACGACGTGGGTGGACTCGTCTCGCAACGCGGCGACGTCGGACGCCAGCGCGACGAGCACCTCCGAGTCCGGGCGCAGCGTATCGAGCGCGTGGCCACCGATTTTCACCACGTAGCTCTTCACGGCGTGAGTCCTATGAGTGGGAGCCCGAGCGTCTCGTCGCGACCGGTCGCGACGTTCCAGGCCTGCAGGGCTTGTCCGGCAGCACCCTTCGTGAGATTGTCGAGGGAGCTCATGGCGAGCAACCAACCCGTTCGCTCATCGACGCGAGCACTGACGAAGCAGAGGTTGCTGCCGAGTGGGTCCTTCAACGTGGGTGCGTCGTCGGTCACGACTACGAAGGGATCGTCCGCGTACGTCGAGCGAAGCAGGGCCAGCGCGTCGGCCGTGTCGAAGGTTGGTGACGTAACGCGGGCGTACGCGCTGACGAGCATGCCACGACTCACGGGCACGAGGTGGGGCGTGAAGAGCAGCGTCGCGCCAATCTCTTGTTGGATCTCGGGTGTGTGGCGGTGCGTGAGGAGGCCGTAGGCCTCGGCGTTGCCAGAGAGGCGAGAGAAGTGCAACCGGTCACTCGTGGCCCTCCCGGCGCCCGACGCACCGCTGAGCGCGTTCACGATGATGTTCTCGCGCTCGACGAGTCCCTGATCGCAGAAGGGACCAAGCGCGAGGGCGCTGGCCGTCGGATAGCACCCGGGCACCGCGATGAGCGTGGCGCCTCGAAGTTCGTCACGATGGCGCTCGACAAGACCGTAGACCGCGCTCGACAAGAGGTCAATCGCGCGGTGTTCCTGGCCGTACCAGCGCACGTAGTCGTCGGCGTCCTTCAGGCGAAAGTCGGCGCCGAGGTCCACGACCTGCACGCCGCGTGCGAGCAATTGGGGTACGAAGGCTTGACTCTCACCGTGAGGCAGCGCTAAAAAGACGACGTCGAGATCGCTGTCGAGAACGCGCTCGGACGATGCCACCATCAGTGCCGGGTAGGCGGCCGCGAGAGCGGGCGTGTGCTCGGCCACACGCTTACCAACGCTCGACGAACCACCTGCCACGACCACCTCGAGGTCGGGATGCGACGCCGCGAGACGAAGCACCTCCGTCCCGGCGTACCCGGTTGCTCCCATGACTCCGACGCGCATATGTCATTTTATGCACACGAGAGAGCAAAAGTGCAACTTTCTTCCCGCCGGGCTAGGCTCTTTCCATGTCACGAAGGGGCTGGGCGTACTTTCTCGCAATGGCGGTCATTTGGGGAATCCCCTACCTGCTCATCCGAGTCGCGGTCCGTCAGCTGGATCCCGGGGTCCTGGTCTTCGCCCGAACGGCGCCCGCCGCTCTCCTACTCTTGCCACTCGTCGTTGCCCAAAAGCAACTCCCCACCCTCTGGAAGAACATCAAGTGGATAGCCATCTTTGGCTTCGTGGAGTTCGGTGTCCCGTGGTACATGATGGCCACGGCGGAACGACACATCACCAGTTCGCTCACGAGCCTGCTGATCTGTTGCGTGCCACTCTTCTCGGTCATTGGTCAGCGGATTCGTCGCACCGAAGGCCACATCGCGCCGCGGCGCTACCTGGGACTCGGCATTGGCGCGGTGGGCGTTGGCTTTCTCGTCGGACTCGACCTGCGCGGCGGCACCCTCACGTGGATCGCGTTCATGATGGTCGTCTGCGTGGGCTACACGATCGGGCCGATCATCCTCGCGACGAAACTGAAGCACGTGCCCGGACCGACCGTCGTGCTGGGCGCGACGGCCATCGTGGCACTCTCTTGGATTCCGTGGGACCTCTTCCATCTTCCCGCGCACGTGTCCGGCGAAACATGGAGCAGCGTCGCGGTTCTCTCGGTCGTCTGCACGGCCGGAGCATTTCTCGTGTTCTTCGAACTCGTGAAGGACGTCGGCGCCACGCGCGCCACGGTCGTGACCTACTTCAACACGGCGATCGCAGTGGTCTTGGGCATCGTGGGGCTCCACGAACCTCTCACCGCCGGCATTCTCGTGGGCTTTCCCCTCGTCATCATCGGCTGCGTCTTCGCCACGAGTAGTCGCGAGCCCGTACTCGTCTCCTAGGTGGGCGCGTACTCCACCGAGACGCGCACCGCTCCGTCCACGAGGAGCCACAGTCGTCCGGGGGCGTCGGCGAGCACTACCTCGTCGTCTCGCTCGAGGGCGCGATGGTGGGTCACGCTGACGTAGTGGATTGGCACCTTCAGTACTTCACTGACGGCGAGCCACACGGCGGCGTTGTTCACGTGTTGGATGATGTCGAAGTCCGCCGCGCGCAGCGGCCACGCTCGATACCTCGCGTCGTCGGGAATAGCGGGGATCGTCACCCGCCCGGAGATCTTTCGCGCGCGACACGCCTCGCCGTAGACGTCGAAGAACTCTGGTCGCACCCGCACCGGGTGACCCGTCACGTCCGTGGGCACCCACAGCGCCGCGACTTCGAGCAGGAGTTGCCCTTCGAATTCGAAGTTGGTCCGGCGTTCGGCCCAGGCCGCGCCGACACCACCGCACCACGTCGTCAACGTGACGTCGTCGAGGTAGCGCGGCCAGCGCGCGCCCTCGACGTGTCGCATCGACGTGCGCCGAACGATCCAGACAATGTCCGACGAGGCGTCCGTTTCGATCCAGTCGTCGGTTCCGACGTCTTGGAGGTACCGCGCGACGCCGTCCAATCGCAACCGTCCTTCGTCGTCCGCGTCGCTCAGTCGGACTCGAAAGTCCATAGCGAATCGACGCCCTTGATCACTGAGCGCGACGAACTCGGTCTCGGCGTGGTCGATGGTGTCCTCCTAGCGAAGCGCCGCGCCCAGTGACGCGGCGATCTCAATGAGGGCCGCTCGAGCCCGCGTGATCTCGTCGTCACTGAGGGTGTGCTCCTCGGAACTCAGTCGAACGTTGTAGGCCAAACTGCGCGAACCCTCGGGCAGTCCCGATCCCTCGTAGACGTCGAAGAGGGTCACTTCTTCGACCAGATCGCTGGCGTGGCGCAGGGCGAACGCCAGATCGCCGGCGTTCACCGACCGCGGCGTCACGAACGCGAGGTCGATCACGGCACTGGGGTAGCGGCTCGGGACGTGGACGAACGACGAGGTTCGCGTCGCCGCCGCGGTGTCGGCCAACACGTCGAGGTTGACGTCGAGGACACCGAGACGACGGAGCGGCACGACGGCGGTGATTGCTGTCACCAGTTCCGAGTCGACCTCGCCCACGTAACCAAGCAACGACCCGGACACACGGTCAACAAGTTCCGCCGTTCGACTCGGGTGCAGCCCTCGAGGTGCGTTGCCCGTCGATCGCACCACGACGTCGAGGAGACCAAGACGGTGCGCGAGCACGTCCCACAGGGCCACGGCACTTCGCGCGTCGTCTTCGGGACGAGCCAGCACGATGGTGAGCCGCTCGTTCTCCTGGGGCAACGCCAACGACACCGATCCCCCGGCGCCGCCCCTCGTGACGCGAGGCGTTGACGCCACGCTCGGGTGCTCAAAGACCACGCCGAACTCGCCAAGGATCACGTCACCGGTTCCGCGTTCGAAGTTCTTGGCCCACGCGCGAACGAGTCCCGTCAGCATCGTCGCGCGCAACACCGACTCGTCGGACGCCAACGGATTCGTGACGCGAACGCGCGCGACGCCCGGGTGTAACAGATCAAAGTCGGCGTCGCTGCCGAGGGTGGGCGTCCACGCTTCGGTCACGCCGAGGTCGACGACCACGTCTCGTACGTGTCGGCGCAGTTGCTGGCGTGCGGTGAGAAAGCCAAGTTCGGGCCAGGTGGGACTGTGACGCGGCAGACGTCGATAGCTGTAGAGACGGGCAACCTCTTCGATCACGTCCGCTCGTCCGAGATCACCCTCACGCACGTCGAGCCTGGAACTCGGAGCCGTGACTTTGAGGTGCTGCTTCTTCTCTTTGACGCCAAAGCCCAACCCACGTAGGAGTGTCGTGACCTCGTCGCGATCGATGGACACGCCCAAGAGGCGTTGCACGTCGGCGTCACGCAGCGAGATCGTGGGTGGGGTCGGTACGCTGCCCCAGACGTCAATCGGGTCCGCTAACCAGATGAGTTCGGGCACGCTCTCGGAGAGGATCTGCACGAAGCGGGCCGCCGCGCGAAGGGCCAGGTGTGGATCAACGCCGCGCTCGAAACGATTCGACGCCTCGCTGCGCAGTCCGTGGCGCTTCGACGAACGCGCGATCGTCATCGGATCGAAGAAGGCCGCTTCGAGAAGGACATCCGTCGTACCAGCACTGATCTCGCTGGCCGCGCCGCCCATGACACCCGCGAGTCCCAACACGTGGTCGTCACCGTCGACGATGACGCAGTCTTCGCCAGTATCACCGAGACCGCGACCGCTCTTGGCCAGTTCTCGCTCGACACCATCGAGGGTCGTCAAGGTCTCGCCGTTTCGAGCGCGACGCGCTCTGAGCGTTCGCTTTGACACGTGCGCGGCGTCGTAGGGGTGGGTGGGCTGACCCAACTCCAACATCACGTAGTTCGAGGCGTCCACCACGTTCGAGATCGGTCGCATCCCGGCATTCTGGAGACGCTGCGCGACCCACGCAGGTGAGGGCACGACTCGTACGTTACGAAGTGCCGACACGCTCAATCGCCCGCAGAGATCAGGGTCGTCGATGCCCGCCGCGGCGAACGAGTCCGTCGGCGTCGTGTCGTTGGTCGTGGCGAGCGCCGGCTCGCGCAGGGGACGGCGAAGTCTCGTGGCGAGATCGCGCGCCACGCCCTCTACTGACCAGGCGTCGGGACGATTGATCTCGACCGAGAGGTCAAAGATGACGTCGGGTGTGATCTTGAGCGCCGCGAGAAGTCCCTCGCCGACGTGTGGATCAATGAGGTCGTCGAGCACCATAAGTCCTTGATGGTCGTCGTCCAATTCCAGTTCGCGCGACGAACAGAGCATCCCGTGCGACGTCACGCCGCGCATGGTGCGCTCGGCGATCGCGAAACCTCCGGGCAGCACGGCGCCCACGGGGGCCAGGGGCACGTAGTTTCCCACGGCGAAGTTCATCGCTCCACAGACGATCTCGAGCGGACCGCCGCCCGCGTCGACGACCACCAAGCGGATGCGATCGGCGCCTTCAATGGCGCGAATCTCGTCCACGCGCGCGACCACCACGTCGCTCAGTCCGTCGCCCACGTGGTGCACGCCTTCGACGACGAGGCCGAGGTCGTCGAGTGTCGCGCGCAGTTCGTCGAGCGACTCAGGCAAGTCGACGAATTCGCGCAGCCAGTTCAAGGAGATCTTCACGAGAGTTGCTCCAAGAAACGCGTGTCGTTCTCGATCAGCGCGCGCATGTCGCCCAGTTGGTGGCGCATCTGCGCGCAACGGTCGATGCCGAATCCAAAGGCGAAGCCGCTCCACTCCTCACCGTCAATACCCACCGCGTCGAGCACGGCGGGGTCGAGCATTCCGCACCCCCCGAGTTCGATCCACCCCGTGAAGGAGCACGTGCGGCACCCGTCACCACGACAGATGGTGCAGGTCACCTCGAATTCGGCGGAGGGCTCAGTGAAGGGGAAGTAGCCCGGACGCAGTCGCGAGGCGATGTCGGGACCAAAGTAGGCCCGCGTGAAGGTTTCGATCACGCCGGCCAAATCACCAAAGGAGATACCTCGGTCGACGACGAGACCTTCGATCTGATGAAATCCCATGAGGTGTCGTGCGTCGGGCGTGTCTCTTCGGTAACAGCGTCCGGGCATCACCGAGTGAATCGGCAACGTCTTCGTCGACACGGCCTGCTCCATGAGGTGGATCTGGGTGGGTGAGGTGTGCGTGCGCAGCACCACCGTCTCGGGCTCGCCCAGATCGACGTAGAAGGTGTCCCACATGCCTCTCGCGGGGTGGGCGGGGGGGATATTCAAAGCTTCGAAGTTAAACCAGTCGCTCTCGACCTCGGGACCGTCGGCCACGGTGAAGCCCATGCCCACGAAGACGTCCTCGAGCTCTCGCTGGGTCAACGCGACGAGTCCCGGGTGACCAATCGAAAGCGGCCAGCGCACGTCACCCACGACGACGTCACCGAGGTCGAGGCGATCGGCATCGAGCGTTGCCAATCGAGCACTTTGGACAAGGAGTGCCCGACGCCCTTCGAAGGCCGACTCCACTACGCGTCGAGCTTCTTGAAGTTTCGCCCCCGCGGCCTTTCGTTCTTCTGGTTCAAGGGAACCGAGCGTCTTCTGCAAACCCGAGAGCAAGGAGCGCTTTCCCGTCAACGTTGCTTCCGCTTCGCGAAGGGCGTCGAGGGACGCCAACTCCTCAATGGTGGCGAGGAGTTGAGAGGTCTGCTCGGTGAGATTCGCGAGTGGTGAAGTGGTCATAACCCCTAAAGGCTAGGGGTTGGCGGCGTTGAGGACGTGTCTTCGCGTTGCCAGAGAGCCTCGAACGCGATGAGTGAGCCCGCGACCCCGGCGTTCAGCGACTCGCTCGCGCCGGCCATCTCGATCGTGATCGCGCCGTCGCACATCGCGATCGACGCGTCGTCGAGTCCGTCAGCTTCGTTGCCAATAACGACGACGGTGGGCTTCGCGAAGTCGACGAGTCGGTGACTCACTCCCCCACGCACGACGGTGGCGAAGGTTGTCGCCCCTCGTGACACGAACGAGCTCAGCACGGTACTCAGCGTGTCCTGCGCCACCGGCACGTGAAAGATCGACCCGGCGCTCGCGCGAAGGGTCTTGGGATTAAAGGGATCGACCGAGTGACCGGTGAAGACCACGCCGCTGGCGCCCGCGGCGTCCGCGGAGCGAATGAGCGTGCCCGCGTTGCCGGGGTCGCGTACGCCATCGAGGACCAAGACCAGTCCTCGACAGGGAATCGCCGCAACGTCCACGAGTGGCAGACGCACGGCCGCGAGCACTGGTTGGGGCGTCGCGGCGTCAGCGACGCGTTCAAGCACCCCGGGTGCCAAGGCGAAGACCCGCACACCCTTCGCCGCGGCGAGCGCTTCGAGTTCGGCCAAAGACTCATTGGTTGTTCGCGTCGGGTCGACGTAGATCGCCTCGAACTCGACTGACGCGTCCAGCGCTGCCGTCACGAGGTCGGGGCCTTCCAACACGCAGGTTCCCTCACTCCAACGAAGGGAGCGCTTTTGGACGAGCCGTCGGAGTCGACGCACTCGTTGATGTGATGACCCCAAGGCCTCGATCAGCGTGCTACTTGGTCAGTGCGGCGTTGGCCTGCGCGACGATCGAGCCAAAGGCGCCGGCGTCGTTCACGGCCAGGTCCGCCAGCATGCGACGGTCGACTTCGATCCCCGCAGCGTTGAGCCCCGCGATGAAGCGGCTGTAGCTCATACCGTGCGACCGGGTACCCGCGTTGATGCGCTGAATCCACAGTTTGCGCATCTCGCCCTTACGCGCGCGACGGTCACGAAAGGCGTAGACCCCGGAATGCTGTACGGCCTGGTTCGCACTGCGAAAGGTGCGACTGCGATCACCGTAGTAACCCTTCGCCTCTTCGAGAACTGCCTTGTGGTGCTTCTTGGCGTTAACGGCCCTCTTTACTCGTGCCATGGCACTTCCTCTTTCCTAACTCGTTCTCTCTACAGACCCAACATGCGCTTAACGTGCTTCACGGAACCCGGCGCGATCTCGGTTTCACGACCAAGACGGCGCGCGCGAACTGACGACTTCTTCTCCATGATGTGCCCGCGGAAGGCCTTACGGCGACGCAGCTTCCCGCTGCCCGTGACCTTGATGCGCTTCTTCGCGCCACTGTCTGTTTTCATCTTTGGCATTTCAGCTCTCCTCTTGCGAAACTTCTGCGCCTACCAGCGACTCTTCTTGACCGACAACTACTTTCGAACTTTCCACGACCTTGGCCTTGGACTTCTTATCCGGACCGAGGACCATGATCATGTTGCGACCATCGAGTTTGGGTGCGGACTCCACCTTGGCCACGTCCTCGAGCTTCTCGACGATGCGATCGAGGATCTTCTTGCCCAACTCGGGGTGAGCCGACTCGCGACCACGAAACATGATGGTGACCTTGACCTTGTGACCTTCGCCCAGAAACTTCTCGACGAGTCGCGTCTTGGTGTCGAAGTCACCGGCACCGATCTTCGGGCGGTACTTCATCTCCTTGACGCCCACGTTGAGAGTCTTTCGTCGAGACTCCTTGGCTTTTTGGGCCTCGTCGAACTTGAACTTGCCGTAGTCCATGATGCGGCACACCGGTGGCTGCGCGGTCGGCGCAATCTCCACCAAGTCCAAATCGAGACTTCTCGCCAGCGCCAGCGCGTCGCGCGTTGCCATCACGCCGCGCTGATTGCCCTCTTGGTCAATCAGACGAACGGTGTCGACGCGGATACGGTCATTGACGCGGTGGTCTCCAGGCACTGTTGCGATAACTCACTCCTTGCTCTTCGCGACACCGCTATGGTGTCGCCACGGCAAGCGAGGCGCGAAACTCCCTGGAACCCGGACGCACGTTGGTGGCCAGGTGGACGTTGGCCTAGCCAACCTCGCTTGCTGAACTGCCCAGCCAGGTTACCAGACGCGCGTCAGTACCCCCGCCGACCCTCGAAACGCTACGTTGGTTCGCGTGAGTAATGAACCAGCCGGTCCCGAGATCAACGAAGCCGACGAGATCGCGTACCTTCGCGCGGCGCCCGTCGAAGCCATTCTGGGCAACCACCTCTTCGTCTTAGTCCAGGTGGCGGCCCTGCGTCTGGGCTCCACGCCCCCTGATCTCGACGGCGCCGCGCTCGTCATCGACACCATCGCCGCGATGGTGAACGCCGCCGGCGACCGACTCGGAGAACACGTTGATCTCTACCGCAGCGCCCTCGCGGAAGTTCAACAGGCCTACGTTCGCGCGAAGTCTTCCTCAGCTGGCTGACGAAGACTTCGTCGAGACCGCGAGCGGCAGCGCGAAACGAAGTGCCAGCCCGCCAAGTGAACTCGGTGCCGTCGTCATCGTGCCGCCGAGCGATTCGGCGACGTCGGCCATGATGCTCATGCCGAGCCCCGAGCCGCCAGTCTCGCGAGAACGTGAGTCGTCGAAACGCTGGAATCGTTGTGGGCGTACGCCATAGAAGGGAAGGCCCCCTCCCCCATCTTCGATGACGAGCGACGCCTGGTCGCCCACGACGTCGAGCGTCACGCGAAGGGGCGCGTCACCCTTGGTATGACGGAGCACGTTGTTGAACGCGTTACTGACGAGTCGATCGATGAAGTCGGCGCGAGCGTGGATGGTGATCCCCGCCTCGATCTCGCTCGTGAGCGCTCGCTCGGGGTGTTCGAGGGCGAACTCACCCACGCGGCCCTTCAGCAACCCGCTCAGGTCGACGAACCGTTTGGCGTGATGGGGCGCTTCGCGTAACTCCGCGAGTAGCAGGAGGTCTCGTACGAGCTCCTCCATGCGCTCCACCTCTCGTCGCATCCTCGTGACGGCGCGAACCTGTTGTTCGTTGCTCGCGTTGCCGCTGGCGAGTAGTTCGTTGTAGCCCTTGAAGACGGTCAGTGGCGTTCGAAGTTCGTGCGACGCGTCATCGATGAACTGCTGCATGACGTTCGCGTTCTGTGCTTCGAGTGCGATGCGTTCTTGCAGCGCGGCCACCATGATCACGAGTGCCCCCCGTAGTTCCTTCAGGTCTCGGCTGCCCTCACTCGGTGGGACGGGGCCCATTTCGTCTCCGCCGGCGACTTCACCGGCGTAGTCAATAAGCCGTCCCATCGTACGAAGGTCACGGTGCATCACTTCGCGCGCCAGGATCAGTCCGAGCAACGCAATGATCACGGCGGCACTGGCCACGAGGAGCGCCAAGCGCTCATTTTGTTTCTCGATGCCCGCGGTCGAACCCGCCACGACGAGGAAGTCGCCACCTCCCACGTTGAGCGAGCGGATCTGAAATCCCGGGAGGTTCGAGACGCCGGTGACGCGCGCGAGTGACGCCTTGACGTTGTCGTTGGTCGGATGACGCTTCAGCGCTCCCGTGGGGGTGTTCACTTGCGTGACCCCGCCCGACGGGTCGATCACGTCGAGCGTCAAGTCGTACCCGTCACGTTGCACGACGTAGAGTGCGTTGTTGAGGGCGGTGTTGGGATTACGCAGGCCACTATCGACCACGGAGTTAATCGAGCTGTCGAGCGTCGCGTACTGCGCCCTCGAACTCATGGCGACCGCGAACCATCCCACGGTGGAAGACACCAGCAGCGTGAGCAGGACGAAGAGGAGGGTGAGGCGTGTGGCAATCCTCACTGGCGAGCGGCCTGATCCACCAACTTGAAGCCAACACCTCGAATCGTGGTGATGGGCGCGAAGT
>Ga0182024_10022073_pt1 | contig 11499 bp, 9 predicted proteins | sample P32metaG_FD_120480 | JGI IMG/M metagenome (GOLD analysis project Ga0182024, IMG submission 120480) | Permafrost microbial communities from Stordalen Mire, Sweden - P3-2 metaG (Illumina Assembly) | ecosystem: Environmental > Terrestrial > Soil > Wetlands > Permafrost | place: Sweden: Stordalen... | reverse complement strand
GAGAACGACTCGATTCCGAACCTGTCGGGACAGTCCGGCAGCGGCAGCGGGACGATCCAGGCGGTCTACAACCTCGTGTTCCGGTCCGACGTGCATCCCACGGTCAGCTCGATCGACACGCCCGCGCAACCGCAGAACCTCTTCTTCAACGGACCGCAGGGCATCTCGATCGGTCACGTGACCGCGTTCACCGGTACGTTCACGACCGACGACGGCATGAATTCGGCGACGTTCTCCACGAATGCCGGCGCTCCACCGCTGACCGCCGGCGTCCCGCCGCTGCCTTCCTCGACGTTCGATATTGGTGCCGTCACCGGTCAGCCGGCCTCGTGCAACAACGCTTCCCCGGGACCGCAAAACGGTCCGACCAACGTCTTTTGCCCGGGTACCGGTTTCGTCTCGCTCGATGTCGGGTCGTGCACGGACACCAACGGGACGCTGTGTCCTACCAGCGGGCTCTCGGCGGCGGCGGGGGGCTCGTTCTCGCCGAAGGTCAACTTCAGTTTTCCCGGTATGAGCGAAGGCGGGCTGCTCGTCCTTACGATGGATCCGACCACCTACGCGATCTCCGTCACGTCGGTGCCGGGGACGTTCACCGGTGGACACTTCGGAGGCCCGGGCCGTCCTTCGACGGCATCGATGAGCGGCACGATCGGTGCACCCGTGTCGCCGCCGACGACGACCACACCCGCATCTCGTCGTCGGGCGCCACGTTCGGGGCTACGATGAACGCTTGCGGGCGACCGTAACGCTGGCTTTCGTCCGGGCCACGCGCGCTCAGCACTGAGGCAGGTGCCCCGCGCCGCGGCCTGTCAGTTAGACGCGTTGAATAGGCCCGTCGCCGACACTACATCGAGATGAAATCGAATATGCCGGCCTCCATCAGTCGCACCGTCGCCTGGGCCCGAAGGTGAGCGCACCGCTCAAGATCCGCAACGTTCAAGCGTTGCGCGCGTTGGCAGCGATGCTCGTCGTCGGTGTGCATCTGCCGCTGCAAGAGCAGCGCATCTTCGGCGACGGCGCGCTGCTGAGCTGGGCGAACTCGGCCGGCGCGATCGGCGTCGATCTGTTCTTCGTCATCAGCGGCTTCATCATGGTGACGACGACCTGGGACGCGTTCGGCCGGCGCGGTGCCGGCAGCGCGTTTCTCGTTCGACGCGTTCTGCGCATCTATCCCTTCTATCTCGTCACGCTGTCGCTGCAGCTGATCCTCGCCGGTGCCGCGCCGTGGGCCCTCCACTGGGCGCCTCAATCGCCGTGGCAGCTGTTTGCATCGTTCGCGCTGATCCCGCACGGTCAGGATCCCGTCATGGTGGTGGCGTGGTCGCTGCAGTTCGAAGTCTACTTCTATCTCTGCTTCGCGCTGGCGCTGCGGTTTGCGCGCTCGCGTCTGGCAGCGCTCGTCACGCTGTGGGGAGCCGTCACGCTCGTCGCGGCGGTTCTGTCCGTCGCGTATCCGAATGTGCCGCTGCGTTTCATCGGCTCGCCGTTGACGTTCGAGTTTTTGATGGGCGTGGCGGTCGGCGCGCTTGCGATCACCGGGCGTCTCGTCGCCGCGCGTCCGCTCGGTGTCCTCGCCACGATCGGCGTGGTGATCGCAGCCGCACTGGCCGCGCGTTATCCCAACGGCTTTCCGACGCTCGACGACAACTTCTTCCGCACGTTCGTCTGCGCGCCGCCGATGGCACTGCTCGTCTACGCGGCGGTCGGCCTCGAGGAACGCGAACATCTCGTCGCGCCACGACCGTTCGTCGCGCTCGGCGACGCATCGTATTCGCTCTACCTTTGGCACGGGCTCGCGATCGGTTTGTTCGCCAACCTCGTCGCACATCTTCATCCGCACGGTAGGCTCGCCGACGCGATCTTCGACGTCACGGGTTTCGCCGTCGCTGCGTTCGGCGCGTTGATCGTCTACCAGTTGATCGAACGCCGCCTCATTCGGGCGTTTCGGCATCTCGGCCGCGTCGCGCCCGACCGCGCGATCGCCGGCGACTTGCCCGGTGAGCAGTTTTCGGATAGGATGCGAAACGCGGAGGACGCCGGGTCGTCGCGGCGCGCAAGCGTCGAGGAACGTCCGGGCTCCATCGGGCAAGGTGCAGGATAACGTCCTGTCGGGGCAACTCGAAGGAAAGTGCCACAGAAACATACCGCCCTGACGGCAACGTCGCGGCAAGGGTGAAATCGTGCGGTAAGAGCGCACGGCGCTCCGCGGAGACGCGGGCGCGGGTAAACCCCACCTGGAGCAAGACGGCTCGATCACCGCCGGCGGCCGCGAGGAAACTCCAGGCGGTCGACGGACGCCGGCCCGGCGTACGCGAGCCAACGTCGCAACGAGGCCGCCGGTAACGGCGACCCCAGAGAGATGACGACCACGGCCTCTTCGGAGGCTTTGACAGAATCCGGCGTACAGGCGTCCTCCGCACGCCAGCGCGAATTGAGCGAGCGATGGGTCCTCGCACCCGCCAAGCGGTCGCGGCAACGATAGGAGCGCTCTTGCTCCTTTCGGTGTTCCTGGACGTCGCGGGGGCGGTCGTCGCCGACGCCAATATCGGATTCATCGGCGTACCGGACGGCGCAGGGTATTTTGTCGTCCGCCGGATCAGCGATCCGAAGGCGATCGAAGGATCGCTCCACGTCGGCGACCGCGTGCGCCTTACCGATCCGTCACCGGCAAATCAGTTCCGCTTCTTGCGGGAACGCCCAGGCGATCGTTTCGAGATGACGGGGAAGGCGGCGGCCGGCGCGCCGCTACGGATCGTCGCCACGATGGTGCCGATCGGGCTGCCGCCGCCGTCGTTCGCCGTGTATGAACTATTGCGGTTGGCGCTCGTTTTCGTCGGATTGATCGTCGTGATCCGCCGGCCCAACGACGAGATCGCGGGATTGCTGGTCGTGCTCTTCTTCGGGGCGGCGGTGCTCTTCCAAGCCGGCGCTCCGTTCTATCCGATCTGGCTCACCGCGACGCTGTTCATCCTCGCGCGCGTGGCACAGATCGGCGTCGCTTGGGCGGCGCTGGCTCTGGGCACGACCTTCCCTCGGCCCAGCGCGCGCGGGCTGCGCCGTTGGCTCGAACGCGCCAACCTTCCGTATTCGGTGCTCTGCCTGATCACCATCGCGGCCGCGCTCACCTTCGCTTTCATTGGCGATACGTCGCCGCCGTTCGCGTTGCAGGCGCTCGGTCTCATCGAAACGGTCGTGTTCTTCATCGCCGCCGCGATCGCGTTCGTGATCGGCGCGCGCGAAGCGACGGGAGCGGATCGCAAACGCGTGCAGTGGGTCGCGTGGTCGCTGGGCGTCGGTTTCTCCGGATCCCTCGTCGCGGTGGCGTTGCTCGTGATGGGCGTTCCGGACGAGCGCGCGTACGAGTGGGTCGGACTCACGTTCCTCGCCATTCCGTTCGGCCTGGGCTATGCCATCGTGCGGCATCGCGTCGTCGACGTCGGCTTCGTCATCAACCGCGCGCTCGTCTTCGCGATCGTCTCGGCGATCGTGCTGCTCGCGTTCGGCGCGCTCGAATGGCTGCTCGGCAACGTGCTGGTCAAGGTCTCACACATCACCTCGGCGTCGCTCGAGCTCGGGCTCGCGCTCGTGCTCGGCTTTTCGCTGCGCTCGATGCACTTGAAGATCGACGCGCTCGTCGACGACCTCTTCTTCCGCGACCGCCATCGTGCCGAGCACGCGCTGCGCACCTTCGCGCGCGAGGTCGGCTACATCACCGAACCGCGCGAGGCGATCGACCGCACGCGGCAAGAGCTGCTCGCGTTCAGCGGGTCGTCCAGCGTTGCGATCTACGTCGTTGCCGGCGCCCGCGCGATTCGGGTCGATGCGAGCGGAGCCGCGCCGATCGGGATCGACGATCCAGCGCTGGTTCGGATGCGCGCGACGCGCGACGTGGTCACGTTAGCCGACGTCCGCAGCGTCTTGGCGGGGGAGCGCGCTTTTCCGATGACGGTACATGATGCCGTCGTCGGCACCATCGTGCTCGGGCCAAAAGCGAACGGCGAAGCCTACGCGCCCGACGAGCTCGCGACGATCGCGACGGTCGTGGCCGCGCTGGGCAACGCGCTCGATGCGCTGCAAACGGCGGCGCTCCGCCGAGAGGTCGCGCGCGTGCTGCAGGACGGCGCGCCGCTCGACACGCTGCGCCGCACGGTCGATTCCGCCGCCTGGGTCGACGGCGTCGCGCCGCAACCGGCGGGGTCGTTGCTCGGTTTGGGTGAATAATGGGGACCGTGGCGCACTTCACCAAGGATCAAACCGTCGAGCAGGCGTTCAAAACGCACGCGGGCGCAAAGCGCGTGTTCGCGCGTTTTCATCTCGGCGGTTGCTCGCATTGTTCGATCAGCGAAACCGAGACGATCGAACAGGTCAGCGAAGGGTACGGTATCCCGCTCACGTTGCTCATGGCCGACCTCGAGAAGCTCTTCGAACAGCCCGCGCTGGATGTCGGGGATACCGTGCGGCTGCCGGACGAGATCCGCGCCAAGATCCCCCAGCTCGCCAGCGTTCCGGAGCTGGGCAAGGTGACCGATTTAGCCGCCGGGGCCTATACGGTGGTCTTCGGTGAGGTCCGCCTTCAGGGGCTCGCCGAAGACTTTGTCAAGGTCGATCCGGCCGCCGTCCCCGCATAGGGAACAACGCCCGACGAGCGGGTCAGCGACCGGCTAGAGGCCCTTGCGGTCAGCGTAGCTCTCGTCGGTCCCGTGCCAGTGCGTGAGCTCGGTTTCGCCCGCCTTCCAGCAGAGGTACACCGGCCGGCCGTCGCGCATCGACGGGAAGTCGAGCAGCCCGAGGTCGATGTCCTTGACCACACATCCGTGTGCCTCGATCCGGTTGATGAGGCGTACGATCTCCGCTTTGAGCTCGGTGAAGCCGCGGGACCGGCGACGGTCGCGCAACACGTCCGGGCGTCCGGCGCGCAGTGCCGGGTCGGTTTCGAGCAGCCGGATCGCGAGATCGCGCCGCTTCTCCCAGAGATCCCGCAAGAGCGGTTCCAGTACGGGGATGAGGGCGTTCGCTTTCTCAGCCGAAAAGAGCTTCATATGCGCCGTCTCGTCATCGTAACGGGGCTGTCGGGCGCGGGCAAGAGTCAGGCGATGAAATCGCTCGAGGACTTCGGCTTCGCTTGCCTCGACAACGCTCCGCCCGTGCTGGCGCGGCCGTTCGTTGCACTCGCCGAAGAAGCCGGCTATGCGAACGCGGCGCTGGCGCTGGACGTCCGCACGAACGGACCGTTCGGTGAGGCGATTCGCGCGGTCGACGAACTCGACGCGGCCGGGCTGCCGACCGCCGTGCTCTTCCTCGATGCGGAAGACGACACGCTCATCCGACGTTACAGCGAGACCCGCCGGCGGCATCCGTTCGGCGAGGACGGCGTCGGCCTGGCCGAAGCGATCGCCGCCGAGCGTGCGACCTTGGCCGCACTGCGCGATCGCGCCGACATCGTGTGGGATACGACGCGCCTGACACTCGGGCAGTTGAAGGAGCGGATCGGCACGACCTTCGCGGGTGCCGACGCGCGACGGCTGCGCGTGAACGTCGTCGCCTTCGGATTCAAGTACGGCGTCCCGCTCGACGCCGATCTCTTGTTCGACGTGCGCTTTCTGCCCAACCCGAACTACGTCGCGGAGCTGCGCGAGCTCACCGGCGCCGACGCCCCGGTGGTGGCCTACCTCGAAGCAATTCCCGACACGGAAGCGTTTCTGCAGCACGTCTTCTCGTTGCTCGACTTTCTCGTGCCGCGCTACGAACGCGAAGGCAAATCGCAGCTCACTATCGCGATCGGCTGCACGGGCGGCCGCCACCGCAGCGTATACGTCGGCCGCCGGCTGCAGCGCCGGCTCAGCGAGACGAGCGGCGTCCTGGCCACCTTCGAGCCGCGAGACGCCCAGCGATGAGCAGCCGCGTGCGCCGTTCGCTTCGCCTGGCTCGCTGGCTGCTGCCGGGTCTGGGCGTCAAACGCTGGCTGCTGCTCGCCGCCGTCGGCGGAACGCTCTTCGTCAATGGTGTCTCGCGGTACCTCACCGACGAAGGCACGACGCTGCGGGTGAACGAGTTCGTCGACTGGCTCGTCGCCGACTTCTTCCCGCCCGGCTACCTCTCGTGGACCTTCATGCTCGTCGGCGCCGTCTTCGTCACGGTCGGCATCTGGGGCTGGCTCAACGCGATCGTCAGCGCGGTCGCGCCGTCGCGCACCAACGTGATCGACGCGATCCGCGAGCGCCGTCTCGACCGCGGCTACAAGATCGTCGTCGTGGGCGGCGGCACCGGCCTCTCGACGATGCTGCGCGGCCTCAAGAAGATCACGACCAACGTGACTGCGGTCGTCACCGTCAGCGACGACGGCGGTTCCTCGGGACGCCTGCAGAAAGAGCTCGGCGTGTTGCCGCCCGGGGACATCCGCAACTGCCTCGTCGCGCTGGCCGACGACGAAGCCCTGGTGACCGAACTCTTCCAATACCGTTTCCTCGAAGGCGAAGGGCTCAGCGGTCACTCGTTCGGCAATCTGTTCCTGGCCGCAATGACCGGGATCACCGGTAATTTCGATGAGGCCGTGCGCGAGTCGAGCCGCGTGCTCAACATCAAGGGCCGCGTGCTGCCGTCGACCCTCGCCACGGTGCGGCTGTGCGCGAAGCTCGTCGACGGACGCGAGATCGTCGGCGAGTCGAACATCCCGGAAGCGCGCGGCGAGATCGACCACGTCTATCTCGACCCGCCGCACGCGGCGCCGCTCGACGACGTCGTCACGGCGATTCGCGGCGCCGATGCGATCGTGCTCGGGCCCGGCTCGCTGTACACCTCGATCATGCCGAACCTGCTGGTCGATCGGCTCGGCCGCGAGATCGCCGCGGCGAGTGCGGTCAAGATCTATGTCTGCAACGTCATGACGCAACCCGGCGAGACCGACGAATACAGCGCTTCCGCGCACGTTCGCGCACTGCTGCGCGGTGCGGACGCAAACGTCTGCGAAGTCGTCATCGTCAACGACGAACTTCCACGCAAGCTGCGCGAAGCGTACGCGGAGGAGGGCCAGGAACCGGTTCGCGTCGACGAGGAGGAGCTTCGTACGCTCGGCGTTCGGGTCGTGCGCGCGAACGTGATCAGCGAAACGCAGACCGTTCGGCACGATAGCGACCGGCTCGCCGCCGTCGTGATCGCGATCGTCGACGAAGCCGTGGCCGACCGCGCATCGTACGTGCGTTTTCGCTCCGCCGGGCCCGAGCCTGCGACGTAACGCTCAGCCGCGGATCAAGAACGGCGCGATGCGCGCCGCAGCGGCGCGCAGGTTCGTCGCGGTATCGCGCATCGCGTCTTCGAGCGTGCTCGGGCCGGTCAGGATCGGAACGCAGCGCACGCCGCGTTCGCGCAACGCGCTCTCGGCCGCCGGGTCGACGCTGCCGCCGAACGCGATCGTACGTACCTGTGCGGCGTGCGCCAATGCGGCAACGCCGTCGACGACCTTACCGTGCAGGGTCTGCGCATCGATGCGCCCTTCGCCGGTGAAGCACCAGTCGGCGCCGCTGAGCTGGGCGGCGAGCCCGCGAACCTGCGCGACGAGCGTCACGCCGCGCTCGAGACGCGCGCCGCAGGCGCTCGCGAGCGCCCAGCCCAAACCGCCCGCGGCGCCGGCCCCCGGCAACGACCGCAGGTCGCGCGCGGTAGCGGCCGTCATCGCATCGGCCAGCCGGGCGAGAACGCCGTCGAGAAACGCGACGTCGGCCGCCGACGCGCCTTTTTGCGGTCCGTAGACGGCCGCGGCACCCTGCGCGCCGAGCAGCGGGTTGTCGACGTCGCAGGCCACCGCGAGATCAACCTGCGCGAGCCGGGGATCGAGGCCGGTCAGGTCGAGCCGAGCGAGGGCCGCGAGCGCCTCGGGAGCGGGCTCCAATCGCCGGCCGTCTGCGTCGAGGAAACGCGCCCCGAGCGCGGTGAGCGCGCCGGCGCCGCCGTCGGTGGTCGCGCTGCCGCCGATCCCGAGCACGATGCGGCGCGCCCCGCGGTCGAGCGCGTCGCGCAGCAGTTCGCCGGTCCCGCGTGTCGTCGCTCGGCGCGGCTCGAGCGGCGGCCCGAGCAATGCGAGCCCGGACGCTGCGGCCATCTCGACGATCGCCGTATCGCCTTCGGAGGCGTACGTGGCCGTGACGGGAGCTCCTAGCGGTCCACTCACGGTGACCGTTCTCGCGCTCGCGCCGGCGGCGAGAAATGCCGCGACGGTACCGTCGCCGCCGTCCGCCATCGGAACGATCGTGCATTCAGCCGCCGGGATCACGTCGTGCAGCCCGGCCGAGAGCGCGGCGGCGACGCGCGCGGCGTCGAGGCTCCCTTTGAATTTATCCGGCGCGATGACGACGCGCAACGCGCTACGTTTTATTGAGCGGGATGTCGACGGTGATCGTTTGCCCGGAGTCGATGCTGCCGCTGTATGGCGGCGCGTTGAAGTTCGGCGCCGCATAGCCCTGCGGCGTTTGGAGCGCCATCGTGTACTGTCCGCTCGGGATCGTGCCGATGCGATACGTTCCGTCGCTCGCGGTCGTCGCGGTCAGAATCGTATCGACCGTTACGAGCACGCCCGCCAACGGCTGATTCGTCGCGCTGTCGAACACGCGTCCGCTGATGGAACCATAATTCGCCGCCGGCGGGACCGACGGACCGCCGCACGCGACGAGCAGCGCGAGCGGCACGAGGCACAGTGCAAAGCGGAAGCGCGTCACGCTGGAACGGCACCTTCTTCTGCATCTTGGCGGTCGAGATTCACCGATTTTTCGTGAATCAGCCAACGGTTCGCGTCGTCGCGGCGCGCGGGCGGCACGCGGGCTTTGAGCCACGTCACGATCTCGTCGTCCATGGTACACGTGTCGAGCGCGGCGTCGAACATGCGCGCCGTAATTCCCCAGCGGTCGAAGACTCCGCGGTCCATCGGGCACGGATAGATGTAGTCGAAGATCGTGCCGTCGCGGGAGGCGCGGGCCTTGTCGAACACGCGCGCTAGCCACAGATAGCCCTCGAGCGCCTCGCGGCCGCGACGCGGAAAATCACCGTTACGGAAATCGGTGGCCATGTGTTCCTCTCTTGCGGGGCCCGTACCACTGCCTTGGACGCAGGCTGCCCTCCCGGAGTTGCGGAACGCGATGAGTTGATGGCGCTCACCGAACCCCGTACCACGACCGGGATGACGTACTACCAAAACGCCCTCGATGCCGTAGGTCATACCCCATTAGTCAAGCTCAATCGCGTGGTGGACGGAGCAAGCTGCCTCGTCCTCGCCAAGGTTGAGTACGTCAACCCCGGCGGCTCGGTCAAGGACCGGCCCGCCGTGGCGATGATCGAGGACGCCGAGGCACGCGGAATCCTCAAGGCGGGCGCGACGATCATTGAAGCGACGTCCGGAAATACCGGAACGGGGCTCGCGATGGCGGCCGCGATTCGCGGTTATCGATGCATCCTGGTCATGCCCGACAAGATGTCCAAAGAGAAGATCGACCTGCTCAAGGCGTACGGGGCCGAGGTCGTCGTGACGCCGACGAACGTGCCCAACGATTCACCCGAGTCGTATTACGGCGTCGCGAACCGCCTGACGGCAGAGATCCCGGGCGCGATCCAGCCCGACCAATGGCACAATGCGCAAAACCCCGGCGCGCACTACAAGACGACCGGACCGGAGATCTGGGAACAGACCGCCGGCCGCATCACGCATCTGGTAAGCGGAATGGGCACCGGCGGTACGATCTCCGGCACGGCGCGCTTCCTCAAGGAAAAAAACCCGAGCATCGTCGTCGTCGGTGCCGATCCCGAAGGCTCGATCTATAGCGGCGACACGCCCAAGTCGTACAAAGTCGAAGGGATCGGGATGAGCTATCTCCCGCAGACCGTCGACATGCGCGTGATCGACAAGATCCTCCGCGTCACCGACAAAGAAAGCTTTCTCATGGCGCGCCGCATCACGCGCGAAGAAGGCTTGCTGGTCGGCGGCTCGTCGGGAACGGCGGTCGCGGCGGCGGTGCGCATCGCCAAAGATCTGCCCCCCGAGGCGATCATGGTCGTGGTGATGCCGGATTCCGGCCGCGGCTACATGTCGAAGATCTTCAACGACGAGTGGATGCACGCCAACGGCTTCCTCGAAGACGAGCGGCGCAAAGACACCGTCGGTGACGTGCTGCGCACCAAACAGCCGCTGCCGCCGATGATCACCGTCACGCAGGAGCAGACCGTCAAAGAGGCGCTCGACCTGCTGCGGCATTACGAGATCTCGCAGCTACCGGTCACGCAGGGCAAGGACGTCATCGGTTCGATCAACGACGTCGCGGTGATGCAAGCCGTCTTCGACCATGCCGACATCATGCACAAACCGGTGAGCGAGGTCATGGGCCGCGCATTCCCGGCGCTCGAACACGACGTCGAAGTCACCGTCGCCTATAAGCTGCTGACCATGGCGAACTCCGCCATCGTCGTCACCGCCGACGGAAATCCCGTCGGCGTCGTCACGCGCCAAGATATCATCTCGTTCCTTTCGAGCCAGGCCTAACGCACGATGGACTTCGCGACCCGCGCCATCCATGCCGGACAGGACGCCGATCCGGCCACCGGCGCAACGATCGTCCCGATCTACGCGACGTCGACCTACACGCAGTCGGCCGTCGGCGAGCACAAGGGCTACGATTACTCGCGCGTCGCCAACCCCACGCGCTCGGCGCTCGAGACGCAGCTCGCCGCGCTCGAAGAGGCGGCGCACTGCATCGCCTTCGGCTCGGGGCTGGGCGCCGAGACCGCCATCGCCGGATTGCTCTCGGCCGGCGACCACGTCGTCGTCAGCGACGACACGTACGGCGGTACGTATCGGTTGTTCACCCGCGTCCTCGAGCGATTCGGCGTGACGTTCAGCTTCGTCGACATGACCGACGCCGCGGCCGTGCGCAGCGCGATCGCGCCGGCCACGAAGATGCTCTGGATCGAGACGCCGACCAATCCGATGCTCCGCATCATCGACATCGCAGCAATGGTCGAGCTCGCCGGACCCGGCCGGCTCGTCGTGGTCGACAATACGTTCTGCACGCCGTACTTCCAATCGCCGCTGGCACTCGGCGCCGACGTCGTCATTCATTCGACGACCAAGTACATCGGCGGTCACAGCGATGCGATCGGCGGCGCCGCAATGACCAACGACGATGCAATCGCCGAGAACCTGCGCTTGCTGGCCAAGACGCTCGGCGCGGTGCTCAGCCCGTTCGAAGCGTTCCTGATCTCACGCGGCGCGAAGACCCTTGCCCTGCGGATGCAAGAGCACGAACGGAACGCGCACGCGATCGCGACGTTCATGAGCGAACGCGACGACGTCGCCGAAGTGCTCTACCCAGGCCTGACGTCCCACCCGCAGTACGAGCTCGCGCGCACCCAGATGCGCGGTTCGGGCGGGATCGTCTCGGTGCGTCTGCGCGGTCCGGAATCGCGAGCGCTCGATTTCGCGAAGCGCACGCGACTGTTCTCGCTCGCCGAGAGCCTGTG
>Ga0182024_10022072_pt1 | contig 11500 bp, 12 predicted proteins | sample P32metaG_FD_120480 | JGI IMG/M metagenome (GOLD analysis project Ga0182024, IMG submission 120480) | Permafrost microbial communities from Stordalen Mire, Sweden - P3-2 metaG (Illumina Assembly) | ecosystem: Environmental > Terrestrial > Soil > Wetlands > Permafrost | place: Sweden: Stordalen... | reverse complement strand
GGCCGGGCGCTACTCGCTCGGCATGCGGCAGCGGCTCGGCCTGGCCGCCGCACTGCTCGGCGACCCGGAGGTCCTGGTGCTCGACGAGCCCGGCAACGGCCTGGACCCGCAAGGCATCCGGTGGCTGCGCGACCTGCTCCGCTCGATGGCCGCCGAGGGCCGCGCGGTCCTGGTCTCCAGCCACCTCCTGGCCGAGGTCGCCCAGACCGTCGACGATGTCGTCGTGATCAGCCGCGGCCGGACCATCACCCAGGCGCCCCTGGGCGAGCTGCTGGCCGCCCGGCCCGGCGCAACCCTGGAAGACATCTACCTCGAGCTGACCGGCACTACCGAAGGAGAACCGTCATGACGCGCCTGCTACACGCCGAGACGCTGCGGCTGGCCACCACCCGCAGCTACTGGCTGCTCGCCGCCGGCGCCGTCGCCCTCATCGCCGGCGGGACCGGCGCCACCGCCGCGGCCACCAGCTTCACCGCTGGCACCAGCCCAGCCCGCGCCAGCCTCGCCATCGCCGGGCTGGCCCAGACCGTCGCGCTGCTGGCCGGCGCGCTCTCGGTCACCGGCGAGTTCCGGCACAAGACCATCACCCTCGCTGTCCTGATCACCCCCCGCCGCACCCCGCTGCTGGTTGCCAAGCTCATCACCATGGCCGCCACGGGGCTGGCCTTCGGCCTGGCCGCCACCGGGATGGCTACCGCCATCACCTTGCCGCTTCTGGCCGCCCGGCACATCCCTTCCGGCATCAGCGGCACCCAGGCCGCCGCCATCATCGCTGGCGGAGGGGTCGCGACGGCCCTGGGCGCGGCGCTCGGGGTCGGCGTGGGCGCGATCATCCGCAACCAGGTCGGCGCCATCGTCACCGTCCTGGCCCTGCTGTATGTCGCCGAGCCGCTGCTCGGGTTCATCCCGCACGCCGGCACCGCCGTGCAGGAATACGGCCTCGGCGGCCTGGCTGCCGCCGCCACCCACACCACCGGCTTCCCCGCCACCGCCCAACTGCTCGGCCAGGGGGCGGCCGTCGTCGTCCTCGCCGCCTACGCCGCGGCGGTCCTGCTCGCCGGAGCCGCACTGCTGCGGCACCGCGACATCACCGCCTGACGCGCCCGCCTCACACCGGCGGCCCGTCCCGGCAAACCATCGCCGCGCCAGGCCGCCGGTCGGCGAGCGCCCGTGGAAAGCCCGGCGTGCTCGACCACGAACTGCACACACCCCATCCGTAACGGGGTCCGCGAGTAGGAACCCGTCCGCCCATCCGATCAGAATGACGGGACTGTGCATGTTCTTACTGAGTTGTCTCATCTCTCAGGGCGATGTCGCCGATCTGGGTGCTAGCGGATTTCGTATGTTCCGTCCAGCCGGGCGCGGCCGATGGCGTGGCCTTTGATGGCGGCGATCACGTCATCGAGGGTGAAGCTGGCTGGCAGGCCGGGGGCCTGGTCGAGGGCGAAGAGCTGGAAGACGTAGGCGTGGGGCCCGTGTGAGCGTGGCGGCATGGGCCCGGCCCAGCCGCGGCGCCCGAGCGCGCCTTTCCCGTGCCGGATCCCGGGGATGGGGCTGGGGTTGGTGAGGGCGTTCTCGGGGATGCCGTTCAGTGAAGGGTCGATGCCCACGGCGAGCGCGTGGGTGGCTGGTTTCCCGAACGGGACGTCGGGGTCTTGCACGATGAGCACGAGCTCAGCGGTGCCGGCCGGCGGCCGCGTCCAGTTGAGGGCGGGCGAGATGTTCGCGCCGCGCAGCCTGCCGCGGTGCTTTTCCGGGATCGGTGCCCCATGGTCGAAGGCGGGGCTGGTCAGGGTGAAGTTCTCCGGGGACTGCAGGTCACGGCGGGCCCAGACGAGGGTGTGGTGGCCGGCGCGCCGGTTGCGCAGTGCGACGCCAAGGGGGTTTGCGGGCATGACTCTGGCTCCTTCTACCTGTGCATCTCGCTACCTGTGAGTCTGGCTAGAGCCGGCCGGCGGGCTTCCTCCTACGCACCGCCAGTTAGATTCCCAGGTCCAGGTTCCGCCAGGGATGACCAGATGCGGTCATGGCGGCCCCGGCGACCACAGATCGGCCTGGTCTGCGCGGCATGCAGACCCGCCGCCCAACGGTAACCAGACGCACAGGCCGGTGGCCAGGCGCGCTCGGTCCACGTCTGCAGCTCGCCTGTTCCAGTGACCCGGTGCCGGTTAGCCTGGCCGGATGCGCAGAGGCCTCACCATGGAAGATCTTGGAGACTTGGCCGAACTCCGCTTGCTTGCGGTCCTGGCCACGTATCGGCGCGACGGCACTGTGCTGTTGTCTCCGGTCTGGCACGAATGGCGCGAGGGCGGTTTCGACGTCGTCACGAGCAGCCGCGACGTGAAGGCGGCTCATCTGCGGCGAGATCCGCGGGCCAGCATCGTGGTCTGCGAGCATTCCCCGCCGTACCGGGGAATCGAGGTGCGCGGCCACGCCCGGTTCGTCACCGCAGGAGTCGGCGATGCGGTGCACCGAATCGCCTCTCGCTACCTGGGCCGTGAGGCCGGAGCCGCGTACGCGGACAGAGCCGACGACGACCTCCTCATCCGCCTCGAGCCAGGTGATCTACGTGCCTGGGACTTCGCCGGCGAGCTCGCCTGAACACCGGATACGGTCGGAATCGTGTGCATCCGCGAGGGCATGAGCGCGGCACCGAGGCCACTCGATCTGCCACTTAGATTGATCTTGCAACTCCATCCACACCCAGATACCGTGCCTCCCCGCCTACGAGGGCGATGCCTGCGACCAGCAAGGCTCGCTGCGAGCCTGCAGACTGCTGCGCAGAGGAAGCGAGGGAATCCGAAATGGACCCCACGAGCCGGATACCAAGGGTCGGCATACTGTTTCGTCCCCAGCTGCCTCCTGAGCGGCTGCGCGAATTCGTCATAGCAGCAGAGATGGCCGGCCTCGACGACCTGTGGATGTGGGAGGACTGCTTCCTGGAAGGCGGCCTGACCAGCGCCGCCGCTGCACTCGCATGGAGCAGTTCGCTGCGGATTGGCCTGGGCCTGATGCCGGCACCCTTGCGCAACCCGGCGCTAGCGGCCATGGAAGTGGCGACGTTGGCCCGCCTGTTTCCCGGACGGTTCGTTCCGGCCGTGGGGCACGGCGTCCTACCGTGGATGGAGCAGGTAGGGGCGCGCGCCCTCTCCCCGATGACCCTGCTGCGCGAATGGGTCACCGCGACCCGATCCTTGCTCCGCGGAGATGCCGTAACCGTCAGTGGCCAGTATGTACGGCTCAGCGATGTGGCCCTGGACTGGCCACCGGCTACCGTTCCACCGTTGCTGGTCGGCGCTCGCGGACCGAAAACGCTCGCTCTGGCGGGCGAGCTTGCCGATGGCCTCGTCCTGGACGCCGGCACCTCGCCCCCAGGCGTCCGTCAGGCGGTGGACCGGGCCGCCGCGCGGCGGCCTCATGAGGTCGTCGTGTACGTGTTGTGCGGAGCCGGGGTGGGCAGCACGGAGCGGGTCGAGGCCGAGCTGACCAAGTCATCAGAACCGCTATCGAGCCGGGCAGCAGTCGGATCGCCGGAGGAGGTAGCAGAGACCGTTCGCTCTTTCACCAGCGCAGGTGCCACAACCGTTGTCCTGCAGCCCACCGCAGAAGACCCGGACGTAGCCGCGACGATCAGGCTGGCCGCAGCAGCAAAGACCGTGCTCCAAAACGACCGCACCGTGGCCTGACTGCGCGCCTGGCTGCACCGCGGAGCAGCACGCCCCCGCTGCCTGATGGCTCACGCGCAGCTGCAGATGGGCCCGCAGCGGGGCGGAAGGTTGCCGTTGCCCGCGATCACGGCCACCAGAGCCGGCGGGCACGGAGCGGGCTGACGGCGGAGTCGACGGGGTATCGCCCACGCAGGACAGGGGCGGGTATCCGGCGTAGTGTCCCTGGGGAAGGACCAGTTGAACTTGCCGCTGGGTCGAGCCCCCGCCTTGCTGCTGACGCAGGAAGGCGCCCGCTATGTTTGTCTTGACCCGCATCCGGCTGATTGATGTCTTTCCTGTCCATGTCAGCGTGGGCGAGGCGGCCGGGAGTGCCGGACGCTCGCGGCGGGCAGCCTCGCTGCCAGCCAGTAGTCCTTTCTTCCTGGCCGTGACCTGACCCGGGACGCGTTTGCCGTGCCCGGGCCAACGGAGAGCGGTTACCGGAGGGAAGCGGCGGACTGGGCCGCGGGCGAGACGGCCGACGATCAGTGCGCATCCGGCACGGAACCTGGCCCCGCCATCGAAGGCCGGCCCCGGCGCAGCCGCAAGATACTCCGCGCCGCAGTGTCAGCCGTCCTTATCGCGGCAACCTTCGGGCTCGCTATCCCGCGTATCGCGTCCTACCGCAGCGTCTGGGCCAGCATCCACACGATGACCTGGCCGCACATCCTGCTCGTCGCCGCCGCAGCCGCCGCCAGCATGATCTCCTACTGGGTCACAATCCGCGCAGTACTTCCTCAGCTGAAGCTGCGCCAGGCAGCAACGGTCAATCTCGGCTCCAATGCGGTGGCCAATACGCTGCCCGCGGGCGGCGCCCTGGCCATGGGCGTCAGCTGGGCGATGCTCTCCAGTTGGGGTCTGTCCACCGCCGACTTCGTCCTCTACACCCTGGTGACGGGAATCTGGAACGTCTTCACCCTCCTGGGCATGCCAGTCCTCGCGCTGCTGGTAATGGCCACGGCCACCCGGCCAGATGCGGTCCTGATCACCGCCGCGGCGACAGGCCTGGCCGTGCTCGCGGCTATGGTCACCGGACTGGGCCTGCTCCTGCGCAGCCAGGCCTTCGCGCTCCGCGCTGGCCGCGCGCTGCAGCGCCTCCTGACCGTCGCCAGCCGGCTGGCACGCCGGCCACCGCCCGCCAATGCCGCCGGGTCGCTGTCCAGCTTCCGCGACCGGGCCGGTGCCCTGCTCGCGGCACGCGGCTGGCGGATCACCGCCGCCACAGTCGCCAGCTACCTCCTCTTGTGGCTCGTGCTGCTGGCATGCCTGCGCGGCACCGGCCTGTCCCAGGCCCAAATGCCCTGGCAGACCTCCCTCGCGGCCTTCGCTTTCATCCGGCTGCTCACCGCCCTGCCCATCACCCCGGGCGGACTCGGGGTCACCGAACTCGGCCTGGTAGGCATCCTGGTCGCCAGCGCCGGCTCCGCGGCCAGCGTCCAGGTGACCGCCGCCGTGCTCCTGTACAGGGCGGTCACCTACCTGCCCCCCATCCCCCTCGGCGCCCTGGCCTGCCTCACATGGCGGCTCGCCCCCGCTCTCACCGGCACCAGTCCGCGCCCCGCCAGCCCGCTAAGCGCGCAGCGCCATGACAGCACCGGCCCGCTCCACCCGACGTCCACAACAAATGAGACGGCCAGCCAACTGTCACCCGGCCGTTGAAACGGTTCCCCGTGGCTGGTCACTGCACCTGCAGGAATGCGCGAGCCGGACTATTGATCACCGACACCAGTGCACTCCCGGACGCCTGGCGGGCCATCGCCAAGGCAGGCCGTAGCGGCCGGCTCAGCGGCCCGGTGCCACGTCGCGGTAGCGTGCCTCGATCAGGCAGTAAAGGCCGTAGTACAGCAGCCCGGAGGCGAGCAGGGCCAGAAGGTGGGTCTCAGCACGTGGTGCGGTCGAGTGCCTGGCCGAGGACGTCAACGGCGTGATCAATGATGGCTGGTGATGCGGTGAACGGAATCCGAAGATGCCGGTCGTCGCGGCCGCCGACGGTGTAGCTCGATGACGGTTCCAGCAGGACACCGAGCCTGGCGCACTCTTGAACGACCTCATGGGAGGAATGCCGGGCCAAGTCCAGCCATACGGTGATGCCGCCTGCCGGGCGCTGCCATGTCAGCTCGGGGTGGCCCAGTGCTAGCAGTCGCCTCTCCAGGTGCTGCAGGTTTTCCGTGAGCAGCCGGGTCCTGCGCTGGATGATCCCGGTGATCGAGTTCAGCAGTTCGGTGCCTACCACCTGGTCGAGTGAGCTGGGGCCGGAACCGATGATGGAAGCGGCCTGCCTGAGCTGGCGGGTGACCGCGGCCGGCGCCCGGACCCAGCCCAGGCGCAGCCCGCCCCATGCGATCTTGCTCATCGACGACACGGTCAGTACCGAGTCGTTAAACAGGGCCAGCGACGGAATCGTGTTTCCGGTGAGGTTCAGCGGCCGCATGGTCTCGTCCGCGATGGTCACCCAGCCTGCCGCGCGGGTGACGCGCCCCAGTGCCGCGCGGACGGCGGGCGGCATGGTGGCACCTGTCGGGTTGTGTCCGTCGGGCTGGACATACAGCGTGCCGGCGGCAGGTGGGCGCATGAGATACGCGAGCCGGTCCGGGTCCCAGCCTCTGCTCCCCGCGTACCAGCCGAGCAGCCGCCGGCGACTTTGCAGAAGGGTGCGCAGCGCGCCGGGGTAGGAGGGGGTTTCTGCTATTGCCAGCCGGCCTGGCGGGCCCACGGTGTCGAGGACGAGCCGCAGCCCTGCCATGGCTCCGGATGTCAGGGTCAGCTGGACCGCGCGAGTAGGGAGCCCCGTCGCGCTTAGGTACTCGGCCAACGAACTTGTCAGCTCATCGCCGCTGTCTGCGACAGTGCCGTCGAGTGCAAGGGCGGCGGGCAGGCCATGTTCGACTGCGGTGGCGGCGACCTTGAGCAGGTCCACGGGGCCGGCTGTCGTAGCCCACCGCAGATCGATGGCCGCTTCAGGGTGGCCCGCCACAGGCTGCCAGGCTGACACGGTGCGGGCGGCGACGGTGTCCATCAGCCTGTCGGTGGCCGCCACGAAGGTGCCCGAGCCGTGGCGGGTCACCAGGAGGCCTTCGAGGCGCAGCCGTGTCAGCGCCCGGACGACGGTGACGCGGCTGACGTTGAGCTGCGTGGCAAGTGCTCGCTCTGACGGCAGGCGCATGTGGGCGCGCAGCTCGCCGTGGGTGATCCGGGACCGGAGCGCAGCCGCCACGTCATGAGTGCGGGAGATACCGTCGCTGCGCTGCGAAGTACGACTCTCGGTCATCAGTCCACTTTAACTTCGAGTGGACTGATCAGTCACGTGCGTCCCGGGGAGGATGTCGGTATGGACTTTCAGCATGTTGACGTCTTCGCCGGCGAGGCGTTCACCGGCAACAGCCTCGCGGTCTTCATCGGTGACGGGTCGCTGACCAGCGGGCAGCTCCTCGCGATCACTCAGGAGTTCCGGCATTTCGAGAGTGTCTTCCTGACCGCCACCCAGACCCCCGATCGCTGGTGCGCCCGGGTCTTTGACCTGTTCGGCGAGCTTGACTTTGCTGGTCACCCGGTCTTGGGGGCGGCCGCGGCCTTGCATGAGCGGCTCGGCGGGGGTGAGGTCCGGAGCTGGTTGATGGACCTGCCAATCGGGACCGTTGAGGTCGAGTCGGTCCGCACAGGCGCTGGATACCGCGCGACCATGGACCAGGGGCGTCCCGAGTACGGGCCTGTACTCGCGGCGCGGGATCTTGCCCCTGTGCTCCAGGGCATCGGCCTTCAGGCCGCCGACCTGGCTGCCGGGTTCGAGCCGGCCGTGGTGTCCACCGGGCTTCGCTATCTCCTGATTCCTGTCACGCCGGCGGCACTTGGCCGGGCAGGTATTACCGTCTGCGACTTCGGCGACCGGCTAGCGGGAGTCGGGGCGCAATTCGCGTACCTTCTCGACCCGGACCGATTGGAGGGCCGTCACTGGAACAACGACGGCCGCGCCGAGGACGTCGCGACGGGCAGCGCCGCTGGAGTTGTCGGGGCCTACCTGGCACGAAGTGAGAGTGTCCCCATGAACGAGTCATTCGTCCTGCATCAAGGTCGCTTCGCGGGCCGTCCCAGCCGCCTCCGCGTCACACCCCGAGGCAAGCCGGGAAATGTCACGCGAGTCTTGGTCAGCGGTGACGTCGTCCTGGTAGCGCAGGGGACATTGGCCGCCACGCCGGGAGCCGGCCGGTGACCCAGCTCTCCCGCCCCCCGGGCCTCGGCTGCAGCCGGTACACCCCCGAGCTGGTGCGGGAGTAGGAGCCCGTGCGCATCGACTCGGTGCCGGCCGCGATCGAGGCGGCGGCGAAGCGCCGGGGCGTAACGGGCTCAGCTACGTCGTCGGCGACGTGACGCGGCGGCTGCCGCCGGCCCGCGGTGCGGCGGCTGCGCTCATGGACGCTTTAGGAACCTCAAATAGACCGCCGCAAATACCAGGACAATTCCGACGTTCACGATCAGCCGGTCCCAGAAGTGGCCCCTGAAGAACAGGACGTCCACGCCGACCACGACGGCTACCATCGCGAGCACGTAAAGCGCGGCGGCTACCCGGTTTCCCACCGTTTCATTCTAGTCTCCACTACGCCGGCCCGGGCTCACGTGCAGACCGCGCCTTATTACGAGCACTGTGCTCAGCCGCGGCAGCCTCGGTGCTGCCCCTTGGCCGGCGGGTGCTTCCTGGTGGGTGCCGGTGACCGTATAGTGACGCCATGCCTGCTGCGGGGCCTGTTGCGCGCGTGCCCGTGACGTCGGTCGCCGGAGCCATCGCGCGCATGGAAGCGATCGGGGCATCTGTCCCGGCTGAGGATGGGTTGGGTTGCTTCAACCGCATGTACCTCGAGGTCACCAGGCAAGTTGAGGGCCGTCTGGGCGCCGGGTTCTTCGCCGATCCGGTGTTCATGACCCAGCTCGATGTCATCTTCGCGAACCTGTACTTCACGGCAGTGGATGCCGCAGGTAACCCGCCTGCGGTGCCGCTGGCCTGGCGGCCGCTGATCGAGCAGCGCGCGCAACGCGGGATCGAGCCGGTCCAGTTCGCGCTGGCTGGCATGAACGCCCACATCAACCACGACCTGCCCTTGGCGGTGGCCGGCACCTGCACCGCTTTGGCCACCTCCCCGTCCGCGGGCGCGCATCAAGCCGACTACCAGAAGGTGGACCAGTTGCTGGACGCTGCGGAGCAGTCCGTGCGACAGTCCTTTGAATCAGCACCCGAGCTTGCCGTTGACCGCCACCTGCAGGCAGTGAGCAATCTCATCGCCTCGTGGTCGATCAACTCCGCCCGCGACCTCGCCTGGACGAACAGCCTCCTGCTGTGGGAAGTCCGTGCTGATCCTCTTGCGCGCGGCCTGCTGTGCGACAGCCTGGCCGCTGCCACCGCAGCGGCCAGCCGCATGCTGCTCATCGCCGTCTGACTTCCCGCCAGGGGAACCTAGGCCAGCCGCACAGCACTGGCGTCGGGCATACAGACGTTCGCTTCCGCATACCTCTCGTGGCGGCATCGGATGGATCGGCAGCTGTCGTGGCAGTATGGCTGCGTGCCTGCAGATACGGATCGGTCGTTAGCGCGGATCGAAGTAGCTGACCTGTTCCGGCTCGCTGCGCTGGCCGCCGACGGCGAGGCCGGGCTCTTCGGGCGCAATCCGCACGGCTCCGGCCGGTATGCCGGCCGTCTACTAGGCCGGGCCCTCTGCCAAGGCGCTGCCCTGTACTACGTGACCAAGAAGAATGGCGTCAAGGACTTCGACGTCTGGTCCTTCTATGCGCAATGTGACGACTGGCCCTTCCCTGCCCGGTGGCGGGGAACGCGGGACTTCGGCCCCTCGAAGTTCGGCAGATACCCTGGTGATCCGCCGCGTTACACCGGCAGGCGCGTCGATCTTCTCGGGCGTTCGCTTCCGGCCGCACCCGGCGCCGACCCGGCAGATGCCATCCGGCGCTACCTCGCGGCCCGGCGAACTAAATCGGCGAAGGCTCTGGCGGCCAAGGCAGTGGTACTGATCGACCCGCAGAATCGCGCTGGCGAAATCGTGTGGCCCGTCGGGTAGACACGCGAGCTCACGCGCACTCATGCCGAAACGAGCGTGGCTTGCCATCCCTGCCGCAGCCGTGATGGCTGTGGGCGCCTCTCGTAGGCTGGCGGGGTGGTGCACTATAGCAAGCTGCTCAAGATCGTAATCGATGTGCCTCCTGCGGAGCATGACCGTGAACTGGCGTTCTGGAGCGCGGCCACCGGCCAGCCACTGGCCCAGTTCGACCGTCACCCCGAGTACCACGGCGCTGCGCTGCATGGTCAGGACCTGTGGCTGCTGATCCAGCGCCTCGACGAGGGCCAGGGCAGGGTGCACATCGACATCCACACCGACGACCCAGCCGCGGAAATGGCCAGGCTGGAGAGACTCGGCGCCGAACTGGTACAGCAGGCGCACTCCTGGTGGGTGATGCGCGATCCTGCCGGACTGCTGTTCTGCATCATTCCGGAAAGACCTGGAACCCTGAATGACAGCAACGCCCAGCGCTGGGATTGACCCCGGTCCGGACAGCGGCCGGTCATAGCCCCTCATGCCCCGATCCGCGCTTGATCAGCCGGATTGCCTGTGAGTCAGTTCGGCGGCGGGCAGGCCCGTGTGTGCGAGTGTGTCGGCGCGGCGTATCGCGTCGGGCAGTCGGTTCTGACGCCAGGCTTGAGGATCCCATCCTGGGACGCGGTTACTGACGCCGCCCATTCGTGGCCGGCGTACCGGCAGGCAGGTGGAGTGCGGCGCTCGCGAGTGCCGGGGTTCAATACGAGCAGGGTAAGGTTCCGCTTCGGTTCTGCGCGCTGCGAGGTAACGGTCATTTCCTCTGGGAGGAAGGAGACAATCATGACGGAACAACCGGTCGATATCCCCGGCTACATCGTCGGCACCTGGGACATCGACCCGGTGCACTCGCATATCGGGTTCATCGCCAGGCACCTGATGGTCAGCAAGGTCCGCGGCAACTTCACCAAGTTCGAGGGCCAGATCGTCACGGCGGCTAACCCGCTGGAGTCCTCGGCCATGGTGACGGTTGACACCTCGTCGCTCGACACCGGCAATGAAGCGCGTGATAACGATGTCAAGGGTGAAAGCTTTCTCGACGTCGCCAACTATCCGGCGATGACCTTCCAGTCCACCGGCGTGCACCGCAGCGGCGACGACTTGATCATGACCGGCGACCTGACCATCAAGGGCATCACCAGGCTGGTTGAGCTCGGGATCGAAGTCAACGGTTTCGGATCGGACCCGTACGGCGGCACCAGGGCCGGATTCACCGCGACCTATGAGCTCTACCGCTCGGACTACGGCATCACCGCCAGCACGGTGCTGCCCACCGGCGGCGTCGTGGTCAGCGACGACATCCAGCTCGTGCTCGACGTGGAGGCGTCGCTGCGAACCAGCTAATGCCAGCCGCTCCGGGCCCAGGCAGCTAACCGCGGGCGAGGCAGCAGCATCCGGGCGTGATCGCGTTCGGGGCTCACGGCCCGCCAGCCCGGCGCAATTGACAGGCCTTGGTCCTCGGCCAGAGTCTCGCCTGGGAATCCTCACGGTCAGGAACCCAGGGCATCGCCATGTCCGGAAGACGCCAGCAGCGTATCGGTCAGCAATGCGGCCAGCGCCTCGAGCTGCACGTCGGCCGAGGAGGAGACCTCTTGGTCCGACCCGTCCAGCGCCCGGGCGGCGAGCCCTGCCTTGCTGTCGATCAGCCCGGCGATCCGGGCGTCGATGGTCTGCGCGGCGATGATGCGCCACGCGGTCACT
>Ga0182024_10022071_pt1 | contig 11500 bp, 8 predicted proteins | sample P32metaG_FD_120480 | JGI IMG/M metagenome (GOLD analysis project Ga0182024, IMG submission 120480) | Permafrost microbial communities from Stordalen Mire, Sweden - P3-2 metaG (Illumina Assembly) | ecosystem: Environmental > Terrestrial > Soil > Wetlands > Permafrost | place: Sweden: Stordalen... | reverse complement strand
GATAAGGTACTGCATACACTGAACTCCGTTCCTTTGCGACTGGCTTACAGTGCCGGCGCCGCCTCAATGTGAATGCCGCATTCAACCTTGCGGCCGGCCCATCGGCCCGACCGCGGATCGTTGGCGTCGAGCGGGAGCGAAGTACATGGCTCGCACCCAATCGACGAGTATCCAAGCTCGTAGAGCGGCAGCAGCGGAATTGAGAGCTGTTCGCACGCATACCAAACATCGCGCGTTGTCCACGACGCAAGCGGAGCAAGCTTGAGCACATGCTTGCCGCCCGGCAGCGCGAACAGCGCTGCTTCTTCAAGCGCCGCGCGGCTCTTCGCCTGCTCGCGCCGCAGCCCGGTGAGCCACACGCGGTACCCGGCAACCGCCTTGAAGAGCGGCTCTACCTTGCGCAGTTTGCAGCACTGGTCCGGCGCGGACTGATACAGCAGCCCGTGCTCCGCCTCCTGCTCGGCGACAGTCTTTTCCGGCAGCAGGTTGACCAGGTTCAGTTGCCAGTCTTGGGCCATGTGATCGCGATACTCGTACGTCTCGCGGAAGTGGTAGCCGGTGTCGAGAAACAGAATCGGAATTGCCGGATCGAGCGCAATGGCCAGCTTTGTCAGCAGCACATCTTCCGCCTGAAAGCTGCAGGTGAGGCAAACGTCGCCGCGAACGGTGATTTCGCGCTTGAGCAGCGAGCGCACCGTATTCAACTTGATTGCGACTTCATCGCGAATTGCAAGAGTACTCATTACAGTCCCACCCTCTCCGTGTCGTAGAGAATCTCTGCTTCATGCAGCAGTTGGTGCACTGCCGCAACCGCGCTGCTGCCATTTGTGTCTTCGATGATCAGTTGCCGGCCGCGCACCTGCGCAACCAGCCGCTCGCTCTCGTTCACAGCAACTTGAATCACCAGCAGGCCGGCCTCGGCCTGCTGGCGGACCAGCGCCTCCAACATGCCGGGATGCTGCGCAATCGCAGCGTCGCCGCTATTCACCCGCTGCGTGATGACGCCGGCCGTGAACAGCGAGCGCTCGATCATGTCGATCAGCTCCGCGGGGCCGTTCAACGAGAGCACCCCGCCCTGGTGACCCCATCGTGCCGCGCGTTCTAAAGCGGTCACCGGGCCGGAGATCGCGACCGATTCGCCTTCGCCGTCCGATGTGTCGGCGCCGACGGAAGTAATCATGCCCGCGGCGACGGTGCTGTTGCTGGCGGCGTCAATCAAAACAAAGGCCCCGGTAGCACGATTCTCCGCATAGAGATCGAGCGCGATGGGACGCAGCAGCTCGATGGACACAACGCCGATTGCATTCATCTCCAGCGCATCGACGGCCTCGTGCGCCAGCGTGCCGATGTTGGTGCGATGCGCAATGGAGGCCACAAATGCCGGAACGGTGTGGCTGGTGTGCTTGAGCAGATAACGCCGGTTGAGCGCGAGCGGCCGCTGGTCCATCCACACCAACGAGGCGCCGATGTGCCTGGTGACACTGGGCGTAGAGTTGGCGGAAGCAATCAGGTCGCCGCGGCTGACGTCGAGCTCGCGGCTGAGCACCAGGGTTACGGAGAGCGGAGCCGGTGCCTCGGCAAGGTCGCCGTCGAAGGTGACGATGCGCTCGACCTCGGCACTTCTTCCTGAAGGGAGCACGGTAACCGTGTCGCCAGGCTTCACAGTTCCGGAAGCAATTTGACCAGCGAATCCGCGAAAGTTGTGACTCGGCCTGAGCACCCGCTGCACGGGAAAACGAAACGGCGCCGAGCGCGTCTCGCGAGCTGGAGGCACAGCTTCAAGAAGCTCTAGCAGCGACGGCCCCGTATACCACGGCATTGAATTTGTCCGATGCACCACGTTGTCCCCGGCCAGCGCGCTCACTGGAACAAAGACGGCCTCAACCAGGTTGCCAGTATCGGCTGCAATCTCGTCCAACACGAGCGAAAAGTCATGCTCGATGGTACGGAAGCGGGCCTCATCGTAGCCGATCAGGTCCATCTTGTTGACAGCGACAATTACGTGCCTTACGCGCAGCAAAGAAGCGATGTACGCGTGCCGCCGCGACTGCACCAGCACGCCCTTGGCTGCGTCGATCAGCACTACTGCAGCATCGGCCGTCGAAGCCCCTGTCGCCATGTTGCGCGTGTACTGCTCGTGACCCGGCGTATCCGCAATGATGAACTTGCGCCGTGCCGTCGAAAAGTAGCGATACGCCACGTCGATGGTGATTCCCTGCTCGCGTTCGGCACGCAGACCATCGGTCAGCAGCGCAAAATCGATCTGGCCTGGAGCGGTCGTTCCCTTGCCTTCAATGGAGCGCACCTGATCTTCGTAGACCGACTGCGTGTCGTAAAGCAGCCGCCCAATCAGCGTAGACTTTCCATCGTCCACACTGCCGGCAGTGGAGAAGCGCAGCAGGTCCTTCTCGCGCTCTCGCGCCAAAAAGTCTCCAATCTCAAACTTCTTTTCCTTGTATTCCGCTACCGCCAACTTTGCCTCCATCGCTCCTGCTCTCAAAGTCCCTAGTCCGTCAGTCCCTAGTCCCTAGAAATACCCCTCCCGCTTCTTCAACTCCATCGACCCTTCCTGATCGTGGTCGATCACGCGATTAGCCCGCTCAGAGGAGCGAAACGAAATAAGCTCGGCAATGATTTCTGGAATCGTCTCCGCATCCGACCGGATGGCACCCGTGCACGGGCTGCAGCCCAGCGAGCGCAGCCGCGACTTGACCAGCTGCGGCTGCTCGCCAAGGCGGGCGACAAAATCCTGCTCAATGGGCAGCAGCCCGTCGCCGCGCACATACATGGCCCGCTCCTTGGCGAAATAAAGATCGACGACGGGGATTTTTTCTTCATGAATGTATTGCCACACGTCCATCTCGGTCCAGTTGGAAAGCGGAAAGACGCGAATGCTTTCGCCGGGGTGAATGCGCGCGTTGTACAGGTTCCACAGCTCGGGCCGCTGGTTCTTCGGGTCCCACTGGCCGGCGCTGTCGCGGAAAGAATAAATGCGTTCCTTGGCGCGCGACTTCTCTTCGTCGCGCCGAGCGCCGCCAAAAGCTGCATCGAAGTTGTAGTGCTTCAGCGCATCGAGCAGCGCCTGCGTCTTCAGCAGGCCGCAGCAGCGCTTGGTGTCGAGCGCGATGGGATTGGTGCCCGCGGCAATCGCCGTCTCATTGCGCCACACCAGCAACTCGGCGCCAACCGAGCGAGCCATCTCATCGCGGAAGGTAAGCATCTCCGCAAACTTGAAGCCGGTGTCGATATGCAGCAGGGGAAACGGAATCGGGCCGGGAAAGAACGCCTTCTGCGCCAGCCGCAGCATCACCGACGAATCCTTGCCGATGGAGTAGAGCATCACCGGCCGCTCGAACTCCGAAGCCACCTCGCGCAGGATGTGGATGCTCTCCGCTTCAAGAAGACGCAGATGACTGAGGCGATCGGGACCAGTGAGACTCGCCGGCCCGGAGGGGCTTGTTGACGTCGATGTTGAAAGTGTTTCGCCTGGGGCGATCGGCATGCTGACCTCTTGGATTGCAAGGTAGACGCTGAAGGCCGGTGTGACGCGAGAAGACGGACCCGGCTATTCAGCAACGGGTTTGTCGTCTGGATCGGTTATGCAGGAGATCGAAGACTAGAACAGACACCCGTCGAAGATGTTCGACAGGCGACAACAAGACGAGCTTTGGGCAGCGCGAACCATGTATGGATTCATACTATCAAAAAGCCCCGCGATGCACAATGCAGACCTTGACTTTCCCGCCCGCTGACCGCAGCTTTCACCCTCCCCGCAGTCGAGACAAAGGGGTTGTACACCGCTATCCTCATGCAAACGGAAGGCAGATGAACTAAAGTGGAGTAGGTAAGACGACCAAGCTCCGGCTCAGGCGCTGTTCCTGAACGGTTGGGCGCACCTTGAATCTCCCAAAATGAATTAGCACGCAAAGTGGGGTAAAGAATTGCCCGAAACCATCGATTGGCCGCCGCCGGCAAAGGCTTCGCGTTCCCGCCGCCGCGTATTGTTTTTCATTCTCGCCGCCCTCGCTGTCATCGTCTTCGGAAGCAGCACGGCGCTCTCCAACTGGGTCGATTTGCTTTGGTTTGGCTCTTTGGGATATGCCGAAGTCTTCTGGAAAACCCGCGCCATCGAATGGGGCATCTTCGCCGCCTTTTTTGTCGTCACGTTCCTCTACCTCTTTGGCGCCTTTTCCGCCTTCAGGCGATCGCATTCCGCCGATCTGCCGGACGACCACACCATCGTCATTGGCGGAAATCCCATCAGTCTTCCGGTGGCGCCCGTACTCCGACTCCTCGCCATCGGAGTCTCCCTCGTCATTGCTCTCGCCACGGGTGCAGCCATGCAGGCGCAGTGGTCGACCCTGGCGCTCTTCTGGTACGAGCCTTCCGCAACCGCAGGCTCGCCCGGCAGTTTCGCTGACCCAATCTTCGCCAGGCCGCTTAATTTTTATCTGTTCACTCTTCCCGCCTGGCAACTTATCGCCGGATGGCTGCTCACGCTGGCAATTCTTACCTGCGTCCTCGCCATCCTGTTCATTCTTATTACCGGCGGATCGCGGGCTCTGGCCGGGCGGTTCCGTAGCGGCATCGCCTTGCCCTGGCGCGGATTCTCCCTTTCGGTTGGATTCCTGCTCCTTGTCGTTGCCATGCGTGTGTATCTGAGCAGATTCGAGTTACTCTTTCAACACCACACAATCTTCGATGGAGTTACTTACACCGACGCGCATGTCAACCTCACCGGCACGTTATTTGTCATCGGCGCACTTATCCTGGGCGCGCTGATAGCCATCGCCGGCGGCATCCTGAATCCGCGCGGACGCTGGCTCATCGCCGCCATCGTTCCGGCTGCTGTCTGTTACGTCGTGGTCGGCATTGTTGCCTGGTATGTTACAAGCTTCGTGGTCAAACCAAATGAGCTGGATAAGGAAAAACCATACATTGCGAATAACATCCAGTTGACGCGCCGGGCCTACGGTCTTGACACCTTTGCGCAGCACGAGTTTCCCGCCGAAACCACGGTAGGCGCCACCGATCCGGCCAACAACCAGGCTACTTTGCAGAATATCCGCTTGTGGGACGTAAATGCCCTGCAGGATACACTTCGCCAGATTCAGGAAATTCGAACTTACTACGACTTTCCCGACATCGACATCGACCGCTACCAAATTGACGGCAACCTGCGCGAGGTCATGCTTGCCGTTCGCGAACTCAATGTCGATAAGTTACCTGAGAGCAGCCGCAACTGGATCAATGACAAGCTCATATACACCCACGGCTACGGCATCACCATGAACCCCGTGAACGGGTTCACTTCGGAAGGCCTGCCGACGCTGATGTTGAGCAACATGCCCGTCCAGAGCACCATTTACGGTCTAAGCGTAACTCGCCCCGAGATTTACTTCGGCGAAATGACGAATACCGATGTGTATGTGAAAACGCGCCAGCAGGAATTCAATTACCCCGAAGGACAGAGCAACAACCTCACCTCGTATGAAGGCAGCGGCGGCATTGTCTTGGGTGGATTTCTACGCCGCATCCTCATTGCATTCGATCGAGGAGACATCGCAAAGGTTCCCTTCAGCGACGATGTGAATGCCCAGAGCCGTCTGCTCATGCGCCGCAACGTGCGCGACCGCGTTGCCGCCCTTGCGCCGTTCCTCACATTCGATCAGGACCCCTACATTGTGGTCGGCGACGACGGCCGCCTCTCCTGGGTGATGGACGGATTTACCTCGTCGGATACCTATCCCTATTCAGCCCATCGCACCATCGGCGATCTTCCCGTCAATTACATGCGCAACAGCGTGAAGGTGGTCATCGATGCATACGATGGGACCACAAGTTTCTACGTGTTCGACCAGAACGATCCGATCCTGGCCGCTTATCGTGGTATCTTTCCCGGCCTTTTCAAAGATGCCTCGGCCATGCCCGCATGGCTTCGCAAGCATGTCCGCTATCCGGAGTTATTGCTAAGCCTGCAAGCCGAGGTTTACGGCCTCTATCATATGACCAATCCGGAAGTCTTTTACAACCGCGAGGATCTTTGGACCGTCGCAACGGAGACCGGCATGGGCCAGGGAGGCGAGCAGACCACGCAGCCCATGCAGCCTAACTTTGTGCTCATGAAGCTGCCCGAAGAAGACGGCCTGGAGTTTGTCGAGATTCTGCCCTTCACTCCCGCCAATCGCAACAACCTGATCGGATGGATCGCCGGCCGCAGCGATGGCGAGCACTACGGCACATCGGTGGTTTACGACTTTCCCAAGACAAGGCTGGTGGACGGACCGCAGCAGATCGAGGCACGCATCGATCAGGATGCAAAACTCTCCGGCCAGCTAACGCTCTGGAATCAGCAAGGCTCGCACGTACGCCGCGGCAGCCTGCTCGTTATTCCATGCGGGCGCGCGCTGCTCTACGCAGAGCCGATCTACCTGCAAGCGGAACGCAGCCCCATGCCGGAACTGCGCCTAGTTGTGCTCGCGCTGCAGGACCGGCTCGCCTATGCTCCAACATTTGAGGCAGCGCTGGCGTCGTTGTTCGGCTCCGAGCCATCATCCTTGAGTGCCACTGAGGCTTCGCGAGCAGTGCCTGAGTCCGGGACGCCGAATCAACCTCAACCCGCCCCGGCCGCGGACCTCAAGTCACTCATCGCCCAAGCCGGCAAGGACTTCACCGACTATCAGCGCTTGACTTCGGAAGGCAAGCTTGCCGACGCGGGGCAGAAGCTCGACGATCTGAAGCGCACCCTCGACAAACTCAATGCGCTGCCAAAATGACAAGAAGCCCGATCAAATCGCGTTGCTCGGTTCAGGCAATCAACCGAGAAACGTGATGCTTCCCGGACTTCCCACCGCGGTGTATTGGCCCGTGAACATCGGCAGTCCGGTTTCGCGATGAATCCTGAAGCACGTGATGTTATCGCCCTTCCGATTGCATGCGTATATAAACTCACCGCTGGGATCGATCCTGCACTGCCCCGGATAATCGCCCATCGTCGAAGTCTCGCCGATCCATTTCAGCCTGCCGTCTGCGCCGATGGAGAAAGCCGCAATCGTATCGTTCAATCGGTTTGCCACGTAGAGAAACTTCCCATCTGGCGACACCAGAATCTCCGAAGCGAAGCTAGTTCCCTCAAACCCCGAGGGCAAAGCGGAGACAGTCTGTTGCGCTGCAAGCGAGCCGTCCGCCGGATCGTAGTGGAAGAAGACAATATTTGAAGCCTCCTCCTGAATCGCATACAGCCAATGCCCATTGGGATGAAACGCAAAGTGGCGGGGTCCGTCGCCGGAGGGCACCGCCGCGAAAGGCGCCTCACGCGCAGGGTTCAGCTTCCCAGTCGCGCGGTCAAATCGATAAGTGTAGATCCGATCCTGCCCCAGGTCGGTTGCCAGCACGAACATGCCCTGCGGATCGGGCGCAATCATGTGCGCGTGCGGAGTATCGTGTCCGCTCACAGCGAAACTGCCCGCCGGTGCATCGGTCGCCTGCGCGGCTCCCAGGTGTCCGCTGTCGCGGTGAACGTCCGTCGCGGCTCCCAACTTTCCCCCTTCCCCAATTGGCAGCACAGCAATGGTCCCACCGCCATAGTTCGCTACAAATGCATATTTGCCTGAAGCATCGATGCTCAGATAGCAAGGCCCTGCGCCCTCTGAGCTCACCACATTCAGCGCAGTTAATTCGCCGCTTGCTTCGTCGATCGCAAAAGCACTTACTGAGCCGCTGGTTCCCTGATAATCGCTCACTTCATTCACCGCGTAGAGATACTTTCTCGAAGGATGAATCGCAATCCATGAAGGATCAGGAGTCGTTGCAACGAGCTTGCGGTGAGTTAGTTCGCCACTCGACCTAACCATTTCAAACAGATAGATCCCTTCGCCATTGCTGCCGGCTCCAACCGCACCTGAATAGGTTCCCACATAAGCAAGGACTTTACTCCTCTCTAAGCCCCGCGCGGCATTCTGGGCCTTTCCCAGCGCGGAATGCGCCAGAACTACAGCTGCCGTCCCCTTAAGAACTTGCCGGCGGCTAACTCCCTGCCATATAACTCCATTTGTCATTCCATCCATCCTTTTTCGAGTGAACTTGTTCATAAGTGCTTACCCCGTGCCGCGCAACCTCATAACTCACATGGCATACGATAAAGCTACAGTGAAAATAAGTGCCACGACGGATATAATTGTCTCGCAGACGGACCACGTCTTGATGGTCTGGGCAACGCTCATGTTGAAATACTCCTTCACCAGCCAGAACCCGCCATCGTTGACGTGCGAAAAGATCAGTGAGCCCGCACCGGTGGCGATGGCCAGCAGCTCCGGATGAACGCCCGAGGCATGCAATGCAATCGGCGCCACAATGCCGGCCGCGGTGGTCATGGCCACGGTAGCCGAGCCGGTTGCCAGCCGCATCAACGCGGCCAGCAGCCACGCCAGCAACAGCAGCGGCACATGACTGTTCAGCGCTACTCCAATGATGGCCTGAGAAACGCCGCTATCCTGCAGAATCCTTCCAAACCCTCCGCCCGCACCCACCAGCAGCGTGATGGTCGCCGTGGGAGCAAGACACTCATTGCTGAAACGCAGAATGGTTGCGCGATTGAATCCCCTCATTCGGCCCAGCGTGAAAAAGCTGAGCAGCACGCCAATCAGCAGCGCCATGTCGTCATTGCCGATCAGGTGCAACCCCTCATTCACAGCGCTCTTCGGCGTTGACACGCCATCCGCGAAACTTCCCACTAACATCAGAATTACGGGAAACAGAATGGTGAACAAAGTAAGCCAGAACCCAGGCAGACTGCGCTCTTTGCCGTGATCCACAAATTCCGCGGCCATGGGGTTTTCCGCGGGCAGCGTGATATGCGGAGCAATCAATTTCGCGTACAGCGGTCCCGCAATCACTGCCGTCGGAATGCCGATGAGCAGCGCATAGAAGATGGTGCGGCCCACATCCGCTTTGTAAATTGTCACGGCAAGCAGCGCCGCAGGGTGAGGCGGCACTAGACCGTGCACCACGGAAAGACCTGCAACCATGGGAAGGCCCACCAGGATCAGCGAAGTCTTCGTCCGTCGCGCCACCGTAAACGCAATCGGAATCAGGAGCACGAAGCCAACCTCGAAAAATGCCGGCAAACCGATCACGAGCCCGATCACCATCATGGCCCAATGCACCCGCTTCTCTCCAAAGAAGCGGATGAGCGTATGAGCAATCTGGTCCGCGCCGCCGGACTCCGCCATCATTTTGCCCAGCATCGTCCCCAGCGCCACAACAATCGCAATGTGCCCGAGTGTTGCGCCCACCCCCGCTTCAAACGAATGCACCACCGTGGAAAGCGGCATGCCTGTCACGATGGCAAGTGCCAGCGAGGTGAGCAACAGCGTGATGAACGGATTCAGCTTGAAGACGGCAATCAGAACGATCAGGCCGACCACCGCCACAAGCGCCGCTGAAATAAGAAACAGGCTATGGGAATCAATCATAGGCAAACAAGAAGTGCAGCTCCGTTCAAGCGGGCAGACCACCCTTCCGAAAAAAGTCGACTCTGATGACTAAGCCGTCGGAGCCTTGTAGGCCACGCAATCGATCTCGACCTTGCAATCCACAACCATGCTTGAAACGACGCATGCGCGGGCCGGGGGATGTGTGCCGAAATGCTCTTTGAAGACCGCATTGAATGCGGCGAAGTCGCGCGGATCTTCAAGCCAGACGCCGCACCGCACCACATGTTCCGGGCCGTATCCCGCTTCATTCAGAATCGATAGCAGATTGCGAATGGCCTGTTGCGCCTGTGCGACAATGTTTCCGGTAACCACTTCCCCGCCAATCATGGGCACCTGGCCCGACACATAAAGCCAGCCATCGGCTTCCGCCGCTCGCGCAAATGGAAGTTGCTGTCCGCCCGCCCCCGTGCCGCCTGCCGCGCCATACCGTTTAATGCTCATTCTGCGCTCCTTGTTTGTGCCGTGACTGTTTGTGCCATCACTGAATCCAGGTTGTCTTGCCGCGCGGAATAAATTGCCCGCCGCGTTTTCCCGTAGCCCCTTCGGCAGTGTAAGTGAGCACACCGTTCACCCACACTGCCTTGATGCCCACCGCCGGCCGGATAGGATCATTGAATGTTGCCGTGTCGATAATCCTCTCCTCGTCGAAGAGCACCAGGTCCGCGCAATAGCCTTCGCGAATCAGCCCGCGACCCGCAAGCCCAAATCGCTGAGCGGGCATTGCGGTCATTTTATGCACCGCCTCAGGAAGAGCTATCAAGCGTTCGTCGCGACTGTATCGGCCCAGCACACGCGGGAATGTTCCCCATAGACGAGGGTGCGGATGCGGATCGTTGGGCAGTCCATCGGAGCCGATCATGGTCGCCGGATGCGCCAGAATCCTCCGCATATCATCCTCTGAGATGCTGTGATAAATGGCGCCGGCCGGTTGCAGTCGCCGCGCCGCTTCCAGTTGAGTCACACTCCAATTCTTCGCAATTTCTGCCAGCGTCAGCCCCGCAATTTCTGGATGCGGTGTGCTCCATGTAATCGCGATTTTGACTCGCTCATCCACTTGCCGCAGATCGAGCGTGCTGGAGCCGGCCGCGTACGGATAACAATCGCAACCGATTTGCTGCCCGCGCCGCGCCACATCCAAAGCGTGCAACACTTCTCCGCTCCGGCCCCAGTTCGCAATGCCGGCGCATTTGAGATGCGAAACAATCACCGGTACCTTACTCAGGCGTCCAATCTCAAATGCCTCATCCATCGCGTCCAGAATCGCCTCCGTTTCACTGCGCATGTGCGTGGTGTAGACCGCGCCTGCTGCGGCCAGCGGCTGCGCCAGCGCCGTGACCTCTACCGTGGTTGCGAAATTGGCCGAAAGATACGCGAGTCCGGAGCTGAGCCCCAATGCGCCATTCGCCAGGGCCTCGCACAATTGCGCACGCATCTGTGCGACCTCGGCGTCCGTCGCTCCGCGGTCAAGCCGATCCATGTGGTTGTTGCGCAGGGTGGTATGGCCCACCAGCGCAGCAACGTTCACAGACGGACGCGCATTGCGGATGGCCGTGACATACGACTCAAATGTCGGAAAGCGAAAATCGTCGGCGACACCAAGAAGGTTCATCGGGTCCGGAAGATCGCCCCCTAAATTGACCGACGCAGCGCTGATTCCGCAATTGCCCACAATCACCGTCGTCACGCCCTGCGACAGCTTGGGCAGCATGGCCGGGTTGCGGATCACGCTGATGTCGTCGTGCGTGTGCACATCGATAAAGCCGGGCGCAAGCGCCAGCCCTTCGGCATCCACATAAGAGGAGGCTTTGCACTCAAGGCCCGGCCCAATTGCCTTGATGCGGCCGTCAAACAGCGCGACGTTGAGGAGCTGCGCGGAGGACCCCGTGCCGTCAAGAACGCTCGTGTTTCGAATCAGAGTGTCGCAGCTCAGCATAAGGGCTCGTTCAGAATATAGACTATCGGAGCAGTGGTGTTTAGAATCAGTAACTTACAGATTTCAAAGGCTT
>Ga0182024_10022070_pt1 | contig 11501 bp, 8 predicted proteins | sample P32metaG_FD_120480 | JGI IMG/M metagenome (GOLD analysis project Ga0182024, IMG submission 120480) | Permafrost microbial communities from Stordalen Mire, Sweden - P3-2 metaG (Illumina Assembly) | ecosystem: Environmental > Terrestrial > Soil > Wetlands > Permafrost | place: Sweden: Stordalen... | reverse complement strand
TCTCACTGTTGACGCCATCCTGGTCGGCATCGGCAGCGCACCCAACGTGGAACGTATGAATCTCGAGGCCGCCGGCGTGAAGTATGACCAGGCTGACGGAATCATGACCAACGACTATCTTCAAACCAGCAACCCCCGAATCTACTCAGCCGGTGACGTATGCTCGGAAAAGAAGTTCCCGCATATAGAAACTGCCGCCGCGGAAATTGTGGTCCGCAACGCGCTGTTTTGGGGGCGCGAAAGGCTGAGCGTGCAGGCGATTCCGTGGTGCACTTACACCGATCCCGAAATAGCCCACGTCGGCCTCTACGTCAAGGAAGCGCGCGCAAAGGCAATCCTGGTGAAGACTTTCACCGTAATGATGAGCGACGTAGATCGCGCGATCACCGATGGCGAGGATGAAGGCTTCGTAAAAATTCACGTGCGCGAAGGAACCGACGAGATCCTGGGCGCCACCGTCGCAGCCAGCCACGCCGGCGAAATGATTAGCGAAATCTCACTCGCGATGAACGCAAAAATCGGTCTTCGCGCTCTGGCCCGCGTAAACTACCCCTATCCCACTCAAGCGCAAGCAATAAAAGTTGCCGCCAGCGCTTACCTAGATACACTCCGCAGTCCGATACGTAACTGGCTGCGAAAGCAATGGCTGTAGCGCCGACCTTCTTCGCCAACTAGCGCGCGCAAGCCGGCTCAGTAACGATTGCGTGTGCCATTCGCGCGTGATAAGTTCCCCAAGATTCGCGCAAGAAAGGTGAACATGAAACACCACCCGCTCCCTCCAAGCCATTCTCACTCTCGCCCTCATGCGCATCCCCACACGCATTCGCATCACCCCACTCGACGCGATTTCCTTTCCACCCTAAGCGCCGCAGCCCTTCTCGGCCCCTGGGCTTTCCAGCAGGAACAATCCGCCGCCGACACGGCCGAGCGTTTTCGCCAGATGTCCGAAGACTTCGAACGCAAAGGTCTCGCCGACCCCTTCAAGGGAATCACCACCAACGGTGAAGTCCTTCCCGGCACATTCCAAATCGCACCGACCGGCGTTTCAACCGAACCTGTCCGCAACGCCGCGGAAAAATTCATCGCCTCGCTCACGAACGTCCAACTCGCCCGAACTATGTTCCCTGTGGACGACGTCAAGTGGCGCAAATGGATGAACCAGCATTTCTACGCGCGCCAGGGCATCAGTCTTCAGGAAATGACCGACACGCAGCGCGCCGCCGCCTTCGGCCTCATGCGCGCTTCTCTCAGCGCGCGAGGCTTCGAACTCACTCGCAACGTAATGCGCCTCAACGAAACCCTCGCCGAGATGATCAACGAACATAATTTCCTCGGCGAATGGCTCTACTACTTCACCATCATGGGACGGCCCTCCGCCACCGAGCCCTGGGGCTGGCAACTCGACGGCCACCACGGCATCATCAATTATTTTGTCTTGGGCGATCAAGTAGTCATGACTCCGCACTTCTTCGGTGCCGAGCCTGTCCGCGCAACTTCGGGGAAATACAAAGGTCTGGTAATCCTTCAAGAGGAACAAACCACTGGATTTCAGATGCTGCAATCGCTCTCTGACGCGCAGCGCCAGCGCGCCATCATCGATCTCTCCAAATCCGGCCACAATAATTTAACCGAAGCTTTCAAAGACAACGTGGTTCTCGACTTCGCCGGCCTGCGCGCCAACGATTTGCCGAAACCCGCCCGCGATCATCTCCGCGACCTCGCCAATCTCTACGTCAGCAATATGGACGATGGCCACGCCCGCGTCAAAATGGACGAAATCGATCGCCACATTGAAAACACCTGGTTCGCCTGGATCGGCGGCACCCAGCCCGACAGCGCTTTCTACTACCGCATCCAAAGCCCCGTAATCCTGATCGAGTTCGACCACCAACAACCCGCCAACCTAGCCAAATTCGCAGCCGACCCCGATAAGCCCACCCAACAACACATCCATTGCGTAGTGCGCACGCCTAACGGCAACGACTACGGCAAAGACCTCCTCCGCCAGCACTACCTAACCCATCCCCACACGAGCTGAACTTTTTCTATCGTCGCGGATCCGTACGTGAATTCGAGAAGTACGCGGTCCGGAAAAGTTAAGGTTTAAGCGCCCAGACCGCCAACCCTCCGCCCAGTAAAAGACACCCATGCACCCAACGCGGATAGGTCCGCTGTTGCGCCCGGATGGAATGTTGCGGGAAAAAGAGCCTCCACATCCCGGAGATTGCCAGCAGCACAAAAAGCGCCCAGAAAAACCATCCGCGCCACCGTAGACACGGTATCGCCAGCAATAGCAGCGAACCCCCCGCAAAACGAACCACGCCAGGCCTGCTCATCCAACGTTCCGTCTGCCGTTGCCGAAAAATATGCCAAAACCCGGAAAGCAGAAGTAATCCCGCGATGAAGTTCGCGTAAATCGCCGCCCCCGCCATGCCAAAATTCTAGCAGCAAGCATCCGCGATCATGGAAACTGTTCCAACACCAAAGCCATCGCGCTGTGGACAAATTCGGCGCGGCGCTACTTAGCATCCGCTAATTAATTGCTCGCCCAAGAATTCCAGCATCCGTTAGTATCGCCTTGGCCTCACCTGCGGCAGGTAGTCCCGCCCCGTCGTCACGGCATATAGAGTATCCACACTTCAAAACGCGGCCGGATTTGACCTTCGTGCTAGCCTGTTTGGCGCCTATATGAGCAAACGCCCAAAACCCATCGTCCTCACCGTCCTTGACGGCTGGGGCTATCGCGCCGAAACCACCGGCAACGCCATCGCCCTCGCGCGCAAGCCCAACTACGATCGCATCATCAAAGATTTTCCCAACACGCTGATCCAAACTTCTGGCCCCGCCGTCGGCCTCCCCGTCGGACAAATGGGCAACAGCGAAGTGGGCCACCTGAATATCGGCGCCGGCCGCATCGTCCACATGGACAGCACGCGCATCGATCAGCTCATCGCTGACGGCGAACTTTATCGCCAGCCGCTGCTGCTCGATGCCATGGAACGAGGGCGCGCCGCGCAGCTCCACCTTCTCGGCCTCGTCAGCGATGGCGGAGTCCACTCGCACCTCAACCATCTTTTCGCTCTTCTGAAAATGGCGCGCGAAAATAAAGTCAAAAATGTTTTCGTCCACTGCTTTATGGACGGCCGCGACACCCCTCCTCACAGCGGCATCGAATTTATCCAGCAGCTCGAGCAGAAAATGCGCGAGCTCGGCGTCGGCCAAATCGCCAGCGTCAGCGGCCGCTATTACGCCATGGATCGCGACAATCGCTGGGAACGCGTCGAACAAGCTTATCGCGCGGTCGTGCATGGCGTTTCGGACGCGAAATTCGCAGATCCCGCCGCGGCCGTTCGCGCAAGCTATGAAAAAGGCGTCACCGACGAATTTATTATTCCTGCCGTGATCACCACAGAGCCTGCGCCGGGGAAAGCAGCCACGCCGCGTGCCGTAATTCGAGATGACGACGCCGTCATCTTCTTCAACTTTCGCGCCGACCGCGCCCGGGAAATGACCCGCGCCCTGATCGAGCCTGGCTTCGACAAAATAGCCGATCCCGATCGGCCGAAGAATCTCTTCTACGTCACCATGACGCAGTACGACAAATCCTGGTCCTGGCTGCGCTACCTTCTCGCTCCCGAAAAACTCGAACATATCCTCGCAAATGTTTTCGGCGAGTTGGAATTCAAAAACTTGCGCGTCGCGGAAACCGAAAAATACGCCCACGTGACCTACTTTTTTAATGGCGGCGTTGAAAAGCCTTTTCCCGGAGAAGAACGCATTCTCGTTCCATCGCCGAAAGTCCCCACTTACGACCTGAAACCGGAAATGTCCGCCCAGGGAATCGCTGACACGGTAGTCCACACCATAGAAAAAGGCGAATTCGACGCCATCATCATGAATTTCGCGAATGCGGACATGGTCGGTCACTCAGGAAAGCTGGGAGCCACCATCAAGGCAGTTGAAACTTTGGATGCTTGTCTCGGACAAATTTTTCAAGCTCTTCGCCCGCGAGGCGGCGCATGGATTATTACCGCCGATCACGGCAACGCGGAAACCATGATCGATCCGGTCAACGGCGGCCCGCACACCTATCACACTACGAATCCCGTGCCGTTCATTTTGCTCACCGATAACGGCCAAACGCGATTGGCCCCGGGCGGTTCGCTACGCGATATCGCGCCGACGATGCTGGGCGTTCTCGGCGTCGCCGAACCCGGCGAAATGACCGGCCGCGACCTGCGCCTGCCCGCAAAATAATCTAAGTATCCGGCGCCGCGAACAATAACTTACAAATTGGAGCGCCGCTTCAGAAAGGAGAATTAGAAAAAGTGGAGGAAGATCCCAAACCCAGCGAACGCAGCGACAAGCGTGCCGAAATTATGGGTTACGCGCGCCCCATGAACGCGCTCTGGCTCGCGATTCTTTTCTTCTTCACTTGGGCTCTATGGTCGCTGCGCGCCGCCGTGATCTTGCTCGTACTTATGATCGTTGCCACGATTCTCGGTATAGTTTTCCGACGAAGGCCGCCATGACGCCGACCAAAAAAGACACAGAGGGCCATCGCGATCACCCCGAGGTTCAGATCGGCACTATCTGGATCACCGCGAGCTGGGTTGGTGCGGTGCTGTCCCTGGGAATGGGGTTCATGGTTTACGAAGCGCTTCCCGAAGCCAGAATGTTTATCTTGAGCGCCCTCGGACTCGGCGTCGTGATCGGATTAGCACTCTGGTGGAAACATCGCTAGGATGAATCCGCAAAGCCAAACCAATCCCGCAGGCAAAAATTAATCCCCGGCGGTCGGTTTCGGCGACGTGTAACCCTGCCGAGCTATCACGATCACCTTCTTCATCTTCCCTTTTTTATCCGGCTGCATCAACGGATTGCCCGACTCGTCCACAATCTCAAGCTTGAGCTTGTGATATTTCCCGTCCGGCGAAGAAGAGGGCGTAAAGCCCAGCGTGTACTGGCTCCTCAAAAACTCGGCCACGCTATTGAAGATGCTTCCCATCTCGCCCTGGAATCGCGGGAACCAGGCGTACCCGCCGGTAAGCTCGGCGAAAGTCGTGAGCTGATTTTTCGCCTGGAGATATCCGACGCCATCTCCACCACTGAATTTGCGCACGTTCTGTTCTTCAGCCATTCCAATGCTGAAAATCGGCACTTCCGTTTCCTTCACCCGCTTCAGCGTTTGATCCAGGGTGTGCCTGCTGAATGTGTCGTAGCCGCTTGCGAGCAGGAGAATGGACTTTTTCCCTTTCACATTGCGAAGTTCATCCAGCGTTTCGAGCAGCGCATCGAACAGATTGGCTTCGTGAAAACTGGGAAAGTAAAGTCCTGCCACCGCCTGCGCTACTTCCTGTTTGTTACGTGTGAAATCCACCACCACGTGGGTCTGCAGGTCAAAAGTTTTCAACGCTACGTAATCTTTGTCATTCAGGTGGCCCAGAAAATTGTAGGCCCAGCTCTTGGCCTGGTAGGCAAACCACTCGCCGCCAAGCTGGCTGAATTCCATCAAAACGACGATCGTGATCGGTGCTTCGCTCGGAGCGAAGTTTGAAATCTGTTGCGGCTGGTTGTTATCGAGGATTCGAAAATTTTCCTTTTTCAAATTCGTCAGAATGTCGCCTTCCTGGTCCGTCACCACCGCGTCGATGTTCACCACATTCGATTCCACAGCGATAGAAGTCTGGGGAGCCTGCGACTGAACCTGGCCCGCTTGCGGCGATTGCTGCTGGCCGGTGGGCGGAGCAGACGTTGCGGGCTGTTGTGTAGGCGGAGGTTTCTGCGGCCCTTCCTGCTGGTGCGACCAGGCGGTAAAAGCGCCGGGAGGTATGCCCAGGGCTGCCAGCAAAGTTCCCACAAAAATGGCCCGCTTCCACATCTTCAGATTCATAAATCCCCCTCCCGCTTTGATGCTGCCAGAGCCTTTTGCGGATGGTCTATTGCCATCCAGAAAACGCCGAGCCCCATGTAACCGGCTGGTTGCTGGCCTCATGATAATATGAATTGCTTTTCCGCTTATCGATGTAATTCACATTCAATTTAGGGAGAACAAAAAGAATGGGGCGTCCCAGCGTTCGAGTTCTTACCCTGGCATTTTGCGGCGTACTTTGTTGGGCCACACATAGTGCGGGGCAGACTGCAGCGGCGCAATCGACGCAGCTACCCGCAGCGCCAAGCGCGGACATCGCGAAGCTCCAAGGGGAAGCGCTCGTTTGGCTGCAGGATTTGATTCGCATCAACACTACGAATCCGCCGGGTAATGAGATCGTCGCCGCGAAATATATCGCTGAGGTCTTGAAGCGCGAAGGCATTCCGTCCGAAATTTTCGAAAGTACGCCGGGCAGGGGATTTTTGGTTGCGCGGCTTTCTTCCAGCGCCATGCCCAATCCGTCGCGCGCGTTGCTGCTGTTGGCCCATCTGGATGTGGTCGGTGTGGATAAAACCAAATGGTCCGTGGACCCTTTCGCCGCGGTTATAAAAGATGGCTACCTGTACGGACGTGGCGCCATCGACGACAAAGGAATGCTGGCTGCGAATCTTGCCGTCTTCATTGCATTGAAACGCTCCCAGGCGCGATTGAACCGCGACGTTATTTTTCTCGCCGAAGGTGATGAAGAAGCCGGCGGAGAAACTGGAATGAAATTCGCGGTCGAAAAACATTGGGATAAAATTGCGTCGGGTTTCGCGTTGAACGAGTGCGGCCGCACCGTTATGAAAAACGGCAAAGTGCAATACGTGGCCGTGCAAGTCAGCGAGAAAGTCGCGGTAAACGTGAACGTAATCGCCACCGGCACCTCCGGCCACGGCTCCGTCCCGCTCAAAGATAACGCCGTCACGCATCTATCCGCGGCCATGGCGAAATTGGGCACGTACGAAGCCCCGGTGCAATTCAACTCCGTCACGCGCGGATATTTCGAAGGTATCGCCCCATTGCAGGATGAAGAGACCGGCAAGTGGTTGGTGGCGCTGCAAAGCCCGGATCGCGCGGACCATGCCGCTCGATGGCTGTCCAACGCCAACCCGATCTGGAACGCCATGCTGCGAGACACCGTCACGCCCACAATGTTGCAGGCAGGTATTCGCGCCAATGTTGTCCCCTCGGAAGCGCGCGGCGTTCTGAACATACGTCTTCTGCCCGGCAATATGGCGACTCCGCTCCTAAACAAGCTCACTCAACTTGTGAATGATCCTCAAGTCCGTTTGGAACCGCAGGCTGGCGCCGGGGAAACCGCGCCGTCCTCGTCACTCGAGACGGATTTGTACGCTACAATTAAGAAGGTAACCGCTCAAGAATTCAGCGGCGCGCCCGTAGTTCCGTACATGTCCACCCCGCTTACAGACTCGGCTCGGCTGCGCATGCGCACGGTACAAGCCTACGGGTTTGATCCGTTCCCGCTCACCGAAGAAGACGTGATGCGCATGCATGCCGACGACGAACGCATTCCAGTCGAATCTTTCCGCAAGGGAGTTCAGTTCCTCTACGAGGTTGTCAGCGCGTTTTCTGTGACAAAATAACAATCGTGCAAAATATTCGAAGGGCCAAAATTGTCTGTACTTTGGGGCCGGCCAGCTCATCCCAAAAAATGATCGACGAGTTGCTGCATGCGGGCATGGATGTAGCCCGCCTGAATTTCTCCCACGGTACTCCGGAAGAAAAAGCGCGCCTGATAAATTTCGTGCGGCGGGCGTCCGCTCGTTACAGCAAGCCCGTCGCAATTCTGGCAGACTTGCAGGGCCCGAAAATTCGCACCGGAGCGCTGGAACAAGGGAAGCCCGTACACCTGCACTTCGGCCAGCGTTTCGTGATCAGCACGAAGAAATTGATCGGCACGGACCAGGGAGTGAGCACCACTTTTCTCGCCTTGCCTGAATCGGTGCGCAAGGGCGACCGCATTTTGTTGAACGACGGCGAAATCTCGCTCCGTGTGGTGTCCACGCGCGGGCACGAAGTTGTTTCTCAGGTCGAAAACGGCGGGGAACTGGGCGAGAACAAGGGTATCAATCTACCCGGAGTGAAACTGAAAATTCCTTCGCTTACTCCCAAGGACCGCCGCGACTTGGCGTTCAGCCTCCATATGGGCGCGAACTACGTCGCGCAAAGCTTCGTGCGAACCGCGGCGGACGTCCGCGCAGCAAAGGCAGCCATAGCCCGCGCTGGGAAAGATACGCCCATCATCGCAAAATTGGAAAAGCCCGAAGCTCTCGACAACTTGGAGGAGATTCTGGCGGTTGCCGACGGCGTGATGGTGGCGCGCGGTGACTTGGGCGTGGAGATGAACCTGGAAAAAGTGCCCGTGGCGCAAAAACGGATTATTTCCGCCGCGCGCGATGCGCTCGTCCCCGTGATTACCGCCACGCAGATGCTGGACTCCATGCAGAAAAATCCGCGGCCCACGCGCGCCGAAGCATCCGATGTGGCCAACGCCATTTTCGACGGCAGCGATGCCCTGATGCTTTCCGGTGAGACCGCCGCGGGAAGTTATCCTCTGGAATCTGTTGTAATGATGGACCGCATTATTCGCGAGGCGGAAGCCAGCGTCACGTCGCTGCCGCGCCCTGCGCGCTCGAACGATCTGTTGATCAGTGAAGCTATCGCGGAAGCGATCTGCTACGCCGCGGAAGAACTGAACTTGAAGGCCATTGCCGTGTTCACGGAATCGGGATCATCCGCGGGACTGGTTTCAAAGTATCGCCCGCGCGCGCCTATCGTCGCGTTTTCCCCCATGCAGGAAGCGCGGCGCCGTTTGAGCCTGTTGTGGGGCGTGCTCCCGCGCACCATCAAGCGCGTCCACGACATCGATCAACTCGCGAAAGTTGCGGAAGCGCGTTTGACGGAAGAGCACTTGGTGAAGCGCGGCGACATCGTCGGAATAATTGCCGGAACACCACTGGGTACCACGGGCTCGACCAACTTGATGCGCCTGATTCGCATCGGCGGGTAACGCCTTCAAATTAGAATTCGCAGCGCCCGCCTGCTGGCGAGGCAGGTCGGGCTTTAACCCCGCATTTTCGGTTTTGATGTTCTGTTTCGGAAATCCCGCGAGCCCATCCGGACCCGAAGGGCCCGAGGCGCACAGGAAGGTTAAGACAGATCTTCGTCGCGTTGGTTCTCAGGATAACGACCCTCAGGATGGCGACCCTCGTCGGGCCGTCAGTTCACCCAGTTGTCCGGATTTGACGGCGGCTTATCGGTGTGATCGCGAACGTACACTTCGAATTTCTTGCGTAGCCGGCGGCGCTTCCAGTCGGTAAAGAAATTTCGATAGTTGTATAGGTGCGACCCGCGGCGAAGGTAAATGTAGCCGACCAGCATGCCGCCAAGATGGCAGACGTGGCTGACGCCGTCGCCTGTGGACCCAATCGTTCCGAAAAACTCGATGGCGCCCATCACGATCACAAATATTCGCATCGACACTGTGACCGGAAGCGGAAAGACCCAGACTTGGCGGTGCGGCATCACGATCGCCACCGCGAGCAGCACGCCGTAGATCGCGCCGGACGCTCCAATCGTGGGAACTAAGGAAGTGCCGCGGCCGTGCGGATCGATCAAAAGTTTCACGATAATATCAACGATCCCAGCGCCAACTCCGCAAACGAAAAAATAGGTGTAAAAGCGCCGCGCGCCCCAAGTGTGTTCCAAATCAGCGCCGAACATCGCCAGGTAGAGCAGGTTGAAAAGAATGTGAAGGATTCCGCCGTGAAGGAAAATATAAGTAAACGGCTGCCAGACGCGGAAACCGTAAACCGCGGCGTATGGGCGCAACCCGAACCAGTCGAGCCAAAACCGCTGGCCCGCTTCGTGAAACAGCAGCGCCGAAATCGTTTGCAGGAAAAAAACCGAAATGCAAATGATGCAAATTGTCTTGATGGCGCGCGGGAAATAACCGCTTAAATCGAAGCGATGTCCGTAGCCGCGCGAAAAGGAAGGCACCGTAGAAGTGTAAAGGCTGCAGCCACCGGAGTCAAAGACCGCATGGGATAGGAGATAGGAGCGGGCGAAACTGCCCTTTTTGCGGCGCGTCCTTATGTTGATCGCCCGCAAAATTCCAACGATATTCAACTCGATGGAAATTGAGCGGCCGTTTGCGGCGACGATTACAGCGACTGTCGGCGGGAGATCCAACAAATATTAAATTTTCGCCCCGAACTTTTATGGCACGCGGAGATACTTCACGTGATTTTACCGAGCTTGCGGTTGTTGGACTCGAATATTGCTTCGCGCCCCAACTTACTGCCCGTTGCAATACGCTGTAAACAGAACGATACAATTATGACGCCCCAGGGGCTAGACCTGATCTAGAGTCCACGGAGCTTTTGATAAGAATTCGAGAGCGGGCTTGAAATCCAAGCCCTCGTCCTTTGCCCACTGAACGAAGTGTTCTATAAAAAAATAGGCGGTTGCCTTGCTTGCCATCACCAATACTTCCTTCATCTCTTCGGCATTTAGATACGACGCAAAGACTCGACTCATCTTAATCAGTAGGGCCAGGGTTGTGTAAACGCAAAAGGAGTTGGTCCATACGATATTGTGGACTTGGGGCGAACCTCCAACGAACAGCTTGATGCGGGCCACGTCATTTTTATCACTTTTGAGGATACCCCCGCCCCGCGCCTGCAATCCCCGAAAGGTGCCGTGCGATCCAAGCTCGGAAAAGAAGGCGTACATCGGATCGAACTTCGGCTCGCCGAGCTTCTTGCGTACAGCGACGGGCCTGAGTTCCGACCAAATCTCCTTTTCATTTTCAGAGACCCATAACTTTGCCCAGTTTGGTTGGACGTCAAATAATTCAATCAGTTCGAGTATTTCAAAGCTGGTTCGGATGTGTGCATAAGACTTATTTACAAAGGCGTGTTGTGCCAAATGAAACGCGGAGAGCAACTCGTCTACAATCCAGTAACTCAATCCGATTTTTGCGAAGTTCGCCGCGCCTTCGTGGGAATGCCTCGTGGCGTCGTAAAGAACGTCCAGAGCGTTCTGTAACAGCTTCTCAAAGATGGTCTTTGTTGGGATCAGAATTGGATGGGAATACGTCGGGGGAGATGCGAGTATCTCGATTAAGCTCCCAGCTGGAAAGTGTGCACCACCCATAATCCCGATTTGTCTTTGCATCTGTCGCTTTAGCAGACCGTCAGGCATTTTGTCAGCGATTGCTTGACTCGCTGATCGGAAATTCTCGGAAACTCTGTCGACGTATTCCTTTGCTTCCGGGTCGAGTTGCTCATAGTTTTCGAGACTATATCCAAGAAAATCCGTAAGTTTACGGGCAAACTCCTCTTGGTTTGTTGGGTCTACACTTTCGAGGACCTTGTGTAGGCGTTCTTTGAGTTCGGGGAGTGTGATCGGCATTCTTTGCTTTCAATGTTTCGCCAATGCGCTAATGCCTCGTTTCGCGGGAAACCTCTGCCATCCGTGTCAAAGTCTAGCGGGTCGTGCGTGCGGAACTTGCCTTTGCACTATTCGGCTAAATTATAAAAATATAATTCACAGCGGGGCTTCT
>Ga0182024_10022069_pt1 | contig 11501 bp, 7 predicted proteins | sample P32metaG_FD_120480 | JGI IMG/M metagenome (GOLD analysis project Ga0182024, IMG submission 120480) | Permafrost microbial communities from Stordalen Mire, Sweden - P3-2 metaG (Illumina Assembly) | ecosystem: Environmental > Terrestrial > Soil > Wetlands > Permafrost | place: Sweden: Stordalen... | reverse complement strand
GAAAACTGAGGAATGACGCGTTTCTCCACCCGCTCGTCCCCGCCCCCGCTTTCGCGAGGGTAAACTCCCGCGGGGACCTAGCCTTTGCCCCATCGAATGTCCATGCAATTGGCAAAGTCTGGGTTCCCGCGGGAGTTTACCCTCGCGAAAGCGGGGGCGGGAATGAGCGGATGTGGCAATTCTTTCACATACTCGGACGCGGGAATCCAGGTTTTGCCAAATCGCACGGACGTTCAATGGGGCAAAGACCAAGTCCCCGCGTCCGCGGGGACGAGCGGGCGGAGAAATTCGTCCTTCATCGGGTCTCCTTCACAAGCGCCTTCGCGGGGATGACACTTGAGGATGACCGGCGCTGTAGAGCGGTTCCACTTCATCGGTATCCGGGCTAAAGGCCCATATAGACGAATCCTCCCCAGTAATACGGATGCGCGAACGGCGCCGCCGCCGTGCCGCCGGCTTCGTCGAGGTCGCGCGCGAGCGAGTCGAGCTTGCTCGCCGCGACATTGCCCTTGGCGGCCGCCGCCCGCGCGAACGCAATCAGCTCATCCTTCGAGGCCGACCGCAGCCACGCCTGCGCGCGTCGCAGTGCGGCCGGCGGGTCGAAGCCCTCGTCGCGATGGAGATCGTAGAACTTGGCGACCAGAAGCATGGTGGCATCGTCGATCACCGGCCACAGCGTGCTGAGCACGCCGGCCGCGCCCAGCGACATGAAGGCGAGCGGCAGGCCGGTGAACTCATCGGGGTTATGGCCGATGTCGTAGAGCCCGGTCTCGCAGGCCGAGAGCACCACCAGCCGCGGCCGGCTGAGCACGCCGCTCTCCGCCGCGGTGATGAGGTCGTCGACCGTCAATTGGCCCTGCGCGAGCAGGAGCGCCGAATTCCGCGCGTTGTTCCAATCAAACCGGCCGTGGGTGGCGAAATGCCAATAGGCCTTGTCGGGCAGCGCCGCCATGACCGCCTGCGACGAGACGTCGTCGAGCGCGGTCGCGGCGCCGGGAAAATGCGCGCCGACCACTGCCTCCTCGATCGCCGCATAGGGCAGGCCGCTATTCGCATCGCCGACCACGGCGGCGGTGGGCGGCGGCGGGGAAGCGGCGATCCGTTCCTTGGCGAGCGCGAGCGCTTGGAGACTGGGCGCGTAGACGATCTCGTAGGTGTCCGACAGGCGCCGGCCGGATTGCGGATCCGTTGCCAGGCCCAGCGGCAGCAGCCCGAGCGCCCCCGTCGGCAGCCAGATCAGCCGCGCGCCCGGCGCGACGCCGGCGCTTGCCAGCGCCTGGTCCAGCGCGCCGGCAAGCAAGGTCCACAGCTGCGGGCCGATCGCGTCGATCGCCGCCAGCCAGTCATGCTTGAGCTGATCGTATTGGGCCTCCTCCTGCGCCAGCTCGGGCTGCGGAATGCCGAGCTGCCGCATGACGTCGAGCACCGAGATCTGCTGGGCGATCGTCTCCATCTGGTCGTTCTTCGCATAGGCGGCGAGCCAGCCGCCCAGCGCTTGGCCGCCTGCTCCGCGCACCAGCTGCGCGATCCGCTCGGTCGTGAGCTCCGGCAGGTCGACGATGTGCAGCGCCGGCGTTCCGCCGGGCGCCGTGACGATCATCAGCTTGCCGCCGAGCTCCGTGATGATCGGCGCCGCGATCGCGCCGCCGCCGGACAGGAGCTCGCGCGCCGCCTTGAGCGGATCCTCGGCACGCGGCGCGTCGGGTACGGCCTTGATGATCCCCGCGAGCTCGCGGCGAAGCGACGCCAGTTGCGCGAGCGATTGGGTCGCCGCGACCCCTTGGCTATTCGCGAGCGTGAGCGTCGCGTCGTGGATGTTCGCGGACAGTGCGGTTATCCGCGCCTGCTGTTGCGGCGACAGCCCCGGCAATTGGCGGCGCAGCGCGACGTCGAGCAATCGCGCCCTGCCTTCGCTCAGCACGCCGAGCGCATCCGGCAGGTCGCCGCTCTGCGCCGTCACATAGGCGTCCTCCTCGAACAGCGGTCCGGCTTCGGTGATGAGCTGGCGCGCGGTGTCGGCGTCGAGGCCCTGGCCGAACAGCAACAGGAAGGCGTCGCGCGCGCTGTCCAGGGCGGCGCGCGCCCCGTTCCAGTCGTGTTGCTCGAGCAGGGCGTTTCCAAGCGCGCGGCCGGTTTGCAGATGCTCGCGCGGCATGGCATCGCGGCTCCTGACCGTCAGCGCCGACTTGAAGGCCGCGACCGCGGCCGCCAGGTTGTCGGCGCGTGCCCCGCGCCGGCGGTTGACATAGGCGATGCCCAGGTTGTTCTCGCATGTGGCCCATTGCTGCGGGAGGTCGTCCGGCGTGAAGACCTGCAGCGCCGATCGGTAGGCCGCGATCGCCTGTTCCACATTGTCGGAAGGATCGCCTAGGATGCGGTCCGCATAGGCGATGCCGAGATTGTTCTTCGTCTCGGCCCAGTCTTGCGGCAGGTTCTCCCGCGTGCGGACGGTCAGCGCCGCCGTATAGGCTGCGATTGCCTGCTCGAGGCTTTGGGCGCGCGTATCCGCGCGCAGGTCGCCCGCATAGTCGAGGCCCAGATTGTTCTCGATCGCGGCCCATTGCTGCGGCCAGGCCTCGCGGGTGTCGACCTGCAGCGCCTGTTGGTGGGCCGCGATCGCCTTGTCGAGGTTGTCCGAGCGGTCGCCGCTCAGCCGGTTGGCATATGCGGATCCGAGATTGGCCTGCGTGTCGGCCCACTCTTTCGCCGTGTCGGCGCGGTTGAATACGGTCAGCGCCGATTCGTAGGCCGCGATCGCGCCGTCGAGGTTCGCCGCCGGATCGCCCCGGCCGCGGTTGGCATAGGCCAATCCGAGCCCGTTCTGGACCCTTGCCCAGGTCTGCGGCGCGCTCTCGCGGGTCGCGACCTCGAGGCTGTCATTGAAGGATGCGATGGCAGCCTCCAGGTTGTCGGCGCGCGCGCCCTTGATGCGGGAGAAATAGGCGATGCCGAGATTGACGTGCGTGGCGGCCCAGTCGTCGGGCGCGGCCTCGCGGGTGCGGACCGCGAGCGCCCCCATGAAGGCCGCGATCGCCGTCTCGATATTGTCGGCCTTGGAGCCCGCGATGCGGAAGAGATAGGCCAAGCCGAGTTGATCCTCGATCTGTGCCCAGGCCGATGCCGAGACCTCGCGCGTCTCGACGGCGAGCGCGGCTTGAAAGGCCGCGATCGCCCGTTCCAGGTCGTCGGCGTTCCGGCGCAGAGTTATATAGGCGAGCCCAAGGTCGAATTGGGCGCCGGCACGGTCCGTCGGAAACGGCGCCAACAGGTCGATCGCCTGATTGAGTTCGTCGATCGCGATGAGGAAATCGTTCTGGCCCTGGTGGCGATTCCAATAGGCGGCGCCGACCAAGGTCAGGAGCGATCCTCTGATCTGCGCGCGCGGGCCCTGCAGCGGCCACGGATCGAGCTGCGGCTCGATCGCGAGCGCGGCCTCGGCGGCGTCGATCTGGATCTGCGGATCGTCGCTTTGCAGGGCGCGGCCGGCGAGGTCCAGGAATTCGTCGGTCTTCTGCGCCTGCGTGGCCGCCTCCTGCGCGGCGGCCGGCGGCGGTGCTGCAAGCCCGATGAGCAAGAGGAGGGTCAGCAGCCGAATCATTCTACCGCTCCGGGATGCCGCATCATCGCCACGCCATCATCGCCACGCCCCGTCGATGACGCGATCCAGGTTTTTGTGCATGAGAGTGTCCACCCCCTTGTTGATGGCCTGCACCGTGGTCGCCGCATAGATTCCGGTGGTGATCTTGGCGGTGATTGCCAGGGCGAGAAGCCGTAACGGCCATGCCAACAGCGACGAGCAGGCCACGCAGCCCACCACATAGACCGTGAGCAACACGAGCGGATGGACGTTCTTGAAGGATTCAAGCCGCAGCAGCCCGGCCATGACCGCCGTCATGAAGCCGAATCCCACGATGATCTGGCAGAAGGCGACCAGGCGATAGGCCGGCGTCTGGGTGTCCTGGAACTGGTAGATGAGGACGTTCCAGACCGACTTGATGAGCGAGGCAGGAAACCAGCTGAAGTAGCCGTCGGCCGACACGCGGACGTTCAATCGTTTGTTCTCGGCTTCGCCGATGCAGGCATAGTCGAGGGCGCCCGGGCGTTCCATGCAGGCCTTGTATTCGGGCGTGTCCGAGATCGGCTCGCTGTAGAAGCCGATGGATTCGCCCCACAGCTTTCCGAGCTCGAAGGGATCGAGCGCCTGCAGTGCGCCGACCAGATCCTTCTCGAAAGCCGGGTCGGGCCCGATCTGGCCGAAGATCAGCTTCTCCACGCCAAGCTGAAGCAGGAGGACGAGGGCGAAGGTCAAGGCGTAACGTGTCACCGCCTTGACCAGACCCTTGGTCTTCTCGCCGCCGGCCTCGGCGGGATCGTCTTTCGCTGCGCTCATGGCGGGCCCCTCGTGATCGCGCGAAATGATCTACGCGATCGGCCCGGCATGCAACCATGCGATGGAGGCGCGGGCTTGCCGGAGCGGCAACACGGTGTTTTCCGGCCCGCCCCGCCGAGGTCGAAAAGTCCACCGCGGATGAAGCCGCGACTAAGCCGAGGTCGTCACGTTCGCGGGCATCACCGCGCGGCGGGTGTGCGGTCGGGCTTTATTCCTTCGCGGCGGCCCGCGTCGCGCAGCAATGTCCGTGCGAACCAATTTCCGCGCTCGGTCAGTCGTGCAGAGGCAAGCCGATGATCCATGCTCAGCGTGAACATCCCATCGCGTGCCAGATCGGCGACCGTGACGCCCGATACGGCCTTGCCGTCCGGGCAGCCATGCCAGGCTCCGTCTTTCTTATGGAGACCGCTACCATCAAAGCAGGCGAGAAGAGCATTGCGCTTGGCGGTCGAAAGAGTGGTGATCGGCGCGCGCGGCTCGCTGGGCGCGCGCGGCAGCAAGGATGCCATCCCGCCGACGGTGACGTGAAGAATGGGATCTTGAGGAACGGCTTCGTGAAGAATGCTCATATCGATCTCCCCTTTGGCGGACAACGGAAAAGGCAAACAAGTGAATGATAAGCAATGGCGATCATCCGAAAGCTCGGTCGGTGATGGGTTCGCCGGTGACACCGTGCCTCAAGACGAGGCGGGAGCAAGTTGCAGAACGGACACTTTCCTCGAAAAATAAATATCATCCACTATTCCCGCCCGACGCTGGTGCGCATGACCGTGACCTCGTAGGGATTCCACGTAGAGAGCAGCCATGAGATGTGCTGCCCCGGTCGGGGCCGCTGCCGCCGCCCTCGGTGGTGAAACGATCTAGCACGAAGAGCGCATAGAATCCTCGGCCGCGAGCTTGCCATTCTGATGCCGGCCGGCCCAAAAATCCCGCCGGCTGCCGCAGCCTGAAAGGGCATCTCGGCCACCGGGATGTGCGCGGCTGCGGCCTGCCGCAAGCAGGCTTGCTCGCACCCTGCTAATCTACTCCGACTGTGCCCGAACAATCCAATGGGCGCGTGCGAAAAGGGAGGAAGATGTGACCAGAAAATCGAATCTGACGGGCCTCGCCATGGCGGCATCGGTGTTGGCGGCGAGCGCATGGTTGGCGACCGCGGCCATCGCCCGCGACCAGGCCTGGGTCAGTTCATGGGCGACCTCGCAGCAAGGGCTCGGTCCGGCCAAGATCAGCAACGCGACCGTGCGCATGATCGCGCGCGTCACGGTGCCGGGCGACAGCGTGCGGATTCGCCTCGACAATACGTTCGGCACCGCGCCGGTCACCTTCGGCAAGGCCACCATCGGGCTGCGCGGGCGCGGTCCCGCGGTGGCGGGCGGGCTCAAGCCGCTGACCTTCGGGGGCAAGGATTCGGCGACGGTCGCGGCCGGCGCCACGGTCGAGAGCGATCCGGTGGCGCTGCATGTGGAGGCCCTGCAGGACGTCGCGGTCAGCCTGTTCTTGCCCGATGCCGACGTGCAGCCGAGCCAGCACAACAACGCCCAGGTGACCTCCTATCTGACCGAAGCCGGCGCCGGCGACCAGTCCGCCTCCGAGGACGGCAAGCCGTTCACCGGCAAGACCACCTCGATGCTCTGGCTGAAATCGATCGACGTGCGGCCGTCCGCGCGCGCCACCACCATCGTGGCCTTCGGCGATTCCATCACCGACGGAACCTGCTCCACGCTCGATGCCCATGACCGCTGGGAGGACGCGCTGGCGGAGCGCTTCGCGTTGCGCAAGAAGGTCGCCCATGCGGTGATCAACGAAGGGATCGGCGGCAACACGGTCACCAGCGGTCCCGACATGAAGCCGCCGCTCAACAGCCCGTCCGGCGTCGAGCGCCTCGACCGCGATGTGCTGTCCCATGCGGGCGTGAGCCACGTGATCGTGTTCCTGGGCACCAACGACATCCGGCGCGAAGCGTCCGCCGATCAGGTCATCGCCGGCATGAAGGACATCATCGCGCGCGTGAAGCAGAAGGGCATCAAGATCATCGGCGTGACCATCATTCCGCGCGACACGACGGTGCCGGGCATCGCCGACACCGGCTGGAGCGACGCCAAGACCAAGATCAAGAACGAGGTCAACGACTGGATCCGCAAGCAGGCGGGCTTCGACGCCGTGCTCGACTTCGACAAGCTCGTGCGCGACCAAAGCAACCCGGACATCATCAGCCCCGCCCTCGACTGCGGCGACGGCGTGCATCCTTCGCCGTACGGCTATTTTCTGCTCGGCAAGTCGATCGACCTCGGCGTGTTCCGCGGCCGGTAGCCCCGCCGGGCGCCGCGGAAAGCATTCGATCGAGGAAGCGGCCCGCGGTTAGGTCGGCACGGCGTTTTCACTTGCTCTCCATCGCAAGTCAGGCCCGACAGGCCCGACTTGTGCACTTTTAGGTGACAGAGTCGGGTAGATAACACTTCGTGCGGCGAGCGGCAGGGCACCATTTTCTCAGAGATGGCGAGCCCTGCAAGGTCCGGTAGTCCCGCCGGGGTCATAGATTTCGAAACTTCTGGTTTCAAGAGTGTCTATTTATAAATTCATCAGCTGCCCATAAAATCAAACGGCGGCAGGTTGTTACACCACGCGATGGCTGCGGAAACTGATCCGCCATGGAGGAAGCCGCGGCAGGAGAGTTCAATGGAGCTGCAAACACACGGAATAAGAAGGTATCCTCCAACGTCGGAGTTGCTCGTTTCATCCGCCGGGCTTGGCTGGTCCACGATATCCGCGGAGCTCCGGTCTCATGGGGTCACGCAAGCGCCGGCGATCGTTCCTCAGCATGTTGAGATCTGCTTGGTTGTTGCCGGCAACAAAGACGGCCTCGTACGGCGATCTGGAACAGGATTCTGCCAGGAGGCGCTCCCGAAAACCGGTGCGATCTGGTTGAGCCCGGCCGGGGTCGGCAAGGAGATCGTGATAACCGCGCCGATCCCCCAAACAATGCACCTGTACCTGCCCACGGCGCTGTTTGATCGATTGAGAGAGGATTTCAATCTTCCGGTCGCGCCGGCCCATTCGATCCGTCTTGCTGTCGGCATCGGCGACGAGGTCATTGACCAGATTGGACGTTCGATCCTCTCCGAGCTTACGGTCGAGACGGCCGCCGGCCGCATGTATGTGGAGACCGCCTCGCTGATGCTCGCCGCCAGGCTTATTCACAAATATTGCGACTACGGGCCATCTGCGCTCCCCGCGCTCGATGCCCACCCGCTCGATCAGGTTCGTCTGCGCCGTGTCCTCGATTACATTTCGGCAAATGTCGATGATGACATCACGCTGGCCGATTTGGCTCGGGTCGGGGGGCAGAGTCCGTTCCATTTTGCACGTAAGTTCACGCTCGCCATGGGGGTGGCGCCGAAACGCTATGTCAGCCGAATGAGGTTGGACAAGGCCATGGCCGAATTGGCAGCGGGCAGATTGCCGCTGGCACAGATAGCGCTCAACGCAGGCTTCTCATCGCAGGCCAGTTTCACGCGCGCATTTCGTCGTGCAACCAGCATGACGCCCCGGGAATACCGGCGCCGACGGTCCTAGCGCGGGCCTTCCCCGCGAGGTCGCAGGCCGGCAAGAGCGGTCAAAACAACCGCAAGGAGGGGACAGACAGCAAGCGCGTCGCGTGTTCCGATTCGGCGGGCATTCCTCCGTCGTTTGCGAAGAACCACATCGTGGCAGCCGCCGAAATATCCTGTTCCGGTCTTAACGCGCTTCTCACTCCCGAAGAGAGCGTCATTGGAACGATACCGAGGAAGAAGCCATGAGCATGTCGAGACGCAGCGTTTTGGCCGCCGGCGGCAAGGCCGCGGTGATCGCGATGGCCGCTGCGCCGCGCGCGGGCCGGGCCCAGTCGTCATCGGACCAGGCTTCGCCGGACCTGATCGTGCGCAATGCCAAGGTGACGACGCTGCAGCGGGACGGGCACGAGGCACAGGCTTTCGCGGCTCGCGGCGAAAAGATCGTCGCGGTTGGCGGCGAGGCGGACATCATGGGGCTGCGCGGCGCGAATACGCGGGTCGTGGACGCTGGCGGACGAAGGGTCATCCCCGGCCTCAACGACTCGCACTTCCATATCGTGCGCGGCGGTCGCGACTACAACCTCGAACTGCGCTGGGACGGGCTCGGATCGCTGCAGCGCGGACTCCAGATGATTTCCGAGCAGGCGATACGAACCCCTAAAGGCCATTGGGTGCGCGTCGTCGGCGGCTGGTCTCCCTATCAATTCAAGGAGAGGCGGATGCCGACCGTCGCGGAGCTCAACGATGCGGCCCCCGACACCCCGGTCTACGTGCTGTTCGCCTACAGCGAGGGCCTGCTCAACAGAGCGGGCGCGACCGCGATTGGGCTCACCCCCGACAGCAAGCCGCCCGAGGGCGGCAGCTTCGAGTTTGTCGATGGCGGCGCCATCCTGCGCCGGCCGACCGCCGTCTATGCGGCGATCGCCCAACTGCCGACCTACTCGGCCGCGGATCAGCTCAACTCGACCCAGCATTTCTTTCGTGAGCTCAGCCGTTTCGGCCTGACCAGCGCGGTCGATGCGGGCGCCACCGGCACGCCTTATCCCGGCGACTATCAGGCGCTGGAGAAGCTCGCGGCGAGGCCCAAGTTTCCGATCCGCGTGTCGAATCTCCTGTTCTCGCAGCAGCCCGGAACCGAGCGCGCGTTCTATGAAAAGTTGATCGCGGAGGAGAAGCGCAACGTCAATCGTGCCGCAGCAAGACTGAACGGTTACGTCTTCGAAGGCGCCGGAGAGGTTCTGGTCTGGTCGGATACCGACTTCGAAGACTTCACGGCCCCGCGTCCCGAGCTCAAGCCGCAGATGGAGCGCGAGCTTGCCGATGTGACACGGCTGATCGCCCAGAAACAGTGGCCGATCCGGCAGCACGCGACTTACGATCAGTCGATCTCGCGAATCCTCGACGTGTTCGAGCCGATCTTCAAGGAGACCGGCTATAAGGCGCGCTGGGGCATCGATCACGCCGAGACCATCACACCGCGCAACATCGCGCGCATCAAGGCCATGGGCGGCGCGATCGCGATCCAGGACCGCATGGCGTTCGCGGGCGAGTTCTTTGTCGAGCGCTACGGCGCGCAGGCCGCGGCACACGCCCCGCCGATGCGGCAAATGCTGGACGCAGGGCTTATCGTCGGTGCCGGAACGGACGCCACCCGCGTCGCGAGCTACAATCCCTGGATCTCGCTTTACTGGATGGTGACGGGCAGGACCGTGGGCGGGATGCAGCTCGCTCCCCCGGAGAACCGGCTGTCGCGTGAGGAGGCCTTGCGCCTCTACACTGTCGGCAGCGCCTGGTTCAGCGACGAAGAGGAGGTGAAAGGCAGGATCGCTCCCGGCCAGTTCGCCGATTTCGCGATCCTGTCGGCCGACTACATGACGGTGCCCGAGGAGCAGATCCGCAGGATCGAGTCGGTGCTGACCATCACCGGCGGTGACGTAGTATATTCCGCGGACCCATTCACGATGTTCGCGCCCGAACCGCTGCCGCCGGTAAGTCCCGCTTGGTCTCCGGTGGCGGCATTCGGAGGGTATCAGCGATAGCAGCAGTGGAGATTGCCGAAAGCCGCCTCAGTTCGGTAGAGTTGAACCAGGGTTTGGTGTCCAACCCGGCAGCATTGGACAAACGAGCAGCGGAGGACTCATGGCATTCGATTTCACCGCCAACGGCAAACCGCCGCACTCCGAAGCTGCGCCGCTTACGCCACTGTTGGCGGACTCAGGACGGACAGCGTCTCGAACAGAAGGAATTGCAGGTCGCGGCCTCTTGCACAGGCGCGCCTTGCTGGGCGGCGGCGTGGCCTTCGCCGGCGCCGCAGGTCTTGGCGCTGGACGCACGACAACGGCCGCAGCCGATCCGTTGATTGATTCCCCTTGGGGACTTGCGCCGGGTGATCCGGTTCCCGCGTACCAGGTGCCGTCGAAGTTCGCGAAGAATGTCGTGCGAACGCTTTCGAACCCCAATTTCGAGCCACGCACCTCGCAATCGCGGACGCCGCACCAGCTGCTTGACGGAGCGATCACGCCGAACGGCGTGTTCTTCACAATCGTGCACGACGGCGTTCCGGAAGTCGATCCGAGCGCGCATCAACTCCTCATCCACGGGCTCGTCAAACGCCCACTGATCTTCAGCTACGAAACGCTGCTGCGCTATCCCATGACGTCGCGTGTCGCGTTCATCGAATGCGGCGGCAACAGCGCGGGCTTGTTTTCGCCGCAGCCGCTGCAGGCCGACGTGCAGGCGCTGCACGGGCTCGTGTCCTGCGCCGAATGGACCGGCGTCAAATTGTCGACGCTGCTCGAAGAGAGCGGCATTGATCCGAAGGCCAAATGGTTCGTCGGCGAGGGCGCCGATGCCGCGCATGTGATGCGCAGCGTTCCGCTCGCCAAGGCCCTCGATGACACACTCATCGCGCTCTACCAGAACGGCGAGCCGCTGATGCCGGGGAATGGCTATCCGATGCGCCTGCTGCTTCCCGGCTACGAAGGCAACATGAACGTAAAGTATCTGCGGCGGATCAAGCTGCTGCCGGAGCCGGCCATGACCTACTGGGAGTCGCAGGTCTATACCGAGCCTTTGCCGAACGGCAAGGCGTATCAGTTCTACTTCGTGAACGAGGTCAAATCGTTCATCACCAAGCCTTCTCCAGGGGTGTCGCTGCAGCAGCCCGGTTTGTACGAGATTTCGGGGCTCGCCTATTCGGGCAAAGGCCGGATCTCCAAGGTGATGGTGTCTGCCGATGGCGGCCAAAGCTGGGGCGAGGCCGCGCTGCAGGAGCCTGTGCAGAGCATGGCCTTCACGCGGTTCCGCATGCCTTGGCATTGGAACGGCGGCCCCGCCGTTCTGCAGAGCCGCGCGTGGGACGAGGACGGCAACGCACAGCCGACACGCGCCCAATTCGTCGCGGCGCGCGGCGAGCTGCCCTCGGTCCCGCCGGTTCTCGCCTTTGGGAATCATCATTTCAACGCGATCACCAGTTGGGCGATCGACCAGAAGGGGCAGGTCACGCATGCGTATGCATAGAATCCTTCTGCTGTCCGGTCTCTGGATGCTTTGCCTTGACG
>Ga0182024_10022068_pt1 | contig 11502 bp, 9 predicted proteins | sample P32metaG_FD_120480 | JGI IMG/M metagenome (GOLD analysis project Ga0182024, IMG submission 120480) | Permafrost microbial communities from Stordalen Mire, Sweden - P3-2 metaG (Illumina Assembly) | ecosystem: Environmental > Terrestrial > Soil > Wetlands > Permafrost | place: Sweden: Stordalen... | reverse complement strand
GTCTTTCCCTCAAGGTAAAGTGTCATTCTTCAGCCGATTTGCCTATCTTCTCCTCTGATTCTTGCCCTACATCCCCATTGTCGAATCCTCTCAACAGGGCCGCTCTCTCATAATGCATTGACCGGCGGTCAAAACGCGCTAACGCCTTCCCTTCGACCTCGCTCAGGGTAGCTCTCGGCGATGCGGCCGGCTTCGGAATGGCAAACCTGTGCTAAATGAAAACCTGCATTCCAGGTGCCTGAATGACGGGCATAGAGTCTTTTAGCCTAGGTCTTTCGACTCCTGCCAATGGCGTCTCGAGCTTCTTTATCCGCCGTCCTGCGGCGTTCGGTTTCGCGTTTGTCCCAAAGTTGCTTGCCTTTCGCCAAGGCGAGTTCAACTTTTACTTTGCCGTTCTTGAAGTACATGCGAACGGGGATTAGCGTTAGTCCCTTCTGCTGTGTCTTGCCGATCAGCTTGCGGATCTCTTCTTTGTGCATGAGCAGCTTGCGGGTGCGCAGGGGGGCGTGGTTGTGGATGTTGCCGTGCTCGTAGGGGCCGATGTGGGCGTTGAGCAGCCAGAGTTCGCCGTCCTTGACCAGGCCGTAGGAATCTTTGAGGTTGGCGAGGCCGCCGCGGACCGATTTGGCTTCGGTTCCAGTAAGGGCAATGCCGCACTCAAATTTTTCCAGCAAGAAGTAGTTATGAGAAGCGATCCTATTAACGGCAGCGTCGCGCTGTCCGGAGGCAGTAGGCTCGCGGCGCGGGGATTTCTCCGGTTTAGGCTTGGTTTCGTGCGTGGACTGGCGCGGCATGGGTTGGATTTCATCTTAACAGCGGGCTTCGGCCTTCGGCTATCGGGCTTTAGAAGCCATGGCGGTGAGTACGTTTCAATCTGGTGTTGGCCGAAGCCGGCAGCCGAAGCCCGAAGCCCAGGCCCAGGCCCAGCATTCCCTCACTGGGACTACGACCAAAGAGTGTAACTCCCGTGCATGCAATCACATGGGACGGCGAGAAACGCGATGCTATAATCGCAGCCAAAGCTCACTTTTGGCTGCTTCAAGCGTAGCGTCAAGTGAATCCCAGGTTCGCTGGCCTCCGGGGTAGGAACCGCGTGTCCGGCGAAGCCTTAAAAAGACGAGGACTGACGAATGAGACGTCTGATGCCCGCGGCGGTAGTGCTGCTGGTCGTGGTTGCTATTCTGCCCGCCATTGCAGATAAGGCCAAGAATCTGTATGAACAGGGCCAGGATGCCGAGGCGCGGCAGAATTTTGTGGGTGCTTACGAGCTGTACAAGCAGGCCTACGATCTGCGGCCAAAGGACTTGCGCTACCTCGCCTCGTTCGAGCGGATGCGCTTCAAAGCCGCCGCGACCATCGTCCATCACGGAGTGCTACTGCGCGAACAGGGCAAGATGCAGGAAGCGATGGCTGAATTTCAGAAGGCGGCGCAGATCGATCCCTCGCTTTTCAGTGCACAACAGGAGATGAAGCGCACGCAGCAGATGATTGACGAGGCCACCAATCCGCCGCCGCAGGCGGCAGGCCCGCCCAGCAGCCTGGAGCGGAAGATCAAGGAAGCTCTGGGTCCCGTAGAACTCGCCCCCATCTCAAGCGTTCCCATCACCGTCAAGCTCACCGAAGATTCCAAAGTCATTTATCAGACGATCGGGCAGTTGGCCGGCATCAATGTTTTGTTCGATTACGACTACACCTCGCGGCGCATTAAGGTCGAACTGAATGGAGTGACTCTGGAAGAAGCGCTGAAGATAACGGCGCTGGAATCGAAAACGTTCTGGCGGCCGGTCACGGCGAACACCATTTTCGTGGCGCAGGATAATCCGGCCAAGCGCAAAGAGCTGGAACAGAGCGTTCTCAAGACTTTTTATCTTTCTAATCTCTCGGCACCCACCGAGTTGCAGGATGTGGTGAATGCGATCCGCGCCGTGCTCGACGTGCAGCGGGTGCAGCAGTTGCTCTCGCAGAATGCGCTCGTAGTGCGGGGCACGCCCGACCAGATCGCGCTGGCGGAAAAGCTCGTGGATGACCTGGATAGAGCGCGTCCGGAAGTGATCGTCGACATTGCCGTGTTGCAGGTAAGCAAGGACCGTTCACGCACCCTGGGATTTCTACCTCCGAGCAGTGCGACAGTTACTTTGCAGAGCAACATCAATACCGCTACGACTACCAGTACCACGACCACGGGTACGACCACGCCATCCACCGGGGGGCTGGAGTTGAATACGCTGGGGAATTTGAACGCGACTGATTTTCAGGTGTCGGTCGGTTCCGCGAACTTATCGGCAGTGATGGGTGACAGCGACACGAAGATGTTGCAGAATCCACAGGTTCGCGCGCTTGATAATCAGAAGGCGACGCTCAAGATTGGCGAACGCGTGCCGGTAGCTACGGGGTCTTTCCAGCCCGGAATCGGCGGCGTCGGGATCAACCCTCTGGTTAATACGCAGTTTCAGTACCTGGATGTCGGTGTGAACATCGACGTTACGCCGCACATCCATGCGGACCGGGAAGTGACGCTGAAGATCACCATGGAAATCTCCTCGGTGGTGGGTCAGTCGAGCATCGGCGGCATCAGCCAGCCCATCATCGGGCAGAAAAAGATCGAGCATGAAATCCGTTTGAGAGACGGGGAGCCAAGCCTGATTGGCGGGATTTTTGATGATTCCCAAACCAGGTCTCTGAGCGGCATTCCGGGCCTGGCACAAATTCCGATTTTGAAATACTTCTTTGGCCAGACAACTCAAGACAAAGCGCAGGACGAGACCGTCTTCGCCATCACTCCGCACATTATTCGGGGAAATAACGTCAGTGAGTTGAACCAGCGGCCAATCGACATCGGGACCGCGAGCACTATTGAACTGCGTCACGTCACGCGGGCGGCAGCGCCGGTTGCTCCTGTGGGTCAGGCCCCGGCAAGTCCAACTCCCGCGACTCAAACCCCAAACCAGGCTGCGAGTCCGGCACCGGGCGGCACCAGCTTCTTGTTTGATCCGGCGCAGATCACGGCGGTAAAGGGCAACACGTTTGTCGTGAACCTGCTGATTTCCGGAGCGCAGAATGTCTATTCCGTGCCGGTGCAGATGAATTACGATCCGGCCAAGCTGCAGTTGGTGAATGTTTCAAACGGCGGGTTCCTGTCCCAGGATGGGCAAGCCGTAGCCTTGGTGCGCCGCGAAGATGAAACTACCGGAACCCTGCAGATCACCGCTATGAGGCCACCAGGGGCGAGTGGAGTTTCCGGGCAGGGCACGGTGGTGACGCTGACATTTCAGGCGAAGGACAGCGGACAGACTCCGCTGACCATCACTCGGGGTCAGGCGCTTGATCCCGGTCAACATTCCATCGCGGTGAACGGAGCGCAAGCGTCGGTGACCGTGCAATAGGGCGGGCGTGCTATCGCTCAATCCGGATTTTGACATGAAACCTCAAGCATTCAAGTGCGGGTGGAGTGCGAAGCCCGAACGGGGTTTTACGCTCCTTGAGTTGATGATTGCCACCACCATCTTGGTGGTTCTCTCGACCATGGCGATTCCGATGGCGCGGCTGACCATTCAGCGGGAGAAGGAGCGCATGCTGCGCAACGATTTGTGGATGATGCGCGACGCCATCGACCGCTACAAAGACGCAGCTGACCGGGGCGGGTTTCAGACCAAGGTGGACAGCCAGAACTATCCACCTGACCTCGAAACGTTAGTGAAAGGTGTGGATGTGCAGGGTAAGAAGGTGCGCTTCCTGCGCCAGATTCCCGTCGATCCCATGACCGGCACCACGGAATGGGGCTTACGTTCCATGCAGGATGATCCGGACTCCGATTCATGGGGCGGACAGAGCGTTTTCGATGTCTTCACCAAGTCGCAGGGTACCGGGCTGGACGGCACGAAGTATAAGGACTGGTAAATGGTAAGGCGGCTAAGAACGGGACGGAGTGCGGGCTTTACGCTGCTCGAAATGATGATCGTGATGATCGTCATGGGGATATTGCTGTCGATTGCGCTCCCCATCTATACCCAGTCCGTGGTAAGAGCGCGCGAGGCGGTCCTGCGTAACGACTTGTTCGAATTGCGCAAACTGATCTCCCAATACACGCTCGATAAGCAAAAAGGCCCGCAGTCACTGGACGACCTGGTGCAGGCGGGCTACCTTAAGGAGCTTCCGAAGGATCCGATGACGCATGAAGCGAACTGGGAACCTCACCAGGAAGAGGTGCTGCTATCCGTGGACCAACAGGATGTCGGCATCGACGATGTACATTCGGCGTCAAACGCAACCTCGAGCGATGGCACCGCGTATAGCACTTGGTAGTGCGAGCCTGAGTTTCTAGTTTCCAGTTTCCTGCAAAAGATCATAGAATTCCCTCGTGGCGAAGATGCGTGACATCGGCGAGCATGTGCAGTCGGGACTCCGGATTGCAGGCTGGATTGTGCTTGTCCTCGTTTCATTCGTTGTGCTCGAAGCGAGTCTGCTTTACGTGACTGGCCGTGTGGATCCAAGCCCGAGGAAGAGGCTCCTGGCGGCTCTTCTGGCCGTGGGAATTGTGGAATTCGTGTTCGTGACCACCCGCTACTGGGCCAGATGGCTCTTTGCCGCGATCGCATTGGCTTTCGTCCGGCTCAGGGGTGGCACGCTATTTGGCCTATATCCCAGCAAGCCCGTAGATAGAAGCACGGTTGGAGTGTGGTTGTTGTACGCGGGAGTAGCGGCGGCGCTGACCTTTCGTTACTCCGGCAGGAAGCCCCGAGAACTCGAGAGGCTCGGGTTGGTTTCGTTCGTTGTGTGCATTGCATTTGCTGCTGTCTCCGATTCTCAGAGAGCGCTATTCGTAGGGTTGGGTTTGCTTGGGCTGGCGGAATTGGCACAATGGTTGAGGCGCAGAGGAGGGCATAGTCACGACGATGTCCTAGAGGCGCGATCTCCTGAATGAAGTAACATCTACTCATGCCCGTTGATTCAGAACTGACCCAGGCCCCAACTTCGATTCGCGCGCCCCGCGGCAACTCCATTACTTGCAAAGGCTGGCAGCAGGAAGCTGCCATGCGCATGTTGATGAACAACCTCGACGGGGAAGTGGCCGAGCGTCCTCAAGACCTTGTTGTCTATGGCGGAACGGGGCGGGCGGCGCGCAGTTGGGAGGCATACCACGCCATCGTCGCGAGCCTGAAGAAGCTTGAGAACGACGAGACTTTGCTGGTGCAGTCGGGCAAGCCGGTCGGTGTGTTCAAGACGCACGATCATGCGCCGCGGGTGCTCATCGCGAATTCGAATCTTGTCGGTCACTGGTCGAACTGGGAGAAGTTCAACGAACTGGAGCGCGCCGGGCTGATGATGTACGGCCAGATGACGGCTGGCTCGTGGATCTATATCGGGTCACAAGGAATTGTCCAGGGAACATTCGAAACATTTTCGGCGGCAGGCGACAAACATTTCGGCGGAGACCTTGCGGGCAAGCTGATTGTTTCTGGCGGCATGGGCGGGATGGGCGGAGCGCAGCCTCTGGCGGCGACCATGACGGGCGCGGCGTTCCTCGGGATTGACGTCGATCCGGAGCGCATCAAGAAGCGGCTGAAGACCGGCTATTGCGACTTCATGGTCACTACGCTCGATGAAGCGCTGCGCATTTTGAAGAATGCGGTACGCAAGAAAGAAAACGTATCAGTGGGGCTGGTGGGGAATTGCGCGGATGTGATTCCGGAATTGGCCGCGCGCGGCGTCGTGCCGGACATTTTGACCGACCAGACTTCGGCGCACGATCCGCTGAACGGTTACGTCCCGAACGGCATGACGCTCCCCGAGGCAATCGAGTTACGGAAGAACGATCCCAAGGCGTATCAGGAGAAATCTCTCGATGCCATTGCGGCTCATGTGGAAGGCATGTTGCGGCTGCAGAAGATGGGATCGGTGACGTTCGACTACGGCAACAACATCCGTACATTCGCGTTTCAGCGCGGCGTGAAGAATGCTTACGATTTTCCCGGTTTTGTGCCCGCGTATATTCGTCCATTGTTTTGCGAAGGGCGCGGGCCGTTTCGTTGGGTTGCGTTGTCGGGCGAGGCGTCCGACATTCACGTAACCGACGAACTCGTTCTGGAATTATTTCCGGAGAACCGCATTCTGCGCCGCTGGATTGATCTGGCCCGCAAGCGCATCAAGTTCCAGGGACTGCCCGCGCGCATCTGCTGGCTGGGATACGGAGAGCGCGCGCAGTTCGGGTTGGCGATGAACGATCTGGTGAAGAAGGGCAAGATCAAAGCTCCGATCGTGATCGGCCGCGACCATCTCGATTGCGGCTCGGTGGCGTCTCCATTTCGTGAGACTGAGAGTATGAAAGACGGCTCCGACGCAGTCGCCGACTGGCCGCTGCTGAATGCTCTACTCAACACGGCGGCGGGAGCGTCCTGGGTGTCGATCCACAACGGTGGCGGCGTGGGCATTGGATACTCGCTGCACGCAGGGCAAGTCACGGTAGCCGACGGTACGGATGCAATGGCTAAGCGCATCGAGCGGGTGCTGACGACCGATCCTGGGATGGGGATCATTCGGCACGCGGACGCGGGATATGGCGAGGCGAAGGAGTTTGCAAAGAAGAGCGGCGTGAGAGTGCCTATGGGGGAGTAAGTCGGGGGCCGTTCGGTGTGAAGTTAGGCTTGAAATGGACAAAGAAACCCTTACGATGCTCTTGCGGGGCGGGCACATCAACATGCCGGTGCGTACCGCGCGTGGCTTGTGGCCGCACCCTCCGATCAGATTGTCAGAGGTTCTGGCTCACCTTACCAAGCTGCTCCACCAACACAGATGGTTTCCACGTGAGTGGGAGCCGCACCGTGATGGTGAACCGGTTAACGAGGGTGGCACTATCGAGCGCCGAGAGCTTGATCGGTACGTTTACCGCAGAGATCGCGCTCACCCGATGCAGCCCTACAAGTTGGTGGACAGCGTTGAGGAGGCTTTCTCCAGCGCCGAGGATGCGGCTCGGCACTCCCTGAAGTGGGACTTGCATCTTCCCGGCGACCTTGACGGCTGGAAGGTAGTCGAGTGAAATCGAAAGCGCTCCTTCTAGCTAATGTCGGCCAACTCCTCACGCTCCAGCTTCCCTCAGGCAACCCCGGGCCGCGCCGCGGCCCGAACCTCAGACAACTCGGCATCATCGAAGACGGCGCCGTATTGTGCCTCGGCGGGAAGATCGTTTCCGTCGGCACGACCGAAGACGCCCTGCGCGATCCTTGGCTGAAGAAGAATCGTAAAAAAGTCACCGAGATCGACTGCGCGGGAAAAGTCGTCCTACCCGGTTTTGTCGATTCACACACGCATCCTGTTTTTGTCAGCCCGCGGCTGGTGGATTTTGAGAAGCGCGTCGAAGGCGCTTCCTATGAGGAGATCGCCGCGGCCGGAGGCGGCATCCGGTCGAGCGTGGAAGGCGTCCGCAAGGCAGGGAAGCGGCTTCTGGCGGAAAAAGTTCTGGCCGTTTTGCGCGATATGGCCGCGCACGGCACGACTACGGTCGAGGCCAAATCCGGCTACGGGCTAACGGTTGAGTCGGAGATCAAGTCGTTGGAGGCGATCCGCGAGGCCTCTTTCCGCTGGCCCGGAACGGTCCTTGCGACGCTGCTGGGGGCGCACGTGGTTCCAAAAGAATTTCAAGGCCGCTCACCAAAATACGTTGAGGCCGTCTGTAAAGAGATGATTCCGCTGGTGGCGAAGCGGAAGCTCGCCCAGTTCGTGGATGTTTTCTGTGATCAGGGGGCATTTACTGCGGCGGAGACTGCGCAGATCTTTGCAGCCGCCGAGAACTACGGCCTCAGCGTACGGGGCCACATGTGCCAGCTTTCTGAGACCTTGCTGCAGCCGTTTTTGCGATTCAATCCGGCGTCGTTTGATCACATGGATCACGTGAGCGAAGATGACATCACGGCGTTGGCCCGGCATTACACGGTTGCCACGCTGGTGCCGGGGGCGAATTATTTTCTTGGGACGAAGGAATATCCAAAAGCGCGCAGGCTGATTGACGCAGGAGTGCCGGTGGCGCTAGCGACGGATTACAACCCCGGCACCTCGCCAACTCTGAGCATGCCCATGGCGATGTCCCTGGCCTGCACCCACATGAGGATGGTGCCCGCCGAGGCCATTGCTGCCGCCACGATTAACGGAGCATGGGCGCTGCGCGTCGCCGATCGGAAGGGCACGATTGAGCCGGGGAAGGATGCGGATTTGGCGGTATTTGCGGTGAATGATTATCGCGAGATCCCTTACTGGTTTGGGGCTAACCGGTGCTCGCTGACGGTGATGAATGGCACGGCAGCGCAGACGCACTGAACTTTTGTCGCGGAACTTCCGTATAGAGTTGAGTATCGATGACTGCGTCTTTTTGAACCTGTCTTGTGCAACTTTCTGGTTAAGCCTGTCTAGTTGAATATGGCTGGTTGAATATGGCTTTCTTAGGAAACAGACCCTGAAACTGATTTGGTTACGAAGTGAACTTATGCGTCTCCCGAGGAAACTTATGAAGCGAATTCTTGCGGTGCTTGCATTTGCGTTAACGATATTATCGCTGGCAGCAGCCCAACGGCTGCCCGAGTTGGCCGTTCCTGAGAACTACAAACTCTCCTTCACGCCCGACCTCGACAAGGCCACGTTCGAGGGCGATGAAACCATTTCTATCCGGGTAGTGAAACCAACTGCGGAAATCAAGCTCAACGCAGTCGATATCGGCTTCCATGAGGTTACGATCACCAGCGATGGAATCACCCAGAATGCTAAGGTCACGCCCGACAAAGACAAAGAAATGGTTGTGCTGACGGTTGTGAAGCAGTTGCCTGTCGGACCCGCAACCCTGCACATTGTTTACAGTGGGATCCTCAACAGTGAGATGCGCGGCTTTTATTTGGGCAAAGACGACCACGGCCGCAAATACGCCGCCACGCAATTCGAGTCCACGGACGCCCGCCGTGCTTTCCCATCGTTTGACGAGCCTGCGTACAAGGCCACATTCGACATCAGTACCGCCGCCGACAACGGACAGGTCGCGATTTCGAACTCCAAGGTTTATTCCGATACTCCCGGACCCGGCGAACGTCACACAGTTCGCTTTGCGACCACACCCAAGATGTCTTCGTATCTGGCGGCGCTGGTGGTGGGCAACTTTGAATACATCGAGGGCGAGGCGGATGGCATTCCGATCCGCGTCTATGGCACTCCCGGCAAAAAAGAGATGGGGAAATTCGCGTTGGAGACGGCGCAGCACGTCCTCAGCTATTACGACAAATATTTCAATGTCAAGTATCCCTATGGAAAGCTCGATCTGATCGGCCTTCCGGACTTTTCCGCGGGCGCGATGGAGAATACGGGCTGCATCACTTTCCGCGAAGTGCTATTGCAGATTGATCAGAAGCAGGGTTCCGTCGACTTAAAGAAGACGATCGCTTCCGTCGTTGCGCACGAGATGGCGCATCAGTGGTTCGGTGATCTGGTCACCATGAGGTGGTGGGACGACATATGGCTCAACGAGGGTTTCGCCACATGGATGTCGAGCAAGCCGATCGAGGCCTGGAAGCCGGAATGGAATTTCAATCTGGATGATGTGAGCAATACCGGTGGAACGCTAAACGTGGATTCGCTGGCAAACACTCGACCGATCCACCAGGCAGCCAATACTCCGGCTGAGATTCAGGAACTGTTCGACGGAATTGCGTATGGCAAGGCGGCTTCGGTGCTGCGCATGCTCGAGGCCTATCTAGGCGAAGAGACTTTCCGTGCCGGCGTCAACGCCTATATCCAGAAGCATCAATACGCGAATGCGACGGCCGGCGACTTCTGGGATGCCCAGGCGAAGACTTCGAAGAAGCCGGTTGACCAGATCATGCCCACTTTTGTGAAGCAGGCGGGCGTTCCGATTCTCGACGTGAAATCGCAGTGCTCTGGAGCGTCGACAACGGTGACCCTCGCTCAGCGCCGCTATTACTACGACCGCGAAAAGTTCCAGGCGCCGAACGATGAGCTCTGGAAAGTTCCTTTCTGCATGAAGTCGTCGACCGGCGCTCAGAAGTGCGAACTGCTGAACAAGAAGGAAGAGACATTCACGCTGCCGGGCTGCTCGACTTGGGTTCTGGCAAACGCCGGCGCGGCCGGGTACTACCGTGCAGGTTATCAGCCAGATATAGTGCGAGCCCTCGCGAACGATGCGGAGAGCAAGCTTTCGCCGGCGGAGCGGATTGCTTTGCAGGCGGACATCTGGGCTTCGATACGCGTGGGGCGTGAGCCGGTCGGCGACTATCTCGCATTTGCTCAGGGCTTGGCAAGCGATCGCAACCGTGCGGTCATGGATGATGTTTTCGGGCGGCTCGACTACATTGGCCAATACTTGGTGACCGATTATGACCGCGAATCCTTCCGGACCTGGCTCCGGGGCTATCTGACGCCCATGTTGACGGACGTGGGCTGGGAAGCCAAGCCTGGCGAGAGCGACGAACAGAGTACGCTGCGGTCTCGTCTGTTCAACGCATTGGGCTACGACGCGCGCGATCCCGAAGTGCTGGCGGAAGCTCGCAAGGTTGCAAATAAGGCTCTGGACGATCCGTCTTCTGTAAACCGGCAAATTGCGAATGGAGCTATGGCGCTCGCGGCTTTGAATGGCGGTGAGGATTTCTATAACCGGCTGATGACCGCGCTAAAAAATCCCAAGTCGCCGGACGAGTACTACATGTATCTGTTCACCTTGCCCCAGTTCAGCGATCCGAAGCTTTTGCAGCGGACTCTGGATTATGCCGTCTCTCCCGACGTTCGCTCGCAGGATGCGCTAGGAGTTGTCACGAGCGTGATGCAAAATCCTGAAGGGCAGAAACAGGCATGGGAGTTTGTCTTGGCGCACTGGGATGCGGTGCAGAAAGCCGGCGGGCCTTTTGCCAGCGGCCAGGTTGTGGGCGCCACCAGCTCTTTCTGCGATGCGCACATGCGCGACCAGGTCGTGGACTTCTTCGCTGCGCACAAAATCGAATCGGCGGAACGCACCTACCGGCAATCGATCGAGCGCATCAACAACTGTGTCGATCTGAAGTCACAACAGGAACCGCAGCTTGCGTCGTGGCTGGGGCAGCACGGCTCTTCAGCGGGCAGCCAATAAGCCGCAGGAGTCCTCACCTGAGGACACAAGGCGTATAGGGCCAGCATGGCTGGCCATGCACGCAACACAGCGATTTCTGTGTTTCAACAAGAGCCTGACTTGTGGCGCGACTTGGCAACGTTGAGGGAAGTCGTGGCCGTTGCTATAATCTATGGACGTTCCATACGCGTCCGGCAGAGAGCTGTTTCTCATTCGGTTCGGAACCCCGCAACAATCGGCGTGAAGCGAACGATCCTCGTGGCCCGCGGCGGATGAGCGGGTTTCGAAGCGTGGCCAGGTAGCTCAGGTGGTAGAGCGCAGCCCTGAAAAGGCTGGCGTCGGCGGTTCAACTCCGTCCCTGGCCACCACATTTCAAAGCAGTTACGTCCAATCAGCAAAATCGCTTCAGTCCG
>Ga0182024_10022067_pt1 | contig 11502 bp, 3 predicted proteins | sample P32metaG_FD_120480 | JGI IMG/M metagenome (GOLD analysis project Ga0182024, IMG submission 120480) | Permafrost microbial communities from Stordalen Mire, Sweden - P3-2 metaG (Illumina Assembly) | ecosystem: Environmental > Terrestrial > Soil > Wetlands > Permafrost | place: Sweden: Stordalen... | reverse complement strand
TGGGGGTGACGCTGTGGGAGCTGCTGACGCGGCGTCGGCTGTTCGCGGAGGCGGAGGACGAGGGGGCGCTGACGGCGTTGGTGCTGGCGGGGGACGTGCCGCGGCTGCGGCGCGTGGACCCGACCCTGGACCGCGACCTGGAGGCGATCGTGGCGCGAGCGACGGAGCGCAGCGTCGCGGATCGCATTCCGACGGCGGGGCGGCTGGCGGAGTACCTGCAACTGTACCTGGAGGGCAAGCCGTTGCCGATCCGGCCGCCGGGGGCGGTGGAGCGAGCGGTTCGGTGGGTGCGGCGGCAGCCGGCGTTGGCCGCCTTCATCGCGCTGTTCGTGCTGTCACTGGTCGCGGGCACGGGCGTCTCCACATATTTCGCTGTCGATTCCCACACGAACTATGTGCAGGTCAGCGCCGACAAAGCCCAACTAGAAAAGGAACTGGCGAAAAGCTTGCTGCGGCCGATCGGGCATGAGGAGCAGCCATCCAAGATTCTCGATCCGGAAATCGAGGCATTATGGGATCTGGCCGGAAACTCCGACCGCGTGCGCCTTTTATTCATCGAGCAAGCACTTCAGCGGCCGTTGACGGCGCGACAGCTGCGGAACCGCGCCGACATGGCGGTCCACGCGGCGGTCGGCCTCGATCCGGGGCGGCGGCGGCAGGCGGAGCAGTTCCTGGCAACATGTCTGAACGACGGGACAACCAATCCTGACATCCGGGCGGACTGCGTCATAATCGGCGTGGCGCTGGACGATTGGAGTCCGGAGTTCGCCGAAGCGGCCTCCCGGCAAGCGGTGGAGGCGATGGGCCGGACGGACAACCCCAGTCAACTATGTTCCCTGGCCAAGGCGTTGGTCGCCTTCGCGCCACGACTGCGGCCGGAGGAAGCGACCCGGCAGGCGGCGGCGGCCATACTCCTTCTCCAGACGGCGCAGGACAAGACGAACGACCCCGGCGATGCTGAGGTGGACCTGGGAGAGGCGTGTTTGGCACTGGCGCCATTCCTGGGGCCGGCCGAATCGGTGGCGACCGGCCGATCGGTCGTAGAGTCTATCACGAAGTCCGTCGCGGCCGGCACGGATTTCAGCATCTTGTATGACAAGGCAAAGCTTTTGACGACGCTGGCCCCGCGTATGGGTTCTGACGACGCATCGGATGCGGCCCGGCTGATCATCACGGCGATGGGAAAGCGACTCGGCCTCGGGGAACCCTTGGGGAATACATTGGCCGCGTTGGCGCCGCGGCTGAGACCGGATGATGCTTCGGAGGACGCGAAGCGGCTCGTCAAATATATGGGCGACACAGGGGACTATGTTAATCCAGATTATGCGATAAAGCCCCTGGCGGATGCATGGGCGGCCTTGGCCCCGCGCCTTCCCTCGGACGAGGCGGCGCGGCAGGCGGAGGAAGCCGACGGGTTGGTCATGGCGGCAATCCGCGGTAACAACAACAACGTCGGCGAGATCTTCATAAGCTGGGCCGGAGCACTGGCGGCCTTGTCCCCGCACCTCGCCCCGGACGAGACGGCACGGCAGGCAAGAGAGATCGCGGGACTGCTTGTGAAGGCCGTAGGCACGAATTACGACGCGCGGGTCTTAAGAGGGGAGGCGGAGGCGTTAGCGGCGCTGGCGCCGTACTTGGCTCCGGAGGACGCGGCGCGGCTGACGGAGGAGGCCGGACGGCGCATGGTGAAGGACATGGACCAGGTCATGGTGAATCACGTGTCGACCGTCGGGTTCAAGGACTCGACGGAGGCATTGGCGGCGTTGGCCCCTTGGCAGAGACCGGACGAAGCGAAGCGGCAGTCGGCGGAGGCCGCCGGCCTGATCTTGGAAGCGATGGGCGAAGAAAGGTATTGGGATTTGGCACCGGCGCTGGCGCCCCTGGCGCCGTATCTGGGGCCGGACGAGGCGGCGCGGCAGGCGTCGAAGGCCGCTCGGTTGCTCATGGCGGCCGACGACAGAGCAAGAGTCCCGCCGGAGCAGTGGTATTCGTTTGGCGCCTCTCTGGCGTCCTTGGCCCCCCTGCTGGGACCGGAGGACGCTTCCGGGGCGGCCGGGCTGATCGTCCGGGATTTACGCGAGCAGAAGAGTAATGCGTTGACCAATTGGGATGGTCAAGTGAAGGCCTTGGCGGCGATGGCACCCCAGATCGGGCGGGATGAGGCGGCGAAGGACGCAAAGCTGGCCGTTGAACTAATGGGTGAAACGAATAATTCCTATGAGTTGAAGCCCCTGCCGGACACGTTAGCGGCGTTGCTCGTTCAAACGGAGCCTGCGGAAGCGGGCCGGCGGGTGCGCTCGCTTGTCGGAGTCATCGGCAACTCCAGCAGCGCGGCCACCTCGCTCGTGGGGCTGGCGCCAACGGTGCAGGCCTGGCAACCTTTGTCGGGACGCCTCACGGAGCAGCAGTTGGTCGACTTACTCAAAACCCCGACCTGCCGACAAGAGGGGCGCCAGGTCATCGTCGCCCAGCTAGGAAACCAGTGCGGGCGCTCCTTCGCCAACCTATGGGACTTCGTCGATTGGGCGCGCGAACACCGCCCCGACCTCGACCTGACCTCGCCGCCCGTCCGCCCGGACAGCCCGTGATTGAACAACCCACCCCGTTCATCCCCATTGGAGAACTGATGAAGCGTAATCTCACGGCATTTCTGGCGATATTACTCGCGGCGGCGTCGGCCGGCGCGCAAACGGCTGCGGACCTGCAAGGCGCCAACCCGCCGGCCAACGGCCTCTGGGTCGATTCGCTCGACCTGTCCAGGGTCGATCAGGAATGGGGCGATCCGCACGCCGGCCGTTCGGTGGACGACCGGCCGATCACGCTCCACGGCGACGTCTTCCGTCACGGCGTCGGCACGCACGCCAACAGCGAAATGCTCATCGACCTCAAAGGCGCCGCCACGCGCTTCGCCGCGGTCGTCGGCGTCGATGACGAGAAGAAGGGACTCGGCTCCGTCCGCTTTCATGTCTTCGTGGACGGCAAGCCGGCCGCGGAAACCGGAGTGTTGCACGGCGGCGACGCGCCGAAGCTGCTCTCCGTCGATGTCACCGGCGCCAAGACGCTGCGGCTCCAGGTGGACGACGCCGACGACGGCATCGAACACGACCACGCCGACTGGGCCGGCGCCCTGCTGGTCCTCAACCCCGACGCCAAGGACAAGCCGCAAACCGCCGAGCCGCCCAAGGCGCCGACGCCCGATGTCGGCCCCGTCGCCGGGCCGAAGCCGGCGATTCACTACCCGCGCGTCGTCGGCGCCACGCCGGGCCGGCCGTTCCTGTTCCTCATCCCGGCCACCGGCGAAGGGCCGCTTACCTTCTCGGCCGGGAACCTGCCCGCCGGCGTCAGGCTCGACGAAAAGACCGGCGTCCTCTCCGGCTCCCTCAAGGATGCCGGCAAGACGGCCGTGAAAATCACCGTGAAAGGGCCGGCCGGCGCCGACTCGGCCGTGCTCACCATCGTCGGCGGCGACCACCAACTCGCCCTGACGCCGCCGATGGGCTGGAACTCGTGGAACGCCTGGGGCGGCCAGGTGGACGCCGACAAGATCCGCGCGGCCGCCGACGCGATGGTCAAGAGCGGCCTCGCCGCGCACGGCTTCCAGTACGTCAACATCGACGACACCTGGGAAGGCAAGCGCGACGCCGCCGGCGTCCTCCACGTCAACGACAAGTTCAAGGACATGAAGGCGCTGGCGGACTACGTTCACGCCAGGAGCCTCAAGCTCGGCGTCTACTCGTCGCCCGGTCCCAAGACCTGCGCCGGCTACGAGGGCAGTTTCGGCCACGAGGACCAGGACGCCAAGACCTACGGCGAGTGGGGCGTCGATTACCTGAAATACGACTGGTGCTCCTGCCAGAGCAAGGACCTCAAGGCGCCGTACGCGCTGATGCGGGGCGCCCTCGACAAGTCCGGCCGCGACATCGTGTACAGCCTCTGCCAGTACGGCATGGGCGACGTCTGGAAGTGGGGCGACGAGGTCGGCGGCAACTGCTGGCGCACCACCGGCGACATTACCGACAATTGGGGTAGCATGTCGGGCATCGGCTTCGGCCAGGACGGCCACGAGAAGTACGCCGGCCCCGGCCACTGGAACGACCCGGACATGCTGGTGGTCGGCAAGGTCGGCTGGGGCAGTCCGCACCCGACGAAGCTGACGCCCGACGAACAGGTGACGCACATCACGCTCTGGTCGCTGTTGTCGGTGCCGCTGCTGATCGGCTGCGACATGTCGCAGCTCGACCCGTTCACGACGGCCCTGCTGAGCAACGACGAGGTGTTGGCCGTGGACCAGGATTCGCTGGGCAAGCCGGCCGGCCGCAAGGCCAAGGAGGGGTCGCTGGAGGTGTGGTCGCGGCCGATGTCCGACGGCACGGTTGCGGTGGGCCTGTTCAACCGCGGCGGCGCCCCGGCCGAGGTGACGGCGCGCTGGGCCGACGTCGGCGTCCAGGGCGAGCAGCCGGTGCGCGACCTGTGGCGGCAGAAGGACCTGGGGAGCTATAATGACTCCTTCAAGGTCACGGTGCCGCGCCATGGGGCGGTGCTCGTCAAGATCGGCAAGCCGGCGGAGGGGCCGTAAAGGGATCGCTATTTGGCGAGCGGGGGGCGTCAGCCCCCTGATTCGTCGCCTTTTCCGAGGCGCTATGCTAAATCAGGGGGCTTACGCCCCCCGCTCGCCTTTTTGTTCATGACATTTATCGTGAGACCCATCGCATGGAACCCCAGCGTTCCGCCGACGCCCCGCACCGCCGTGAATTTCTCCAGCTCTTGGGTCTGGGCACACTCGCCCTCGTCGGCGAAACCGGCTTCGTGGCCGGCCCGTTCGCGGCGGAGGAGGCGGGCCGACTCGTCCCCCTCGACAAAAAACTGTCGCCCGACTGGGTGCGCGCCCTGACCGCCCGCGGCGAGCCGGAGGTCTACCGCGGCGCCGAAACCGCCCTGATCGGGATGCCGGTCGGCGGCCTCTGCGCCGGCCAGCTCTACCTCGGCGGCGACGGCAAACTCTGGCACTGGGACATTTTCAACCAGGACATCGGCACCGGCGACGCCCACTATTCCCATCCGCCGAAGCCGGAATCGCCGCTCGATCAGGGCTTCGCCCTGCGCGTCGAAACCGACGGCAAGGTACACGACCGCACCCTCGACCGGGCCGGCTTCCCCGACGTGTCCTTTCGCGGCGAATACCCCATCGGCACGGTGGAATACCAAGCCGAAGGGTTTCCGGCGAGCGTGACGCTGGAAGCTTTTTCTCCTTTCATTCCCCTGAATGTCGCCGACTCCGGCCTTCCCGCCACGGTGATGCACTTCACGGTCAAGAACACCGGCAAGGCGACGGCCGACGTGCAGCTGGCCGGCTGGCTGCAAAACGCCGTGTGCGGCCGCGGCGGCCCCCCCGACAGCCGGCGGCGCAACCGCGTCCGCGAAACCAAGACGCACTTGTTCCTCGAATGCGCGGCCGAGGGGCCGGCGGCGGAGAAGGGCGCCCGGCCGCCGGTCGTTTTCGCCGACTTCGAGGGCAAGGATTACGGCGCCTGGAAAGCGACCGGCGAAGCGTTCGGCACGGGGCCGGTTCGCGGCACGCTGCCCGGCCAGCAGCGCGTGTCCGGCTACCAGGGCGAGCAATACGTCAACGGCTGGGTCCACGGCGACGACGCCGTCGGCGCCCTCACGTCGCCGGAGTTCAAAATCGAGCGGCGGTACGTCAGCTTCCTGATCGGCGGCGGCAACAAGCCCGGCGCGGCCTGCATCAACCTCGTGCTGGACGGCAAGGTCGTCCGCACCGCCACCGGCAAGGATAATGAGATGTTGGAATGGCGCAACTGGGACGTGCGCGAGCTGGAGGGCAAGACGGCCCACATCGAGATCGTGGATAAGGCGGCCGGGCCGTGGGGCCACGTCAACGTCGATCAGATCGAGTTCCGCGACGAGCCGCGCGGCGGCGTCCTGGCGGAGCGGCCCGACTTCGGCACGATGGGCTTGGCCCTGCTCGGCCGGCAGGAAGGCGACGCCGCCGCGGCCGCCCTTCCCGACGCCCACCACCCGCCGGGCCTGTTCGAGGAGCACGCGGCCCACGACGGCGAGGCGACGGCGGCGCTCGACGGCCGGTTGCGCGGCGGCCTCGGCCGGCGCTGGAAACTGGAACCGGGCCAGCAGGCGACCGCGGCCTTCGTGGTGACGTGGCACTTCCCCAACCTGAGCCTGCCCGGCTTCGGCAAGCCGGTCGGCCGCTGGTACGCCAAGCGCTTCGCCGACGCGGCCGCCGTCGCCAATCACGTCGCGGACAATTTCGACCGCCTATCGAAGCAAACGCGGCTGTGGCGCGAGACGTGGTACGATTCGACGCTGCCCTACTGGCTGCTGGACCGGCTGTTCCTGAACACGTCGATCCTGGCGACCTCGACCGCGCACCGCTTTGCCGACGGCCGGTTCTACGGCTGGGAGGGCGTCGGCTGCTGCGTCGGCACTTGTACCCACGTCTGGCACTACGCCCACGCCCCGGCCCGGCTGTTCCCCGAGCTGGAGCGCTCCGCCCGCGAGATGCAGGACTTCGCCACCGGCTGGGAAGACTCCGGCCTCGTCCGCTTCCGCGGCGAAACGTCCGGCGACACCTACGCCACCGACGGCCAGGCCGGCGTCGTCCTCCGCTGCTACCGCGAACACCAGATGTCGCCGGACGATGTCTTTTTGAAGCGCAATTGGCCGAAGATCAAGAAGGCGATGCAGTACCTCCTCGGCCACGACACGGACCACGACGGCGTTCTCAGGGACGGCCAGCCGAACACGCTGGACACGGCCTATTTCGGCCCCAATTCGGCCATGACTTCTCTCTATTTGGCGGCGCTGCGGGCGGCGGAAGAGATGGCCCGCGAAATCGGCGACGAGGCGTTTGCCAAGAGGCTGCGGCCGCTTTTCGAGAGCGGCAGCGCCAAGGTGACGGCCGACCTGTGGGACGGCGAATATTTCTACCACAAACCCGACCCGAAACACCCGGAGGCGCTGAAAGTCGGCGACGGCTGTTTCGTCGATCAGGTGTTCGGCCAGAGCTGGTCGTTCCAGGTGGGCCTCGGCCGCATCCTTCCCGAAGACAAGACGCGGCAGGCGCTGCGGTCGCTGTGGAAGTACAACTGGACGCCGGACGTGGGGCCGTACCGCAAGGTTTACCCCAACGGCCGGTGGTACGCGATGCCCGGCGAGGGCGGCCTCATCATGTGTACCTGGCCCAAGGGCGGCCGTGAGGGCACGGCGGGCAACGTCAACCCCGGTTTCGCCGCTTATTTCAACGAATGCATGAACGGCTTCGAGTACCAGGCGGCCGGCCACATGATCTGGGAGGGTCTGCTGACGGAAGGTTTGGCCGTGTGCCGGTCGCTGCACGAACGCCATCACCCGACGCGGCGCAACCCGTGGAACGAGGTGGAGTGCGGCGACCACTACGCCCGGTCGATGGCCAGTTACGGCGTCTATTTGGCGGCGTGCGGCTTCGAGTACCACGGGCCGAAAGGTCATCTCGGCTTCGCCCCACGGCTGGGGCCGGACGACTTCCGCGGCGCCTTCACCGCGGCCGAGGGCTGGGGGACGCTGGCCCAGAAACGCGAGAACGGGACGCAGCGGCAAACGGTGGAGGTGCGCTGGGGCCGGCTGCGGCTGGCGTCGCTGGCGTTCGCGGTGGGGGAGGGCGTGAAGCCGACGAAAGTGAGCGTGAAAGTCGGCGATAAGGCCGTTGGGGCGGAGCATATGGTGGAAGGCGGGCGGGTGCTCGTGACGTTGGGCAAGCCGGTGACGCTAAGGGAGGGGGAGCGGCTGGAGGTGGTTATCGAGTGAGGGGCGAACGCGAATGTGCCTCTCGATCTAGGCGGCCGGCCGGCCCCGCCCCGCCGTGAACGGCGGGTCTACACGCCGAAGCCCGGTAAACCGGGCTACACGGATTCCAGCCCCGTTCACGGGGCTTTCGCGTGTAGACCCGCCGTTCACGGCGGGGCGGACTTCCCCGCTTGTCGGCCGAGCCGGCGACGGATAAACTCCTTATATTCCCGTTGCCCCGCACCGTCGGCGACTCACCCACCACGGCCTCGATGCACCGCGAGATTTCCCACGCCGGCAAGAACCTCCAACCCGAAAGCCGGCTCTTCCTCTACCTGCTCACCGCCGTCCTCGCCATCCTCATCACCGCCGACCTCTGGCTCTGGCTGTCCGCCGGCTCCGACGTGGTGAGCCTCTTCGGCTTCCGCTTCGGCCTCGCCCTCGTCCCCGCCGTCCTCGGCGGCGCCCGCATCCTTTACGGCTCCCTCGACTCCCTTTTCGAGGGCCGCATCGGCGCCGATTTGGCCGTGGCCGTCGCCTGCGTCGCCGCCATCCTCGCCCGCCGGCCGGAAGTCGCCGAGGAAGTCGTCTTCGTCGGCCTGCTCGGCGAATGCCTGGAACACCTCACCTTCGAGCGGACCCAACGGGCCGTGCGCTCCATCGTCGCCGTCTGCCCGCGCCGCTGCTGGCGGCTGACCGACGGCCGCGAGGAGCGCGTCCTCGTCGCCGACCTGCGCGTCGGCGACCGCGTCGTGGTCAAGCCCGGCGCCCGCGTGCCGGCCGACGGCGTGGTCGTCGAGGGCCGGTCGTCGCTGGACGTCAGCGCTTTGACCGGCGAAAGTCTGCCGGCCGAAAAGGGGCCGGGCGACGAGGTGCTGGCCGGCTCGCTCAACCAGCTCGGCGCCCTGACCATCGAGGCCCGCCGCGTCGCCGAACACACCGTCGTCGGCCGCGTCATCGAGCTGACCGCGACGGCCCTCAAGGACAAGGCGCCGATCGAGCGCACCGCCGACCGGCTGGCGCGGTGGTTCCTGCCGGCGGTGCTGGTCCTGGCCGCCGTCACCTTCGTCGGCGCCCTGACGTTCGCCAGCCTGTGGGGCCGCGACAAGGACGGCGCCCGGCTGCCGTTCTACGACGCCACGCAGACCAGCGCCGTCGGCCAGGCCGTGCCGCCGACGCTGGCCGTGTTGGTGGTGGCCTGCCCGTGCGCCCTGATCCTGGCGACGCCGGCGGCGATCCTGGCGGCGCTGGGCCGGCTGGCCGGCACCGGCGTCTTGCTCAAGGGCGGCTCGGCCCTGGAACGGCTGGCCCGCGTCAACGCCTTCGCCTTCGACAAGACCGGCACGCTGACGGAGGGCCGCCTTGAAATAGGAGAAGTCGTAGCGCTTGAGGGCGCTTTGCCCGACGAACTGCTGGCCGTCGCGGCGGCGGCGGAGCAACGCAGCGAACACCCGCTGGCCCGCGTCATCGTGGCCGAGGCGGCGCGGCGCGGCCGGACGCCCGATGCGGTCGAGGACTTCCGCGCCCACCCCGGCGGCGGCGTGACGGCCCGAACGTCGGCCGGCGCCGTGGTCGTCGGCAACCGCCGGCTGCTGGAGGAGCAGGGCGTCGTCGTGCCGCCGGAGGCACTGGCGCTGCTGGAGCGCCTGGACGCCGACGGCCAGACGGCATTGCTGGTCGCCCTCGGCGGCCGGGTGCTGGGGGCGGTCGGGGCGCGCGACAAGGTGCGCGTCGAGGCGGCGGCCGTGCTCGGCGAGCTGCGCGGGCTGGGCGTGGAAGACCAGGCGATGCTGACCGGCGACCGCGCGGCCCCGGCGAGGCGCGTGGCCGAGGCGCTGGGCGTGCTCGAAGTCCACGCGGAGCTATTGCCACAACAGAAGGCGGAGTTTATCGCGGCTTGGCAGGCGGCGGGCAAGCGCGTCGGCATGGTCGGCGACGGCGTCAACGACGCCCCGGCCGTGGCCCGGGCCGACGTGGGCGTGGCGGTCGGCGGCGGCGCGGAAGTGGCCGCCGAGGCCGGCGACGTGGTGCTGATGAGCGCCGACGGCCTGAAACGTCTGCCGCTGCTGGTGCGGCTGTCGCGCGAGACGGTGCGCGTCATCCGCCAGAACATCCTCGTCTTCGCCTTCGGCTACAACGTCGTCGGCGTCGTCCTTACGGCGTGGCTGTGGCCGCTGCTGGCGCCGTCGGCGTGGTGGTACGAGCAGTCGCCGCTGGCCGCCGTGATCTACCATCAAATCGGATCGCTTGCGGTGCTATTGAACGCCATGCGGCTGCTGGCCTTCGAGCGCTCCGGGGGGCCGGCGTGGGCCGGCTGGCGCGGGCGGCTGGCGGGCGCCAACCGCTGGCTGGAGAGGCGTTTCGACGTGGAGGAGTGGCTGCACACGTTGTTGCACCACTGGCGTCCGGTCGCCGTGACGGCGTGCGTCGCGGCGGCGGCGGCCTACGGACTGAGCGGCCTGACGGCGGTGGGGCCGGACGAGCGGGCGGTGGTGCGGCGCTTCGGCCGGGCGCTGCCGGACGACCTCGGCCCCGGCCTGTCCTGGACGTGGCCGTGGCCGGTGGACGTGGTGACGCGGGTGCGGCCCGATCGCGTGGAGACGGTGGAAGTCGGCTTCCGCGGCACGCGCCCGGCCGGCGACCGGCCGGCGGTGCGCGACTGGTCGAGCGCGCACGGCGACGACGGCGTGAAGCGCGTGCCGGAGGAGGCCGTCATGATGACGGGCGACGGCAACCTCGTCGAGATGGAGGCGACCGTTCGTTACACCATTAACGATCCGCATGTGTACTTATTCGAGGTGGACGACCCGGCCGGCGTGGTGCATGACGCCGCCGAATCGGTGCTGCGCGAGTTGACGGCGGGGAGGACGTTCGCCGAGCTTTTAACCGGCGGCCGCGAGGCGTTTCTCACGGAGGCGCGGACGCGGTTGCAGGAGCGCTGCGACGGCTACGGCCCGCACGGCCTGGGCGTTCGGCTGGAGGGGGTGTCGCTGGCCGATTTGCACCCGCCGCGGGAGGTGGTGGAGGCGTACCATCAGGTGACGATGGCGATGGAAAAAAGCGACGAACGGGTCAACCAGGCGACGGCGGACGCGCTGGGCCGGGAGCGGGCGGAGGAGTCGAAAAAGACGGCGGCGATCCGTCAGGCGGAGGCGGCGGCCTTGGACAAGGTGCGGCGCGCGGAGGCGACGCGCGACGCCGTGACGGCAAGGGTGCGGGCGCGCAAGGCGCTGTCGTGGGACCAGGAGGCGGCGCTGCTGGGCGACGCGGTGCTGGAGGCGTGGAACGACCCGCTGCCCGACGAGGACGAGCGGGCGCGGCGGGCGGCGCGGCATTACACGGAACGGCGGGCGGGGGCCGTGGCGCGGCAGGCGATGTTGACGGACTTCCGGCTGTACTGGGAGGCGTTGGCGTCGGCGCTGGCCGGCCGCGACAAGGTGGTGATCGACGCGGAGAACGTGCCGGGCCGGCGGCGGTTGTGGCTGACGCCGGGGGAGCCGTTCCCGTTCGCGTGGCCGGGTGCGCCGGCGCCGCGTAATGCCCCGGAAGGGCAGTGAAAAGCGATAAGACCTATAGGACACATAGGTCGTATAAGACCTATAAGGCACAGAAGTAACAGAGATTAGATCGGGGTGGGTGACGCCATGCGCCGGAAGGTCCTTTTTATCCTCGTTGTCTTTCTGCTTGCCGCGGCCGTCGTCGGCT
>Ga0182024_10022066_pt1 | contig 11503 bp, 11 predicted proteins | sample P32metaG_FD_120480 | JGI IMG/M metagenome (GOLD analysis project Ga0182024, IMG submission 120480) | Permafrost microbial communities from Stordalen Mire, Sweden - P3-2 metaG (Illumina Assembly) | ecosystem: Environmental > Terrestrial > Soil > Wetlands > Permafrost | place: Sweden: Stordalen... | reverse complement strand
CGGGTCGATTCGCACTCCCGCGTCATATTGCTCGGTGGTCGGGCTCAAGCCTACTTATGGACTGGTCCCGATTCGCGGCATCATTCCGCTGACTCTTTCTCTGGATCACTGCGGACCCATCACGCGGACCGTCGAAGACGCGGCGTTACTGCTCAATGTCCTCGCCGGATACGACAAACTCGATATCGCCAGCGTCGAACATCCCAAAGAAGATTACGTCGCCGGGATGAAGCAACCCATCGGCGGCTTCAGGCTGGGCATCCCGCGCGCCCCATTTTTCGATATGCTCGACTCGGACGTCGCGAAAATGGTGGACGACGCGATCGCCGTGCTGGCCAAGATCACGAAGAGCGTCAAGGACGTTGCTCTCCCGCCGACCGGGAACATCGGACTGGCCGGCGAGACCTACGCTTATCACGAAGAGTTCTTCGCGCACGGCGCCGGCCGCTACCAGATCCCCACGCGGCGGTCGCTTCAGAACAGCAAAGACGCGAAGGCGGCCGATTATGTCCGCGCCCGTTGGAAGCTTGAGCTGCTTCGGCGGACTATCGACGATGCGTTTACCGATTTCGACGTGGTGGTGCTTCCCACCCGCCGCCATACGCCGCGCACCGTGGACGCTTCCATCAAACGCGAGGAAACCGACAAGCCTCGCAACCCGGAACTCGAGAACACCGGACCATTCGACGCTTACGGCATCCCGGCAATCTCGGTCCCGTGCGGATTTACCGCCGCAGGGCTTCCAGTGGGATTGATGATCGCCGGGCCGCGGTTCTCGGAGAGCCGCGTGTTGGCATTGGCGAGCGCCTATGAACGCGCCACCGAGTGGCATACCCGCCGGCCGCCGTTGAAGCCGGACATGCCGGTGCCTCGTCTCGCTGCAACCGACGAAGGTGGGTAGTAGCTCGGAATCTCACGTGGATTGCAGGATGTCCACTGGGCGCGCCTGACAACGGCAGTCCGTATTCTATATACTTCGCTGTAACCCGTCGCATTGACCGGTCTGAGTCGACCTTCGTCCCGCGCCACGCAGCACCTCAATCTTCGAAAGGAGCAAAGGAATGAAACACACCCCCATCTGGATTCTGCTCGTTGCTGCGAGCCTGAGCCCCGCTGCCGACGTGGACATCAGCGGCGCTTGGATCGCAGAACTTTCCTCGAAGGGCGCCGAGCCGCAGTACGCCCGAGTCAAGTTGCAGATCGAAGGGACCTCGATCGCAGGAACCTGGAATCAGCTCACCGTGACGGGCGTGGCCAGCGGCGATCACTTGAATCTTTCTTTATTGCGCGGTGGAGGTCCAGCGGGCGCGTTCGCGATGACCGCAAATAGCGGCGGATTCTCCGGAGAAGGCCATCTGACTCCTGGCGGACGCGGAGGTGGCGGGCGCGGCAACGGTTCTGAGAATACCGTATCCGTCAAGCTGACACGGCCGGCAACGCCTCCGTCCGGTGGACCCCGCACGATCGATTTCGAGCCGAAGATTTTCTACGGCTATTACTCCGCGGCGAATCCCCCGGCGCTGAAAATCTTTCCCGGCGATACGGTCCGCACGCGCACTTACGATGCCAGCGGCCGCGACAACGATCGCCGCACTCCTGGCGGCAACCTGGAGACCGGACCCTTCTACATCGAAGGCGCGCTACCGGGCGACACGCTGGTGGTCAAGCTGAATCGGGTCAGAGTGAACCGCGATTCGGCGCGGCAGGGCAGCCGCATCAACGGCCGAACGGTCACGCCGGCATACGTCGCGGGAGCGGTGTACGACACGGGCTTCGACGGCGAATGGAAGCTCGACCGCGAGAAAGGGATCGCCACGCTCGCCCACCCGACGCCTCGGATGAAGCACCTCACGGTTCCGATTCTCCCCATGCTCGGATGCATTGCCACAGCGCCGCAAGGTGATCAAGCCTATCGCGGCACGGACCTGGGGCCGTTCGGCGGCAACATGGACTACAACTACATGGGCGAGGGCGTGACGCTGTATCTTCCCGTGTTCCATCCAGGCGCGCTGCTGACGATGGGGGACGCGCACGCGGCCATGGGTGACGGCGAGGTCACCGGCAGCGCGCTCGAAACCTCGGTCGATGTCGCCTTCACCGTGGATGTGATTCCGGGCTTTGCCAGCGCTGGTCCGCGGCTCGAAAACGCCGACTACGTGATGGCCATGGGAGTCGCGGGTTCGGTTGCGGATTCGATTCAGGTCGCGACTACGCAGCTCGTCGAATGGTTGAAGAGGGATTACAAACTGAACGACAGCGAGGTCGCGGTTCTTCTCGGCGCCGTGCTGAAGTACGACATTACTGAAATGGTCGACCCCCAGTTCAACGTCGTCGCGAAGGTTCCCAAGAGCGCGCTGAAAGCTTTCCAGTAACCTGCGATGCCAACGCCCCATGCTTAGCCCCATGCGTCAGCTTGGGGCTACCGGGAGACTCCCATCGCCAATTCGCATCGTGCAGGCGTATACTTGCGAAATAGGGGAGGGAATATGAATCGATGCCTCTTTTTCGTGCTTGGCCTCACAGCGCTGCTGGCAGTGGCGCAGGGACAAGTGGCGCAGCATACCGTATTGGCGAAACCCACCACCACTAAACAGACCTGGACACCGCCTCGAACCTCAGACGGACATCCGGATCTGCAGGGCTTTTGGTCCAACAACAGCGCTACGCCGCTGGAGCGGCCCAATTATCTGGAGGGGCGAGCCACGCTGACCGACGAAGAAGTGGCGGCGCTGAAGAACAAGGCGCACGAACTCTTCAGCGGCAATGGAGACGCTGCGTTCGGCGACCAGATTTTCGCGACCGTCTGGGCGAATGTGCACGGAACCAAGAACGGTTTCGTAAGCACGGACGGCGAGACGGGCGACTACAGTTCAATCTGGATCGTACAGCGCGATTGGGAGAATCGAACCTCGCTGATTACCGAGCCCGACGGAAAAATGCCCGCTCTGACAGCGGAAGCGCTAGCGAGACGACAGGCCGGGCGCGGAGCGATGATGCGCCGGGCCGACCGGGCACAGGATCGATCGCTGTCGGAACGCTGCATCACCTACGGCTCGCCGCAGCTCACTGCCGGGTACCAAAGCTACTACCAGATTGTGCAGACCGCCAATTCGGTGATGGTCATGACGGAGATGATTCACGATGCCCGCAAGATTCCTCTGGACGGCGGTCCGCATATTCCCTCCGCGATCCAGCAGTGGTTTGGGGATTCGCGCGGCCATTGGGAGGGCGACACGCTGGTGGTGGATACCACCAACTACAAGCCGAGAGCCTTCATGTCCGTGTCCACTGAGAAGCTGCATGTGATTGAGCGCTTCTCCCGCAGTGGCCCGGAGACTCTGAAGTACGAAATCACGATCGACGATCCGGGCACGTGGACCAAGCCCTGGAGCCTGATGATCCCGTTGCGGCGTTCTGCCGAGCCGGTGTACGAGTACGCCTGCCATGAGGGCAACTCGGGCCTCGCCGGCATCCTGTCGGGAGCCCGGGCCGAAGAGGCCGCCGCTGCGGCAAAAAAGTAAACGCGAAGAAGTCAACGCTAGACCGCTTTCACCGTTTTTGTAGAGAGATGGGGGGCGGACGCCCTCGTCCGCAGACCGGCCCCCTGGCCGGTCTCGTGGCGCGACCAGGGGGGCGCGCGCAGGGCGGGGGACCTGCCCCACCACAGCCGCGATCTACGTTAACCGTGAAACCGCTCTAGGTCCCGCGGCGCTCCTCGACGGCTTCCGGGCAGGAATGGATGACTTCGATCCCGAAAACCAGTCGATGCGCTTCTGAGCGCCCGGAACACGCGAACCGCTCGCCGCGAAACCAGGCGTCAGATGCCCGCGTACCAGGCGTAACCGCCTTCCGGCGCCGCGGAACCCAGGCCCTTGCCGAACTCTTTCAGGCTATCGGTGACCGTCAGGCGCGTGATAAATTTCACGCTCTTGTAGCCCAGCTGGCGGGGGACCCGCATGCGGAGCGGCCCGCCGTTGGCCAAGGGAAGTTCACCGCCATTCATCCCATAGGCGAGAAAAGTCTGAGGATGCAATGCATCGGCCATATCGATGCTGTCCCACCACTCGGGGTCGATCGAAAAGTAGACCACGTATCTGGCTTGCGGCTGGATTCCAACGGCTTCGAGGACGTGGGAAAGGGGCACGCCGATCCACTCCGCTATATATGACCAGCCCTCTTCGCATGCCAGGTGAGTGATCTGGCTGCGAGACGGGTAGCTCTTAAGCTGGGCTAGCGAAAACGAGCCGGGCCGGGCGACCATGCCTTCCACGGAGAGCCGCCAGTCCACGAATCCTCCGGCCTGAAGGCGCTTGTATGCGTCATTGAATGGCGCGATTTCATTCGCGACCGGAATCTTCGAAATCTGGCTGCGAGGGAACTCACGGGCCATTGAATTGCGCGTCAGCAGCCGCTGCGCGCCATAGGTTAGCGTTTCGCCGAGGCCGTAGATTCCGCCGTGATCGGGCGGAATCAGTCCAACTTTTTGTGCGACGCGCGCGGCCACGCCCACGCCCGCGATGCCCGCTGTGGCCGCGAGTCCGGTAGTAATCAGTTTGCGGCGCGAGAGATCGCTCATGTGTGCTCCATTTGCGCGGTGGCGCGCCCCGTGATCATCGCTCGCATGCGGTTCCTGAATCCGGCGATACAAATCATCACCACGTGAACCAGCACAAACAGCAGCAGAGCCAGCGAGACGAAAAAGTGAATCGTGCGGGCGGATTGCTGGCCGCCGAACGCAGTGACGGCCGCCGGAACCGCGGAAACAAAGGCTGGCGACATCGCCAGGCCCGTCCAGATGACTAAAGGGAACAGCACGAAGATCACCAACAGGTAGGTGATGCGCTGCAACACGTTATAGGACTGGGCTTCTGCCTCACTCGGCCGCTTGAAGCGCACATGGTTCGCGATCACCGTCGAGAACGCACGCCACGAAAGATCGACCCTGCCCGGCAGCAGGTTTTTCCGCAAATGCCCTGCGAACCAGAGATAGACGGTATACAGTAAACCGGTCAACACAACCACCCAGGCAGCTTGAAAATGAAGATATCGGCTCCAGCCGTTCTGGTCCGGCAGCACGTAGCGGTAGCCGGTCGGCACGCTTGATCTCGACGCGGGGATCGGTATTTTGAAAAGCGGTTGAGTCCAGATGTTGCCGGTTTCGCCCCAATAGAAGCGAGGGTGGGAGATCACAATTTCAACTCCGGTCACCAGCAGCGCAAGAAAGCAGACGGTGGTGATCCAGTGAGTGACGCGGACCAGGGCGGAGTGCCGCGAAACGCGCGAGGCACGCGAAGCAACCGTCGTGGCCGGCACGGTCGAAGCGGAACTTGGGACGCAAGCGAAATCGCTCACACAGGAAATGGTATCAGGTGCACGTGTCGCATGCGGAGCGCGCGACCGGGATCAGCGAGCGGCTGAGGTGCGCGGTACGTGCAGCGACATCAGCACCAGGGTGCCGTTGATGGTCCCGAACCAGTGCGGGGTGTTTTCGGGGACGATAAAGAAATCGCCCTTGGCCACCGGCCGCGACGAGCCTCCCTCAATGGCCGTGCCGGAGAGGTTCTCCGCGTTCGTGCGAGTCTCGCCCACCAGCTTGCCGCCCGTTGTCAGCGTCCCCGAGCCATCGATCACATAGAACATTTCCGCTTCTTTTTCGTGGACCGCCGCGGGACCCACTGCCGCGCGGTACTCCAGATTCGCGTTGTACGGCGCCAGTTGGAGGATCTGTTGAATAAAATTCGCCTGATTCTCCTTGCGATCCGTCTTGGCTTTGGCGATGAGAGCCGCGACATCGGAGGAAGACGCATACGTCTTGACCGGCGGCGCCTGCTGAGCCACCGCTGCCGGCGCCAGCGTGACCGCAAGGCCAATAAGACTAATGAGGAGTGCGCGCATGAAACCTCCAGTTCCCGCCGCCGGGAGAAAAAATAATACCATATCGCCGGTGTGGACACGGTGCGTTGGACCCTGGGCGCGCTTGACCGCCAGAACCGCGGCGGCGGATTCGGCGGAGGCTTTCACCAGCGCCGCCATCTTCGGATGATCTGGGACGATATCCACCGGAATTCCGTGGGATTCGAGAGTCGCCGTCATCACCGGGCCGACGGAAGCGATCGCGACATCTTCCTGAAGCGCGGCGCGCACCGGCGCTTCAATGCCTAAGCCGCTGGCGATTTCTAACAGGCGGTCGAGTTGAATCGAATGAAGTGAACAGCACGACGTCGCACTTTCTTGCGGCGAGACGCCGTGCGGCTGCGCGCAGGGGTTCGATATCATCCGGGAGTTCCCACCGATAAATCGCGATCGGAATTACTGGCGCGCCTAACTTCTGAAGAGCCAGGTTCATCTCCAGGTTCGGCCGCCCATACTCCTGGATCGCGATGTGGCGTTCGCCGAGAACAGGCAGGACGCCTCTGGCCGTCCCATCGGCCGGACTGATGCTCGACCACTGATTCGTCGTCGGATTGTAGAGTTCTCCGTAGCCCGTCCCTGTCTTGATGGATTGGGCGATATCGTAGGTCAGCACGGTGCACGGTCCCCTTCACATCAACAGTTGCCGCCTACAATAGAGGATCAGTACCGCTCTTGCAGTGTGGAGGCCCATAACGCGCGGCTGCATCGCAGTGCCAAGTTGTCTTGGTGCGTCGTCTGATTCTTCCAGGTTGACGGGAGCGGAGCGTCCGGGCGCGGTATCGATTGTTTCCCCGTCCAGATCAACGTCTCTGATGATAATGAGCTGGTCGTGATAGTCGACGAAGCGAATGTCTTCGGCGACGGGTCCACCATAGAGTTGGCCGCGCACGATGAGCGTCTGCTGTGCGGTGTCAAGATATCCGTTTATACGTTCGATCGCGACTGTGTTGGGAGTGGTATCTGCTGCTGGTTGGCCGGAACGGAAAAAGCGTGTGATGAGTTTCGCTTGTCGGCCCGCTGTCAGGTTAGTGATTAGCTGGTCGACGTCGCCCCCGGCGACGTTCCAGGGCAACTCTTGCCCAGTAGATGCGAAGGCGAGACCGAAGGCCGTCAACGTTAGCGCTAAGGGCATACGGGAAATTCGTTTCATAACGTTCTCCTCTCAACTTCTAATTTCTCGGGACCGAGACCAGCTTCAACCGATTCAAGAGAAACGCGCTTGAGCATGGCCGATTCGATAGTAAGCCATTGCTTTGAAGACTTCTTGAGATTTACCTTAGAAGCCACATGACGCCCCCCCGCGGCTGCGAGCGAACGCTTAAAATATATCCATTCCGGATATATTGGAGTTGGCGCCGCGAAATGTCCGAATCGTTTGTGCTGCTTGGCACCTTCGCCCTCCAAACGATGCCCGCACCCGAGGCGATGGAGCGCGCGAGGGAATCCTCGCGTCAGGCGCTCTCCCTTGACGCCAAAGACTGCGGAAGCGCACGCTGCCCTGGCCTCGGTCGCTGAGCTATACGACTGGGACTGGGATTCCGCCGCGAGATCCTTTCATGAAGCCTTGAGTATTCCTGGTAATCCATTAGCGAAGCCGCTCGTGCGATCGTGGCACGCACTCTGCTTGGCTGGACGTGGGCGCGCTCAGCAGGCGCGCGGAGAAATTGATCGCGCGCGGAGCGATTTCTCAAGTTCGTTCTTGATCCCAGCGCTCGCCGGCCGCATCGCCTATCTAGCGCGCGATCCGCAAACCGCGATAAAGGAATGCGATGAAAGTATCGGATTGGAGGATCATTTCTATTTGGCCTACGTATTCAAAGGGCACGCCTTGCGACTGCTGTCAGCATTATGATGAAGCAATGAAGTGCTTCCTGAAAGCGTCTGACCTGACAGGTGGCAATTCAGTGTGCCTGGCTGAAGTCGGGCATATCCATGCGCTCCGGAGAGAAGCTAACGCTAGTTCGGAGATCCTGCAGAAACTTCGGGGGCTCGCGCAAAACCAATACGTTTCACCGCATCTGTTCGCCCTCATCCACCTTGCCCTAGGAGAAAAGGATAAGGCTTTTGAGTATCTCGGAGAGACCTTGGACGAACGAGGAGCATACTTGATTTTTCTAACAACCGATCCGGTCTATGATTCAGTCCGGGGCGAACCAGAATTCTTGAAACTGGTCGCCCGTGTTGGATTTGTCTCGCCAGCAGGCTGTACCCAGCCGAGCTGATTCCGTCGGCAACATGCCGAAGAGGGGCTCGACTCTGAATTGCGATTCGCGAGCGGATCAATCCACTGCATTTCCCTGGCAAATACCACGGGGATCTTGGTGACCATATATAGAGAAATGAATGTTGTCTCGCGAATCACGAGACAACAGATATTTCTCAAAACGGTCACCATGGTCACCATTTCAGGTCAAGTCCTTTTGCATCAGCAGCATCCAATGATAACCGCTCGAAACCGCACGGTCACCATGGTTACCATCTCGCGGCTGGACGGGGCTTGGCTCCGTGGACTCCGTTTGGACTCCACGGATGCGCTCTGAAGAAGCAGAAATCGACGGAAGTGTTTGAAAAATTGTGGTGGCCAGGGACGGAATCGAACCGCCGACGCCAGCCTTTTCAGGGATGTCAGATCAATCACTTACAGACAACCTCGCATGAAAACACAAGACTTACGCGTTAATGATTTGGACTCCATTTGGACGCCGGGGCCGTTTTCGAGTGGGTTTGGACTCCACGTGGACTCCACGGATGACGCCCCCCCCACAGCCCTCCTCTGGCCCAGAACTTGCTCCTACGCGCGCGGTCGACCCGCCATTTCGATGTCGTCTCCCGAATGTGGAGACAACGTGTAGACCTTATATAAGGAAGGGCACCATGACTACCGCGGAACGCGGCGGGGCGATCGCAGGGCAGAACTCAGCAGGTGCTTGTGATCCCATCGAACTGCCAGCCGAACTATCATAGTCGGCATGGCTGACCGTGTCCAAGCGTTTATTCTCTACAACGAGCGGGAAAGCGGAGTAGAGGGCTTCTTGGTCTCGAATCTTGAGTCGCGAGGTATCTCGACACATTTCTGGCGCCGCGATGTGCCCGTGGGCGATTCGTTGGAAGCCCTTGAACAGGAGCGCTTGGCAACGGCCTCGACGGTGCTCGTACTCCTAGGTGAGCACGGTTGGGGGCCCAATCATCTTCGGTTAACCGAGCAAGCGCAAGAACTGGGTAGGAAGATTGTTCCAGTCTTGATCGGAGACCCTCCTTCGGACGCGTTTGATCAAGCAAATGCGCTGTTCCGCGAGAAGCGATATGCGGATTTTCGTAACAGGGAAATCGCAGATTGGGACCAACTGATCGAAGCTATACACTCCTCAGGGCTTTCTTCGGCGAGCCCAAACCAGTTTGACGCTATGTTGGGCGTTCTCACGGACGGTAGTGAACAAGAGCGGGCAAATATTCTGCGCCAGATCCAAGTTTCAACGTCGCTGGATCGAAGAGCATTGTCCGGTCGCTTGCGTGCGGCAATTGAGAATCGGTTCAGCCCTGTGAATGAAAGTGACTTCAGTTCGGCGGTTCGTGATCCCAAACTGTTACCGTCAATTCGTTCGTGGATGCTGAGCTGCTTAATCTGGACCGACGCCGATGATCCACCCAGTCGGGAATTGCTGCTGAGACATGTTCGTGAAGACTTCGAACCCCATCGTAACGTGCGTTTCTGGGCACTCGGCGGCCTAGCACAACGCAACGTCCCATATCTGGTGGAAGCTGCAGGATTCGCTCGAACGGATAAAGAGCCTGAGGTCAGCCTCCTCGCGCAGGCTATCACCGGCGTCACTGACGACTTTGTTGGAAGCCTTCGGACCCACCTCGCGTCGCCGGAATTCGATATCGTTTGGCCTGTATTGCGAATACTGCGCGTCTATCCTATCCCCCAACTAGTGCCGGACGTGTGCGATTTGTTGGATCGTTCAGCCGGCGGTACGCCGTTTGCCTACGATGCGCTCTACGCTCTCACCCACCCAGAGATGGCGGCGCCGGCAGCCAAGCTTCTTGCGGACACGCGTGGCGTTACCTCTGTTGTGCGCCGCGTCTTGCAGGAGTTGCAGCGGTCGAATCCAACCGCCGTCAGCAACCTTGCTGGGCTCCTCGCTGCTTTCGATCCTTTGGAAATGGATCGCGCGCTTGCGGAAGCCGAGGCCCAACCTGAATTTCAGGAACGCGCGCATGCCCTGCGGGTAGAAATTCGCAGGCGCCGGCGAGTCGCCGCGTCTCAGGAAGTTCACATGGCTGGGTATGCCTCCGACACTATCGATGTATCAAAGGACTCGCTGGACATCCGGGAAGACATGCGCATGCTCACATCGGTGATGCTGGCGAAAGAAGTAACTCCCCCACTGGCCATCGGCCTCTTCGGCGATTGGGGCTCCGGCAAAAGTTACTTCATGAAATCCATGATCGCTGAGGCGAAACGGATCACTCACCGAGCAGTGCTCAATTCAGACTCCAAGTTTTGCAGTCACATTGTCTCGATCGAGTTCAACGCTTGGCATTACGCCGACACCAACCTGTGGGCGAGCCTCGTTAACTACATCCTGGGACAACTTGCGGCGCACGTAAGCCCGGAGCACAGTTCCGAGCAGAAGGAAACCGTTGCCCAAAAAGACCTGGGGACCACTAAGGCTATTCTCGCGGATGCTCAGAAGGAGAAATCACAGGCGCAGGAATTGATCACCGACCGGCAGACGAAGCTGAACGAGCTACAGGCCAAACGTCAGGAGAAAGAACTGAAGCTTCGGGATTTGCGAATTTCCGATTTCCAGGCGCTGTTGACTGAGCGCGACAAGAAGCAACTCTCTGATTCCTTGAAGGCGTTGGGCGTTCCTGCAGCGCTCGATCAACTCTCCGATCTCTCGCAAGTTGTGACCGAGGTTCAGAGTGTCCGCGGGCAGGCCATGGCCTTCGTAACAGCCCTGACGAGAGGAAGAAACGCATGGCTGCTAGTCATGCTGCTAACAGTGGCATTGTTCGCAGGACCCTTGCTTGTTAGCCTCTACCGCGACGTTTTTCAAACCAGCGACGTTGCGGCGCAGATTTCCGCGACCCTCTCGAAAGTGGTTGTGGCGATGAGCGCCGCTGTAGGTCTGTTGCGAAACGCACTTAGTCAGGTGAGGAGCAAGCTCACCGAGTTCGAATCAGCCAAACACAGAGTCGACACACTACTTGCTCAAAAACGACAGAAACCGGTCCCCGAAGAAGTAGAACTCGAGCGCGAGATCGACTCGCTACAGGCTCAGGAGCAGGAGGCTGCCTCTAAAATCCAGGCCGCCACGGCGCGTGTCTTGGAACTCGAGGAGCGCATCGAAGCATTGCGCGAGGGCCGCAGCCTGGTTAGATTCCTCGCTGAACGCTCTCGGTCCGATGACTATCGCAAACACCTTGGTCTGATTTCAACCATACGGCAAGACTTCGAACACCTAGGAGCCTGTCCGAGTAACGCGCCGCGGAGGGCTTGGAACTCGCGCGCTTAAGGAGTACCAAATCTTCGCTGGGCGGCGATGGTGACGCTGCCGGCGGTCGAGGTTGCTCCAGAACCGTT
>Ga0182024_10022065_pt1 | contig 11503 bp, 4 predicted proteins | sample P32metaG_FD_120480 | JGI IMG/M metagenome (GOLD analysis project Ga0182024, IMG submission 120480) | Permafrost microbial communities from Stordalen Mire, Sweden - P3-2 metaG (Illumina Assembly) | ecosystem: Environmental > Terrestrial > Soil > Wetlands > Permafrost | place: Sweden: Stordalen... | reverse complement strand
GCTCGCGCGACTCGATCAGATGCTCGCGGATCGCGCGCGCGTGGCCGCGCTCTACCGCGAGGGGTTGACTGCAATCGAGGGGCTCGAGCTACCATGCCTTGACAGAGATGGAAACACGCGTGGCTGGTTCGTCTTCGTCGTGCAACTCCCGCGCGGGGTCGACCGCGACGCCACCATCGGCGCGCTGGCCAGCGCGGGCATTCAAAGCAAGCCATACCTGCCGGCTATCCATCTCATGAGCTTTTATCGCGAGCGTTTCGGGCATCGCGGGGGACAGTTTCCGGTTTGTGAGGACGCCGCCGCGCGCTCGGTCGCGCTGCCGTTCTTCCCGGAGATGAGCAGCGCCGAGGTCGAGCGTGTGGCCGAGGCGCTCGCAGCAACGCTCGCGCGCTCGACGCGCGTCCGCGCCTTGTGATAGACCGCCGCCCGGTATGTGGCCGGCACCGGAGCATCTCCGACCTGAAAGACGAGCGCTCCGGCGCCGGCTCGACCAACCCTCGCCGGCCGTGAGGCCGGCAGGGCCTACGGATGATACTCGGAAGTTGGAAACACGACTAGCTTCTGTATTCAGCTCTCGTTAGGATCACGCCGTCGTACATACAAAGCCGTACACAAACAGCAACAGGGGCCGGCCCCGGTGAGTCTCCGACCTGAAACGACGAGCCACAGCGGAGCCGGTCGACCAACTCTCAACAAGGAGCAAGAGCACATGAAACGCATCAGGATTGTTGGGCTGGCTCTCGTGGCCGTCCTCGCGATGACCGCCATCGCGTCGGCGTCGGCGTCGGCAGCTGGGCCGATCTGGAAGGTCGAAGGAAAAGCCCTATCGGGCAGTAAGACGATCAAAAGCAAAAGCACCGGAAACTTCGTGATGAAGGGCAAAGCCTTCGGATTCGTCAACATCACGATCACGTGTACGAAAGAGAGCGACACGGGCACGATCGTCGGTGGCGAACCGGGCACCGACACTGCGATCATCGAATACACCGGCTGCTCGGCGGGTGGCCTGTGCACCGTCTCGGAACCGATCAAAACAGAAGCCAACACCACGCTGGTCTACCTCCTGAGCGGAGGCAAAAAATACCTGGCTGACCTGTTCGCGCCGAAAACCGGCACGGTGTTCGTCAGCATCAAATGCGGGTCGATCACTGCCGAAGTCACCGGCAACATCGTTGGCGAACTGCTCAACTCGAGCAAATCCAAAATCGAAAAGGGCAACAAAACAGAGGAAACAGAAGCGGCCAAAGGCTTCGTGAACTTCGCTGGGGCCAGCACCGAGTCCTACGAAAACAGCGCAGGCGAAACGAAGACAGCCGAACTGAAGCTCGAAGGCAACTCGGCGACGCTGGAAGGCCAAGACGAAGTGGTGCTCACCACGGGCGAATTCTACGGAGCCTTTGAATAGGTCCTAGTGCCCGCGTGGATGTAGAGAGCGCGTAGAGATGGTCGGGGCTGCGACGCTGCAGCCCCGACCATTCGCTTCGGCGTGCTTTGGCGCTCGTCGACGAGCCTCAGCGACCGCGCGGGGCAAGGCCACCGTGCTCGTTCAGACGCGCGGGTGCGGGTGGGAGCGTGGGGCTTGCTAGGGGCAGACATGGACAAGACAGCCGTGTCCCTGTGTGTGCGATGGATTCCCACGACGACAGGGTCCGTGGAACGGGCAGGCGGCGGAAGCCGGCGCGGACAAATGTCATGCATAGCGTAGGCCCTTGACAAGAGGACGATACGCTGCTTAGATACCGCAATCGTTCAAGGTGGAAGCCGACGCGAGCGCCCGAGGCCGAGAGACGAGGCCCTAACCGGGGAGAGGCGAGGAGAGGGCTGATGTCCGAAGCGAGAGCACGAGAGTGATACGCGATCACCGTCGCCGCTTGGTGCGCGCCACGCTGATGTCGACATGCATGGCGCTGACGCTCGCGTGCGCCCCGGCCGTGGCGGCGCAGCCCTGCGCGACCGAAGCGCTGCGCTCCGAACTGCATTCGGGCGAGCTTCCGGATTGCCGAGCGTATGAGATGGTCTCGCCGCCGGACAAGGAGTCCGACCCGGTTAAGGTGTGGGCCATCTCCGAAAACGGGTCGCGTGTGCTCGGCGCGAGCTTCGGGGTCTTCGCGGGCAGTCAGAGCAACGAACTTCAAGAGTTGTTTACGGCATCCGTCTACGCCTTCACCCGCGGCCCGTCAGGGTGGACCGCCGAAGCACTGTCGCCTCCCGCCTGGCGGTTCCCGTCGAATAAATTGGCCGACGTGAGCGCGCCCGAACTCGCGAGCACGCTGTGGCTGCTGCGCACTCCTGAGCAGCCATATAGGTCCGAAGCGGACTTCTACCTGCGCACCCCTAGCGGTGCGTTCGTGCCCGTCGGACCGACGCAGAGCGTCGGGGGAGAAGCGGACAGCCTGATCAGCTTCGTCGGGGCATCGCGGTCGCTGGACCACGTTCTCTTCAGCGTGCAATCCTCAGCCGGGGGGGCGTTCCTGTGGCCCGGTGACCAGACGTTCGCGCCGCCCGCTGGCAACGGGTCGTTGTCGTCGCTGTACGAGTACACGGGCGTTGAAAAAAGCGAACCGGTGCTCGTCGGGGTCAAGAACGAAGGCGAAGTGGACGGGTCGCCCCACGTGAACGACGGCGCTGAGCTGATCAGTCAGTGCGGCACCGAACTCGGCGGCGAAAGCACCACCTACAACGCCATTTCGGCATCAGGCGACACGGTGTTCTTCACGGCACGCGCCATTAGCCGGTGCGATCCCGAAGAACCGGGCACGGTCGCTCCGGCGGTCAACGAACTCTATGCTCGGATCGACGGCGCGAAGACGGTCGACATCTCCGAGCCGACGTCGCAGGATTGCGAAGCCTGCAATACGACGAGCGGGCTCTCCGAAGCCCTCTACCAGGGCGCCTCCGAATCGGGTGGGACGGTGTTCTTCACCACGGAACAGAGGCTTCTACCAGGTGCGCGGGGCAACAACCTGTATGAGTACGAACTCAGTGAATCCGGTCGATGCCCAACGAGGCCGGAAGGGTGCCTCACGCGCGTCTCATCAGCTGCGTCGTCAGCCGAAGTCGATGGGGTGGCGCGCATCTCCGAGGACGGGTCGCATGTCTACTACGTCGCCGGCGGGGTGCTGACGGGTCCGAACGCGGAAGGCAACAGCCCTGTGGCAGAAGGGGACAACCTCTACGTCTACGAAACGCTCACGGGGCAGACGCGCTTCATCGCCACGCTCAGCGAAGCCGATCACCATGTCTGGCAGGAAATCGACCGAGAGCGACCCGTCGAGACGACGCCGGATGGCGACTTCCTCGTCTTCACGAGCGTCGCCGACCTGACGCCGGGAGACACGAGCACCGTCGCTCAGGTGTTCGAGTACGACGCGCAGACCGAACGGCTGCGGCGCGTGTCGATCGGACAGGACGGCTTCAACGGCGACGGCAACACGACCGAAGCAGCCGACGAGGCGCGCATCGGCAGCGAAAACGGCGAAACGGGGGCCACGTCTCTGCCCACTTTTTGGGGTAGCGGTATAGAAGAGATGCAGCACTCGGCGGCGCGCTCTCTCTCGGACGATGGCTCGCGCGTCTTCTTCGAAAGCGCCGACGCGCTCACCCCGCAGACCAATCCTGGGCTTCCCAACAACGTCTACGAGTGGGAGCGGGAAGGCACGGGCAGCTGCGCCGCCGGCCAGGTCGAAGGCTGCGTCTACCTGATCTCCGACGGGCGCGACGGCTCGAGCACCAACGGCGGCGCGAGCGTCAGGCTGATCGGGACCGATGCCTCGGGCGAAGACGCTCTCTTCACCACCGCCGACCAGCTGATCCGGCGCGACACCGACTCACAGCTCGACGTCTACGACGCGCGCATCGAAGGTGGGTTCACCGAACCGCCTGCTCCAGCCGAATGCAGCGGAAGCGCCTGTCAGGGTCCCGTCGACCTCACCCCATCAACGCCGTCGATCCAGACGGCCATACGGGAAGGCGAAGCGATCTCACCGAATGCGGCAAGCTCCACGCCGCCGGCCGCTCAGCCCAAGGCGAAGCCCAAGCCGCCCACTCCCGCCCAAGTGCTCGCAAAAGCGCTCGCGCGCTGCCGCGCGGACCGCAAGCGCGTCAGGCGAAGCGCGTGTGAAGCCGCGGCCCGAAGGCGTTATGCGCACATGCCGAAGACCAATGCTCATAAGGCAGGTAGACGATGAGGCCGGCCTCGGTCCGTGATCGATCGCTGCGCTCGCGCTACGTCTGTGCGATGGTCGCTCTGCTGGCGGTGGTCGCGATGTCGATCAGCGGGTCGGCGCTCGCCGCCACGCCCTCGCCGGGATGGATGGTCCGCTTCGCGGCGGAACCGACCGTGTTCTCCCACGCGGACAACGCCGCCTGTGAAACCGAACCAACAGGCACCCCTCCGAGCTCGGCGCCCTGCGACAGCTACAGGCTGCTGGTCACGAACGCCGGTAGCAGGCCCACCAGTGGGACGATCACGATTACGGACACGCTCTCATCGAACGTGACGGCCGTCTTCGCAGATGGCGAAGAGCAGCAGCCGGGAGCGGCGACCGAAGCGCTGACGTGCACGACCAGTCCGATCAGATGCACCTACGCCAAGCCGGTGCCCCCCGACGGACAGCTGATCGTGACTGTCAACATTCTCGTGGCGCCGACGTCAGAAGCGACAGCGACGAGCACCGCAACCATCGAAGGTGGCGGCGCCGGCACAGCATCCTCGACCGAATCCACGAAGCTCAACCGGAGTGCGCCGGAGAAGTTCGGTATCAGCGACCTGGTCGCGACGGCTGTCGGCGTCGATGGCGCCCCGGACACCCTGGCAGGCGATCACCCATATGGGTTCACGACGAGCTTCGACTTCAACAACATAACCACGTACGAATTTGAAAAACGAGCATACACCCACCAATCGGTGCAGGGTGCACGCGAAATAGTCGTCGACCTCCCACCTGGCTTTGTGGGCGACCCGCAGGCGGCCGCGAGATGCCCCTTGAGCTCGCTGACGGTCGACAGCGGCGTAACCTACTGTCCGAAGGCCAGCGAGGTCGGTGTCGTGACGGTCGGCGAAGGAGGCGGCGGGCTCTTCCGCACTTCGAACGTGCCGGGTGGCTACACGACGGCGATCTACAACCTCGTCCCTGAAGCCGGCTACCCGGCAGAGTTCGGCTTCACCTACCATGCCCAGCCGATCTACCTCTATCCGAGCGTCGTGCCGATGAAAGGCTTCCCCGGAGGCTACGCGTTGCAGGTGAGAACTCCTGGCCTGGTCAACGTAGCGGTCGACAGCATCTCCGTGACGTTCTTCGGCGACCCCGCCGAACGCGACGGCGAAGCGGCGCCGCTGTCGGCGTTCTTCACGAACCCCGTGAACTGTTCGGCCGTCCCGCTGAAGACCAGGGTCGAAGCGCGCCCGTGGGAAGAAGCGGAAGGTCAGCCGGCCTCCGAAGAAGAGGTGGCCGAAGCTACGAGCTACCCGCAGTTGACCGGCTGCGAACTGCTGCAGTTCCAGCCGACGATCGCGCTCACGCCCGAAACCACCGAGGTCGACACGCCGTCCGGCTACGTGGTCGAAGTCGCCGTGCCGCAGTCGCAGAACGTCTCACCGGTGCTGGCCACTCCGGAGCTGAAGGACGCCACCGTGTCGCTTCCGCCCGGCGTGTCGGTCTCGCCCTCCGCTGCCGACGGGCTCGCGAGCTGCAGCAATGCCGAGATCGATCTGGAATCGACCAGCCCCGGCTCCTGCCCGCCCCAGTCGAAGATCGGGTCCGTCAAGATCGCGACGCCGCTGCTGGCGGAACCGCTCGAAGGCCAGGTGTACGTCGGAGAACCCGAATGCTCTCCGTGCGAAGAAGCCGACGCGCAGGACGGCAAGATGCTGCGGCTGTTCCTGCAGGTGCAGGGCTCGGGCGTTCGCGTCAAGCTCGAAGGACGCGTTTCCACGAGCTCGAGCTCGGGCGGACAGCTGACGACGACCTTCGACAACAATCCCCAGCTCCCGTTCAGCACGCTCAGGCTGACCCTCAACGGAGGGCCATGGGCGCCGCTGGCCAACCCGCAGTCGTGCGGGAGCTTCCAGGCGGTGAGCGACCTCTCGCCGTGGAGCGCCCCGATCACGCCGGACGCTACCCCGTCGACGAGCATCCAGATAGGCGGCTGTGGGGGGCCTCCGTCGTTCGCTCCCAGCTTCGAAGCCGGCAGTGAACGCCCGAGCGCGGGCGGGTCCGCTCCGTTCAACCTGAGCTTCTCACGCAGCGACGGGGAACAGGACCTCTCGGCGATCCAGGTGCACATGCCTCCGGGCCTGCTGGGAATGCTCTCGAAGGTGCAGCTCTGCCCCGAACCGCAGGCCGCGAGCGGGACGTGCGGGCCGGAAAGCCGGATCGGGCACAGCGAGGTCGCGGCGGGCGCCGGCCAGGCCCCGTTCTGGGTGAGAGGCGAAGTGTTCCTGACAGGTCCCTACGACGGCGCGCCGTTCGGCCTGAGCGTGTTGACGCACGCACAGGCCGGTCCGTTCAACCTCGGCGACGTGGTCGTCCGGGCGGCTGTCGACGTCGACCCGGCGACATCGGCGATCACGGTCACCAGCGGCCCGCTGCCGCAGATTCTCGACGGAGTGCCTCTGCGCATCCAGAAGGTCGAGGTCGCGATCGATCGGGAAGGCTTCATGCTCAACCCGACCAACTGCCGAGTGCAGCAGCTCACCGGGAAGATCGCCTCCGCACAGGGCGCGGTGAGCGGCGTCTCGACGCCGTTCACGGTTCTCGGGTGCGCGAATCTCCCGTTCAAGCCCACGCTCACCGCCTCCGCACAGGGCCAGGGGAGCAAAGCCGACGGGACGCGCCTGAGCGTGAAGGTCGGCTCGCCGGGGCTCGGACAGGCGAATGTCGCGAAAGTCGACCTGAGGTTTCCCAAGGCGATCTCCTCGCGCCTGGAAACGCTTCAGCACGCGTGCCCGCAGTCGGTCTTCGAAAGCAACGCCGCCGATTGTGACGAACGTTCCGTGATCGGCACGGCGATCGTGCACACGCCGATCCTGTCGAAGCCCCTGATCGGGCCCGCCTACCTGGTCTCCCACGGCGGCGCGGCCTTCCCCGACGTGGAGTTCATCTTGCAGGGAGAAGGAATAACCCTGATCCTCGACGGCCAGACAAACATCGACAACAAGACCGGGATCACCAGCTCGCGCTTCGAATCCGTCCCCGACGCTCCCTTCACGAGCTTCGAAACAATCCTCCCGACGGGACCGCATTCGATATTCACCGCCAATGTCGCCGAAAAGAAGAACCACAACCTCTGCGGCGAAAATCTGCAGATGCCGACGACCATCACAGCGCAGAACGGGGACGTGATCGAACAGAGCACCGCGATCGCGATCGAAGGCTGCGGACCATCCAAGGGCACGAGCGCCAAGAAGCCGACCCGAGCACAGGAGCTCGCCAGCGCCCTCAAGGCATGCCGGCGGAAATACGGACATGCCCGCGCGAAGCGCGCGACCTGCGAAAAGCAGGCCAGGAGGCGATACGCCGCCAAGACGGCGGCGCGTGGCAAGCCGAGCGCGCGTCCGCGCGGGCGGGAAGGGGTAGCCACTCGCGCAGGTCGCAGACCCACAGTCGATCGACTGCGAGCCGCAGACCGCTCGCTTTCACAAATGAGTAGTTGCGAGCATCCGTGCGAGTCCAGGAGCGCTCGCCAAACTGGCCATGGCGCAGACAGGACGTGTGCCCGGCCGCTTTTGCTGACACCTGGCCAATCATTCGGCGCGCGACCCTTGACATCTCGTGCAGCATATGGTTATATACCGTCGTCGTTCAAGATGGCCACCTCCGCAACATCGGAGGTGGGCACATTTGAGGAAAGGATGCTCGATTCAGACGAATCTGCCGGGGGATGGAATGGCGTCGGGCGGCTCGCTTTCAGAGGCGCAGCGCGACCGTATTACCGAGGGGTTGGTACAGCCGCTGGTGAGCTGGCCTCGGGCGTTTCATCTGGCGGGGTAGCGCTTCGGTCTGGATCGACCGAACAGTCCCAGAGGGAAAGGAGCAGTGGAGAGATGAAACGCATGAACCTGGTAGGGCTCTGTCTCGTTGCCGCGCTCGCGCTATGTGCGCTGGTGGCCGCGACGGCACAGGCAGGTGGACCGGAATTCGGTCGGTGTGTCGCGCAGAAGAAGGGCAACTACACGGAATCGAAATGCCTGACGGTCGCCGAAAAGAAGGGCATACCCGACCACAAGGGCAAATACGAATGGAAGGCTGGTCCCGCGCCCACCTGCGTGGGCGTGAAGAAAGGCTTCTATTCGAACTCGGAATGTACGACCCGCGATGAAAAGAAGGGCGCGCCGAAGGGCAAATTCGAAAAAGTGTGTCCCTCCAATTGCGCCGCGTTCACCACAGCGAGCGGACCGGTCACGTTTTACACGTTCGAACCACTGAACGAAGAAGAACCGACGACGCTGCCGCAAGGCGCCACTCTGCCCGGGGTCGGCGGCACGGTGAAATGTGCGGCAAGCACGGGGACAGGGGAAATCTTCGAACCCCAGAAGGAGTCGGTGTCATTCACGTTCACCGGCTGCGAATCGAACGGGCAATCATGCACCTCCCCGAGCCAGACAGCTGGCACGATAGTATCCTCGCAGATCACAGGCGAAATTGTGCTGCTGCCTGCGGGCAAAGGGGTCGGCGTGATGGCGACGCCTGAATCTCCATTCGTGGTCGACTGCGGCACGGTCGAAAACACCATCGATGGCGGTACAGGGCTCGGCGTGCTTACCGGTGACATCGAATCGCCATCCACGTCCTCGACCCAGACCTGGGCGGTGACGAACCCGAGTGAAGGCGTTCAAGCGGAACGGTACTTCCTCAGCAACGGGAGAGGGCTTGAACGCGGAGGGCCGACGCTGCACCTGGAATCCCACATCGAAGACTACGAAGGTAGCCCGTTTGGGAAATTCCTGGGCGTTGGACTCGAAACCGAACAGAAAATCACGAGCGAAGGACCGCTGAACATACGGCTCTGAGTCAAAGGCACAGGAAGCCATTGAGCAGCACGTAGCATGCGCCCCTGAGGCGTGGGGCTGGTCACCGCGACCAGCCCCACGCCGGGGGTTAATCTTGGAAGAGAGGGCGGTCATGGACGCGGAGTCGAGAAATCAAGTGGGGACGAGTAGGCTCGTCGCGCGAGGCGGCGACGGACGGATGCGAGCGGTCGCGCTGCTCGCCGCGCTGGCGCTGTCATACGGTGCGCTGTCGAGCGTGAGCCAGTCGGCGCTCGCGGCCGGAGCATTCACACTCGAGTCCTCGTTCGGCTCCCCGGGAGCAGCGCTTGGCCAGTTCGAAGGGCCGGGGGCGATGACCGTCGAAGCACGCACCGGCGATGTGCTGGTGCTCGACACTAAGAACGAGCGGGTGGAGAAGTTCGAACCCAGCGGCGAAGGCGCCTACACACCAACCGCGGTCCTCACGAGCCCGCACGGCTCGTTCAAGCTCAAGGCCGAATCGGGGGTCGCGGTCGACAACTCCACCGGCGCGTCCTCCGGCGACGTGTACGTCGCGAGCGGGAAGTACGTCTACCAGTTCAAGCCGCAGCCCGGCAGCCCGAACGGATACGAAGCCACGGCGACCGTTCTCGAGAGCCAGACCGAAGAAATCGTCCACGGTCTCGCGGTCGACGCGAACGGCGACGTGTACGTGACGTTCGGAGAAAGCCTGTCGGTGTTCAGTCCGACCGGCGCGGAAATAACACCGGGACCGCAGCCGGTGGCGTCCGCCGTACAGGACGTGGCCGTGAGTGGCAACGTCGTCTATCTCGCCACCGCGAGTGGGCTCGAGCGCGCGGCGCTGAATTCCGACCATAGCCTTGGTGAAGAGAGGACGACGATCGCGCAGCTGGCGGGAAGCAAGCTCGAGGCTGTCACGGTCGGCTACAAGGGTCAGGTGTACGTGGACCTGAGAGAAGGACACGTCTCGCACATCGCCGTGTTCGCGGCGAACGCGCCGGCGAACAGCACGCCGGTCGAAGAATTCGGCATCGAGGGGCAGATCGGCGAGTCCTACGGACTCGCGTACAGCTCGCACGGTCCCGTCCCGACGATGTTGGTGAGCGACGCGACCAGCGATGAGGTTCGCGTGTACGCCCACGTCGCTCCCCCTGAAGTTTCGAGCTGCGGTGCGACCTCGACGACGAACAGCGCGACGGTCGCGTGCACGATCACGCCCGAAGCCGTGCAGGCGACGTGGAAGCTCGACTACCGCCCGTCGCTCGGGAGCTTCAGCGAAGTGCTCGGCGGCACCGTCACCGCCACGGGCCAGGTCGGCGGCGAGGTCACCGGGCTGGAACCGGCGCGGGAATACGTGTACAGGCTCAGCGCGGCGAACGCGAACGGCGAAGCGAGCTTCGAAGCACCGTTCGTGACCGAGCCGATCCAGCCGCTGGTGGGTGCGTCCGGGGCGTCGAACGTGCTCGCCCGTACGGCTACGCTCAGCGGGACGGTCAACCCGCACAACAGCCCGACGTTCTATCGATTCGAATACGGGCCGTGCCCGGACGCGGCGAGCTGCGCGACGAGCCCGTACACGTATGAGACACCCAAGGTATCGGCGGGCTCCGGGCATGCATCTGTGGCCGTCAGTGAAGCTGTGAAGGAACTGGAACCGCAGACGACCTACCACTACCGCGTCGACGCGATCGACGCCGCCGGTGAAGCGGTGAGCGGCGAACAGCTGTTCACGACCGGATCGCTATCGCAGGCCGAAGCGCTGACCGGGCCGGCGAGCGACCTGACGCAGACCGGGGCGACGATCTCCGGTGCGGTCGACCCGAACGGACAGGCGACCACGTTCACATGGCAGCTCGGCACGAGCACGAGCTATGGCACCTCTGTGTCCGGTTCGGCGGGCGCAGAAGAAGCGACCGAGTCGGTGTCGCTCGCTTTGACGGCGCTGCTGCCAGACACGACCTACCACTACCGGCTGCTCGCGACGAACCGCAGCGGCACCGTCTACGGCGCCGACGAGACGTTCACGACGCTGTCCTATGGCTTGGAACCGCTGATAGCCCCTGCTTCGCCGGCGCTCCTGCCTGCGACGCCGATGCCCGTGCCGGTGACTCAGGAAGGCGCCGCGCCGTCGGGCGGCGTGAAGGCCTTCAAGGCGAAGCTCACGACGGCGCAGCTGCTCTCGAAAGCGCTGAAGGCATGCCACGGGAAGGCGAAGGGCAAGCGTGCGGCGTGCGAACGCCAGGCCCGCAAGAAGTACGGGAAGAAGGGGCCGAAGAAGACCTAGTGGCCTCGGCTCGGACCCGGCGTCTTTGCCGGCCGGCTTCTGCGGCGAGCCGGCTGGTTGCGCGCGCTCAGCTCCTCGACCAGCCCGATCGCGTCCGCGGCTCCCGTGAACGGGGCGATCGCGATGTAGGTCAGTTGGGGCAACTGCCGCACGAGCCCCGCGCCGTCATCGCGAGCGACGTGCCGGCGGATGATCTCGAAAACCGCTCCGGCTATCGCCTGCGAGCACAG
>Ga0182024_10022064_pt1 | contig 11503 bp, 8 predicted proteins | sample P32metaG_FD_120480 | JGI IMG/M metagenome (GOLD analysis project Ga0182024, IMG submission 120480) | Permafrost microbial communities from Stordalen Mire, Sweden - P3-2 metaG (Illumina Assembly) | ecosystem: Environmental > Terrestrial > Soil > Wetlands > Permafrost | place: Sweden: Stordalen... | reverse complement strand
GCGTCGCCGGCGAGGAACAGCCGCCCGTGGCGCATCGTCTCGCAGACGAAACTGCGCATCGGGGTGATGCCCCGATCGAAGATCGGGCCCTCGTTGACCCGCCAATCCGGCGCCATCAAGCGTGTCTGCAGCTCGGCCCATATTCGCTCGTCGGGCCAGTCCTCGAGCTGCTCGTCCGCCGGCACCTGCAGGTACAGGCGGCTGATCCTGGGTGAACGCATGGAGTAGAGAGCGAAGCCGTTCGGGTGCCACGCATAGATGAGCTCGTTCGTGGCCGGCGGCGCCTCGGCGAGGATCCCGAGCCACGCGAACGGATAGACGTACTCGTGCTCGATACGTAGCTCGTCCGGAATCGTTCGGCGCGACACGCCCTGGAAGCCGTCGCAACCCGCGATGAAGTCGCACTCGAGCTCGACCCCCGATCCCTGAAATGTGTAACTCACGCGGGGCCGGTCGGCCTCGAGCTCATGCAGCGCGACGTCGCCAACCTCGAAGCGAAGCTCTCCGCCTCCGTCGAGCCACGCGGCGATCAGGTCCTTCACGACCTCCTGCTGGCCGTATATCGTCACGTGCCGTCCGACGAGCGAGGCGATCGGAACATGCTGGGTGATCCCCTGGTGTCGCAGATAGATCCCGTCGTGGACCATTCCCTCGCGCTCGAGCCTCTCCGCCACGCCAAGGTCTCGCAGAACCTCGACCGTGTTGTGCTCGAGCAGGCCCGCCCGTACGCGCTGTTCAACGTAGGCGCGGTCGCGGCGCTCGAGGACCACCGACTCGATCCCGCGCCGGCGAAGCAACAGGGCGAGCGTGAGACCGGCGGGGCCGGCGCCCACGATTGCGACCTGCGTCTTCATCTTCCGGCGGCGGGCCGGCAGCGCCCGCCACGCAAGACCAGCACGCCGCAGGCCTCGGTGGCTGACGCCAGGCTCACGAGCGAGGCACCGACGGTGGGGCGGTAGGCGCGGGCGCCGGCTCCCCCCGTTCACCGATGGAGGCCTTCCAGATCGCGGTGAACGAAGCATTGACAGACTCGTTCGCCTCGATCAGCTCGACCATTCCAGGGAGCACGTCGCGCGTGTCGATGTAGGCAAGACGGAGATCAGGCATCTCCACGCCACCGATGTTCTCGAAGCCCGCGGCAGCCATCGCTCCGACGGCTTGATCGAACGCCGGTGTCGCGTAGCCGAAGTGATGAAAGCCGTAACCCCGACCGTCGATCACATCGCGGTAGGGGGATGGCACGTCGTTGACCTGCTGGATCAGCTCGTACACCAGGTGTCCGGAGAACCCGAATGCGACGTGCACGATGGCCTGGGCTGGTTCGCCCCGGTAGGTCGCGCCGTGAGGTCCAACGTCGCGAATCGTCGTCCACGGACCGATCTTCAACCGAGCCGAGAACTGCTCGATCGCGACGTCGATGTCCTCCACGATGAACCCGGACTGAAAGATGCCGTCGGTCGGCTGACCAAAGTCGAAGAGCATGGCTGGATCGAACCCCTCCGGTGAGTGCCTAGGTGGATATGAGCTGGAACCGCGTGTTGATGCCCGGCCGCCCAGGACCGGACAGGCCGAGAGAAGACAAGCCGGTCATTGTGCGGTGAAGCCGCCGTCGATCACAAGAACGTGACCGGTGACGAAGCTCGAGGCCGGCGAGGTGAGCCACAGCGCCGCCTCGGCTATCTCGCGGGGTTCCGCCATGCGACCGAGTGGCGAGGCTGCGAGCATCTGCTGCATATCGAACTCCGGATTGTCGATCAGGTCATCCACCATCGCCGTACGGGTGAAGCCGGGCGCGAGCGCGTTCACGCGAATGCCGCTCGGGCCATGCTCGACGGCGGCGGTACGCGTCAGCCCGATGACGCCGTGCTTGGAAGCGGTGTACGATGCGCCCTTAGCAGTCCCGACGAGCCCTGCCACGGAAGCGGTGTTCACGATCGTGCCGTTCCTCCTTGGAACCATCACGGCCAATTCGTGCTTCATGCATAGCCACAATCCGCTCAAGTTGACCGCGATGACACTCTCCCAGACGTCGCGTTCGAGATCCTCGAAGGGCGTCATCGCGGGCGCCACTCCGGCGTTGTTGAATGCGGCATCGAGCCCGCCGTAGACCGACACTGCCGCCTGCACCGCCGCCGCTACGTCGGCCTCGACCGAGACGTCACACTGCACGAACGTAGCCTCACCGCCGGCCTCGCTGATTGCAGCGACCGTCTCCTCGCCGCTGTTGCTGCGGTCCGAGACGATCACCGCTGCGCCCTGCTCGGCGAACAGCTCCGCGGCCGCGCGGCCGATCCCCGACCCTCCCCCGGTGACGAGCGCCACGCGGCCGGTGAGCACGCCCTGCGCAGCCATCAGGCCGCGGCACCCCCATCGCGGCCGAGATTGGCGTGCGGCGCACGGCGGTGCGCCGCTGACGGCGGGATCTCGGACTGGCTTCGACAGCCAGCGGTCATAGCTGTGGATCCTCTCTGGTGGTGATCGAAGGCTGGGTCCGCGCTACGGTGGGAGAGGTGGCTCATTCGACTCCGAGGTATGTGCTCTCGAGTTCGTGGATGTTGGCCCGCAGATCGTCGGCAGTGCCTTCCCTGCCGACGCGTCCGTTCACGAGGACGTACGCGCGGTCGGCGACCTCGAGGGCCAGTCTCGCAAACTGCTCTACGAGGATCACGGCGGCGCCCCGGTCGGCGACTTCACGCACGGCGCTCATCAGACGCTGAACGACGCGCGGGGCGAGACCGAACGACAACTCGTCCAGCAGCAGCAGCTTCGGCTGGCGAGACAGCACAGCGGCCATGCCGAGCATCTGCTGCTCGCCACCGGACAGCAGTCCGGCGGGCCGGTCGAGTAGCGGTTCCAGTTCGGGGAACAGCGGCAGCACGTCGCCGTGGCCGCGTGCGAGCCGCAGGTTCTCACGAACCGTCAGACCGAAGAAGACCGAGCGGTCATCGGTCATCAGACCGAGCCCGCGACGCGCCCGACTGGCGAGCGACGCGCGGTCGTTGGCACCGAGGAAGTGGATCTCGCCGGCAAGCGGGCGCAGCGCGCCGGCCAGCGTCAGCAGCGCTGTCGTCTTGCCAGCACCGTTACGGCCGAGCAGCGCGACAACCTCTCCGGACTCAACCCGCAGATTGAGATCTCTCACGACGGTCACGGAGCCGTAGCCGGCATCGACGCCGCGGGCCTCCATGACGACGCTCACGCCGGCACCGTGCCGCTCTCGCTCACGTCCGCGCTGCCCAGGAAGGCCGCGACCACACCCGGATCAGAGAGCACGGCATCCGGCGCGCCCTCGGCGATCACCTTGCCGAAGTCCAGCACGACGATGCGGTCGGACACGCGCCTGACGAGGTGGACGTCGTGCTCGACGAGTAACACGCCCATTCCCCAGCTCTCCGCCAACGTCCGAATCACCGCGCCGACCTCAGCCCGCTCCTGGTGATCAAGACCTGAGCACGGCTCGTCCAAGAGCAGAACCGACGGCTCGCTGGCGATCGCGCGAGCGAGCGCCACCAACTTCCGCTTGCCGGTGCTCAGCTCACTTGGCATCGCGGCGAGGTTCTCGCTCAGCCCGAGCGCATGGATCGCCCGCAGCATCGCCGCCGTTGGCTTGCCCCGCTGTGGCCACACGAGATCGGCCAGCACCGACCACCAGCGGGTGGAGTCTGAGGCCGTGCGCAGGTTGTCGAGCACCGAAAGGTCCTCGATCAGCTCCAGGCTCTGCCAGGAGCGGACGAGCCCCGCCCGCGCCCTGTCGTGCGCCGAAGCCCCTGAGAACTCATTGCCACCGAGCCCAACCTGACCAGTGCTTTTCACGAACCCCGTGATCGCATCGATCAGCGTCGTCTTGCCGGCACCGTTCGCGCCGACGACCCCAACGACCTCCCCGGCCTCGACTTGGAGATCGACACCGTCGACGGCACGAACCGCACCAAACGCCACCCGCACATCGGCTATCGCCAACTGCGCGGGCCTCACGCGATGAGGCTCTCCACCTCCACGTTCGAGGTAATCCTGCCGCCGGCGCCAGACAGGCAAGCGCAACGCCGGAAGCCGCTGGCGGATGGTTCCAATCATGTCCGCCTGCGCCGCTGCGATGCCGTCAGGCGAGGTGATGATCGTGAGTAGCAACAACCCGCCGCCAATCAGCGCCATGGTCACGGGCCCGATGCCCAAAAGCGTATTGAGCGCCGAATTCCCGATCCCGGCGGGACCGAGGGTGCTGGCGAACAGGGCCCCCATCACGCTGCCGACGCCGCCGACGACGGCGTAGCCGACCGCGGTGATGTTGTCGAGCACAGACGTGTTCGTGAAGATCGCCGTCGGCGCGCTGAACACAGACAGCACTCCTCCCAGCCCGGTGATCGCCGCCGCGAGCCCGAAGGCCCACAACTTCGTCGTCGCGACGTTGATACCCAACCCGGCCGCGGCCCGCTCGTTGCCACGTACCGCGATCATCCGCCGACCCGACGCGCTGCGCCGCAGGTTGACCACCAGCAACGCCAGCACCACCACGAACCCCAGGACCAAGAACGCGAATCGGTCGACATGGAAGAAGCTGTCGAAATCGATGCCGAAGATATGCAGCGATCCCTGGTTGGGTAGCGCGATGCCGTTCAGCCCTCCGGAAATCGAGGAGTTGGTGAAGATCAGAGCCTCGATGGCGACGGCAAGGCCCAGCGTTGCAACCGCAAGACTCACGCCGCGGGTGCGGGTGGACGGGAGGCCCACCACCAACCCGACCGGAACGGTGCAGAGCATGCCCAGCAGCAGCACAACCGGGAACGACAGCCCCGCGCCCACCGCGAGCCGCGCAGAGATCAGTCCGCCCACGCTGGAAAGCGTTATCTGCGCGAGCGACATCTGGCCGGCATAGCCCAGCAGCACCGTCAGCGACAACAACGGAATGGCAGCAAGCAACGTCGTGGTCAACGCCGATGTGCCGTTGGCGTTCAAGACCCAGCCAACGAAGACGACCACTACCGCGACCCCGACCACGAACCAGCCGGGACGGACCGTTCCAGTCCCAACACGAGGCAGGCGCTCACCGACGAAGCTCCGAAGTGGAAGGTGCTGGCCCCGCAACGCGAGCACGGCGATAATCGCCACGAACGGAACGGCGTCCGCAAGACCCGGGATCCCCAGGTTGTGGATGCTGAACAGAGACTGCAGCATGCCGATGACCATGCCGCCCGCCAGCGTCAGCGGGAACGAGCGCAGGCCACCGATCAACGCAGCGGCAAGCACCGTCACGGTCAGAACGTGCCCGTTGTCGAGTGACACGCCGATGATGGGAGCCAGCAATACCCCGGCCGCCCCCGCCAGCGCACCTCCCACCCCCCAGTTGACGGCGCCCACCAGGCCTACCCTCCAGCCCAACGCGGCGAGCGTGCGCGGCCGCTCCGACACGGCCGTCGTCGCCAAGCCGAAGGTGGTGCGCGTGTACACGGCACCAAGCAGCAGTGTCAGCACGACCGCAGCGCCGAACAGGATGAAGCGACTGATCGGAATCGAGACCCCGGCGGCGAGGGTCACTGAGTTGCTGGAAAGGAACTGGCTGACCGTCAACGGGTCTGGCCCGTAACGCAACTGCACAATGGATTCCAGGATGATCAACACGGCCAGCGTTGCGATCACACGTGTCAGGTTGGAGCCCTTGCGTGGCAGCACCATGACCAGCACGTAGGTCAGCACGCCCAGCAACACACCAACCAACACGGCGACAATGCCCGCCGTCACCGGCGACCAACCTGCATTGCGGGTCAAATCCCACAGCACGAACGAGCAGGCCATCCCGATCCCGCCCGTCGCGAAGTTCAACACGCCGCTGCTGCGGTACATCAGCACGAGCCCGAGCGCCGACAACGCGATCAGCGATCCTGATCCCAAGCCCAGCAGCAACAGTGTGATGTTCTCAGCCACGAGCTTCTCCAGATGGCCAGCCACGTCGGCGGGACCGCTCGCCTAGTTCGTGGTCGACGGCCCAGGTGCCGCAATCAAATGGCTTGGTCGCGCTCACGCGATCGCCGAGCCGCCTGCCCGGGCGGCGAACTCTGGGCCGCAGTCAGCTGACGGGAAGGGTCTCTGGCTGGAGCGCCTGTCGCTTGTGATGAGATCGGGTACCGCGCCGCGGGCGTGCCGGAACGGACGCGTCCCACCAAGCGCCGTCACGACCGAAACCGAAGGCCGGCGAAGGCACCCGCAGCGCGTTCGCTGTCCACTGCGACACGACAATGCCCCATGGTGCTCCATCTCCTCGGTTGTGTCGACCAGACCTCGGACGCCCTCGCGGCCGGAACGATCTCAGGCTGCACTTGATGCGACGGTCGTTCTGGCGAACGAAGAGTAGCCCGTGCGGCGGGCTGCCGTCAAGCACGCCAGCGGCTAGGCCGAACGGAATCGCGCCGCCTCGCAGGCGGCGAGCATCGGAGCGGTCAGGAGGAGCCCGCAGAGCCAATCATCTGGCCGCCGTCTATGACGATCGTGTGGCCTGTGATCCAGCTCGCGGCGTCGGAGACCAGGAAAGCCACCGCCGAGGCGACGTCGGGCGGCTCGCCGATGCGGCCGAGCGGGGTGGTGGCGGCAACCTCGCTCTCGTGCTCCTTCCAGAGGGCCTCCGAAAGGCGGGTGCGAATCACGCCCGGAGCGACGGCGTTTACGCGCACCTTCGGCGCCATCTCTAGCGCCAACTGCCGAGTCATGTGAATCAGCGCGGCCTTGGTGATGTTGTAGACGCCTATGCCGGGCCCCACCAGGAATCCACCGACGGATGCGGTGTTGACGACGACGCCACCGTGCTCGCGCATCCACGCGCGCCACGCAAGACCCGTCCAGAGGATCGGTGCCCAGACGTTGACGTCGAAGATCTTTGCGAATCGTGCATGGTCCTGCTCGAGGACGGGTCCGAACGCCGGGTTTGTGCCGGCGTTGTTCACGAGGATGTCGAGGCTCCCAAACCTGGATAGCGCAAACTCGACGCATTTCTGTGCGGCGTCCTCGTCGCTCGCGTGAGCGGCGAAGCCGACCGCCCGATCAGTTGCCAGCGAGGAGGCTGCGGCATCCGCAGCCTCCTGGCCTCGGCTGGTCAGGATCACGCTGGCTCCGGCGTCGATCAGCGCCCGCCCGACAGCCAGACCGATGCCCCGCGAGGCACCGGTCACGATGGCGGTGCGACCGGCCAGCTCAGAGCGGCGGCCCGCGCCGGCCTCTGTGGTCATCTTTCCGCCCGGACAGCGCCGTTGTCGACCGCTGACGTTTCCCATCGCCGCAATTCGCGCAGGGCGATCGTGCGCTTGTGCACCTCATCGGGTCCGTCGGCGATGCGTAGCGTGCGTACGTCGGCCCACATCTGAGCGAGCGGGAAGTCGCTTGATACGCCGCCGCCGCCATGAACCTGGATGGCGCGGTCGATGATCTTCAACGCGACCTGCGGCGCGGCGACCTTGATCGCCGCGATCTCGACGCGCGCGTGTCGGTTGCCCACCGTATCCATCAGCCACGCCGTCTTCATCGTCAGGAGCCGGACCATCTCGAGATCGATCCGCGACTCGGCAATCCAGTCCTGAATGTTCGCGTTCTCAGCGACCGGCTTGCCGAACGTGACGCGCTGGAGCGCGCGCTGACACATTAGGTCGAGCGCGCGCTCGGCCAAGCCGATGATGCGCATGCAGTGATGTATGCGGCCCGGGCCAAGTCGAGCCTGGCCGATCATGAACCCGTCGCCCTCGCCGGCCAGCAGCGCGGAGACGGGCACGCGCACGTCCTCGAACAACAACTCGCCGTGCCCTTCACGATCCTTGTAGCCGAACACGGGCAGGCCACGGACGATCGTCACCCCTGGGGTGTCCAGCGGCACGACCAGCATCGACTGCTGGCGGTGCGGCGGCGCATCCGGATTGGTCTTGCCCATCACGATCAACACGCGGCAGTTGCGGTGCAGCGCGTTGGAGGTCCACCACTTGCGCCCGTTGATCACATACTCGTCCCCGTCGCGCTCGATCCGGGTCTGGATGTTGGTTGCGTCCGAGCTCGCCACGTCGGGCTCGGTCATCGCGAACGCGGACCGAATCTCACCGTCCAACAGCGGTCGTAGCCACTTCTCCTTGTGCTCGTCGGTCCCGAATAGCGTCAGAACCTCCATGTTCCCCGTGTCAGGAGCGTTGCAATTGGTCGCCTCGGACGCCAGATGCGCGCTGCGCCCCATGATCTCCGCCAAGGGCGCGTATTCGACATTTGTCAGCCCAGGCCCCCATTCCTCGTGCGGGTGGAACAGGTTCCACAGCCCGCGTTGCCGTGCATCCTCCTTTAATTCCTCGATGATCGGCGGATGAAAATGCGGGTCACCGGAATCCTGCATCTGCTGCGCATACACGGCCTCGGCCGGATAGATGCGCTCGTCCATGAACGCATACAAGCGCTCCTGGTATGACTTTGCCCGGTCGCTCAATTCGAAGTCCATTTTGCTCAGCTCCGTGGTTGCAGGGGAGGAAACGCCGGCGGCCGCCGCTCCAGATAGCTGTGGACACCCTCAACGACGTCGGGGCCGCTCAACGAGGCGATCATCAACTCGTCTGCAGCAGCGACTGAGGCGTCGAAGTCACGACCGAGATCCGCCAGGATCTGCGCCTTGATCGTCGCCATGGACCGCGGCGAGCAGTTGTCCGCCAGGTCCTGCGCATAGGCGACGGCATCGGCCACGATCGTCTCCGGGCCACTCAGGCGGTCGACAAGACGCATCCGCAGTGCCTCCTCCCCCAGCACGATCCGACCCGACAGCAGCAGGTCGAACGCTGCGCTCAGGCCCACCACACGCGGGAGCAACCACGAGATGCCGTACTCGGCGATCAAACCACGTCGCACGAACGCCGTCGTCAACTTGGCCTCCGGCGTCGCGAAGCGCAAATCACAGTAGAGCGCCTCGACGAGGCCGAGACCAGCGGCGGCGCCGTTGATCGCGGCGATCATCGGCTTGCGCACCGATAGCGGGAATGCGCGCGGAGGCGGCTTCTTCTCCAGTTCCTCGGAATCGCTCGCCCCCTTGAGATCATCCATGTCGGCGCCCGCGCAGAAGCCCCGTCCGGCGCCGGTGATGACGATCGCCTTAACCTCCGGATCATCCTCAGCGGCATCGAGCGCAGCCACGTAATCGGCCTCGAGGGCATCGTTCCACGCGTTGAGCCGATCCGGCCGGTTGAACGTGAGGACCGCCACGCCCCCCCGCCGCTCGGAGAGCACAAGCCCAGTCCCAATCATCCGGCCCCTTTCGTTCGAAGTTGAATTCAGACTCAACTCTACAGCTATGCGTCTGGCGATGGCGCCCGCGTCATCGCGGCCGCTGGTGGTGGCCGGACGGCGAGTCGGCGGCAGCGCCTCGTGGCGGCCCGGCGGAGGATCAGTTCTCCTGCCGGGGGGGCGCATCGCCCGGGATCCGCAGCGCGTTGGCCCACAGCCGTGTGAGCGTGGCGACCAACTGCTCGAGATCGCACTCCTCGCCGATGACGTACGTCGTGTAGGCCATGCGCCCGACCATTGCAGAGAGCGCGGTGGCCGCCAGCAGCGGATCGACGTCCGGATCGGCGATCCCCCGCGACTGGAGTTCGCGGATGCTTCGCGCGTTGCGCTCGACGAAGGTGCGTCCGCGCCGCAGACGCAACTCGCGGACGTTGTCATCGATTGCCGCAACCTGCTCCAACAAGCGCATCAGCTTCGCATTTCGCCGGTAGGCAGTCAGATACGCGCGGTTGCTCGCCTCGATCAACGCAACCGGATCCTCACTGCCGGCGACCTCGCGCACGTGCGGATGCAGCATCTCCTCCTGAACCTCCTCGAGCACCGCCGCGAAGATCTCCTCCTTATTGGCGAAGTAGGTGTAGAAGGAGCCCGCCGCGGTGTGGGCCTCGCTGGTGATATCCACAAGTCGCGCTTCGAGGTATCCGTCGCGCTCGAACACTGCACGGGCAGCCGCCACCAGCTTCGCCCGCGTGCGCTCACCGCGCGGGCTTCGCGGCGGCTCTCGGACCTGGGCCGCCACGATGGGTGCGGTCGACCTGCGAGGCATCTCGCGAGAACCTAGCCGAATCCGGCGTGAGCAGGTTCGGCGCGCCCGTCTTCAGTCAGGTAGGGCGCCAGCGGCATGCGCGGCGAATCGCTCGAGCGCCGACTTGCTCTCGGGCAGGAAGTCGAACAGCACGAACGAGTGCACGCTGTCGGGAACGAGCTCAAGGCTGACCTGTACTCCGTCTGCGTTTGCAACCTCCGCGAGCCGCCTGGCGTCGTCGCGTAGCGCCTCGGTGTCGGCCGCTTGGATGAGAAGCGGAGGCAAACCGCGGAGGTCCGCGTTGACAGGCGAGACGAGCGCCGCGCCGGGGTCGGCCGTATGGATATACGACGCGACGTAGATGCGGAGCCGATCGCGACCGAGCCAAGGATCCTTACCCGAGATCTCGTTCGCGGCAGCGCTCGTCAGGGTGAGATCGCAGAACGGCGAGACGACATGCAGGGCCGCCGGAAGCGCCATTCCATCTTGGCGCAGGCGAACGGCCATCGCGACGGCGAGCCCGCCGCCGGCACATTCGCCGCTGACGACGGTGCGTTCCGCGCCGTACTCGCGAGCAAGCCAGCCGAACACCGCGACCACGTCGTCGAGCGCCGCCGGATACGCGTGCTCGGGAGCGAGCCGGTAATCCGGGATAAGGGCCCAGCCTCCGACCGCCTCCGCCAGCCGCGATGCCAACTCGATCGCCCCCTCGGGCGAACCCATCGTGTAGCACCCGCCGTGCAGATGCACGACGACCGGCCCCTGCTCCGCGGCGCCCCCGCGCGGAACCACGCGGAGCGCGCGCACGCCATCGCAGACCAGCTCCTCGGTGGTGACTCCGTCCGGTGGCGGGCAGGTCCGCTCCAGGAACCGGGAATAGCCCTCACGCTCGCCGATCCACATCCGCGCCCGGTCCTCTTGCACAAGCGCACCGCGCCACAACTCGAACGCCCGCTGCGACTCTGGGCGAGACATCACCTTCGGCGCGGCGGCCGGACTGCGAATCGGCTCCTCAGCAGCGGCGACCGCGTCGTGGTCGAAGAGCCAACCGAGCATCGTCTCGCCGGTGGGATCCATGCGCAGCATGCCCTGCAGGCGCCCGTCCCGAGCGCGCATCTGCACCGGATCGGGCTCGTTGAACATGCCGAAGTTGATCCGCGCCGCCGTCAGCATGCCCGCGGTCCGCGCCTGACGACGGGCTGCAAACTCGGCCAGCGCCGCCGGGATAGCCTCGGGTCCGTCTGCGCGGCGCAGGCAAGCCGCCAGCGTGACGGAGTCCTCGAGCGCCTGCCCGGCGCCCTGAGCTGCGCTCGGCGGGGTTGGATGTGCTGCGTCGCCCAGCAGGACAACCCGCTCGCTCCCCCAGACGGGCAGCGGATCGCGGAAATTGATCGGCGTGATGAGCGCGGCAGGCATACGGTCGATCAGATCCAGCACCTCCGGGGCGGCCCCGTCGAATGACCGCCGGAG
>Ga0182024_10022063_pt1 | contig 11504 bp, 10 predicted proteins | sample P32metaG_FD_120480 | JGI IMG/M metagenome (GOLD analysis project Ga0182024, IMG submission 120480) | Permafrost microbial communities from Stordalen Mire, Sweden - P3-2 metaG (Illumina Assembly) | ecosystem: Environmental > Terrestrial > Soil > Wetlands > Permafrost | place: Sweden: Stordalen... | reverse complement strand
GGTTGCTTGCTCTTGAAGACCCGGAACAAGTAGGCGAGGGAAGGGAAGAGCACGAGGCCGCCGGCGGCGAGGGCGGCGAGGATGAGCACCAGCGTCTCGCGGGGCGCCGCGGCGCCGCGGATCGTGAGATCCGGCGGGACGATGAACGGATACTGGGAGATTGCCCAGCCGCTCAGGATGAGAATCACCTGTGCCGCTGCGGCGACGCGGGCCGCGTGGTATGCGCGACGGATCAGCGCGCCGATGGCGGCGACAGCGGCGGCGCCGGTCGCGAGGTGGAACGGGATCGCCCAGGTATTCATCACGAGGGCGTCGCGCACGCGTGGCGCGTTCAGGTGCGCCGCGAGCAGGGCGGCGGCCGCCGTCGCGAACACCGCCGCTGCCGCGGCCAGCGCGCGGCGCCGGAAATCCTCCTGGAGTGCCCGATCGGCGCCTGCCTCCACCGTGAGATAGACGGCCGCGAGGAAAGCGAAGAGCGAGAGTGCGAGGGCGCCCACACAGAGCGCGAATGGCGTGAGCCAAGGCGACACGTACTGGTCCGCGAACGACGCGCCCGGCACCCCCACCGGGGCGCGTCCCACGCCCTCCGAGACGATGGCGCCGATGGCCATGCCGAGGAGTACCGGTGTGACCACACTTGCGATCGCGAAGATGCGGCCCCATCGCTCCTGCACGGCGCTGTGCGCGCTGTCGTATGTCCGGAACGTGAACGCCGAGCCGCGCATCACTATCCCGATGAGCAGCAGCGTGAAGGGGATGTGGAGGACGACCGCGAGGCGCGCGAACGCCGGCGGGAAGCAACTGAACAGCAGCACCACGACGATGATGAGCCAAACGTGGTTGGCTTCCCAGATCGGGCCGATCGCGTGCGCGATGAGGTCACGCTGCGCTTTCCGCCGTGGGCCGGACGCCAGAAGGTCCCAGACGCCGCCGCCGAAGTCGGCGCCGGCCAGCAGTGTGTACGCCATGAGCGAGACGATGATGACGCCGGCGATCACGACGGCGAACGGCGACCCGTCCACGGCGCTCATGCTGGGAGCCCCGTGTCCACGGGCGGCTCGGCGATCCGCGGGCTCCTGACCACCTGCTGGTAGAGCAGATAGGCGACGATGGCGCCGAGGAAGCAATAGAGCAGCGTGAACGTCAGGAAGGGCACGATGAGACCCGGCATCGGCGTCACCGCGTCCGCCGTCCGCATGATGCCGTACACCACCCAGGGTTGGCGTCCCACCTCAGTGACCGTCCATCCCGCTTCGATCGCGACGAAGCCGGCCGGCGCGATCGCGCTGAGTGCCCAGAGGAGCGGGCGCGAGTTGGCCGGTTCGCGTTTGCGCAGCAGCACGACGAGCGCCCACACCGACACGAGCGCCATGACGGTGCCAAGTCCGACCATGATGTCGAAGGCGACGTGCGTGATCGCGACTGGCGGCCACCGGTCCTCCGGGAAATCGGAGAGACCCTGGACCGTGGCGTTCGGATCGTGGAATGCGAGGAACGAGAGCGCGTAGGGAATCTCAATCGCCCCGCGTGTGACGCGCCGCGACACATCCGGGAGGCCGCCTACGAAGAGTGGCGCGCCGCGCTGGGTCGTGAAGTCCGCCTCCATGGCCGCCAGCTTGACCGGCTGCCAGTGCGCGACATAACGGGCACTGATGTCGCCGGAGACCGGCTGCAGCACCGCGGCGGGCGCGCCCACGCACAATCCGATGAGGAGGGCGCGGCGGTGGAACGCGTTGCGAGGATCGCGGAGCAGCATGAACGCGTGGATGCCTGCGACGACGAGACCCGTCGCCGCGTAGGCCGCGATCGTCATGTGCAGCGTCTCGGGCAACGCCGCCGGCGTCGCCATCGCGCGCAGTGGGTGCACGTCCACCGGGAGTCCGTTCTCGAGACGGAAACCGGCGGGCGTATTCATCCACGCGTTGGCGATCACCACGAAGATGCCCGAGACCGCGCCGCTGACGGCGACGATGATGCCGGCCCCCAGGTGCGCGCGCGGGCTGACGCGATCCCAGCCGTAGAGATAGACGCCGAGGAAGATCGCCTCGGTGAAGAACGCGAAGCCTTCGAGTGAGAACGGCATCCCGATGATCGCGCCGGCGTACTGCATGAACCGCGGCCACAACAGCCCGAGCTCAAACGACAGGACCGTGCCCGAGACGGCACCCACCGCGAAGAGAATCGCGGTGCCCCTGGCCCACCGTTTCGCCAGCTCGAGATAGTGCGCGTCGCCGGTCCGCAGCCAGCGGGATTCGGCGATGACCATGAGGGCGGGCATTCCGATGCCCACGACCGCGAAAATGATGTGAAAGGCCAGCGACATACCCATCTGGGAGCGTGCCGCCAGCAGATCACTCATCTGCGTCCCGGGGAATTCCGGCTGGCTCCGCGGGCCGAGGCGCGAGCGTCGTGATCGCGACGGCGGCGACGATCGCGGCACCTGCAGTTGCCGTGCGGCCGCTCAGGGGCTCGCCGGCGATGGCCCAGCCCAGCAGCACCGCGACGACCGGGCAGACGAAGGCGTACGTCGCGGTCATCGCGGGCGCGACGTTCCGGACGAGCCACATGTACGCCGTGAAGCCGATCAGCGACCCGAACGTGATCAGGTAGACAAACGCGATCCACGAGGTGGTGGAGATGTGCCCGACGTCCAGGCGTCCGAACTCGCCGGTCGCGCCCGCGGCCACGGCCAGCGCGAGCCCGCCCCAGACCATCTCCAGACCCGTGGCGAGCGCGGGCGAGGGCGGCAGCGGCGAGTAGCGCGCATAGAGCGACCCGGCCGCCCAGCAGCAGGAGCCCCAGATGAGCACAACGGCAGCGATCGCCGACACGTGCTGCGGTCCTCCCTGACGGGGGTCGATCAGGATCACGAGACCGGCCATACCCAGGATGATGCCGGCGATGACGCCGCGCGAGGGGCGGCGGCCGCGCATCCACTCGAAGACGGACATCCAGAGCGGCGTCGTGAGCAACAACGCGGTCACTCCTGTGGGTACTTGTTGCTCGGCCCAGATCACGCTTCCCGTGCCGCACGAGAGCAGCAGGATTCCGGCCACGGCGGTCGTCCGCATCTCGCGAGGGCGCGGCCACCTCGCGCCGCCTGCCAGCGCGACCGCGCTGAGGATCGCGCCCGCGATGAGGAATCGCCCGGCCCCCATGACAAACACCGGGATCGACTGGATCGAGTAGTAGATGCCGAGGTAGGTCGATCCCCAGGTCGTGTAGACGGCCGCGAAGGCGAGCACGACCAGCCGCCACGGGGGGCGGCGCCCCGCGGCGGTCGCTACAGGCGTGCGCGGGTGAGAGCGGGCTTCGCCCGTCTCACTGCTCGCCCAGGAACGGATACTTGTGGTCGAGCGCGGGCACGAACGTCTCCTTCACGGACCGGGCGCTCACCCAGCGGGTGAGGTTCAGCTTGGAGCCCGCCTTGTCGTTCGTGCCGGAGGCGCGGCCCCCGCCGAACGGCTGTTGCCCGACGACCGCGCCGGTCGGCTTGTCGTTGATGTAGAAATTGCCGGCCGCGTGGCGAAGGGCAGTCGCCGCCTCGGTGACCGCGCTCCGGTCGCGTGCGAACACCGCACCCGTGAGGGCGTATGGCGACGTGCGGTCGACGACCTCGAGGATCTCGGCCCACCGCGCATCGGGGTAGACGTAGGCGGTGACGACCGGTCCGAAGATCTCCTCGCACATGAGGCGCGCGCCGGGATCGGTCGTCTGCACGAGCGTCGGCTCGATGAAGTAGCCGGTCTGGCCGCGCGAGCCGCCGCCCTGCAGGATCGTCGAGGATTTCTTCGCCTCGGCCTGATACCCACTGATCTTGGTGAACGCGCGCTCGTCGATCACGGCGCCCATGAAATTGCGGAAATCGCTGACGTCGCCGACGCCGATCTCGCGCATCATCGCGACCATGCGGTCACGGGTCTCGGGCCAGAGTGACGCCGGGATGTAGACGCGGCTGGCCGCCGAGCACTTCTGTCCCTGGTACTCGAAGCCGCCGCGCACGATCGCGACGGACAGGGCCTGGGGGTCCGCCGAGGCGTGGGCGACGACAAAATCCTTGCCGCCCGTTTCGCCGACGATGCGAGGGTACGAGCGATAGCGGGACATGCTCGCGCCGATCGTCTGCCACATGTTGTTGAAGACGCCGGTGCTGCCGGTGAAGTGCACGCCGGCGAGATCCGGGTGCGAGAGCGCCACCGACGAGATGGCGGCGGCGTCGCCCGATACGAGATTGATCACGCCCGGGGGGAGTCCAGCGGCTTCCAGCACGCGCATCAGGTAATACGCGGACAGCATGGCGCTGCTGGCCGGCTTCCAGACCACGGTGTTGCCCATGAGGGCGGGGGCGGTGGGGAGGTTGCCGGCGATCGACGTGAAATTGAACGGCGTCACCGCGTAGACGAATCCTTCCAGCGGTCGATAGTCGAGCTGGTTCCACGCGCCCGAGCCGGCCGGGCTGATCGGCTGCTCTCCGTAGAGCTCCTGCGCGTAGAACGGATTGAAGCGCCAGAAGTCGATCAGCTCAGCGGCGGCGTCGATCTCCGCCTGGTGGACCGTCTTCGACTGTCCGAGCATCGTCGCGGCGTTGACGGTGTCGCGGAACGACGAAGCGAGGAGGTCGGCAGCGCGCAGGAAGACGCCGCTGCGGTCTTCCCACGACCAGCGGCTCCAGTCGCGGTGTGCGTCCGTCGCGGCTTCGATCGCCTGCGTGACATGGGCCTCGGTCGCGCAGTGCCAGTCGGCGAGCACGTGGCGGTAGTCGTGCGGCATCACTGCCTGCCTGACATTACCGGTCCGGATTTCCTCGCCGCCGATGATGAGCGGGATGTCCGCGCGCTCGTTCGCCATGGATGCGAGCCGAGCCTTGATGGCGCGCCGCTCCGGGGAGCCGGGCGCGTAGGTGCGAACCGGTTCGTTGATGGGCACCGGGACGCGCCGCATGCCAGCGAAATTCGTCATGCCTGAAAGTTACCGTTCAGGGGTCGTGCCCTACAGTCCCCTGTGTGGCGTCCCATGATTTGGTGGTGGGGCCGTTGCCCGACAGGGCGACCTACGGTTCGCGAACGACCCCCGCCGCGTATGACCGCGGCGTCTGCGCGCGATCGTGGATTTGCCATCAGCGAACCAATCGCGATCCGCGGGTCTTACCGGGCCGGTCATGACCGGCCCCTACCAAGGCATGGTCTCGTTTGCGATCGCTAGTTTCTCGGGTGATGGCAACAGCTGTGCGTCTCTCCCTCCTCGTCCTGGGCGTCCTCCTCGTTTGTGGGTGCCAGCAGGCGCCCGTGGCGTGGCGTGATGATCCCGTGCCGCTGGGCGGGGTGCTCACCGACGCCAGTGTGCTGGTGCTCCGTGGCGTGCCGGATGATGTGCGGGCCGTGCCGCAGGCGGTGGTGCTCCCGCAGGGCGGGCTGCCGCCGCTCGGGGCGGGGAGCTGCGGCGCGTCGATCCGGTTTGCGCGGCCCGCGGCGGGTGCGCGTCCGCTGAGCGCGGAGCAGCGTGGCGTGGTGGCGGCGGTGTGGTGGGTGGCGCGTGCCGACAGCAGCGTGGTGCTCGATCTCGCGCGGTCGTCCGACGATGGCGCGCACTGGGACACGACGATGGTCGCCGACGGGCGCGACTATGGCGTGCGGGGATGCGCGAGGCCTCCTGCGGCGATCGCGGATGATCCCGTGAGCGGCTATACCCACCTCGCGTATTTCCTGGAGCCGGCGAGCGGCGCGGGACTGTTTTACGAGCATCTCATGGACCTGAGCGTGGCGGGTGCCGCGGGCGCGGGGGCTCGCCGGATCTCGATGTTTCACGCCCCGGTCGCGATCGTCTACGGCGAGGTACCGCGGCGGGCGAGTGTCACGGGGCATGGTGACACCGTGGCCGTCGCCTATGAGGACCCGAATCGTGCCGCTCCACAAGTTGCGCTCGCGGTGTCGGTGACCGCAGGACACACGTTTGCACCGGCCGTCCCGGCATCAGGGGACAACGTCGAGGCGCGCGATCCCGTGATCGGCCTCGATCGCGCGTCCGTCGCCGTCGCCTGGCGGGAGTCGGCGATTCGCGCCGACGGTGCGGCGGACACGGCGGCGGCCGTGCGGGCCGTGGTGCGCACGGGGGCACTTCGGTGATGGGCCGGGCAAGCGGCTGGGGGCACCGCCTGTGAGGGCCCTCGTGGCGGACGACGACGACGCCATGCGGCTTCTCGTCGAGGCGATCCTGGCCGACGCTGGGCACGAGGCGATTCCCGCGGCGGACGGCGCGGACGCGTGGGCGTTGTACGAGCGGGAGCGTCCTCCGCTGGTGCTGCTCGACTGGCAGATGCCCAAACTCAGCGGCATCGAAGTGTGCGAGCGGATCCGGGCGGCCGAGGCGACGCGGGACGCCTACATCGTGATGGTGACATCGCGCGGGGCGACGGCCGATCTCACCCGGCTGCTCGACGCGGGGGCGGACGATTACGTGTCCAAGCCGCTCACGCCCGAGTCGCTGCGCACGCGCATCGTGATCGCCGAGCGGGCGATCGCGGTCGATCAGGCGCGCCGGGCGGCCGAGGAGGCGCTGGCGCGCGCGCAGTGGTACGCGGGGATCGGCGAGACCGTCGTCGCCGTGCAGCACGAGATCAACAATCCCCTCACGGCGCTCCTGGGCAACGTCGCGCTGCTGACGGCGGGATTGGCCTCGCCGGCCGAGGAGAAAGAGTGCATGGCCGTGATCGCGGAGCAGGCGATGCGGATCGCCACCGTCGTGCGGCGCCTCGGATCGCTGCGCGAACCCCGGTCGGTAGAGTACGTAGCCGGGTCGAAAATGCTGGACCTCAGCGGGAAAGACAGCGGGTAGCGGTTGCCCCTGTCACCTTGCGCCGCGCTTGGTGGGGTGTACTTTGCACCGCGTCTGCCCCTCCGCGCGCGGGCGCGTGCGCTGGGCGGGCACCGGACCCGCTTTCGTCCCACTTCCGAGGAGCGACACCCGATGGCCACAAAAAAGAGGAAGGCCGCAAAAAAGGCTACGAAACGTCCTGCCGCCAAGAAGTCAGCGAAGCGCCCGGCGAAGAAGAAAGCGGCATCCAAGCGGAAACCGAATGCCGCATTCATGAAGCCGATGCACCCGACGGCGGCGCTCGCCGCGGTGGTGGGTTCGTCGCCGATGCCGCGCACGGAAGTGACGAAGAAGCTGTGGCAGTACATCAAGCGGAAGGGCCTGCAGGACCAGAAAGAGCGCCGCATGATCAACGCCGATGACGCGCTCAAGGTGGTGTTCGGCGGCAAGGCTCGCGTGTCGATGTTCGACATGACGAAGCTCGTCAACAAGCACCTCAAGGACGCATAGCTCCGTCTCCGCTGCGGACACATCCGGCGATGGCGGCCGGACCGCGGCGAACGGAAACAGGGTGGCAATGATGGCCGGAACGCCTCAGGGCAAGTCACCTCGGGCGACCGGCGCAGCGGGGTCCGGCGCACCACGGAGCACGGCGGGCGGGAACGCAGCGCCCGCCGTCGGCTCCCCGGACCGGCGCCCCTGGAAGGAATTCACCACGTCGATCCTGAGTGCGGTCGTCGTCTTTCTCTTCGTCCGCACATTTCTGGTCGAGGCGTACCGGATTCCGTCGGGGAGCATGGAGCCCACGCTGCTGGTGGGCGACTGGTTGTTTGTCAACAACCTGGTGTACGGGCCCCACCTCCCCGGGACCCCGTGGCATCTCCCGGGATATGCCGTGCCCACGCGACGCGACGTCGTCGTGTTCGTGTCGCCGCCGCAGATCGACGCGCCGGATGATCCGACGCCGATTCTGGTGAAGCGGTTGTGGGGGACGCCGGGCGACACGCTGTTCATGCGCGACGGCATCCTGCACATCAACGGCGACTCGCTGCCACAGGGGGCGGAGTTCGCGGCCAACGCGAAGCCGGCCGACACCACGAACCTGGTGCACAATCCGCTGTTCGACTGGCAGCGCCGGTATTCACTCACCGCGTCGCGATTCGGGACCGCGCCGCTCGATCCGTCGCTCGACAACTGGGGACCGATCGTGGTCCCGCCGGATCACTATTTCATGATGGGCGACAACCGGTACAACTCGAAGGACAGCCGCTACTGGGGATTCGTGCCCCGGGAGAATTTGCGTGGCCGGCCGCTCTTCGTGTATTACTCATACGACCCGGAAGCGGGGCTGCCGTATTTTCGGGCCGTCACCGAGATCCGGTGGGGCCGTCTGGGGCACTGGATCCACTAGAGGACCCGCAGGGGTCCCCGTCATGCCCCTGGTCGTGCCCTTGGTCATGCCCCTGGTCACGAGGTCCCGGTCCCGAGGTCTCGCTTTTGCACGGGCACGGCTCGCGCGATTCCCCATCTGAGGAGCCGATCCAATGGCTGTCCGTCTCCGCGAAGTGCACCCCGTCGTCGTTCACGCTCCGATCGCGCTGTTTCCGCTGGCGATTGTCGCAGACGTGCTCGGCCGCGTGACACGCCGCCGGCCGTTCCGTGAGGCTGGGCGCCACCTGATGCCGGTTGCTGCCGTGAGCGCGGCGGCAGCGGCCCTCACGGGGCTCGTAGCGCAGCACGAGGTGCAGGCGGACGGTCCTGCGCGCGACATGCTGGTGACGCACCGGAACGTGAACCTGGCCGTGGTCGGGCTCACGACGCTGCTGGCTACGTGGCGGTGGCGCCAACGCACGCCGTCTCCCGGGTATCTCGCGCTCGGGCTCGCTGGCGTGGGGCTCCTCGGCTACTCCGCGTTCCTCGGCACGAAGATGGTGTACGGGTACGGCGTCGGCGTCGACGCCACGGGCGGAGTTCGTCCTGCTGGGCGGACAGGTCCCGAGCGCGGCAACGCGGCGGCGGTGCGGACGGCGGCCGGCGACATGCTGCGCGGGCTCACGCACGCGGCGTCGGCCCACGTGCAGCGGGTGGCGTTGCATCGCGAGCCGGTGCGGGCGCTGAAGCCGAGCATCGTGCCGGCGAGCGCGACGAGCCGCGCCAGCGACTGACGCGATCGCGGGCGCAGTGGCGCCGGGCGCGGGTCGCATCGCGGCCCGGGGTCCAGTACCTTAGGCACTACATGCCCGGCTTCTTCCCGCGATACTCGATCGCATGGAAGGTCGAAGAGCCGCCAGCGTTTCGAGCACTGACGCTGTCGGTCGTGGAAATCGGGCTCCTGACCGGGGTGGTCTACCGCCTCGTCCGGGCGCTCCTGCTCGCCCACGTGCCGGGCGGGCATCTCGTGTATCTGGGCGGCATTTACGTCGCGCTCGCGCTGCTCCTGTGCGGGGCGGCGGCGGCGCATCTCGGCAACTATCCCATCAGCACCTGGTTATGGCGCGTTCCACTGTTCGCTGTTCTGGAAGTGTGCGGGGAGATGGTCACGAGCGTGGTGCTCGTCGCGGCGCATCGGGAGCGCCTCGGCACTTTGCCCGCCGACTGGGACGACATCCCGTCGATGGCGCTGCAGGCGCTGGCGCTGCGCACCCTGGTTCTATGCACCTTCGCGCTCGTCCTCGCGGGCGTCGTCCAACTGGTGCGGGCGGCGCTGCTCCGGCACCTGGATCGCGGCTCTACCGTGGCCGCCATCCGTGAGGGCCGCACCGGCGAATAGCGGGGTGCACCGCGCGGAGTGTGCGCGGTGACCCGGTCACCTGCCCAGGCTACCGCGGCACGCGGGCCACTCAGGCACGCACGAGTGCGCGTCCCCGGCAGCTCGTCCAATCTGGGCGCAGGCTTCGACTGTCTGGGCGTCGCGCTCGCGCGCTACCTCACCGCGGAGTTCGTCCCGCACGAGGCGCCTGCGCTGCGTGTCGACCGCCGCGGGACACTGCGCGCTCTCGATGCCGCGAGCGACGACCGCGATCTCATCGTCCGCGCGTTTCGCCGCTACACGGAATCGCTCGGCGTGAGCGTATCGGGCGGGACGCTGACGCTCGACTCCGAGATTCCGATCGCGCGCGGCTTCGGCTCGTCGGCGGCCGCCGTCGTCACCGGGATGGCCCTCGCCGCGGCGGCGGCGGACGTCCCGCTCGACCATGCGCACGCGCTGCGCGTGGCGCGGGAGTTCGAGGATCATCTGGACAACGTTGCGCCGTCGATCCTTGGCGGGCTGGTGGCCGTCACGGCCGGCGACGACGACGTGCCGCACGCGTTCCGGCTGCCGTTGTCCGACCGGGTGGGATTTGCGTTCGCGGCACCGGGCACCGAGCTCGAGACGCGGCGCGCGCGGGCGGCGCTGCCGCGCACTGTCTCGCACGCCGACGCCGTGCACAACATCGGCGCGATGGCGGCGCTCGTGCGCGCGCTGGAGACCGGAGACGCCGAGCTGATGCGGCTCGGCCTGTCGGACCGCTTGCACGTGCAGTATCGCGTGCCGCTGATTCCTGGTGCAGCCGATGCCATGCGGGCCGCGCTCAGCGCCGGCGCGTGGGGCGCGACCGTCTCCGGCGCGGGGTCGGGATTGCTCGCGTTCGCGCCGCCGGAGCGGGCATTCGACGTGGCGGACGCGATGGCGGCGGCGTTTCGCACGGCGACCGGCGAGGGCGTGGTGTTCTTCGCCGCGGAGCCGGACGCGCGGGGTGCCACCGTTGAGTGAGACAGACGCCGCGGGAGCGAGATCCCACGCGACCGGAAGCGCGCACGGCGTGCGCCCGCGGGGCGTGCTCGCGCGCTACGCCGCCCTCCTGCCGGTCACGAGCCGGACGCCCGCGCTTTCGCTCGAGGAAGGCGACACGCCGCTGCTCGCGGTGCCGCGGCTCGCGAAGTGGGCCGGCGTGGCGGCGCTGTACGTCAAGTTCGAGGGAATGAATCCCACGGGCTCATTCAAGGACCGCGGGATGGTGGTGGCGGTGGCGAAAGCCGTGGAAAGTGGAGCGCGCACCATCATGTGTGCCTCGACCGGCAACACCGCGGCCAGCGCGGCCGCGTATGCGGCGCGAGCGGGCGTGACCGCGGTGGTCCTGCTGCCGCGGGGCAAAGTCGCGGGTGCCAAAGTGTCGCAAGCGCTTGCGTACGGCGCGCGCGCGATCGCGCTCGACACCGGGTTCGATGCGGCGCTCGATGTCGCGCGCGGACTGACGACCCGGTACGCCGTGGAGCTGGTCAACTCCGTCAATCCGCATCGCATCGCGGGCCAGGCGACGGCGGCATACGAGATCTGCGACGTGCTCGGGCACGCGCCCGGTGTGCTCGCACTGCCGGTTGGGAATGGGGGCAACATCACCGCGTACTGGGCGGGATTCCGGCGCTATCGTGAGATGGGGCGCACCGGATCGCTGCCGGTGATCGTGGGCGGCCAGGCAGCGGGTGCAGCCCCGCTGGTACTCGGGCATCCGGTGGAGTCGCCCGACACGATCGCGAGTGCGATCCGGATCGGCCGGCCGGCGAGCTGGGAGCCGGCGGTGGCGGCGGCAACCGAGTCGGCAGGGGAGTTCCGGGCGGTGACCGATGACGAGATCCTCGACGCGTATCGCGAGCTGGCCCGGTCCGAGGGGATTTTCTGCGAGCCCTCATCGGCGGCTGGACTCGCCGCGTTG
>Ga0182024_10022062_pt1 | contig 11504 bp, 7 predicted proteins | sample P32metaG_FD_120480 | JGI IMG/M metagenome (GOLD analysis project Ga0182024, IMG submission 120480) | Permafrost microbial communities from Stordalen Mire, Sweden - P3-2 metaG (Illumina Assembly) | ecosystem: Environmental > Terrestrial > Soil > Wetlands > Permafrost | place: Sweden: Stordalen... | reverse complement strand
CTCAGCAAGATGCATGCATCCTCTCGCTCATAGCCCGCAGCTCATAGCCACAGCCAAGTAAAGCCATGCTTCCGAAGCCTTACACCATCGAAGACCCCACCCCCGGAGCCCGCCCCACCGGCGCACTCACCGAAGCCGACGCCGCTCAGAACATCCAGCAGATGTTCGACACCATCGCCCCCACCTACGACCGTGCCAACCACCTCCTCTCCGCCGGCATCGACCGCTACTGGTGGACCCGCACCGCCCGCCTCTTCCGCCCCATCCTCCAGCACCCCGAGACCGTCACCCTCGACCTCTGCTGCGGCACCGGCGACATGACCCTCGCGCTCCTCAAGCACCGCCCCATCACCCCCGAAGCAGCCCCCATCCTAGCCGTCGACTTCTCCCACCAGATGCTCTCCCTCGGTGCAAAAAAATTCGCCCCGCACAACATCATCCCCATCGAAGCCGACGCCCTGCACCTCCCAATAGCCGACGCCTCCGTAGACCTCGTCACCTCCGCCTTCGGCTTTCGCAACCTCGCCAACTACGAGGAAGGCCTCGCCGAACTCCACCGCATCCTCCGCCCCGGCGGACAACTCGGCATCCTCGAAGTCAATCAACCCGAAGGCGTAGTCGGCGCGCTCTACAACCTCTACTTCAAAAGCATCCTCCCCAAACTAGGCGGCCTCATCTCCGGCAAACCCGCGGCCTACAGCTATCTCCCCGCCTCGGTCGAGCGATTCCCCCGCCCACCCCGCATGCTCCAACTCATCGCAGCCGCCGGCTTCACCAACGCCACCTGGACCAGCTACACCTTCGGCACCGCTGGCCTCTATCACGCCACCAAACCCTAAGCCGCCTCTCGCGCCGCAATCGTGCACGTCACAAAACCCGACGATGCTATTCTCGCTCCACCACCCGTGACCACACCGCCGCCCAACATCATCAACGAAGCTCCCGAAGATGCCGACGCGCCCAGCCAGGCAATCGGCCGCTCCGCCACGCGCAAAGCCACCCTGCGCCTCATTCCCCTCATCGCTCTAGGCTACGGCGCCGCCTACATGGATCGCGTCAACATCAGCTTTGCCGCCCTCCAGATGAATCGCGAGCTGCACTTCAGCGCCACGGTCTACGGCTTCGGCGCAGGCCTTTTCTTCCTCAGCTACGCCGCCTGCGAAATCCCTTCCAACCTGCTCCTCTACCGCTTCGGCGCGCGCCGCTGGCTCAGCCGCATCATGGTCACCTGGGGATTGCTCGCCATGGCGATGCTCTTCGTCCGCACCCCGTGGCAGTTCTACACCGTGCGTTTCCTCCTCGGCATGGCCGAAGCCGGCTTCTTTCCCGGCATCATCTTCTACCTCATGCAATGGTTCCCGCCCCATGTGCGAGCCCGCGCCATCAGCCGCTTCTACATCTCGCTCCCCCTCAGCTCCGTCTTCATGGGCTCCATCGCGGGAGCCCTCTTCCACCTCGACGGCCGCCTCGGCCTCTCCGGCTGGCAGTGGCTCTTCCTCGTCGAAGGCATGCCCGCCCTTCTCCTCGGCATCGTCTTCTTCTTCTGCCTTCCCGACAGCCCCGCCGACGCCGCATGGCTCACCCCAGAAGAGCGCCGCTGGATCATCGACTCCGTTCACAACGATCCCTCACTCACCGGCGCACGCAGTCATTCAGTCAGTACCGCCGTCGCCGACCCGCGCGTCTGGCAACTCGGCCTCTTTCAAATGTTCATGCTTGCCAGCTCCTACGCCTACACCTTCGTCGCGCCAGATATCGTGCAGCGCGTAACCCACCTCAGCACCACCCGTGTCGGCTTCATCATCGCCGCGCTCAGCATCCTCGGAGCAGCCACCATGCTCGGCAACGCCGCGTACTCCGACCGCATCCAGCGCCGCACCCCCAACACCACCTACGCCCGCTACATGCACATCATTCCCTGGAGCCTTCTTCTCTCCTTTGGTTTCCTGGCCTGCGGTCTCTCGGCGACATCGCTCCCCACCATCGCCTCCCTCGGCCTCCTCATCGTCGCCTACAACGCCATGCAGGGCCCTCTCTGGTCACTGCCGGGCAGCTTCTTCCAGGGCCGTTCCGCCGCCGCAGGCATCGCCACCGTCAACATGATCGGCATGGTCGGAGGCTTCCTCGGTCCGTACTTCATCGGCTTCGCCAAAGATCTCACCGGTGACTACCAGCGCGGCCTCCTCTTCATGAGCCTCCCCATGCTCTTCGGCGTCGCAATCATGTTCCATCTCCGCGCCGACGTGCGCAGGCGTCAGCGCGCCTAATCAACCCGTGCACCTTGCCCACGCACCATGTAGCATCTCCCTAATGCCCCCTACCGCCACGCCCGAAGCATCCGCGACCCAACACAACGCCAAACGTTCCGCCGCACTCTTCTCCGTCCTCGCCGCCTTCGGGGTCACCCTCCTCAAGCTCCTCACCGGCCTCCTCACCGGCTCTCTCGGCATGTTATCCGAGGCCGCCCACTCCGGCATCGACCTCATCGCCGCAGCCATCACCCTCTTCTCCGTCCAGGTTGCCGACCGCCCCGCCGACGCCGACCACACCTACGGCCACGGCAAGGTCGAAAGTCTCTCCGCCGCCATCGAATCCGTCCTCATGCTCGCCTCCTGCGTCTGGATCCTCAGCGAGGCCCTCAACCGCATCGCCCACCGCCAGCATCTCGCCCTGAAATTTTCCATCTGGCCCTTCGCCGTCCTGCTCCTCTCGATCACCGTCGACTACGCCCGCTCCCGCAAGCTCCTCCGCATCGCCGACGAGACCAAAAGCGAAGCCCTCGCCGCCGACGCCATCCACTTCCGCACCGACATCTGGTCGTCCCTCGCCGTCCTCGTCGGCCTCGCCGCCACCTATGCCGGCGAACACTGGCACATCCCCGCGCTCGAACTCGCCGACCCCATCGCCGCGATCTTCGTCGCCGCCATCATCCTCCACGTCACCTGGAACCTCGCCCGCCGCACCGTCGACACCCTCACCGACGCCACCCCCACCGAGACCCGCTCCCAGACCCGCGACATGATGCGCGAACTCGCCGCCATCGACGGTGTCCTCTCCGTCAACCGCATCCGCACCCGCCGCTCCGGCCCCAGCTACTTCGCCGACGTCACCCTCGGCATGCCCCGCAACCTCACCTTCCAGCGCTCCGAGCAGATCACCATGGCCGCCACCGCCGCCGTCCAGCGCCATCTCCCCGGAGCCGACGTCGTCGTCCACTCCATCCCCACCGCCTCCCTCGCCGAAAGCGTCCACGACCGCATCCGCGCCGTAGCCTCCCGCTCCAACCTCGCCATCCACGACGTCAGCATCCAGCGGTATAACGACACTCTCCACGTCGAGCAGCACCTCGAAGTCAACGAGACCATGTCCCTCCGAGCCGCGCACGCCCTCGTCACCCAGTTAGAGTCGGAGATGCGCCGCGAAGTCCCCGAGATCTCCACCGTCCTCACTCACATCGAGAGCGAACCCGCCACCATCGAGCGCCCGGCCTCTCTCGAACGCGACCGCCAGCTTGAAGTCCGTCTCCGCCGCGTCGCCGCCACCTTCCCCGAGATCCTCGACATCCACGAAGTCTTCGTCACCCGCGCCCACAACACGGGAGCCGACCGCATCCAGGTCAACTGCCACTGCACCCTCCCCGACGACCTCCCCATGGCCCGCGTCCACGAGATCATCACCGCCCTCGAAAACGCCTTCAAACTCGACGCCCCCGAAGTAAGCCGCCTCCTCATCCACCCCGAGCCCGCCACCGACAACCGCCGCTAGCCGACCCGATCGCTGCCCACCCACACCCTCGCCCCTCGACGAAAAGTCGTCATCCTGACCCTGAGCGTAGTCGAATGGGGAAGGATCCCTGTATTTCGTCGTTGCTTGTCCTTTTGCTTGTCCTTTGTTTGTCATCCCGTAGGGATCTGCTGTTGTCGTTGCTGTTGCTTGTTTCAAGCCGTCATCCTGAACGCAGTGAAGGACCCCTGTATTTGTAGTTGCGTGTTCTACGTCGTTGCTTGTTCTACGTTCCGCACGAAGCTCTAAGGATTACGACGAATGAGTCCCTTGACCGGTTCCGCTGCAGCCACGGACTTGATTCCCCCCAGCGGAACCTCCAGCGTTCCCGCCTTGTTCGCCATCCAATCGTAAACACCTGTCGCGAGATAAGCTTCCCCTTTCGGAACATCAATCTCGATGTGCGCCGGAACACCCGAACTCTGAATCGCCGCGTAGGCAGCGTCCGTCACATTCAAATTCAAGGTCCCGCCCGCCCAGTTCAGTGCCTTGCCGTCACGGTCAAAGGCAATCAGCTCCACGCGAACCTTACCCGCGTGGGTGCCTTGTGGCGTCAGCGCTCGGCCCTCATCGGTCCAGTGGACGAGGAAGTCCACGCTATATCGCGTCACCGGCCCGGACAACTTTGCATTGGCTCCGGCTCGCGCCGCGTTCTCTGCCGGCTCTGGATTTACCGGCTGGACGACTACAGCGTAGACAATCTGCGCAGAGCTGGGCAGCCCCCGCTGCATCAGCAGCTTCAACGGGTCGGCTTGCGGGGGCGCCTTTGCGAACGTCGAATCGAACGCGTAGTAGCCACGTCGATACGCCAGTTTGTCCTGGCTTGCAACCAGCTTCACCTCGATACGGCGAAACTTGCCATCGTAGTTTTTGTTCGTCGGCGTGTAGCTCAGCGTGTAATAGTGCGACCCGTTCTGAATCGCGCGAGACAGCGCCTTACTCATATCGTTGGTACCAGCAATCACCTCGCCGCCGGTCTCCGAAGCCAGCGCCGACATCGCCGCAAAGTTGGCAACGTGCGAGTTGTCTTCCTTCTTCGATTCATCGTCGGTCAAACGATACTGCGAGCCCGCGTCATTCCACGTCTGCGTCTCCACGCCGCGCACAGCCACAGGGTAGATCGCCACCTGCGACAACGCCAGCAGATCCGCCGTATCCTTCAGTTGCCGAGTCTGTTCGTCCGCTTTCTGCGCGCCTATGTTATTTGAATCCGGCAACACCGCCCTGGGGAAAGAGCTTGCGAACCAGATCAGATTCTTCCGTCCCGGAATATTTGCCAGATACCGCGCCAGCACCTGCAGTGCCTCAGCCGTCATCGCAATGCGCTGCACGTCCTGGTAGCTTCTACGATCCCCCTGGGCCTGCGCCACGCCACCGATCGCCCCTGAATTTTGCATCACTTCGATCGGCTGCGAAGTCGGCACCATCCCCTTCATGACGTCGAGGTTCTCCCGCTCGTAAGCATTCTCCTGCGACGTGCGCGACACCGGCGTAGTCGTGGCCAGCACACCGGTCTTCTTGTCCTCGAGCGCTGCCAGCAGCGTTGCACTATCGCTCGTGAACCCCTGCACCAAACGCAGCTTCGACTCCAATGCGAAGATCGCCATCGGCGCTCCCGGCGGCATCGTCTTCAGGTACGAGATCAGGTGGTCGCGTTCCATACTCTGATCCTCCCGAAGCGTATTCAGGCTGTCCACCAGCAGCACGTTCACCGCATCGCTCCCCGCCGCCGTCGCATTCGTAAACACGTTCGGTGGCAAGGCGGTCGCCTTTGTCGGAGCCGCACCCGGCCCGGTGTGCTCCTCAAAGAAGCTAACCGACTGCTTCACGCCATCCTCTGTCACTTGAAAATCGCCTTGGTGGAGGCCGCCAACGGGCTCATCTCCTCCCTTGGTCACGACGACTTCCAGGATCACCGCCTTGCTATCGACGTTGAGTGTAGGCACTCGCGTCTGTCCGGCCTCTACGGCGGTTTGAACATGCACCGAAAGAACGAGGCACGGAGACAAAATAAGTTGAAGCAAACACCAAGAACGCCGCACCGAACCCCCTGCTGAAGTCAGCCCAGTATAACTACTAGCCGTCGCAGCGCAGAGTCTTCATGGGATCGACCCTCGACGCGCGGCGCGACGGAATCCAGCAAGCCAGAAGTGCCACCGCGAGCAAAATCACCGGTATCGTCGTGAACGTCACCGCATCATACGGACGAACGCCATAGAGAATACTCGCGGACAGTTTCGACGCAGCAAGTGCAAGCGGCAGACCGACTGCGATTGCGATGACCGTCAGCCGCATGCCCTCTGTCACGATCAGCCTTTGCACCACGCCCGTCCGTGCACCCAGCGCGATGCGAATGCCGATCTCGCGCGTCCGCCGGCTCACCGAGTAGCTCATCACGCTGTACAGCCCCACCGTCGCCAGCAGAATCCCGATGAACCCGAACACACCGAACAGCGTCCCAGCCAGACGCGGTAGAAACAGTGCATCGCGAAGATGCTCCTCGATCGTCTGCGTGTTGAACACAGCGAGCGAAGGATCAAGCACACTGATCTCATGGCGTATCGCGGCCGACAGCACCGAAGGATCGCCAGTGTAGCGAACCATCAACGAGTAGCCATTGAACGCGGGGTCTCCCGCGATGTTCTGATTGATCGACCGGTACAGCACCGGCCTGTCAGCTTCACCAAGCGTGCGCGACTTGATATCTCCCACCACACCGACAATCTGGTACGTCACGCCTCCACCCGTGACGCGTTGTCCGATAGGGCTATCGTGTTTGAATAATCGACGCGCAAACTCCTCGTTCACCACCGCGACCTTAGGCGCATCGGGGTTCTCGTCGTCGAGTGCGCGACCCGCGATGCGCGGTATTCCCATCGTCTCGAAGTAGTCGGGACTGATCATGTACAGTTCGCTTCCCGGCGGCTCGCCCGTCGGAGCAGGCCTTCCTTCCACAACAAAACCATCGCTGCGCCCTCCCATCGACAGCGGCACAAAGTCCGTCGTAGCAACCGAGCTGACGCCAGGCAGAGTCGCGACCCTCCGTCGTAGTTCGCTCAGTAACTGGATCGTACGCGTAGCTGTATAGCCATGGATCTGCGGATCGACCGCCATCATCAGCACACCACGCGAACGGAACCCTATATCAATATTTGCCGCCCCCTGCAGGCTGCGCAGAAACAGGCCCGTCGCACACAGCAACACCAGCGACAGCGAGATCTGCGCCACCACAAGAACGTCGCGCAAACTAAACCGCCGTCCGGGACGTGCAAACGAGTCCTCGCCCTTCAACGCACGCGAGAGAATGGGCCGCGACGCCTTCCACGATGGCCCGAACCCAAACGCAACGCCCGCAACCAGACTGAGGAGGAAGGTATAAAGCACGACCCGCCAGTCAACACTAACGCCAAGGTAAAGCGGGACAGGTGCAGGCAACCGAAACGCCGACAAGGCAGACGTGCTCCACACCGAAAGCACAACGCCCAGGACACCGCCGCCGAGCGCCAGCAAAACACTCTCCATCAGCATCTGGCGCAGCAGTTGCGAGCGCGTCGCTCCCAGTGCCAGACGCACACCCATCTCCTTTTGCCGGCTCGCCGTCAGTGCCAGCAGCAAATTCGCCACGTTGGCGCAAGCGATGCAAAGAACCAGCAGCACAACCACAGACAGAGCCGCGAGGAAGAGAAGCGCGGCGGCAAACGCACCCGCGCGTGGCAACTGGCCGGCCTGCACCATCAGGAAGCCGTTTCCTTTGTCGGACTCTGGATGCGCCCGCGCGAGACTTTGCGCCAGCACTCTCAGTTCAGCCATAGCCTGCGCCTGCGTAACGCCCGGGTTCAGGCGTGCCGCAATGCGAAGCCAATGGAAGGTGCGCGAGTTTACATCAGGAGGATTCGGAACCAGTTGCGTAAGGTCCCCCAGCGGAACCCAGAACTGAGGATCAAGCACCAGATCGAGACCACGATACCCGCGCGGAGCCACACCAACCACGGTGTAAACATGTCCCGAAAGAGAAATCGGCTTGCCGACAATTGCTGGGTCGCCTCCAAATCGCCGCTGCCAAAGCCCGTAACCAAGCACGATGACTGGAACGCGGTCTTCATTGCTCATGAACCCACGCCCAAGCGGCATATGCAGTTGCGTGACGTCAAAATAGTTCGTGGTCACCGACTGGCCCCACACCCGCTCAGGTTCGCGACTGCCGGCGATCGATGCAGGCACAAGCTCGTAGTACGCCGCTACACCGGAAAAAGATTTCGCCTGGTCACGCACATCCTTGTAGTCCGGACCTGAGAATTCGTTGCAGCATTTATCGCCATCATGCGTCAGGAACAGGGTCGTGAGCGTGCTGGGATCGCCGACCGGCGGAGGTTCCAGCAAGACGCGGCTGACAATCGAAAAAATGGTGGAATTCGCTCCAATGCCCAGGCCGATCGAGAGCACGACCGTCAGCACAAGTCCAGGCGATCGCGACAGACGCCGAACCGTATAGAGAAAGTCCTTCCACAGCGACTCCACCGCCGACTCCCAACCCGCCGACCACACCCTGTGCTTCACCACCTCGCCGCTCCCCACATCGGCCCTCACGATCCGCAGCGCCCGTTCCCGGTCGATGCCGCGGCGCATCATCTCCTCCACGGCAGTGTCCATGTAGCCCTGCAACTCCTCGTCGATCTCCGAGTTCCGCCGCTTCTTGTCGAACAGCGCCTTCACCCCGCTCACAAGACTCCGCAGAATCATCATGTCCTCCGCTACGCTTCCAGGATTCTGTTGATCGCAATAATCTGCCGTCCCCAGGTCTCGGTTTCGCTTCGCAGCGCCTCTCGTCCCTGGTCCGTAAGCAGGTAATATTTCGCGCGGCGGTTGTTCTCGGTGGCGCGCCATTCCGCTTTGATACTGCCTGCGCGCTCCATCCGGCTAAGCGCCGGAAAAAGTGAACCGGGGTTGACGACGAAGACACCCTCGCTCATCTGTTCGATTCGCAGCGTAATGCCGTACCCATGCATCGGCCCTGCGGCAAGTGTCTTAAGCACCAGCATCTCCAAGGTCCCCTGCACCAGATCGCTCGACTTATCACCCATGCAATAACCTCTCCTCTAGTTTGTCTAGTTGTACAGAACATTCCTCTAGATTGTCAAGAGGAGAAGGAACGTCTCTGTCTTTATGCTTTGTCGGATTAAGCGTGTAGAAAGACTTTGTCGTTGCACTGGCCGGGCACTTACTGTTGCCTCGCTGTTGCTGTTTGCTTGCTGTTGCAATTGGCTTTTGCCCTTGGCTTTTGCTTTCTAGGATTAGCGTAGGGCTTTAGCCCTACGACAAATCATCGCAAACACATGGGGCTTTAGCCCCGGGCTCTCGCTCGCAGCACCTTGCAATACACAATCTCTGAAAATGCCCCAGAGGGGCGACTTACCACCTTCGTGGGACACCAAGGAATGGCCCACGCTGTATCCTGACCTAGCGTCAAGTATTCAAAAAAAGAACACTCGTAATGTCGACGCTGTTTGTTCTAAGCCGCCATTCCGAGCCAAACGAAGAACCCTGTATTTTGCTCTTCTTGCTGTCTATTCTCTCCAGCCCAACAGTGATGAGTTGACCTCGACGCGGTCTACTACGGTTGAGAATTTAAGAGACGGAATACTTGCCATGAAGCGCATCTTCAACCTCGTCCTCGGCACCTTGGCCATGCTTGTGGTCGCGCTCACCTCCGCCTTCATCTCCATGCGTCTCGCCATCCACGGCCGCGAGGTCACCGTCCCCGACCTCGCCGGCCTCACCATCGCCGACGCCAGCAAACAGGCCAGCGCCCTCGGCCTCAACATCAACCTCGAAAACCGTTTCTACTCCGCCAAGACGCCCCCCGGCCACGTCCTCGCCCAGTCCCCCGCCCCCGGCGCCACCGTCCGCCGCGCCTGGCCCGTCCGCATTACCGAAAGCCTCGGCCCACAACAGGTCGCCATCCCCGACGTCGTCGGCCAAAGCGAGCGCACCGCCTCCATCAACGTCCGCCGCCTCGGGCTCGATCTCGGCGTCATCGCCCACGTCCCCTCACCCGGCGAACCCGGCATCGTCATCGCCCAGACCCCCGGGCCCAACGCAGCCGGCGTCGAGAGTCCCCGCGTCAGTCTCCTCGTCAGCGTCCCACTAGAGGTTGAGGCCCCCGCAGCCCCTGCAGGCCCCACAGTCCCCACCGGCTTCGTCATGCCTTCCCTCGCCGGTCTCACTCTCCCGGCCGCCAGCGCCCGCGTCGCACCCATCGGCATGCGTCTCGTCGAAGACGTCAACGCCTTCACCATCCCCGGACCCGGAACTCCCCCCAAACCCATGCCCCCACCCGTCGCGACCATAGTCGCCCAGACACCCGCCGCCGGCCATCACGTCTTCAAAGGCGAAGCCGTCCACATCACCCTCACCAACTAGAACGGGAGCGGGAAGTGTTTTTCCGCTGTTTGCCTTCCGTCGTCACCCTGACCATCTTCCGTTGCCATCCTGACCACCTTCAGTCGTCATCCTGAACGGAGTGAAGGATCCCCGCATTTCGCTGTTGCCTGTTTCGGTCGTTGTCTGTTCTTCGCTTTCAAAATAAAGTTGAAATCCCTGTCCTATTTTCACCCGTCAAAAAACGCACGTTTCTCGACCACGTTTGCCACGCAATCCACCACAACTTCACCACAAAAACACCACAACGAAACACGCATTTTCCGCAAAAACCCCTGTAAAAACGCAAGTTCACCATGAAGTAAAATTTCCGGAACAATTAGCAAAACAAACGGCTATTCCCGCTCCAGAACCACCGCAAAAAAACCATCACAGCCGTGCACTCCCGGCAGCGTCCGCAGCGCTCCATCCCGCACCGCCGAGTCCAGCTCCACCCCTGCCAGCAGAATCCCCTGCGCCGCAAGCTCCGCCACCAAACCCTCCACCGGAACCCGCCGCACCCCCGCCGCCGCGACAGCATCCACCACCCGTTCACACTCCTCCGGCTCCAGCGAGCAGGTCGAATACACCAGCCTCCCCCCCGTCGCCAGCCGCTTCAAAGCCCCCGTCAGTATTGCCTTTTGCCGTTCCACCTGCCGCGTCAGCTCCTCCACCTTCAGCCGATGACGAATCTCCGGATTCCCCGCCAGCGTCCCTGTCCCCGAGCAGGGCACATCGCACAAAATCAGATCGAACTCCCCCTCAACCCCCTTCGCATCGACCGCATCCGCAACCCCGCACCGCACCCGCTCCGCATACGCATAACGCCGCAATCTGACCTCGGTCTGCGCCAGCCGTTTCGCACTCACATCCGTCGCCACCACCTCCGCCATCCCCAGCCGCCGCGCCAGAATCAGCGTCTTCCCCCCAGGAGCGGCGCAGCAATCCCACACCCGCTTCGCTCCCGGCATCACCGCCGCCGCAAGCTCCGCCACCAGCCGCGACCCATCATCCATATGCGGCATATCCCCGCCGCTCTCGCTGAACATCCCACCCGCAGCCGACTCCTTCTGGTCCGCCTCGCAGATCCTCAGAGCCGCATCCCGCCCATACGCCGACACCCACCGCTCCACCAGCCATCGAGGATGCCCAAGCCTCTCCGCAAACGCCGCCACCGATTCATGAATCCGCACTCCCGGCCTCTGCGCCGCAGCCAGCTTCCGCAGCACCGCGTTCACCACCCCCGTCGCATGCGGCTCTCCCGCCGCACGGCAAAGCTCCACACTCTCACTCAACGCCGCATG
>Ga0182024_10022061_pt1 | contig 11505 bp, 8 predicted proteins | sample P32metaG_FD_120480 | JGI IMG/M metagenome (GOLD analysis project Ga0182024, IMG submission 120480) | Permafrost microbial communities from Stordalen Mire, Sweden - P3-2 metaG (Illumina Assembly) | ecosystem: Environmental > Terrestrial > Soil > Wetlands > Permafrost | place: Sweden: Stordalen... | reverse complement strand
CTAAAGGCCGTCAAGCACGTATGCCGTGCCCTTCGTTCGACAGTCTCTTCCCCAAGACTTCATGCGCCGTCTAAGTTGGTGAACTGAAAACCTAATTTGGACAGGTCTGAAGTTCAGCCGTCCCCGTTCGACAAGCTCAGGGCAGGCTCTGCGGGACTGATGTTTGTAAATCCTGGTTCTCACACACGCTCTTTAGCCCCTGAGGTACGTCTTTCCAATCGTCTGCGGCGAACGCAGTTGCGGAGAGATGACTTCGCCCTATAGGTCTCGAAAAGCGTACTTCAGCGGCTTGTGCCCTTCGTTCATCAGCGCAACAAGCGCACCCGTCCGATAAGGAGGGACGTCCTTGTTTGTTCCAACCGCAACACCGCCGATGGTATGGCTACTCGGTTCTCAGTGCCTCCATAGGCTCGACCGTAGCCGCGCGACGGGAGGGTAAATAGCAGGCGAGATACGCAACCGCAACTACGCCGATGGTGATGGTGACGTAGGTGATCGGATCGACAGGACTCACATTGAACAGAAGCGACGACATAAGGCGCATGCTGACAAAGGCAGTGACCAGACCGCACGCCGCACCAATGAGGGTGAGCCTCAATCCCTGGCGCACAAACATCGCGGTCAAGGTCTCCCGCTGAGCACCCAGTGCCATGCGAATGCCGATCTCGCGCGTGCGCTGCGACACCGCATACGAAATGACTCCGTAAATTCCCACGGTCCCAAGCAGGAGAGCCATGCTTCCGGCGACACAGAGCATCACCAGGGTGAAGGAAGTCCGCGCCATGGATTTCGTGTAAAGCGTGCCGAGTGTGGAAACATCCGCCAGGGGTACATCGGCATCGACGGACCAGACTCGCTCCTGCACCTCGTTCATGAAGCTGCGAGAACCGGCGCGCGGGCTACGCACCACGAAAGCAAGACTGCGCTGCAGTGTCTGTTTTTCGCCCTCAAAATGGTCCATCATGACGGGCCAATACACCGAGCTGGGCGCCTCTTTGTCGACGCCGTCGTCGTGCACGTCCGGAACCACACCAACGATCTCCCGCCAGTCGTCGATGTTCCCCGGTCGAATCCTTTTGCCCAGCGCGTCCTGCGGGTTATGCCAATACTGGCGGGCAAAATTCTCCGAGATGATAGCGACCGGTCGTTTCTGATAGGTGTCTGTCCATGTAAGATCCCGCCCGGCAAGGATCTGCGTGCCCAGTGTCGCGAAGAATCCGGGCGAGACGAACGTGAACCGGCGTATTGGCGGCAGCTCGCCCTCGCCATACACATGGTCCTGCGCAAACACCAAATCGTACGAACTTCGTCCTTCCATAGGAACCGCAGTGGAGAAGCTGACCGAAGAAACTCCCGGAATCGCTGCGAGCTTATGCAAAATCTCTTCATCCATCCGTACCACTCGCTCCGGTTGAGCGTCCGGTATCTGCGTTTCCGGAATATAAAAGCGGAATATTTGTACTGCATCGGGTGCGACGAAACCGGGAGACACGTGCATCAAGGCGCGGAACGTACGGATCATCAGCCCGGAGCAAATCAACAGGACCAGGGCAAGCGCTACCTGGACGACAACCAGCGTCTTCCGGGCGCGATGCCGTTCGCGGCTTTGGCTCAGCGCGCGGCCGCCCTCGCGCAGGCCACTGGTCGCCGTCGCCCCCGCATACTTGAGGACTGGGATGAAACCGATGAGAAGACTGGTAAACAGGCTAAGCGCAAGGGTAAAGAGCAGCACCGGAATATCAATGCCAATTTCATGGACGCGCGGTAAGCCGGTGGGCGCCATCGCCACCAGAAGGTGCAACCCACCGTAGGCCAACGCCAGACCGAGCAGGCTGCCGGCGAACCCAAGAACGACGCTCTCGAACAGCAACTCCCCCGCGATGCGTCCCCAGCCCGCTCCCAGGGCAGAGCGAATCGCAAGCTCCTGCCGGCGCCCTTCGACCCGCACCAGCAATAAATTAGCAACGTTTGCGCAGGCCACCAGCAGAACCAGGACAATCGAACCCATGAGAACCCACAACACATTGCCCACATTTCCGACCACGTCCTGCTTGAGTTGACGGAGGCTGGGCGAGATCCGGGCTTTTTCAAATATGCTGCTGCTGAAACCTTCCGGGGCGGGGAAACTTCGCAAGACCACCGGAAGCAGCCGCGCCATGTCGGCGCTGGCCTGTTCCATCGTGACTCCAGGCTTCAATCGGGCAAGCGCGTTCTCACTGAAATTGCCGAGTTTCGTCTTATTGCGATCCCATTGGAAAGGCAGGAACAAGGCGGCATCCGCTTGATCGAGAAAGCGAAATCCCTTGGGCAGCACGCCAATGATTTCTCGGGGCTTTCCGTCGACGGTGATGGAGTGACCAACGACGGAAGATGCACCGCCAAACTTCCGTTGCCAATATCCGTAGGACAGCACAACGGTTTGCGGCGTACCTGCCGAATCGTCCCTGCGATTAAACAACCGCCCCACCGCCGGAGTCACCCCCAGGATCGGCAGCACGCCGTCGGTAACGTCAAGCCCTTGCACGTGTTCCGGTTTTCCAGCGCCGGTCACATTCAGCGAGTCGCCGGTGTAGGCGCCTATATCCTCGAGCGTGGTGTTCTGCTCACGATCGATAAAGTAGATGGACGGCGACATATTCAGATCCGCGATGCCGATCCCCGGCGCCGTATGCCACACGCCGATCAACTGCTCGGCATGGGGGTAGGGCAACGGCTTCAAAAGCACGCCTTCCACTACGCTAAAAATCACTGTGTTCGCGCCCACACCGACGGCGAGTGTAACCAGCGTAATCGCTGTAAACAGCGGCGCCCGGCTCAGTCTGCGTAGAACCTGCTTGAGTTGGTCATCGAACCTTGCCATGCGTAGGCCTCCGGGAGACGTACCAGCAGTTACACGGGTTCACGACTGGTCTGTCAGTGCGATATTACGTGAGGATAATCTTTCAACGAAATCGAGTTGCCGATTCTCAACGGGACTTCGATCATCATGTTTTTCCACGGCGTATAGGGTAGAACACGCCACATCTGGTTACTCAGCCAAAGCCGCAAGCGCGTCCGCGGTACGAACCAGTCGGTGCCTCCATCGGCGATTTCCTGGCACCGCTTTACAAAATCCCGCATGAGTCGCTCATAGCGTTCGAACGCGACTCCGGGGTCCCCATCGGCTTCCATCAACTCACCCGCGAGAATATAAGCTCCAACCACCGCCATCCCGGTCCCCATGCCTGAGAGCGGGGAAGCGCAATAAGCCGCGTCTCCCAACAGCACGCTGCGGCCTTTGGACCAACGGTCCATCTTGACCTGGCTGACAGAGTCAAAATAAAAATCCGGCGCCTGCTTCATCAGTTCCATCAACCGCGGCACTTCCCAGCCTTCCTGAGCGAACCGCTCCCGCAGGATGCTTTTCTGCTGCTCGACGTCTCGCCGGTCGTAACTGAGCGGCTCCGACGCAAAAAAGAACGACGCTTTCGCCTCACCATCGTCCTTACCACTGAAAATTCCTACCTTCTTCCCTAGCGTCCCGTAATACAGGCCGCTCCGGTTGAGGTTGAGATAGTTGGGTATGGTGAAGATCGAAACATGGTAGCCAAGATACCGGACAAATTTGTCCTCGGCGCCAAACGCCGCCGATCGCACCTTTGAATGCAATCCGTCCGCACCCACCACCAGGTCAAACCTGCGCCGCCCTCCCCGAACCAACGTCACATCCACGCCCTCGGCGCTTTCCTCTATGCTGTCGATGCTGTTGTCGAAGATGTACTCTGTCGTATCGCGCGTAGCCTCATGGAACACGCGCGCCAGGTCACCGCGCAGAATCTCCAACTCGCCGCTGGTGAAGCCGTCGGGCATACTCGCCAGCTTCTTGTTGTCCCTGTCCACGATCGTGATCGCGCCGATGCGGGTCTGCAGCCGCTGCACTTCTGCCAGCAGGTTCATGCGCTCCAGCACGCGCATCGAAGCTCCTCGAAAATCCACTGCGTAGCCGCCGGGTCTTAGGGCCGGCGCCCGCTCCACGATGGTGGTTCGAAAGCCATAGCGGTTCAGCCAAAATGCCAACGCGGGGCCGGCCACGCTCGCACCTGAAATCAGAACATTTCGGTTGTTCATGCAGTATTTCCCTCTTCAGTAGAAATAGTACAACCGTATGAGACAAATGTCTCATACGGTTGTGTGGAAATAAAGCCGCGGCCAACCTAAACTGGTCCCATGGGCAATCGTGACGCTCTGTTGCTGGCAGCCAAGGGCTGCTTGTTGGGAAAAGGCTACTTACGGACCACGGCGCGTGACATCGCTTCTTCCGCCGGGGTCAGCCTCGCCGCCATCGGTTATCACTTCTCTTCGAAAGAAGCGCTCCTCACCGAGGCCCTATTGCTCGCCTTTAACGACTGGGACCGGGAGTTTCGCCAGGCCCTCGAAGCCAGTGTCAATCCCAAAGCCACGCCAGCCGAACGTTTCGAATCCACTTGGGCAAAGCTGATGGAGACCTTTGCCACTCATCGATCATTGTGGGTGGCCAACTTCGAGCTCTTTTCGCAACTTGAGCACCGCCCCGAGATCCGCAGAAACCTCGTCCACAACCTCCATCTGGCCCGGACGGGTTTGGCCGCGCTCTTTCTCGGTGAGGACGAGTCTGCTATCAGTCGCCGCACAGCGGAAACCATCGGCACGTTTCATCATGTACTCCTCTCCGGCCTTATCGCCCAATGGCTCATCGATCCGGGGAGCGCTCTCTCGGCCCGAGGCCTCACGGACGCTTTGCGCAGCACGGCGGCACGACTGGAACCGCCTGAAAAGAGTTCGAAAGCCAGCCGTGCACGCAAGCCCAGTAGATCGAAGAAGCGCTAACGCACGCGGAAGCGCTGCTTAATCCTTACCGCCGCTGGCACGCGGTCTCTGCTTGATTCGCGCCATTCACCAGGAGTAATCTGTGGGCGCAGGGCGTTGATGGAGGGTGCTGATGCGTTCGCGATTAGGTCTGGCTGGTATCTGCTCCGCTTTTCTGGTTTTCGCTGGAGTCCCGGGTGCATTAGCCCAGAGTACAAGCGGCATCTTCATTACTCCGGTACCCGATGCGCCGTTCACCGGGGTCATCAAGGTAGACCGTACGATCGTCCAGCCTGATGGAAAGGTTGAGAGTCTCAAGACCATCCGGGATACTGCCCGAGATAGCCGAGGCAGAATCTACAACGTGTTCCGTGCACTTGTGCCGGCTGACTTTTCCGGTACGCCGCCGACCATACGCGTTCATTTCTACGACCCGCAAACCAGAAACTACACCTACCTCTACCCCGATCAGCACATCTACATGACCGGTACGGTAAATCATCCTCCCGCTGCTGAGCCGGCAGATCTGATCGCGTCACCGGCCGGCAATAGCGCTCCCCTCAACCAGTTCACGAAAGAACAGGATCTCGGCACCCAATCCATCGAGGGCATAAGTGCGCATGGCGTTCGCGAGACACAGACGATTCCCAGCAGCAGCACCGGAAGCGAAGTCGTGCTTGTAGACGAGTATTGGTACTCCGAGGATCTCCACATGAATGTGATGGTCAAACATAGTGACCCGCGCAAGGGGAGTGTGACCATGACCCTTACACAAGCGACGCGGACCGATCCGGATCCTTCTCTTTTTCAGATTCCTGAGGGATACAAGCCAGCGGACCGTGCTATGGCGAGAGCCCAGTAATCCGGCTGACGATTCGTTTCAAGCACTTCGTGCCTCATCGCGAACTGTGTATTCTGTTTGCGGCGCCCTTGCAGGAGACCCTGAGCTGGCATTCCCCGCTCTTTCTGCACTACGGCATCTGGCGGGAGCTTGTCCGCAGCATTTTTGCCGCCCATTCCGCGCCCGGTAGTCCGCAGCTGGAAAGAGCCTTCAGTTCCTTCTCGACGTTGTACTCGACTCTGCGAATCGAGGGGGTAGTTCCGTCGAGCAGCAAATAAGAGGCGCGGGGATCACCGTCATAAGGCAGGCCAACACTCCCAGTATTGATCAGGAGTTCAGGATGCCCGGTGAGGCTACGAATGGCAGGCCGATGGGTATGCCCATAGGCAACGATAGGCTGGCCGAGCGAGCCATAAATGGTTTCCAGTTCTGCATCAGTTGCGTCTGCCGCAGGCGCTCGCCAGCAACTCTCGGGTTCAGCATGGACGAGTGCGAAGCCCGGTAGAGTCGTCACCAGAGGCAGTTCACTCAGCCACGCCAGTCTCTGGTCTCCAAGTTTGCTGCGGGTACTCGACGCGATAAGACGAATCGCGGACCACATGGTGGGCGGAGCCGAAGATTGGCTCGCGAAATCCTCCAGTGAGCTTGGCCGAACAAGCATTTCATCCGTGTTGCCCATAACCCCTCGCCAGCCGAGATCGCGAATGCGGTCCACGACGTCGATGGGACTCGATCCTGGATCGGCCAGGTCGCCTCCGTGAAGCACAAGGTCTGGAGACATCCGGCGGAGATCCGCCACCACCGCCTCGAACGCGGTCAGGTTTCCATGAATGTCGGTGACGACGGCAACGAGCACCTTGGCTACTCCTTGCAGACCATACTGACACACGTCGCCGGAGGAGGGCGTGGAGTTGTCATGTGTTGCAGCTGGCCGCGGAGCTGCTCGTAGACGATAACCTCAGGGCGTGAGTCTGAGGCCCGATTGCAGAATCCAAACCACTTAGATAGCAATCCGCTCTGCAACCCCCAGAGGGTTACCACCTACCAAAGGTAGTATGGCCGGCTTCGTACGGGCATGGCATTCTTTGCTTACGATGCGAGTCAACATCAAAGCCCGTATCCCCATGCATTTGTATCAGGAGTTCCACACTCTGCCCCTTGTGCTGACAATTGAAACGGCACACGGCTTGGCCGCTCGTTGTGAACATCGCACCACTGCCGCTCAATTGATGTGGACTCTCGACCAGAAGACGGATATCAACGCCGGTCTACTAGACCGGTTTCGTCAAAAACTAAGGCTCATTGAAGAAGCCAACTTAACCGACGTTGAAGTCAGCGACGAAGTGCTCGATATGTTCGGCTTCTTTCTCTAGATTCACGACTTCGCAGAGCCCCCCAGTTCCTCATTCAAGAGCCGCGCCAGGCGTAAGCCGGCAAGGGCGAGTTGCCGGTCAACCACCGGCCGCTCGCGCAGGTAGTAGGCCTCATCGATCTCAGTCTGCGGTTGCACCCAGGCGTGCTTGGCTAGTTGCAACGAGTCGTTTGCCCACGTCACCGGGTCAGTAGATCCCGGCTGCAAATGATCGGCGGCAATCATCTGCTCCAGGCCGCGCGCATAACGGTGTTCGCGCAAGCCGGTGTGCCGGATCAGTTCGCTATCCCATACGCTATGCAGGTTGCACGCGTAGTCGCCACACTGAGTCGAGCCAAAGGCGCTAACGGGAATGTCATTGCCTCCGCGCGCGTCTGCCATGGCGTGGAACGGCTGGCTAAGATCTCCGACAAAATGGACCAGAAACTTGAGCGCCTCGCTCCGAGCCGCGAACGGCTGCTCCGGATCACCCAGGATCCGGGCAAATCTATTGATCTGCGCTACCACGCAGTTGTCTTCCGGGCAGTCTTTCGGTTCGTACCCGGCTGAATCCGGAGAGATATCGATGTAGTGCCAGGGGCCGGTTTCCGGGCGGGCGCTGCGGATGTCGTCCGCCCAGGTGGAGATGGATGCCAAATCGTTATCACCCAGAAACTGGCGCAGTTGTTGCACCGTGGTCTCGTTCAGGTGCTCCCAAGCAATGTCGGCGATGATCCGGTGACCTTCGTTTCCCCAAGCCCATGCTTGGGGATGGGGAAGTACGAGTATGAAAATGGCTATTGCAGACAGCCAACCTCTGATGAAGCGGAAACGCATAGCTTTGATGATAACTTGGCGGCCTCTGTTCTCGAGACTTGTTCAGCCGTGCCACACCATTAGGGCTTTAAGAGGGTGTCTGAGAACCTCAAGGGAAACCGCAAACCTGTGGGTTTCGCAAAAGCGTATCTCAGCGGCTGAAGCCGTCAAGCACAGGCGATTTACGGCACGGCTGAAGCCGCGCCCTTCGTACAGAGAGGCTTTTTCATTCAGTTTTTTTGCCGTTGCCCCGAGGCAGCAGTTTGTCACAGAATGTGCCGTCGCAGCGAAAAGCCGTCAAGCACGTATGCCGTGCCCTTGGTTCGACAGTCTCTTCCCCAAGACTTCATGCGCCGTCTAAGTTGGTGAATTGAAAAACCTAATTTGGACAGGCCTGGGCTAAGTTCAGCCGTCCCCGTTCGACAAGCTCAGGGCAGGCTCTGCGGGACTCGATCGTGATGGTCGTTCTTACGCAGACTCTTTAGCCCCACACACGTTCATGAAGTGGATTCGTCCTTAACTGCGCGTTCGGCCCGATATCGCAGCGACCTGCAAAAAACCAAGCCCTTGAACCCGTTGTCGAGTTCAAGGGCCAACCGGATCTCCGGCCACTCTTCCTACAGGAACAACGGTGCGAGCACGAGCGTAACCGTAGCCAGCAGCTTGATCAGCACGTGCAGGGAAGGGCCGGCCGTGTCCTTGAAAGGATCGCCCACCGTGTCGCCGACTACCGCCGCCTTATGTGCCTCTGATCGTTTACCGCCATGAGCGCCAGTCTCAATGTATTTCTTGGCGTTATCCCACGCGCCACCGCTGTTGTTCATCAGCATGGCCATCAGGATGCCAACGATCGTCCCCACCATAAGCAGGGCAGCGACCGCCTCCGCACCGGCAAGTTCTATCGTGTGGCCGTTGAGTGTGGGCCGGTATTCCGCCGATGTATGGATGTGAAAGCTTCCGCTGAGATTTCTGAAGACCAATCCCACTGCTAGTGGAGTAAGCACAGCAAGCGCGCCGGGCAGAATCATTTGCTTCAGCGCAGCGCCGGTAACGATGCGCACGCAACGGCCATAATCCGGCTTCGACGTGCCTGCCATGATGCCGGGGTTCTCGCGGAACTGCGCCCGTACATCTTCAATGATGTATTGCGCCGTGCGGCCCACCGCCTTGATAGCGAAGGAGGAGAAAAGGAAGATCAACATCGCGCCCAGCAGAGCCCCGACAAAGACCGGCACGCTGGCCAGGTTGATGTTGGTAAAACTCCAGTTGGGGTCGAGCACCTGGTGAGCATCGGCGAAGCGTTCCGCCACGATGCCGTGGACCGTTTCCAGGTAAGCGGAAAAGAGCAGAAACGCGGCCAGGGCAGCGGACCCAATGGCATAGCCCTTGGTAAGCGCCTTGGTGGTGTTGCCGGCCGCATCCAGCTTGTCGGTTTTTTCGCGCACCGCATCTGGCTGATCCGACATTTCAATGATGCCGCCCGCGTTGTCCGTAATCGGACCAAACGTGTCCATGGCGAGAATATAAGCCGCCGATGACAACATCCCCATGGTCGCAATGGCGGTACCGTAAATGCCCTTGGCGTAGTCGGAGATGCTCGTATCCGCCAGCCCGCGCACGCCGAAGTAGTAACTGAGCAGCAATGCGGCGCTGATCACGACCACCGGCATGGCAGGCGTCTCCATGCCCACAGCAAGACCGCTGATGATGTTGGTTGCCGGTCCAGTGAGCGAGGCGTTGGCAATCGATTGCACCGGCCGGTAGCGGGTCTCGGTGTAGTACTCGGTAATGCGGACAAAAAGAAACGAGGTCACCATGCCGACTACGCCGCAGCTCAGCAGCCACCAGCGCCCTTGCAGCATGTAGTACACCGCCACGGCAAAGCCGGCCAGCGCCAGCAGGGTGGTTACGTAATAGCCGCGGTTCAGCGCATCCATCGGGTCCTGATCTTCGCGGCTATGAACCACCAGCACACCAACAAAGCTGGCTACCAGGTTGATAGCGTGAACGATCAGAGGAAACAGGATCCCTTTAATGCCGAAGACCGGGTAGAGGGCTGTCCCCAGGATCATGGCGCCGACGTTTTCGGCGGCGGTCGACTCGAAAATGTCAGCACCGCGGCCGGCGCAATCGCCCACATTGTCGCCCACCAGGTCAGCAATCACGGCAGGATTGCGGGGATCGTCTTCGGGAATGCCTGCTTCAACCTTGCCCACCAGGTCGGCGCCCACGTCAGCGGCCTTGGTATAGATACCTCCGCCGAGTTGGGCGAAGAGAGCGACCAGTGACGCTCCAAAGCCAAAGCCCACCAGTTGATAGGGAACGTGCTGCGGATCCTGTAATCCGCCAAAAAGAAAGAACAGCGCGCCGACGCCTAGCAGTGAAAGGCTGATCACCACCATGCCGGTGACCGCTCCCCCATGCAAAGCAATCTTCAAGGCTTGGCCGAGGCTGGCACGGGCAGCGCTGGCAGCGCGGATATTGGTGCGGATGCTCACAAACATCCCGGTATAGCCGGCTAAACCAGAGCAGACCGCGCCGATCAGGAAGCTGATGACTACCTTGCCCGCCAACGGCGCGGTAAAGTCTGAAAACTTGTAGCCCACAAAAAGGGCGATGGCCAGCACCACGGCCAGCGCGGCGATGGTGGTGTACTGGCGGGACATGAACGCCTCTGCGCCCTCGCGAATGGCGTTCGAAATCATCCGCATTTCCGGCGTCCCGGTATCGTAAGCCAGTACCGAGCGGGCCAGAAACAAGGCAAAAACCAGCCCAAGCACACCGGCGATCATAGCAATCCAGAGAAACGTGCTGCCACTGGTGTCGATGGCAGCGGTCGAGCCCTGCCAGAAGACAGTGGCCGATAGTGAGAAGAAAACCATTCAAACGCCTCCAGAAATTACTTGCGACTGGGGAACCGAGGGGCCGCCGCAGCTGCTCCGCCAACCGTGAGCGCAAACACCTCAAAACGGTTGATTAAAGCACGCTGGGAAAAAGAAGGTCAACGCCGCTCCGTCATCATACCGGCAGGAAACGCTGCCACGAGCACCATAGGATGCAATTGGTTACAGAACGTTAACCATCGCGAGCAAGAGCGGGAACAAACCATTACAATCTGGGGTTGTACTTGATAAGAGGTGCGCATGGCAAAGACAGCCGTCACTGAGCAAGCCACTGCTGCGGCTTACGCTGGTTTGGAGCCGGAGCAGCTGATCCGCATGTATCGGTTGATGTACCTGTCGCGCCGTACCGACGATCGTGAAATTCTTCTTAAACGGCAGCAGAAGATCTTTTTTCAGGTTTCGGGAGCAGGCCACGAAGCACTGCTGGTAGCCGCCGGGATGGCTCTGAAGCCCGGCTACGACTGGTTCTATCCCTATTATCGTGACCGTGCCCTCAGCCTCGCTCTGGGCCACACGGTGGAAGAGCAGCTGCTGCAATCTGTGGGGGCGGCCGCAGACCCGTCCAGCGGCGGGCGGCAGATGCCCTCCCACTGGAGCAATACCCGGCTGAATATCGTCAGCTCTTCTTCCTCGGTAACCACGCAGTGTCTCCAGGCCGTGGGCTGTGCTGAGGCGGGCCGGTATCTGGCTCGCCATCCGGCTGCAGCCGAGCAGCGCCAGGGGGACTACAGCGCGTTCAAGGCGACCCACTTCCACGGCGATGAGGTGGT
>Ga0182024_10022060_pt1 | contig 11505 bp, 8 predicted proteins | sample P32metaG_FD_120480 | JGI IMG/M metagenome (GOLD analysis project Ga0182024, IMG submission 120480) | Permafrost microbial communities from Stordalen Mire, Sweden - P3-2 metaG (Illumina Assembly) | ecosystem: Environmental > Terrestrial > Soil > Wetlands > Permafrost | place: Sweden: Stordalen... | reverse complement strand
TGACAGTAGCCGACAGCGCTGGGTGCCCGGGCTCAAAAGAATAAACAGTGACGGTGGTTATCGCGGTAATAGTCGCTGGCGCTTTGTAGAGTCCGGACGTCGAAATGGTTCCGGAGCTTGGATCAATCGACCAAGTGTAGAGGGTCTTGCTGGCGCCTGCAACCGAAAATTGTTGTGTCTGCGAAGGTTTCAATGTGACACTCGCTGGCGTTATCGTTTGCGCGTCCGACGCGGCGGCCATCGAGAAAAGCATTACTGCTAATAGAAGTTGGTATATAGTTCGCATGGTAGTTGTTGCGTCTAGCCATCCATCGGAAGATGGCTAGTACTTCTCTATGCCCGGTTCTCCCTAATCGTTCTTTGGTTTACACGTAGGTTCAAATCGAGTTCTGCCTGCCTACACTGAGCCGCGTAGGAAACAAGAACTAAGTCCAATCGGGGGAGGCTTAAATGGTACAACACCGCCTAAAGTACTGGAACCTTCCAGTCGATTGACAAATGTCAATTCATCCGTCAATCTGAAGATATTCCTTTATCAGGAAAGAGCTTGTTGGAACCCAAACTGAAACGTGCCATGGTCTCCAAGATAGTACTTGACGGTATAAAATCCGCTCCGGATAATATTCGGTACCCGTGGTTTGCAGTCCGGGTCCGCTCCAACCACGAACGGATCGCGTCGGCGCATTTGCGGGAACGCGGTTACGAGGAGTTCTCGCCTTCTTGGAAAACTGAGCGCCGCTGGTCTGATAGAACGAAAGAGATGGATCAGTTTCTCTTTCCCGGTTACGTGTTTTGCCGACTGAATCCCTTGGACCGGCTGCCGGTGCTGACGGCGCCAGGTGTGGTGGACCTGGTGGGTTTCGGAAAGATTCCCGCGCCGATACCCGAGGACGAAATCGAAAACGTCCGGCGGATGGTACAATCCGGATTGCTGGTGATGCCGTGGCCGTTTCTGGAATTGGGCCATAGGGTGTTGATTGAACGTGGCCCTCTGGCCGGCGTGGAGGGTATTTTGGACGAGGTAAAGGGCAAGTACCGGCTGGTTGTTTCTGTTCAGCTTCTTCAGCGATCGGTATCGGCGGAGGTTGACAGAGACTGGATTCGTCCTTTGCCACCAGCGCGACGGGATAGAAGTGGCGCTACGACACCGCATAACGTGACCTTAAGAAGAGGGTGATATGCATCTGCATGGGACGCTACGCTACATTAAGTGTTTCACATTTATTTTAGCTGTGGGTTTGTTGACGACTGCCCAGATGTCCGCCCACCAGCAACCGGCTGGGCAGCCACAGCCGGCCGACACGGGTCAAAACCCTAATCAGGCTGCACCCCCCAGAGAACTGCCCCCCGATACGATACGTCCCAACTATGTGCTGGGCCCTGACGACCAGATTCTGATCCGCTCGAATGCTGAGGAAATTAATGAGAAGCCGTTTCGCATTGATGCGGATGGCAACATCAACCTTCCTTTGGTGGGTAAAATACACGCGGAAGGAATGTCGCAGCTGGAGTTGGAGGCGGAAATTGTCAGGAGGCTCAAAGAGTATATCCGGAATCCTACGGTGATCATCACCCCGACTGCGTTTCGGAGCGCGCCGGTCTTCTTCGTCGGTTTATTCGTCAAACCGGGTATCTACGGGCTTCAAGGCAAGCGATCGCTGGTGGAGATGTTGGTCCAGGTAGGTGGGCTTGCACCAAATGCCAGCCGGCATATCAGACTTACGCGGCGGGCCGAATATGGCGTTATCCCACTGCCCGGCGCCATCGAAGATCCTGAGAAGAAGATCAGCACCGTCGAGATCAGCATGGGCAGCCTGAGGGAAAACGTCAATCCCGCTGAGGACATCATCCTGCAACCGTTTGATGTCATAACTGTTGACCGTGCCGAACAGATATACATCAATGGCGAAGTTTTTAAAACCTTAGCGATCGACCTCGGGGAGCGCGACTCGATTTCTCTCCTGCAAGCTCTGACACAAGCCGGGGGCCTCACACGCGACGCCAAACGCGCCAAGGTGCGAATCCTGCGGCCCATTCTGAATTCTACGCGGCGCGCCGAGATCGAGATTGACGTCAACGATATCTACACGGGTAAAGCGAACGATTTCCCACTGCTGCCGAACGATGTCTTGTATGTGCCCCGATCCATCAAACGGGTCGTTTGGACGACGGTTGGCCAACTGATAATCTCGAACGGTCCGTTCATAGTCATTTCAATACTTCGTTGAGTAATTAGCGCTAGCCCGGAATGATACACTGAGTGATCACGATGCACCATCCTGCTAACGGAAATTTGTTGATGCGATGCTGGTTGCCACAGGTGCTGGCGGCGATTCTGATTGTCACGCCTTTGTACGCTGATGAACAGGCTCCCGCTGCTCCTCAGAATCCGCCTGCCGCCGGCCAACCTGCTCCCGTACCGCCCCAAACACCGGCTAACGCTCCCGCGAAACCCATGGCGCCTTTGCCGGTGATCAAAAACCTGAAGTTACTCGTGTTGGCCGGCAACGGGGAAATGAACGATTTGGAGCGCAGAGTGATGGCTTCGTTGGTGGTCCAGGTTCTGGATCAGAATGATCGGCCGGTGGAAGGCGCCGAAGTGGTGTTCCGGTTTCCCTTGGACGGGCCGGGCGCAGCTTTTACAGGAGGAAAGACTTCTCAAACACTGAGAACCACTGGAACCGGTGAGGCCGCGGCCGTGAATTGGATGGCCAATGGCGAAGTAGGGACATTCGAAGTCCACGTCACCGCTACTTATGGAAATGAGGTGGGCGAAACCACAGTCAAGATGTCGAATGTGACCCGAATTGTGGAGGGCGCGAAAAAAAGCTCCAAGCAAACCCACTGGTATTCTCCCACCTGGGTGAAGATCGCCATCATTGCAGGTGTGGCGGGCGCTGCAGCGGGTATCGTCCTGGCGACACGCGGAGGCAGCCACTCTTCTACCAGCGGCACTGTCCCCATCACTGTTACGCCCGGCTCGCCCACCGTGGGGCAGCCTTAATTTTTTATGCGCAGCCAAATTATATTGTTTTTGTTTACCTCCCTATCCAGCGCCGCTTCGGCGCAGTCTTTGAGCGGACCCGTCGAAGGCTTTATCTTCGATGCGCCGACCGAGAGCCTGCGAGCCGTCAATGGGATCGCGGGATCCGCCACTTTTGGGCCGGCCCTGGTGAGCGGCGTCGAGTACAGCTCGGTTGCGCCGAATAAGAATTACGCCATCGCCTTCGAGGACGGCCATTGTCTATTCGTTTCGGGCCTGGGCTCCAGGCATGTGTCCACAGCCCCGCTGGCTGGTGTATTCGGCCAACCGGATGGCGCGGTATGGTCGAGCGATGGCGCCGTCGCCATCCTGTATTCGCTTTCGGGAAATTGGATCCAGACAGTGGCCGGCATTCCCAAGGCGCCCCGGGCCAACACCTACCGGAATCTGTCGGTCCTGGGCGGATCGCTTTCCGCCGTTGCGGCCGACATGGACGGCCAGCAAATCGCGATTGCCGTGCATGGTCCAAAAGGTGGCGTGTATTTGAATAAAGTGAATCAGGAATTCATTCCACTGGTGGAAATGGAAAATCCGGTCTCCTTGACATTTTCTGAAAATGGCGCGAATTTATATGCGTTGGACGGCGCCGCGCTGAAACTCACGGCCATCACCATCAGCGATTTCGCCTCCCAGGTTCTCCCGCTCACCGGATTGCGCGATCCGATCGCCATCCTCGCTGGTCACGATACCGCCAACCAGCCGGTAGTCTATGTGGCCAGCGGAACTGACCGGCTGGCAGGCGTGTACAACCTAGCCAGCCAGAAAATCGAGACCACCATTCACCTCGATTTTCAACCCACCGGTCTTCAGGATTTAGGACCTAACAGCTTCGTCATCGGCTCCCGTTTCAAATTGGAGGATCCGCTTTGGCTTTTTAGCACTGCACCCCGGCCTGCGGTTTATTTTGTCCCTGCGGCGACAGCCGCATCGAAGGGGGTTGAATAAATGCGGCTTCAATGGCTCGGTCGTAGCATCCTGCTCGGCGCGGGGATGGCCGCTCTAGGATTGGCACAGACGTTTCCTTTGCAAATGGTTGGGACCTCCAACGGCATCGTACTGACCCTTGCGAACGGCTCCCAAATTCCCTTCGCGGCCGGGGTTGGACAGACTCAGACGCTTCAGGTAACTGCCACTTATGCCGGCAGCGGCACCATCACCATTCCGCAAGATTCTACCCTGGTATTCGGCTCCAACGAATTCACCGCGGCGCTGGCCGGTACGCTGCCCTTAACCGTTAAGCCAGGCGGTAGTTTTTCCTTCGATATAGTGTTTAGACCTACTAGCGCCGCGGAAGTCAGCGCTATATTCAATCTGCCTTTTACGGAAACTGTGCCCGGGACCGGTTCCGGCAACCCGCCGCCCGTTGTCAACTCCAATGCCATCAATCTGAGTCTGATCGGGACGGCCCCCTCTTTCATAGTGAGCTATACCAAGAATCAGAACGTCATCCAGGTGGCCAACGGTCAGCCCATTGTCTTTGATCCTCAACCGGTCAACACAACGGTAACGCTGCCGCTGAATATCACGAACAACGGCAGCGCCACCGGCCAAGTGAACAACATCGTCGTTACCGGAAAAGCATTTCAGCTGGTTGACCGCCCTCTGCTGCCTGCGGGCGTGCAGAGTGGCAACACCCTTCCGGTGGGGATCGAATACATGCCCACTGCAGTGGGCACCGATACCGGCCAAGTACAGATTACATTTGGCGACGGAACCACCCAGTCCTTTGTCTTGCAGGGCAGCAGCACGTCTCCCGCGCTGGTGTATACGCTGCTCCAGAACGGCAAGACCACCACTGTTACTCCACCCGGTCCCATAGCTCTTCCCGACACGAATGTCGGATCAACATCCAGCTTGGTAGTTCGCGTTCAGAATACCGGTAACGGAAGTGTAACCGTAGGCTCAATCAGTACAGCACCCCCCTATCAGGTGACTGTCGGGTCAGTGCTTCCGAAGACCTTGAATACGAACGATAGCTTCACCTTCACGCTCACTTTTGCTCCCACCGCGCCCGGCGCTCAGCCTGGCCAGTTGCTGGTTGGAACCAATCTGTCGACCGATCTGTTCAATTTGACAGGCAAGGGACTGGGATCCAACCTGCAGTTCTCCTACGTTGCGGCCGGTTCTACGCTCACCATCGGAACCAACGGTGTCACTGGCGTGGTGTTCAGCCCCGTCCAGGTGACCAAGACTGCGTCCATCCCCTTCACTGTGACGAACAACGGGACGCTCCCATCCATCGTCTCGAACATCACAATTCAAGGGGCCAACAGCCCGTTCTCGGTTTCCGGGACGCCACCATTGCCAAAAAGCCTTGCGGGCGGCGCGTCTTTCTCGTTTACGGTTAGTTTTGCACCCACTGCGGTGCCGTCGGTGACCGACACTCTGCTCATCAACACCACTGGCGTTCCATTGTTCGGTTCCGGCACGGCGCCTCCGCTGCTGTCGGCCTATACAATATCCGGCCCCAGCGGGACAGTGGCTCCGCAATCCCAGCCCAGCGTAACCTTGACGCTAGCCAGCCCGTACCCGGTGGCTATCAACGGCGTCCTAACGCTGACCACCTCGGGTACACTCGGCAGCGACCCGGCCGTTCAGTTCACAAACGGTCTCCGTACGGTGCCGTTCACCATCCCCGCGAATGGAACTGTAGCCAACTTTGCGAGCCAGGGGAATCAGATCCTGTTGCAAACAGGGACGGTTGCCAGCACCATTCTCTTGACGCCATCGTTTGCCACTGCCGCAGGTGTTCCCCTTACGCCTTCCAACCCACCCACGCTCGAGTTCACCGTTCCTGCGGAGGCTCCGGTTTTGATTGCCGCCACGGTGGCCTCTAGCAGCGCCAACGGTGTTGTGCTGAACTTCACAGGCTATTCAACCACCCGGAGCCTTACCGCTCTAAACGTGCAATTTACTGCAGCAGCAGGGTTTAGTCTGGCAACCTCGCAGGTAACGGTGCCTCTTACCCAGCAGGCTACGGTTTGGTTCGACAGTACAGCATCCCAGGGCTTTGGCGGTCAATTCACCGTTTCAGTACCATTCACGTTCTCGGGGACACCGCCCACGGGCACCGCTCTCTTGCAAACAATCGCTTCAGTTTCAGCGACTATCAGCAACAGCGTGGGGACTTCTACCGCTGTAACATCACCGATCCAATAGGGCTCGCGGCAGAGCGTGCGTTATCTTACTGTCGGCGCTCCTAAACCCATGATTTCTGGATCAGTTACCAACCCTAAAACGCCACTAAGGTACTAGTACAATTCCCTCCCCCCAGCTATTGCATATCTACGTGGAACCACTTACGATAGAGAAGTTCGCATGACCTATTCACATCGGAGAGAAAAATGAAGATTAACTTAACCCGGATCGCGATTATTTTGGCCGTTTGTCTGACGTGTGTTTCCGCAGCTATGGCTACCCCTGCTTGCGGCCAGACTTCGGCCACTTCACCCGCCCAGACTGCGGCTTTGAACCCGCTATATGTCGCCTCAAACGGCGACACTTATACGCCCGCTCCCGGCTACACCTGTGACATCGGGAACCTGCAATTCAGCAACTTTACCTACAGCGCCAGCCTTGCTGACGAACCTGGTCCGGCCTTTGTGAACGCCCAGCCCGTTACAACGCCCGGCGATCAAGGCTTTAATTTTACCGGACCCTTTTCGACCTCATCCGGCGCCGCTCAGTACGGAGACGTAAACATCGGTTTTACGGTCACTGCGCTCACTGGCTCGATTGATGACATCGGCATCGACATCGCGTCGGCCAGCACCACTGGTTCCGGAAACATCAACTATACAGAGCAGTTTTGTACAACTACCACGGCCAGCGGAAGTCAAGTTTGCAGTATTTACACAGACACTCCCACCGGTCCCCTTTCAACCGAGATTAACCTGTCCAACACCGCGCTTGGTGGGCCAGTGACCACGTTAACCATCATGAAGGACGTTTCGCTCAACGCGGGAAGCAACGGCACGGCCTATATATCGGCGTTCGGCAATGTGTACTCGAACTCGACAGTTCCAGAGCCGCGCGCGGTATCGATCCTCCTGAGCCTGGGATTGTTCGCAATCATCGTGTTCATGAAGAAGCGGCAGGCAGCTCGCAGCTAGTACAAAACCTGCAATATTCGCGAAACTCGGAGCGGACCTCTGTTGGAGGTCCGCTTTTTAATTTGACTGCAAGGATGCAGCCAGAAAGTTCGCGAGATGCCTCAGCAGTTTTCCCGTTAGCCGTTCACCCCGCTCCGGACAATCCACGCCGCAGATTAAACTGTAGAATGGTCATGGAGCGTATCTTCTCCGCTCGGTAGGACATGAGCCACATACTGCTCACCCTGAAAAGTCCCAAGTCCGCATCCGTAATTGCTGCTATTCTGATCGCCTTGGCCACGCTGCTGGTTTTTCTGCCGGCTGTCGACAATGGATTTGTCAGCTGGGACGACGCGACCAACCTCGTAGACAATCCCTACTTTCGCGGATTCACCAAGGTCCATCTCAAGTGGATCTGGACCAACCATCTGTTGTCGCATTACGTGCCTTTGACCTGGATGAGCTTCGCTCTCGACTATCGAATCTGGGGAAGGGAGGCTCGCGGGTATCACCTGACGAATGTTCTGTTGCATTCGTTCAATGCGGGCCTGTTCTATCTGCTCTCGCTAACTCTCCTGCGGCGCTGCGTTCCAACCAAGGCGTTTAGCTCCACCGGCGCGTTGCTGCCTGGCGCAGTATTCGCCGCTCTCCTCTTCAGCCTTCATCCGCTTCGCGTAGAGTCAGTGGCGTGGGTGACGGAACGGCGCGATGTCTTGTCGGGCTTCTTCCTCCTACTGGCATTGTTAGCCTACCTGCGCGCGTCGGCGCCGGGACCCGCTCAACCCACCCAATCGAAATACTACTTGGCCTGCTTTGCGTTCTTTGTCCTGGCCATTCTGTCAAAAGAGATCGCAGTGGTCTTACCCGCGATTCTGCTGCTGCTCGATGTGTACCCGTTGAAACGGCTCGGCGGAGGCGCCGGCCGCTGGTTCGGGCCCTCGGTTCGATGGGTGTGGTTGGAGAAGATTCCGTTCTTCGCGGTTGCTTTGGCGGACGCCGCCATGACACTGCATGTCGGAGCCCAACAGAATCTCTTGCCGTCCGTGGGAAAGTTTGGGTGGATACCCCGCATCGCAATAACGGTATACGCAATGGCGTTTTATTTGCTCAAAACCCTTATCCCTACGAACTTGTCCCCGCTCTATCCGTTGACACCGCATAACACCGGCCTCACTGTCCCTGTTGCAATCAGTTTGGCCGTAGTGTTGTCTATCACATTCGCGGCCATTGTCCTCCGACGGAGATTCCCCGCCTTGCTCGTAATCTGGCTCAGCTTCGCGGTGACGCTGCTTCCGGTGAGCGGAATATTCCAGGCGGGAGCTCAGGTGGCTGCCGACCGGTACACCTACTTGTCATGCATGGGCTGGGCGCTGTTAGCAGGCGCAGCCTTCGCGTGGTGCTGGCATGCCCTTGATTCGTCCTGGGGCAGAGGTTTGATCGCACTCGTGGGGCTGCTAGTCCTCGTGACGTTGAGCGGGCTCACGCGCGCTCAAATCCGCATTTGGCAGGATTCCGATACGCTGTGGTCGAGAGCAGTTTCGGTCGAGCCTTCCGCGGTCGCATGTGAAAACCTGGGCTCCTCGCTGTTCACCGAAGGGGACGTAGTAGGGGCCATGGATCAATTCCGTCAAGCCATCGCACTCAAGCCCCAAGACGCGATTGCTCACGTCGGCATGGGAATGGCGCTTCTGGATCTGCGCCGTTGGGACGAAGCGGCCGGGGAGCTGCGGCTCGCCTCCGAGTTAATGCCAAGCCTGGCACAAGCGCATAACGGCTTGGGTAATATTCTGGCAGTGCAGGGCAAGATCGACGAAGCCATCGCCGAATTCCAACAGGCGGTGACAATTAGACCCGATAACCGGATTTTTCAAAAGAACCTTGAGCGTGCCTTGGCGATGAAGGTGCACCCGGAGCAACGGAACGCCTGGGACGCGTCGCGGCAGCCGCGCTAATTACCGGTGCGCCCAAGGGCGCCGCTAGCCCAACTTACCTAGAAGTTCTTTTATGCGCTGCTCGTCCTGCTTGGACGGGTGATCGGCCAAGGCTGCTTGCAGCTCCTTACGGGCGGCTGGTTTGTCGCCTTTCTCGTAAAGTGCCAACCCTAGGTGATAACGGAACGCAGGAAAATGCGGATTCTGCCGGACGAGGTTCTGGAACGTCCGTATGGCGCTGTCACTCTGCCCTTTCTTGAGGTAAATGTAACCGACGGTATCCGAGAAGCCTGGATCCTTCGGATTCTTTGCCAGGGCGCTCTGCGCAAACTGGAGCGCCTGATCCAGGTCGCCACCAGTGTCGGCCAGAAGATAGGCGGTGTTGTTCAACACCACAGAATCCTCCGGATGCGCCTTCGCAATGCTCAGGTATTGAGTTCGTGCTTCCGCGGTACGGCCGGCCAAGGCCAGGGCGCCGGCCAGAGCCAAAGCGGAGCTAACATCATTGGGCGCCATTTCATAGGCCCTTCGATATAACTTGATTGCATCTTCCTGGGCGCCCTTCAGTTCGTAGGCGTCCGCCAAACGGCGCAGCTTCTCCACCGATTTTGGATCCGCGTCCACCAGTTTCTGAAACTCCGCGATCGCCGTGTCCAGCCGCCCCGTTATCAGTGCCGTAATGGCCAGTTGGGTGTGAATAGCTTCCGGATTATCCGATTTCTTCAGCCCTTCATTTAGAATCTCAAGGGCCTTGTCGAATTGTCTCTGGGACAGGTAGATGGAGGCGAGGGCTACAAATACGTCAGAGTCTCCGGTATTGCGAAGCCCGTTGAATGCAGCAATGGCATCCGGGAGCTTCTTATCCGAGACAGCCAAGAGCCCCATCTGAAACTGTACTTCGGTGTCCTGCGGAGAATCCTTTAACAATCTCGCCAGTTCGGCGCGTGACGTCTTCAAATCACCCATACCGATTAAGGCTCGGGTACGCAGAAGTTTGCCTGGACGGTAATCGGGCCGAATTGTCAGAATCTCGTTGGCCTGTTGCAGCGCTTCCGCCGGCCGCCGCTGCATGATACTAATCCGCCCTAACTCGACTCGCGCCTCAACAAAATCGCTTCGCTTCTTGACTGCCTCTTGAAACTGCGTCCGCCCGGATTCCTGATTACCCTTCCGCATAAAGGCGCGTCCCAAGTGGAAACGCAGAGTGGCGTCATTGGGATTTCGAGTGGACAGGGCCTGGAACGAGCGCAAGGCGCCATCTACTTTCTCAGGCTCGGCGCTATCTAGCCAAAGATCGGCGCGCAGGCGTTGCGCCAAATCATCCTGAGGATTCTCGTTGACGGTTTGCTCCGCCAGGTGCAAGGCCTGGTCCTTCTTTCCCTGTGACACTAAGGCAATCACCGCCGCGTCCTGATAGACAGCCCGCTGCTTGCCCGGCGGAGTGGCGCGAATACCTTCTTCGTAATTGTGGATCGCCTCCGGGTAATCCCGAAGACCCATGTAGAAGTCACCCACCCACAGGCGAGCCTTGGGGAATGCTTTTGGGTCGTTCAGAAACCGCTGTAGCGCGTCTTTCATTTCCGCTGGTTTTTGAAAGGCCTGATAGTGTCGGGCTAATTGTATGATATAGTCCGCTTGTTTCGGATTGTTGTTTACTTTAGCCTTCAGGATATTCTCTGCATCGGTAATCCTCGGGGGTTTTGCGTCGCGGTATACGCCGTACATCAAATCGTAGACCCGGCCGAAGGACGTCTTGTGGTTATAGATCAGATCCAGGGCCAGTTTCTCCCCCTCCGCCTGCTGTCCATCCTGCATAAGGCTCTGCGCCAGAGCCGTTGCCACACCCGCATCGGAGGAGTCGATTCGCAAAGCTTTGCGAAAAGAATCGATAGCCTCTTTCGGTTTCCGGTCCGTCTCGGCCAGATAACCTTTCAGGATCAGGCCTTCGTAGGAGTTTGGATTCTTCGAAAGAAGCTCACCCGATAGCTGCGTAATCTGCTTGTATAGGAACTGGGGATGGCTAGGGTCCACCAGGTAATAGCTGAGGCAGACATCCGCGAACTTCTCCATGACGTCGACATTATTGGGGAGCAGTTGAGCCGCTTGATAGAGCGAGTCGTAGGCAAGACGCGGCTGGTCCTGCTTGACCGCGGACAGCCCCAGCCGGTAGTAGGCTTCGCCGAATTTCGGATCTTTCTGTATGGCTTTGCGGTAGTTCAGGGACGCATCGGAGTACTTACCGGCGTCATAGAGCTTGTTTCCCCTCGACAAGTACGTCTGCTTGGTCGCGATACATGCGGTCCCCGCGCCGAAAGCAATAATAACAGCACAAACGCACGTAGTTTGTTTCATGTGGACCTTCCGATTTACCCGTAAGTTCATTATACGGCGATGCGCCTCCGCTTAATCTTTTGGTGCGACCGCCAGAGCCAGGCTCCGA
>Ga0182024_10022058_pt1 | contig 11506 bp, 9 predicted proteins | sample P32metaG_FD_120480 | JGI IMG/M metagenome (GOLD analysis project Ga0182024, IMG submission 120480) | Permafrost microbial communities from Stordalen Mire, Sweden - P3-2 metaG (Illumina Assembly) | ecosystem: Environmental > Terrestrial > Soil > Wetlands > Permafrost | place: Sweden: Stordalen... | reverse complement strand
GTACGTAGCGGCAATATTATCCAATTCCAAGGCGGGAAGCGTCTTGCGCATCGGGGATATGCTTGTTTCGGTGTCCGGCCGTCCTATTGAGGCTTCCGACGATGTCGCGGCAAGCGTGAGGCATCTTGCGCCGGGAACAAAGGTTCGTCTTTCTTTTCTTCGCGGCGGTCGCGTGGAGTATAGACTGGCCCCTACGGTGAGCGCTTCTCCGCGACCGGGATCTCGGTTGGGTATCTTGCTGCGAGTCCATCCGGAAAAAGCCGTGCTGCCGATACCCGTGCGCTGTTCGCTTGAAAATATTTCCGGCAGCTCCGGCGGATTGATGCTTGCGCTGCAGATATACGGCACGCTTCATCCCGATCGAAAGGGAACGCAAAGAATTGCGGCCGGGACCGGAACGATCGGGTATAACGGCGCCGTCGGCCCGGTTGACGGGGCGGAGCAAAAGGTCATCGCGGCGGATCGCGCGGGATTGCACGTTTTCTTAGTTCCCAGACTGAATTATTCGGAAGCGGCGGCGGCAGCGCGGCACGGCATGCGGGTAATCGCCGTCGGTTCATTTCACGAAGCGCTCGCCGCCCTACAAGCGATGTGACGGCCCCCTCATCCATAGACGGAATTGCGAATCGTGCGTCGCGTCTTTCCATTGACGCGTACGTGCGAGTGCCCGATCGATCTCCGTGTCGCGCTTGGCGATCACCGCATTCACGCGATACCTATCTACCACGTCGGGCCAACCCGGCCGCGCGTAAACGACTACCGCGAATTCTTCCCAAATCTGCGGCGGATACGGATCGGCGCGACCGTCGAGAAAGACCCTCTGCTTGGGCAAGCCTAAGAAATAACTACACCATGAGAAATCCATACACATGATGCGATGCTCGCCCGGCGTTTGTACGAGGGCGTTCATTTCCCGGAACGGCATCGCGAACCGCGGTTGTTTGACGTCGCGAACGCTAGATGCCAGCAAGAGCGCTAGGAGAACGGTAAATACCGGAAGCGGGATGCCGACTCGTTTTGGATGAGCAGACGATGAGTCTCGCGGCGGGCGTACCCAGGCCTGCGTTAGCGCACGCGCGCACAACGGAGCTGCGATAATAGCGAAAATCGCTATATTGCGGGCGGCGGAAAACATCAGAAACGCAGATGCCGCGAAGACGGGCGCATCTTCCGCTCTCAGTGCGCGGCGAGAACGCCCCCAGGCCGCCGCTGCCAAGGTTCCGAGCAAGAGCGGCAAAGCGCCGAACAAAAATGGAAACCCGCCTGCATTCGGCGCTTGCCATTCAATAATATACGTTCTTATCGGGCTATCAAACAGCGATATCGCATAGAGCGGCAACCCGATTCCGAACGGATTGCAGCAAATCGCAACGCCGGCGGCTGCCGTAACGCCGGCTAACCGTCCCACGCGCGGCGTCCAAGCGCGATCTTCAAGCAGCTTTCCGATGCATACGCTTCCGGCAAATAATGGAGCAAGCATCGCGCTTGCGTGGAAATTCGACCAAAGAGCGGCAACGGGAACGGCCGCCCAAATCCCGGGTCCGTCGTTGTCCAGCAGCAGCAAAAAGAGTGCGAGTATCGGCCATGCGACAACCTGTGCGCGCACGCCGAAAGAGCCGGACAACGCGATCCCTGCGACCCCCGTCGCCAATGCCGCGTCAATAGGATACGCTCCGCGACGGACGGCTCGATACGCGATCAACGCCAAGGTCGCCGTAGCGCAAAGCGCTATCGCAGCGGCAAATATCCACTGATGGTACTGATCGCCCAAGGATGCCGCGATGCTGAATAACCACTCCTGCGGCGTCCAGGAAGCGCCGGTCGCGCTAAACGTCTCGTACCCTAAAGCGCGCGGGATGCGGTGCGTCGCTAGAATCGTTTTTCCCAACCAACGTTGCCAAGCCAGGTCTCCGTCGCTGGGCGGAAAGAAAACAGCGATCGTCAAAAACGGCGCGGACATAATGAAGACGACGTGCCATGCGTATTTCATGGCGGTTAGGCGCTATACGGGCGGCGCCTGCACGTTCAGGGCGAAGGCTTCAAGGCGGTCGCGATCCAGCGCTCGAACGCGCCCGCGATCCAATTCCACGGTGCCGGAATTTTTCAAACGCAGCAACGCGCGCGCGGCCATGTCGCGAACCGTTCCTGCGGCTGCGGCGATCTGCGCTTGCGAAAGACTTTCCACGCCGGAGAGCCCGCGCGCCATTCCGGTGGTCGCGGGGGCGTACGATAAAAGAAACTTGGCGACGCGCTGCAAGACGTGCGCGAACGCCAAGTCCGCAATCGTATCGATCGAACGGCGGCGCGCTTGCGAGGCCTCGGTGAGGAACCCGACGGCGACGTCCACGTCGTTTCGGCAAGCGTGTAGCACGGTTTCGGTGGGAAGAAGAACCAACGAGCAATCCGTGAGAGCTTCCGCGCGCGTGGTTGCGCCGCCGCCGTCGAAGGTCCCTGTTTCATTGAGCGGATCGTTCGCCAGGCGCTCGCCGATGGACGTTGTTTTCCCGTCTTGAGACAACAACGTATAGACGACTTTGCCGGTGCGAACAAACGCGAGATACGGCCACTGCTGCCCTTCGTCGTAAATCAGTTCCCCGCTTTTGTACGATTTTTCCGTCGCGGCGGCGGCAAGCTCGCGCACGGTTTGCGGCCGAGCGCTGTGGAAAGGGACGCAGTGCGAAAGGAACGTGGGGATATCCGCGTTCTCGTCGATGCGTTCGATGCGAATCGTCCATCGCCCGGTTCCGCGATTGCGGGCATCCCAGGAGAATCGACCCGGCCTATGCTGCAAAAACTCGTTGCGCAACGCACGCGGATCGGATTCATCGTCAAGCTCGAGAATACCGCCGAGCTGAAGCCGATCAAATGCTTCCAGGACGAGGGTATTTCGGTTGGTGCTGGGGAGCGTGCGACTCTCCAACGTGATAGTAGTAGCTCGCGAACTTGCCATCGGGTCCTTCTGATTGGCGATTCGCACGGAGAATCCCCACTCCCCGTGCAATAATTCCCAATGTGGAGGACTTAGGTCCCGTGTCGCCTCCCCCTCAGATGTCCGGCGGGCGGCCCTGGGTTCGCTTTTTGGACCTTGTAGCGGCGTTGGTCGTAGCGGCGGCGCTGTTTCGGATATTCGTCGCGCCCCGCATGCTCCATGCCTCCTCCCTGCGGCTTCCCCCCCTTGTGCTTCCTATGGTCGACGGATCTTTTTATCATTTGGATCGTCGGCGCGGGCGGGTGGTTTTTCTGGATTTCTCCACCTCATGGTGCGAGGCGTGCAAGGCTTCGCTTCCTTTGGCGGAGCGCTTTGCGCGCGCGCATCCGGAGACGGACGTGGTAACCATCGACAGCGGAGAGTCGGCCGGGGTAACCGTGCGCTTCGCTGCGCAGCGGGGTTTGCGGCCGCATTTTGTCGCGTTTGATAGCGACGAGCGTCTCGCCGACGTTTTCGACGTCTCCGGGTATCCTACGATCGTGGTTATCGACCCGCAAGGCCGTGTGAACGCACGATGGTACGGCTATAATCCGGCGCTCGAATCGGCGATGGAGCATGCGCGCACGACGCTGCGGTAAAGCGCTGTGCGCGTGCAAGGTACAAAAATACCTGGCGCAGTTGCATACTCTTCTGGTAGACTGCTCCCAAACAATCCTCTTGCCGCAGAAAGGCCGGACCCGGTGAGTTTTGTAGCGATTACGCTGCCGGCTTCCCATTTGTCTACCGCGGCGGAGAACGGCGTCGTATTCCGGCGCTCCTTTTTCTGCATAGCGTAGAGTGTTTTTGACAATGCGCTTCCGCCCTTGAGGCGGGGGCGTGTTTTTCAAGGAGGTCGGATACGTGAAAATCCGCGAAATCCAATTCTCGCTTAAACCGCGTGGGAATTCGATATTGGGCAAGCCTTTTTATGGAATGACGTAAACGGAAGTTCTCGCAGCGTTTTTCGGTCGGGTGATGCGTTTACCTGGGCGGTAGTCTTGCTTAACGAGGGTGATCAGATGTCGGCGTTGGGAATTCCATTGTCAGATGGTGATGTGCGTCGTCCCTTTGAGATTCACGTCGTGAACCGGGAGCGGCGGCAAGTCGCCTCGCGGCAAAAAATGTTGATCTCGGCGTATTGCCGAAAACAAGCGCTTGTTCATAGTACGAACTACCAACCATTCACTAAGAGACTAGGCCGCCCCAAGCCTCGACGTCATGACGAGGCGGGTTCGTACGTTGAGGAACATGCGTGTATCGTAAGCGCTTAGAAAGTCGTTGTACCTACCATTAACCGAACGGTTCTTTGCTCTGCTACGGAGGGTGCTCTGTCTACCGATATTCGAGGCTCCTACTTGACCCCGCGCGAGCGTACTATCTACGACCTCCTTGTGACGGGCCTCTCACGAAAAGAGATCGCGCAGCGTTTGGGGCTATCGCAAAACACCGTCAGAAATCGAACAGACGAAATCTATCATATCTTTGACGTTCATACGCAACGCGAACTCATGCATGATTACTGGAAGTCATATCAAGCTCCAGTAGAGGCGGCGATATGAATGATAATGGGCTACGCCGAAACGGCGCGGCCTAGCGCATCCTGCGCGTCGAAGCGCCGCTTGGCTGGGCGTCGGCGAGCAACGGCTCTACTTTATCATCCGCAACGACCAGACCGTCGCGAAGGCGTATAATGCGTGAGGCATGACGAGCAACCTCATCATCATGGGTAACGAGAAGGATCGTACGGCCTGCGGAGTGGAGTTTGCTAAAGAGATCTAATATCTCGATGCTTGTCTGAGAGTCTAAATTACCGGTCGGCTCGTCCGCCAGCAAGATTGCCGGATTATTAACCAGTGCGCGGGCGATTGCAACGCGCTGTTGCTGGCCGCCGGACAGTTCGGACGGCTTGTGTCCAACGCGCTCGGCAAGGCCTACTTCGCGGAGTCTCTCGAGCGCGGCCGCCGTGCGTTGCGCCTTGGAAATTCCGGCATACAAGAGCGGCAGCTCGACATTACTGACGGCATCCATGTGCGCGAGCAGATTGAAGCCCTGGAAAATAAAACCAAGCTTGCGTAGCCGAATCTTGGAAAGCTCGGTATCGTCGAGTCGGGCGACATCGATGCCGTCAAGCGTGAAGCTGCCGCTGGTCGGACGGTCAAGGCACCCTAAGAGGTGCATCAAGGTCGACTTGCCTGAGCCTGAAGGCCCCATGATAGCGACGTATTCGCCGCGAGCGATCGTAAGCGAGATGCCGCGCAACGCCGGAACTTCGAGCGTCGCATTGCGGTACGTCTTAGAGACATCCGCGAGAACGATCAAGTTGCGTTCAGTCATGACGCAAGGCCTCGATGGGATCAACTCTCGTCGCACAATAAGCGGGGAAGGTTCCAAAAAGCAAAGCCAGCACCGTGGCGAAAGCCCCCGCAAGCACAACGGCCTGAAGCCATGGAATGGGCGCGGAGACGCCGGAAATCAGCACGAGCGCAAACGTGTTGACGAGGGCGCCGATTCCAAGCCCGACTACCAAACCGATTGCGCAGCCGAATGCCGCAAGCAAAAGCGCTTCCGTGAAAAATTGCGCGAGAATCTGCATTCGCGTCGCGCCGATCGCCCGGCGTATGCCGACCTCTCGCGTGCGTTCGGCAACGGAGACGAGCATGATGTTGAGAATGCCGACGCCCGCGACGACGAGCGAGAGTGCGCCGATCATACCGACAACCAGCGTTTGCGCTCCGTAGATGCCGTCAATTGTTCGAGCCGCGCCTTGCCGATCAAACGTACGGTATTCAACGCGCTCGCCCTTGCGAATTCGCAACGCCTCCAATACGGCGCTTTCGGTCTGCGCCGTCAATCGAGTATCGGCGACGACGAAGCGCGCGGCGAATATTCTGCCGTCGGCAATGAACTCTCGTTCATAGGTACTCCACGGAATCGTGACGTCGCCGACGATGACGTTGGGCGCCATACCTGTTTTCGCCGGAGCCGCCACGCCGATGACGACGTAACGGTGTACTCCGATGCGTATGCTCCGACCAACGGCAGGACCGTCGGCAAACAGACGTTGGGCAGTTTTTGAGGTCAATAGGGCAACGTGCGCCGCGGCATTGACGTCGTCAGCGGTGAAGGAGCGACCAACGGCAATAGGCGTCGTGAAAAAACGCTGGTCGCCGTCGCTGGTGATCGCGAGTCGCAAGCGATGATGATCGACTTCGACCAAACGCGATATCGCCCCGGTCGGCGCGGCAGCCGCGATGTTGGGAAGCGTACGCATCATGACTGCGAGATCACGCACGCGCAGCGACGCCCGGAGAAAATTACTCTGCTGCGTGTTGGGAACGACAATAAATGAATTATCGCTGAGCCCTCCGAGCACCCCGCCCATAGCGCCGGAAAGCCCCGCACCCATCGTTTGGATGGCAATGACTGTCGCTACGCCGACCGCTAAGCTCATCGTCGTCAATGCCGTGCGCACGCGGTTGGCGCGAAAAACGGTAAGCGCCTCGCGAACATGGACGGAGATCATACCGCCGTTACCTCCGCAATGCCGTGATGGGGTTCATCTGCGCAGCACGCACGGCGGGATATGTTCCAAAGAGGGCGCCCGTGCATAACGAACCAACGCATGTAAAGAGGATGATCCGCGCGTACGGAACTGATCCGATTCCTACGAAGTGGGCAATGCTTCCCGACGCGAGTAGCGTTATTGTGAGGCCGAAGATCGCTCCGATGCTTCCCCCGAGGAATGAGAGGAGAACGGCTTCCAGCAAGAACTGCAGAGCGATATCTTGAGGGCCGGCGCCGATCGCTTTGCGGATGCCGATCTCGCGCGTACGATTATTCACGGAAACAAGCAATATGTTCATGATGCCTATCCCTGCGGTAAAAACGGCTACGCCGCTGATAGCGCCAAGCCCAATCGTCAGTAGCGTGATGATTTTATCAAAAGACGCGAGTTGCGCTTGCGAATCCTGAACAGTATAGCGGGTTCGAGCTCCGTGCAGCCGTTGCAGCATCGCCTGAAGCGCGGCGATCGCATCATCCGTCGCGATCGTCGCATTCGGAAAAGCTTGGAGAGAGTCGACCGGGCCGGGAGCAATCTGATGAAACGTCGTATACGGCATAACGGCGAAGTCGTCGCCGCCGGCGATAAGAAATCCCCCGCCGTTTATCTGAGCATAGACGCCCATAACACGAAAACGCGTTCCGTTAATACGCAGCATGTTGCCTTCAACGGCGGAACGCCCGAACAACCGTTCGGCGAGATGCGCACTTAAAATACAGACATGCGCCGCATTCGCAACGTCGCTTGCATCGATACGGCGCCCGGTGAGCATCCCAACGACGTCAGGGTGATACGCACTCTCAGATTGGACGGCGGCAACGAAACGTATGTTTCCTGCGACAAGCTCGAGGTTGCGTACATACTCCGGATAAAGATGCGCGAACCATGCTCCGTCCGCTGCTATGAGAAGGGCGACATCGCGGTACTGCAACGCCGCGGCAACGGGATCGTCTTGATTGGTATCGACGGTTATAGAAAACCCGTCGGTACCAAGGGATGCAAGCGTATCATGGATCCCGTTGCGCGCCGCGCTGCTCATACCGAGCACGCCGGTGATCGTCGCAGTGCCGACGGCCATGCCGAGGACCGTCAGCAGCGAACGCAACCTATTCTGGCGAACCGCCGCAGCGGCTTCGGCGAGAAAAGCGAATAGCCGACTCACTTCGGCGTCACGCCGACATTTTCCAGGAGGCGAGCGTCATTGTCGGCAACAACGCTATCGCCGTCGTGAAGGCCGCTGACGATCACCGTTTGCGTGTTGCCGACGCGCCCGGTCGTCACGAATCGTTTGACGGCACGTCCGTCGCGGACAATAAATGCATATGTCCGTTCGCCGTCACGGCGAATCGCTTCATTCGGCACGGCGAGGGCATGCGGAATCTCCGTGGTAACGATATCGGCGTTGACCGACATCCCGTCGCGCAAAAACGGCAGCGCTCCGTCGAGCGCAATCGTCGCCTCCACTTGTCGTGCGGTATTCGAAGGATCGTTTGAACGTTCCGCAGTCGGCGAGATTGCGGTAACGCGACCAGTCAACTTCTTATCGCCGAAATCTTCGCCGCTGACGATCGCTCGGTCGCCGATGCGTACTTGGGCGATATCTTGTTCGTCGATGTCGGCCCGTACAAGAAAGCCTGAACTTGTCGCTATCGTAAAGAGCGCCTCTCCAGTTTGGACGGGGTCGCCGGAGACTAAAGGTCGTAACGCGCGATTTTGCTCGGAGGCGACCCGTTGTATCGTGCCGTCGAACGGGGCGACAATCTGCGTGCGGCTGACCTGTTCGGAGGCGAAGAGGTATGCGTCTTTTGCGCGCGCGGCGTCGGCATTCGCCGCTTGAACGTCGCCGACGGCGTCACCGGCGGCTTTTGCAGTCGCGGCATCCAGAGCCGCTTGGGCTTGGCGTACTTGATTTTCGGCCGTATGGACGCCGTTGGATAATACTTGCCTGACCCGCGTGAGGCGCTCCTCAAGCGTACGGTGCTGGGTCAGCGCTTGAGTCGAGGCGGCGGTTGCGTTTTCAAAGCGAATCCGAGACTGCTCAAGGGTATCCCTGGAAATCGCCTTCTGCACGAAAAGATCCTGATTCGCTTTGTAAATGCGCTCGGCGTCGTTCAGCTCGTTTGCAGCCTTTTTGACGGCGGCTTGCGCATCAAGTCGTTGTTGTTCCGCAGTCTGCGTTCCGTAGCCGGGTCCTGATTGAACTCCCGCGCTCTGATCCTCTTGCGCTTGCGTCAGTGCGGCGCGGGCCTGCATGACGGCAACCTGCGCCTGCTCGATGGTTGCGCGATGTTCGGCGGGCAATGCGGCGTTCGCGGCGGCGATGCTGTTCGCATGGGCTTGCGTTGAGAGATAAGCGTCTCGCGTTTCGAGCAGATTGGATTGGAGCTCCGGGTTCTCAACGGTCGCCAGCAGCCGGCCCGCATGGACGCGCATGCCGGCATGCGCGAGGAGCTCTCCGATATTGCCCCCGACAAGCGTTGGGATTAATGCAATGCGCGGACGCTGAATCTCGCCGGTTGCCGGAATCGTGATTTGAAAATTCGCCGGGTGAACGGACGCTAAGTGAACCGCGATCGTAGGATGTTGACTCCCCAAAGCGCCGTGAAGCAGGATAAAAGCTGCTCCGCCGACGACGATGACGGCCTTCCAATGCCGCTTGAGCGGCTTTATGAAAGGAAGACGAATCGCGCCGCGCGGAACGTCGAGATCGCTCGAACTTGAAATCCGGCCCGAGAGAGCTGTTTCTTGTTCGCGGCCGGCAGACCCGACGAGCATGGAGGCGCCGTTCGGTTCTTCGAAACGGCTATCTTGACGCGAATTTCCCGATATCACTGGCGGCTGCCTTGTTCGACCGATTCATCGGCGAGCGCAAGGCGTAACTTCGTCAGAGAGACGATATAGGCATCGCGCGCATTGATGAGATCAGCTTGGGTCGAGAGGTCGGTTTGTTCGCTCGCCGCCGCGTCGGTGAACGACATCAATCCGTGTGCGTATTGTAATTGGGCGATGCGCGCCGCCTCGTCTGCCAGCGCGACGCTTGCCTTCGCAAAGGAAAGACCGACTGCGCTCGTTTGCGCGTTCCGCAGGGCGCTGCGGACGTCGAACTCGACATTCGCTCGCGCGTTATCATATGCGCGGAGTTGCTCGTTAATTGCCGCTCGCGCGGCCTGATGGGCGGCATGACGCTGCCCAAAGTCGATCAACGGGAGCGACCACGTCGATTGAACCTGAAACTGCCAAAAACCGGGAACGTTGCGTTGTACGGGGGGAAGCTTGACGGGGAGCGGCCACGGATAGGCGGGGTTCAATGCTTGCTCGAATTGATATTGTGCGACCGAGGCGGCGTTTTGCGCGTCAATCTGAGTTTGCTCCGGACCATACTGCGTTGGGGTAACTTGGCTTCCGAAGGCACCCGAGAGCGCAATCTGCGGATAGAGATCGGCATCGACCTTCGCGTTGGATAACACGGCGACCTCGAGATCCGCGCGCGCCGCGGCAATCTCCGGGCGATAGGTTAGGGCGGTTTTAATCAGACGTTCGACCGGGGTTGCGGGCAGAGGCGGCTCCGCAACCGTCGTCGGCAGGGCGAACGGCGTTTCCAAGGGGGCGCCGATCTGCAGAGCCAGCGACTCGCGTGCGTCGGCAACCTCCGCGCGCGCCGACGCCGCGGCGGATTCGCTATGGATAACGTTGACCTGCGCGCGCATGACGTCCACCCCTGCTACGCGGCCGACGCGTTCTTGCGTCTGTGCCGAATCGAGTAGCTGCTGCTGATATGCCTGATCGCGTTCGACGAGCCGTATCTTCTGATCTTTGCCGACCAGCGCGTAGAAGGCGGAGACGACGTCGCCGCTAATTTTACGCTTCGTGCTTTGGAGATCGGCTTGCGCTCGATCAAAACGACGCCGCGCCTCTTGCTCGCTGATTCTCTGCGAATCGTTAAAGAGCGTGAATTGCGAGCCGATCTGGGCAATATTTTGCGAATAGACGCTGGGCGGGACCACGCCGTACTGATCGGTTTGAAGATTCGAGGACTTGTCCATCGTGTTTTGCAACGTCCCGACGATGCTCGGAAGCTCTGCCGCGCGCGCCTTCACGAGATCTGATTGGGCGCGTGCGAGCGTCGCGCGCTGCTCTATGATCTGCACGCTATGTTCCAAGGCGTATGCGACGGTCGCGTCGAGGCCGAGCGGTACGACTGCAAGCACCGGCGTCGCGGAAAAGAATACGACAAAACAAATCGCGGCTCCTAGAACGAGAGCACGCAATTTTTCGCGGCACGTGTACTGTATGGAAGAATATAGGATAGCGGTTGCGCCTTTACGCGGGTGGGGGCTGAGCGTCAAAAAGGACATCGCCGGAAACTATAAGCCGACGAGCATCTCGAACAATACTGCCTCACGCTTTCAGATTTCTTTCCGACGGCAGCCTTGACCCCTTCGCCGTCGTTCCCTGAGACGGATGCATTACAGGATCGAGATTAAAGTGAACTCTTCTCGACTTCACTTTAATCTCGATCGCCGCTACCACGCATAGTACGTTATTAGGAAGACGACCATGATTTTAGGTCCGCCTGCCTCCCGTCTTATATCGCGGCAACTTCGCCCGATTAGGCGAAGCTATTAATAGGCGGTGATATTGAGCCCTATGCCTTGGACGACCGTTACAGCAGAACTAAACCCGTTCGCAACGGCAGTGACGTACTGTGGAAGGGTAGCAGCAACACTAGTTGCAAATCCATACACGTTGGTTCCGAGGCTTTGGGCTACTTGAACATTAATAAGAGCGACTTCGAGGAGACTATGCATGTGCGTAAGGCCTTTCTAAAGGCGGAAGAGTTGTTATGAGTCGAACAATACACGTAGGCGCATAGCCGCGCCAGGTATAGTTGTACCCGGCATGGGCTGTAAGTCAATCCTTTCAACGCGGCAATTCGCATATAGCCTCTTGCGTCGTTATGACAAGCGTACGCTTGT
>Ga0182024_10022057_pt1 | contig 11506 bp, 7 predicted proteins | sample P32metaG_FD_120480 | JGI IMG/M metagenome (GOLD analysis project Ga0182024, IMG submission 120480) | Permafrost microbial communities from Stordalen Mire, Sweden - P3-2 metaG (Illumina Assembly) | ecosystem: Environmental > Terrestrial > Soil > Wetlands > Permafrost | place: Sweden: Stordalen... | reverse complement strand
GGCCACGTCACGCGCGATTTTCGCTCCCGCGACATTGACTTCATGGACGTGGCCTTCGAGACCGTAATCGAGCGCGGAAATTCCGTTTGCGTTGAAAGTATTTGTTTTGATGATGTCCGCGCCAGCTTCGAGATACAGTCGCTGAATGTCCTGCACGATCTTCGGCTGCGTGATGTTCAGAATGTCAAAGTTGCCGCGCAAGTCGCGTGAATGATTCTGAAATTGCGCGCCGCGAAAATCCGCTTCCTCCAGCCGCTGCGCCTGGATCATCGTGCCCATGGCGCCGTCCAAAATGACGATCCTCTCCTGCAGGAGGTTTTTCAGAGCGGCGATTCGTGTTTCTCTTCGATCCAACAAAAGTCTCCAATGAGCGACATTACGTTCGAACTTGGGGCACACCTATTCGGCCCAAAATGCTCAAAAAAATGCTAAAAGTATCTCCCAAGTAGTTTACCGGAGAGAGCATGAAGGTCGTAATCTCATTTTCGCACTCTGATTCCCGGCCCGCAAATCACTCATCCACATTTTTGCATAATCCCATTTTTCAGCCGAGGACACTCGCACTCCTGGGTGCGGCCGTCCTGATCCTTCTTTTCCTTGCTTCCCAAGGACACGCTCAGGGTTCCAAAGTCTCCGCAGCGCTTGAGGGCACGGTGAGGGATGGGAGCGGCGCGGTGATCTCAGGAGCGGCCGTCACGGTCGTCAATCCCACGACAAATCAGACTCGCGCGATGGAAACCGATGAAGACGGCAATTTCCATGCGCAGGCACTGCCCGTTGGCTCCTACGAAGTGCGTGCCAGCCATGACGGATTTGCGGATTTTAAACAAGGGCAAATCGATCTGAAGCTCGGCCAAACCACCCACTTGGATGTCGTGCTGTTCCCCGCCGCCCGCTCGGAAGAAGTGAAAGTAAGCGTGGAGCGGCAAGCATTCGACGTCTCGCAGGCCTCGGTCGTGTCTCCCGTGGACCGCGAGCGGATTGAGGAACTTCCTGTCCAGAGCCGCAATTCTTTAGATTTCGTACTTCTCGCGCCGGGAGTTTTGAGCGCTCCGCCCGCTCCGCCCATACCCGGAGGTCTACCACTTTCCGGAAGCGGCTTTACGTTTGGAGGTTTGCGCGCCCGCAGCAACACAGTGTCGATCGATGGGCTAGACAACAATGATGAGTACACGGGATCTAGCCGTATAGAACTTTCGCCGGAGATCGTGCAGGAGTTTCAAGTCGTTCAAAATGGTCTGTCGGCGGAATCGGGAGGAGCCGCTGGAGGCTCGATTAACGTCATTACGCGATCGGGCGCCAATGCGATTCATGGCGATGCATTTATTTTTGCGCAGGATGCATTTTTTAATGCGCGCGATCCGTTTGAAAGCGAGCCTGCGAAACCGTCTTTCCGCCGCTTTCGCGAAGGGATTTCGCTGGGCGGCCCCATCGTCAAGGATCGCACATTTTATTATGTGGCCGTCGAGCAGGAACACAATCGAGGCCAGAACGGTTCGGAAATCGATCCCGCTGTCGCAGCCTCTATTAATAATTTTCTCGCGACCGGCGCGTTCCCTGGCCTTGCGACACGCCAGATCACCACTAATTTTTTTCCGATTTCCCGCGCAGAAACGGAAGCCGCGGGAAAACTGGATCATCAACTTACGAAAAATACCGCGCTGATGCTGCGCTACGCATTCACGAATAATCGTGAGGCAGGCGACGCCTACAATACCAGCGGCCTCACGGATGTGAGCGCGCGCGGAAGCAGCTTCATTGCCGACAACTCGCTCTCGGGTTCGCTTACAACGGTGTACGGATCGGACGCCGTGGGCGATCTGCGCTTCCAGGTTGCGACACGCCACGCCGTGCTTCGTCCCACGCAATCGAATGGACCGGAAATCGACATTGTGGGAATTGTGGATTTCGGAAGACCGTATGCAGGATTGAGCGACCGTCGCGAAAATCATTACCAGGCGGGCTACACCTACACGCGCACGAGGGGGAAAAATATTTGGAAAGCGGGTGCCGTTGTCACACGAGTCAGTCTGCGAGCTTCGGCAGCGGATGGGTTTGGCGGAATCTATCTTTTTAATGCGCTCCAGGATTTCTTGACTGGGCAGCCTGCTCAGTTCCACCAAGTGTTTGGCAATCCTACTGCCAATCTTCCAGTAACAAGTTTTGGCGGCTTCGTGCAAGACCACTATTCGCTCAGCTCATCCATTTCAGCTGATTTTGGAGTTCGCTATGATTTCGAGAAGCTTCCCAGCCAATTCAACCAGGCCACTCATAATTTCAGCCCACGGATTGGATTGGCATGGATGCCTTCTTCACGGTGGGCCGTGCGCGCAGGTTACGGAATATTTTTTGACCGCTATGTGCTTGCCGATCTTGCGCAAGCAATTGAAATGAACGGTTCGCAAGGATTCGTGCAGGTGGCGGATGGCAGTTCGGCGGCAAATCTATTTTTGGCCGCGCAGGGTGGCCCGCAGACAACGGCTGCCCCCGGAATTGCGCCGTCGATCTTTCGCCCCGATCCGCGCATGGCAACTCCCTACAGCCAGCAGGCCAGCGCAGGGGTGGAACATCAAATTGGCAAATTTATTTCCTTGCGCGCCGATTTCCTGTTTGTTCGCGGAGTCGATTTGTCCCGCACTCTGAACATCAATCTGCTGCCGCCCGTCCTACTGACTCCAGCGAACGCCTCCGGTTTGGGAGTCGTAAATCCCACATCTCAACAAATCGGCCGAGAAGTTTTTTCGCCGGGACGCATCGACAAATCGTTCAACGATATTTATCAACTCTCGAATTCCGCGACCTCGACCTACAAAGGCGTTTCCTTCACGCTGAACCGGAGAATGAACGATGAGTTGGCATTCTCCGCAAGCTACACGCTTTCCCGAACCGTGGACGATGCTTCGGACTTTAACGAGCAGCCACAGAATCCATTTCAATTGGCTCAGGAAAACGCGCTCTCGCTGCAAAATCAAATGCACCGCTTTGTGTTCAACGCGCTATGGGAATTACCCATCGGCGATGAAGACGATAAGCCTGCGAACCAACCGGACAACGCGGGCTTGTTGACTCGCACGTTCAGGCACATCGAAGTAGCCCCAATTTTTACAGCAGCTAGCGGACACCCAGTCGATCCAATAACGGGCCTCGATTCCAATCAGACCCATGCGTTCCCGCTTTCTTCCAGACCGCTCGACCTGGGACGCAACTCGCTTCAAACCTCCAGCATGGTCAACATGGATTTTCGCGTTCTGAAATATTTTCCATTTGGCGAGACCAGGCACCTGGATGTGGTCGCGGAATTTTTCAATCTGTTCAATCATCCGAATGTTCTTGAAATTAATCCGGTATTCGGTTCAGAGCTGACGCCAATTGCTGGGTTTGGCACACCGATTGAGGGAATGGGTGCGCGGCAAGTTCAGTTTTCTTTGGATTTTGAGTTTTAAAGTAGCGCAGGCTTCAGCCTGTGGAATTTAGGCCTTGCAAGGACGAAACCCCACACGCTGAAGCCTGTGCTATTTAAAAAAGGTCGAGAATTTCTTCATAGCGTTTGAAAGGAGGAATCAGATAGGCGCCGGCGATTCCCAGATGGCGCGCTCCCCTGGCCCAATCCAGCAATTTACGTGCAAGGGCAAAGCCATGTTCCCGGGCGGACCCTCCCGCAGCTTCGAGTTGCTTCAGCAGCGGCTCTGGAATCACGATGCCGGGCACTTCGTTGTGCAAACGCAGCGCCTGTTTATAGCTGCTCAGCGGCCACAATCCGACGAGAATGGGGATCGGAGATTTTCCGCCCATGCGTTCCAGGAATTGTTCCCAGTGCTCGGGATCGAAAATCGGCTGCGTCATAGCGAAGTGAGCGCCCGCATCCACCTTCAGGCGAAATCTTCGAAGTTCCTCATCCAAATCCTCTGCGAGGGGATTTACTGCGACGCCGATCGTAAAGTTCGTTGCGCCGCCAAGATTTTTCCCGCCCCAATCCAGTCCTTGATTCAGCTTCGCCATGACTTTCACAAGGCCGATGGAATCGACTTCATACACGCCGTAGGATTCCGAAGAACTGCCGACCGATGGCGGATCGCCCGTAACCGCAAGCACGTTGCGCACTCCGCCCACGGCCCACGCGCCGAGCAGCATGGCTTGCAATCCAATCAAGTTTGCATCGCGCGTGGTCAGGTGCGGAATGGTTTCAATGCCGCGCGCTTCCAGTGCGCCGGAAAGCGTTAGCGCGTCCATGCCGACGCGCGCGAGAGGTCCGCTATTCACATCGATGGCATCGACTTGTTTTGACGCCATGACGTGCTGCACCTGCTCGATCACACGATCGATGGACGTGCCCTTGGGAGGATCGATTTCCACGGAAATCACAAACTGCTGCGCTTGAATTTTTCGCCACAACGAGCTTTCCGGCTCGCGCGCCGCAATCGGATGCGGCTCGGGCGCAGTTTCCACCACCTTGGCAGCCCGCGTGCCCACAGCCGGATGCATGCCCTTGACGGCTCGCACCATCGCGCGAATATGTTCCGGCGAAGTTCCGCAGCAACCGCCAAGAATTCGCGCGCCGAGCACCACAGCTTCACGCGCAAACAGATCGAAATATTCCGGCGAGGATTTTGGATAAATGATGCGATCGCCGGCACGTTGGGGAAATCCAACATTGGGCATCGCGCTCATCGGGAACGAACCCGCGACAGCGGCGAGGTCTTGCAAGATACGCAAATGGTCCTGCGGGCCCACCGTGCAGTTTGCGCCGATCACCTGCACGCCACGATGATGCAGTTCAGCCCACGCGTCTTTGGGACGCGTGCCATTGAACGTGCTGCCCTCTTCCGAATACGTCAATTCCGCGACAATAGGCAGTTGGGAAAAGGAACGAACCGCATCGATTGCCGCAACAAGTTCGGCGAGATTGCCAAACGTTTCCAGGACAAAAAAATCCACGCCGCGCTCTTCGAGCGCCTCGGCTTGTTCGCGGAAAATTTCCCGCAAATGTTCCGGGGTCGCATCGCGCGGATCGCGAAACACTCCGAGCGGACCGATGGAACCGGCAATCAATACATCATGCCGCGCAGCCTCGCGAGCCTCGCGCGCAATCTTTACGCCGCGGTGATTGAATTCCGTGACGCGCTCTTCCAATCCAAACGCGCTCAATTTATTTCGGTTCGCGCCAAACGTGTTGGTCTCGATAATGTGCGCACCGGCTTCGAGATATGCCATATGAACGCGAAACACTTCTTCGGCGCGCGTGGCATTCAGCTCATCCACGCAGCGCTGCGCACCCAATGATTCATAGAGCAAAGAGCCTGTAGCTCCGTCCGCAATCAGCACGGAGTCGCGCAGTCTCTCTTGGAATTCGTCGATTCGCATGGATTCGAGCACTCTCCCGGAAATTTCAGCGGAATCTCTTCTTCAGTATAATAGGTTCGCCGAATTATTCGGCATTCGCCTATCGGAATATTTGCGCGGCGTGGCTTGACCCGCAACAGGAACCTTGCGAGGCCAATCTACCTTTATGGTTTGCGGGGGAAATTTTAGCGGCACAGCCTCTCCTGGCAGTGGGAGTTTGTAAATTCCACCCGCAGCCAGGAGTGGCTGTGCTTCGGACAGCCGCTATTTCCGGTTGGCAATAAACAACATCAGGCCGAAGACAACCACGGGAATTAAAGCCAGCATGATGTAGAACAAGACTTGGCGCACGATGGGCGAGCGTCTCTGCTTCCAATTTTTCAATTCGTCCCGATCGGCCACACCCACTTTTTCCGGATGCTCCAAATCGACCGCAAATTCATGAGCGTTCGGATAGCGTTTGCTGGGATCGCGCTCCAAGGCCCGGTAGATGATTTCCTGCAACTCGGGAGAAATTTCGGGATTGACCTCGCGCGGGGGGACCGGATTGTTCAACAAGCGTTCATTCATGATGACGAATGGATTGGGCCCGAGGAAAGGCACTTTGCCCGTCAGCATTTCGTAAAACATGATGCCGAGGGAATAAACATCGCTCCTGGCATCGCCCCGCTTCCCCTTGACTTGCTCGGGAGAAATATAGTCGGGCGTTCCCATGGCCTCGGTCAGCTTGGCAAAGGTCAGGCGGCGCGAACCGGCGTTCGCGGCAATACCGAAATCGATAAGCTTCACCTGATCGTCAGGGCCGACCATGATGTTTTCGGGTTTCAGGTCGCGATGGACAACACCTTGGCTGTGAATGTAATCCAGGGCTTTGCACAGGGCGAGTGTGATCCGGATGGCGCGCTCAGGAGGAAACGGCTTTTGTTCGTTCATGATCTGGCGCAAGAGGCGGCCATCCACCCATTCCAGAACCATGTATCGGCGGCGGCGGTCCTCGTCATGAAAGACGCGAACGACGCCGGGATGATCGAGCTTTCTGCCGATTTCTTCTTCGCGTTTGAAGCGGTCGTAGAGAATCGGGTCGGCTTCCATTTCCGCGTGAGGAATCTTGATCGCGACCGCCCGGCCGTCGCGCTCGTCTGTGCCACGGAAAATGGATGCCATGCCGCTTCTGGCGACCAGGCCATCGATGCGGTAATGATCTAGTTTATCGCCGGGATGGAATTCGCTCATTGAAAAGGTAGGTCGGCGGCAAGCACAAAGACAGCGGCGAACCTGTATCAGTACAGTTTGTAGGGCCGTCCGCGATACATTCCCATTCGCTCGACGCCCCGTATACGAATCAACTGGACGCTGATATTATCGCCGCCGCCCCGATCGTTGGCAAGAGCAACAAGTCTTTCCGCTGCGAGATGGAGATCCTGGCCCTGGCCGCAAACCGCAGCCATTTCCGAAGCGTCCACCACCCCGTGCAAACCGTCCGAGCATAGGAGGAGAACATCGCCGGCAAAGATCTGGTGGTCATTGACGTCAATGTTGGCAATCAATTCTGTTCCGAGCGAGCGGCTGAGGATATGGCTGGTTTCTCCCTCGGCTGCTTCTTGCGCGGTAATGAGGCCCATGCGCACTTGCTCGCCGGCAATCGTGTGATCGCGCGTGATCTGGGCTGCCTTGCCATTCCGGATCAAATAGCAGCGCGAATCGCCCACGTGCGCGACGGAAACGCGGTCATAACGCAGGGCGCAGGCCACGATGGTGGTGGCCATGCCCGCATGTTCCCGCCCGCCCATGACTGCAGCTTCAAAAACGGATATGTTGGCCTGTTGCACCAGGCGTTGCAAAAGCGCGGAGTGCGATTCTCCGTCCTTTGCATTCGGGAATCCAGCGATGATGCTTTCGATCGCTGTCTTGGAAGCGACTTCCCCTTTTTCGTGTCCGCCAACTCCGTCCGCCAGCGCAAACAGCCAGCCGTGCGTGCGCACCTGCGCAGGAGTCGTCGGCGACGAGTAGCCCAAATAGTCTTCGTTGTGGTCGCGGACTCGCCCGACGTCGGTGAGGGCCACGAATTCGAGGTCAAGCATATGGCTGGAAGCGGTTCCGAATGCCGAAGCGACCCAGGACGAAATGTTCAGGGGAGCGCTTCTCGGGGGTTCTCCAAGGATTTCATTTATATCTGAAACGGAAACTCGGACAGGTCCGCCGAGGCGGACCTGTCCAAATTTCTTTGCTAATTGAGCGATGTTCATTTTACACCATTACGTACGACTGGTAACCAGTGTTGTGCGGCCCGAGGCTTTGCTGGACTTCATGAAGTAGATCCCTCCATAAATGCCCCAGACTGCCGCAATCCCTAAGGCAAAGAACGGCTCCATCTTGGTGCCATACCCCATGAACGGCAGGACGATGTAGGCGCCCATGCAAATCAGGTTGGCGGCAATACCGAAGTACGGGATAAGCGTGTGTTTGAGGAAGCTGTAGTTCGGGTGCCCCTTATAGCAGAAGATGCAAGTTACGCAACTCAGCATATAGAGAACGAAGGTCCCGAAGTTGGAAGCCAACGTAATCGTGAGCAGGCTGTTGGGCATCTTCGCCATAGTGTCATGAGACGCGTAGCCGACGCTCGACCAGAACCCATGAGGCAGGGCTTGGAGCGTGGCGTCAGGGATAGCCCCGCCGTCACCGAAAAGAAAGGTCAAGGCCAGGCATCCGAAAATCGCGGAAATGATCGCCAGGGCCCAGATCGCGCGGTGGGGACTGAGGTTCTTCTCGTGCAACATGCCGAAGTGTTCCGGCACTTCTGCGTCTTTGCCCATGGCGTAAGTGACGCGCGCCCCGGTGTTGATGCAGGAGAGAGTGGTGCCGATCAAAGCCAGGAAAACGGTTACGGCTTCAATCAACATGAAGGCTCGGCCATGTCCGTGAAAGAGGGCATCGCCGACCATGATCATCATGTCGCCGATCGGCGCTGCTGAGCCGGTGGCAGTCGCCATGGGATAGCCGCTATTTAAGAAGTAGTTTGCGGCGAAATACTCGAACAGGTAACAGAACGCCCCCTGAACCAGCAACGATGTGATAACCGCGATCGGAACGTCGCGCTTGGCGTTTTTGGCCTCTCCGCCCATCGCCGTCACCGACTCGAATCCGACCAGGATCAGGATGGCGACCGTGGCCTGAACGAACATCCAGTTGAAGTTGTGGATACCGACGACGGATTTGGCATTCGGATGGGCCTGAAACACCGGCGGATTGCTGGTGTCATACATGTCGTAACTGACGATGTACGGAACAGGCTTGCCGGCCGCGTCCAGCTTTGGCTGCGGCACCATGTTGGCATCACGGGTGATGACGTCGGTTGCTACTCCGGCTACGGTTTGGCTTGTGGTTGCGAATTGGTAGGTATAGCCCTCGCCGGAAACCGAATCAAACTGCCAGGCTTCGCTTCCCGGAGGATGGCTCACGCGGTAGCTGATGGCCATTACGGAGAAAACGATCAGCGCGGAAATCTGAATCACGTTGATAGCGACGCTGATTGCCGTCGACCCATTTACTCCTCGGTGCGCGATGTACGCAACGGCGAAGGAAAACAAGATGGCGATAAGCATCATGAACATCGGACCAGGGTTCGACGCGCTCATGAAGTTTGGCCACAGGGTGCCGGTGATGTAGCCGCAGAAAACTCCCGTGACCGCGACCATCACTCCGGGGTAAATCCAGTAGTAAAGATGCGAACCCCAGCCGACGATGAACTTCATCAGGCGGGCGTACTTCCATGCTTTGTCGTGATTCAGGAAGGATTGCTCCGCGAAATAGTAGGAACTCCCTGTGCCCGGATACAGCTTGGCCATTTCCGCATAACAAACCGCGGTCGCCAGACACAACACAAGCGCGAAAACGATGCCAATCCACATCGAAGGCGCCGTGGCACCCTCTGTCGCTTGCGGTGCAAAAGTGAGCCAAAGGAATGCACCAGGTGCGATGAGCGCCATGGCGTTCATCGTCAACCCGGTTAATCCTAAGGTTGGTGTCATTTTGACTTCGCCGGTATTCTCCGCCATGTAATCTCCTTAATAGATTCTTTATCTCGCCGTCGAATCTTCTTTCGTTAATTGCAACGGCGTGAACTAAGTTGTGCCAAGGAGAGGAATACTAGATGGGTGTGCGGAAGTAGTAAAATGCAACCTTTCGATGTCCCCAATTATGGATTCATATAGCCATATTCCATGGTTGATCTTGTCGAGGGGAAAAAAGTCCGGCGCGGCTTTTTTTAAAATAAGGGATTTTCAAAGCGAAAGAGGCGCCCACTACTCCACTGATTGTAAAGCGCTTACGGACGCGACACGCGGGGCGGATTGAAATTCCGCCGTTTTTAGTGAAGTCTTGAATGCGGCCCGCAGCCCATTGATCCATCCACTTCTTCTATAGCGTGCATAGAAAATACATGACAACTTTCCTGAACCCTATACCAAGTGCATCTGGATGCAAGGATGGAAACGGCATACGGTGCGGTAATCTTCTGTGCGTTTTTATTGGACTGTGCGTCGGGTTCTGGCTTGATTGTGATATTTTAGCCTGCGTCAAATTATATCGATAAATGTTTCACCGCAAGGAAACGAGGGATTTGAGAATGAAGGCCGTGGGTATATTGATGCTGCCGGCAGGATGGTTTCTAGTTCTTGCGGCGATTGTCCTGTTTCCGAATCCTGCGCTGTGTGGTGCATTTGTATTGGTGGGTTTTGCGGTGGAGGCTTTGGGATTGGGACTTACTTTCCGTTCGCACCTGATACCGCGAGAGGAAAAAAGATAATTTACATGGCCACCTCAAAAATTCCGGAACTCACAGCGCTAGCCTGTATCTTCTTTATCTTTCTTGTTCCCTTTGCCGCAGCCGGGCTGACCCTGATGAATGTGGGCCTGGGGCGCTCACGCAGCGCGGGGCATATGATGATGGCCTCGCTTTCCGCACTCGCAGTCGCAGCCATTGCCTATTTTGCGATTGGATTTGCGTGGCAGGGAGCGATCGGCGGACCGGCGCATGTCCTGAGTTTTTCCGGAAAAAGTTGGAACTGGATTGCCGCCGAGCCTTTCTTTTTTCGCAAGCTTTCCTTTGACGGCTCAGCCACATCTCTCACCGCGTTGTTGCAGATGTTTTCAGTCGGTCTCGCGGCGGTGATTCCTCTCGGAAGCGGCGCGGACCGCTGGCGCCTTCGCGCCATCTGCCTTTCGACAGCGATGCTTGCCGCTTTGACGTACCCGCTTTTTGCGCATTGGGTATGGGGCGGAGGATGGCTCGCGCAACTCGGCATCAATTATGGGATAGGGCGCGGCTTTCTCGATGCCGGAGGTGCCAGCACAATTCAGGCCGTGGGCGGCCTGACGGCGCTGGCCATTACTTGGATCCTGGGGCCGCGTCGCGGGAAATATTCCGCGGACGGAATGGCCCCGGCGATCCCTGGTCACAATTCCGTTTTTGTGCTGTTCGGTTGCATCCTGGCGCTCGTCGGCTGGATTGGACTGAATTCCGCCGGCGCAATCCTTTTCACCGGCGGCGAACCTTCCGGAGCAGCATTGATTGCCATCAATACTACGCTGGCTGCTTCCGCCGCAGCACTAACCGCTGCGTTTATCACCAAAGTTCGCTTCGGCAAGCCCGATGCTTCGCTCACTTCGAACGGCTGGATAGGCGGCCTGGTCGCCAGCAGCGCATCGTGCGCATTTGTCAGCCCAGCGGAAGCTATTGTCATCGGCTCGATTGCTGGAACGGTAGTTACTTTTTCAATTGAAATGCTGGAGCTGCGCCTCGAAGTGGATGATCCGGGAGGCTCTATTTCCGTGCATGCCGTGGGCGCAATATGGGGACTGCTGGCGCTGGGAATGTTTGGCCAATTCCAGAGGCCCGTGTTTAATTTGGCGGGAGATAACCTTATAGGATTAACAAGTGGTGTCGCCTCCGGGCAATGGCTGGCACAATTGATTGGGGTGGCCACCTTATTAGGCTTTGTCCTGCCGCTCACCTATGTGGCGAATCTCGTCCTTAATCGCTTTTATCCTTACCGTGTGGCGGTCGAAGGAGAACGGCAAGGGATGGACTTGCATGAATTGGGAGCCGGAGCGTATCCGGAATTCGTGACCCACACAGACGAATTTTTACCCCGGTAACGCATTGCCG
>Ga0182024_10022056_pt1 | contig 11506 bp, 10 predicted proteins | sample P32metaG_FD_120480 | JGI IMG/M metagenome (GOLD analysis project Ga0182024, IMG submission 120480) | Permafrost microbial communities from Stordalen Mire, Sweden - P3-2 metaG (Illumina Assembly) | ecosystem: Environmental > Terrestrial > Soil > Wetlands > Permafrost | place: Sweden: Stordalen... | reverse complement strand
CGTGATGAGGATCAAAGCGGTTGTCGACATGGCCGAAAAAGCCGCGAGGGCCGTGAAACCAGGGGCCAGCTCCAAGAAACACACCGCCAACAAACCAATCGGGCCCATAGTAGCCGTACGGAGTACAGTCATATGGGGCATAGTCGAAGTACCCGTAAGGACACACCGGAGCCGGTCCTATGTTTACGCCAATGCCGACCTGGGCTCGCGCCACAGGTGTACTGCATAAAAGTGCAGTTGTGAGAGCTGCGAATGCAAGCGCAATGACTTTGGACATGATTTCTCCTTTTCGTTCAAAATTTCAACCGCGACAACTGAGGACCAGCATAATACCAAGGATGAGTACCAGCAAGTCGGCTTGTAGGAACTGATCTCCGCGCTTGGCATCGATACTGGACGGATTCTCGTCATCTGGGATTTGTGGGAACCCCACGTTCCGAGAACGTCTTATCGGTAACTTGCCAGTCGCCGAACTGGGTCCCAGATTGCCCCCAACGCTGGCGCCATTGTATATTTCCTCGCAGCTACAACAACCCAATCGTAATTCTCACCCCGGGAAGATCTCTCGGATGAACCGGCACGCCTTAATTCTTTCTGTCCTGATTGGAAAGCTTTGCTTTTCAGCAGCCAACGCAATTGCTTAAGTGTCGGTGGGTGAGATACGAGAATGAGTCCCCGCTTCCATTTGCATCGACTCTGTAGCCCAGACAGATACGCGGTCACGTCCTTCACGCTTTGCTCTATATAAGGCTTGGTCGGCAGCCTGGAGGACTTCGCTAATCGTGGTGCCATGGTCCGGAAAAATAGCGAGACCCATGGATATGCTGATGGCTCCCAGGAGCTGGCCGGCATATTGCACGTTCAGGTGTTTGATTTCCTGGCGCATGCTCTCAGCCCGTAGGAGAGCCCCACTCAAAGAGGAGTCGGAGAGGACGAGCGCAAACTCCTCTCCACCGTAGCGACAGGCAATATCCTGGCCGCGTGTGCTCCTGTTCAAGAAGTCACCGAGCCCGCGAAGGAGCACATCGCCAGCCTGGTGGCCAAACGTGTCGTTAAACCGTTTGAAGTGGTCGATGTCCACGATGATGATTGCAACAGAAGTCTTGTTGCGACTCGCCCGGCTGACCTCCCGTTCCAGCGATTCTTCCATGTAGCGGCGATTGAACAGTCCAGTAAGTGGATCACGGATGGACTGGTTACGAAGTGTTTCCCTCAATTTCAGGTTCCCTAGCGCCAAGCCTACTTGTTCCGCCATGACCGTAGCCATCCGCTGTTCGGTTTCGCCTGAGGGTCGAGTTGCAACCTCCTGAGGTTCCGGATCGCGCAGCAATTGCAAGCTGACAACTCCAAGAGCCTCCCCTTGTGCCATCAAGGGAACGCAAAGAGACTCCTTCACTTGCGTCAGATTAGTGTGGCGGCAAGGCGTCACTTTTTCAGCACTCTTGAACCATTGTGGCTGGCCTCGACGTAATGCCCAGCAATCGTCCGGGGCGAACACATTTTCACCATCCGCGGTCTTGCCCCAGTTAGCAACGGTCCCCACTGCTTTTCTGGAAGCGCTGATTACGCACAGTGCGCCCGACCATTCCGGAAATAGTTGTTCCGCCGCTGCGGCAACCTCAACGTAAGCTTCATCGGCGGTCTGACAGGCCTGAAGCCGGCTTCCCATTTCGCTCAGGACATTAATTTCTTTGGAGCGCTGCTGCAACTCCTGCACCCTCTCGGCCAATTCCAGATTCGTCTTGTTTAGCTGGACTTCGGCCAAAACGCGGTCGGTAACATCTTGAACGCTTGCAACCAACTTCAACGACTTCTTGGTTTTCGGATCGAGGATGATGTCGCCTCGCTCATGAATAACGCGTTCGGAACCGTCCGCGCGAATAATCCTGAATTCGATGGTGTACGCGTTCGCCTCAAGGATAGCATGGTCCAATGCTTCCCGGACACGATCCTTGTCACCAGGATGCACGAGGCGGAAAAAAGTCTTCCACGATACATCGACTTCTGAGGGCGCATACCCATAAATCCGAAAAACTTCGTCTGACCAACGCAATGGGTTCTTTTCCGGTTCATCGAGGCTGACAAGGTCCAATTCAACACTCCCCAAATGGGCGAGGCGTTGTGCAGCCGCGAGGTTCGCCTCACTCTGCCGCAAAAGCTGCTCTGCTTTCTTACGTTGGGTAACGTCGCGGTGGACGCCAACAATTCCCACAGCAATTTCGTCCTGGTCAATCAAGGGCACTTTGGTAGTTTGGAGCCACTTCACGTTTCCCTCGGCGTCAAGTGCCGTTCGCTCGCTTTCCGTGGATGCCCCACGGGTTCTCATGACCTGCAGATCATCTGCGTACAAGGCGGCAGCTTGCTCTTTCGGGAATAGATCGAAAGCCGTCTTTCCCAGCAGGTCGTCGGGCGACTTCACTCCGTGGAGAATGGAGAACGCTTTATTCACAAGCAGGTAACGACCTTTTGTATCCTTAGCAAAGATGCTGTCGGGAATGTTATCTGTCACTGTCCGGAGGACATTACGCTCAAGAGCCAGTATTTTCTCCGCCCCAGCGTGCTTAGAAACGGCTCGTTCGAGTTTCCGAGTTATATAATAGCCGGCGCACGACGCAGCAATTGTCCCTGCGCAAACTGTCATCGTCTGGTTCTGCCATATCCTCAAGTGAGGGAAGAGGAAGGGTTTTAATCCTTCGAACGCCGCGAGGCCGATCGCGACAAGAAATGCTAACCACGCAAGGGCTTTCCAGTCACTTCCACTGATTGGTCTACCGACTCCAAATTTCGATAGTGTCGGATCTAAGTTTTCGGGTGCCTCGTGTGTCTTCATCGGACTCGCTGCCTCAGGTACATCCACACATGCATATAGTCGGTGAGTGTAGGGTATTCGTACACATTAACTCGTTGAACGATTAAGAACGCTCAATACCACTCTGAATGTGATTAAAGGGCCAATTGGCGGTTTTTTACAGGCCAAGTGGCTCGGTGGTGACAAGCTCGCACGAAACTCAGTTAATGATCGCAGGGCTCGTTGATCGAATTTATAGCGTTGCTGGACGACTAAATGTGGGCTCATTCATATTAAACGCGACATTCGGCCCCCCTTTGATTTCAACAGTTCAACTTATTCGAGAGGATTCCACCTGAAACTTCCCGGGACCTGGCGGCAATCAATGCGCGTGAAAGCAAACCGAATGAAATACTTTGTCGCAAAGCTCAGCAATTCCTGACCAGATAAATGCGCAATATTGAACAGACGCCCAAACCTCAGAGGGTATACGCAATTGAATCCGACGGGCAGCTAACCCTTTCCCGCAATGGGCCGAGTGGAATCACCGCTCGGCCTTTTTTTGCGAATAGTTACGGTCAATCAGACTGATCCTGGACAGCTACGCTCACACCATGCAATGCGTATTGCGAAACACGGAAAGAAGCATGGCGTCCCGCGATGAAACTCGTTCCCTACTCAGTGTCGTGCTGCACGATAATTGTCCTGTTTCGAGTGCATCCCAATGTGGAGAATATCTATGCGCTAGTAAGTGACGTAAGAGTTAATACAATGCAGAAGTCAATTGTTGATCTGTGCTGATTGTCATATCCTAATGCCTCATTGGGTTCTAAATAGCCGTTAATGCCGCCCTGCGAGTTGGCACTGAATGTGCCCTGTTAATTGCTAGGCAGCTTGCAATGACCTATACGTTCAAGCGAGGCTTACAATGAACCGTACGGACAACGATATACTTCTCATCGACGATGACCCCTGTCACGCCAAGGCACTTGAAGAAGCCCTGATTGCCGCAGGTTATATTCCATCGAATTTCGAATGGGCCAGAACCCTCTCCAGCGGCCTCGAAACGCTGGCCCATAAAAGAGTATGGGCCATCTTTCTCAATCTCATTTTGCCCGATAGTCGTGGTATCGATTCATTAGATAAACTCCAATTACTCACTCCCAGCGTCCCAATTATTGTTCTTGGCGGTGCGGATGATGAAGAAATCTGTAAAGCAGCCATGCTACACGGAGCGCAAGACTACCTTATAGAGGGTCACCTGGACAGCTATTTGTTTGCGCGGGCTATACGCAACATCGTCGAGCGTGAAATTGCGCGACTGGAATTGTTCACAGAAAAGGAACGTGCTCAGGTCACTCTAAACTCAATCGGCGACGCCGTACTGTGTACTGATATCTCGGGCAACGTGACCTACTTGAACGTAGTTGCGGAACACATGATTGGATGGTCTAGGGAGGATGCAGTCGGTCATCCGCTCGCCGAGGTGTTTCAAATCATCGACGGCGCTACCCATAAACCCTCAGCCAATCCCATGGAGTTGGCAGTTCAGCAAGACAGGACCGTGGGACTGGCTGCGAACTGTATCCTGGTTCGACGGGACGGAATTGAAACCGCAATTGAAGATTCCGCCGCGCCCATCCACGACCGGGATGGTGTGGTCACTGGAGCGGTGATCGTGTTTCATGATGTGAGCATGGCTCGGTCGATGGTGCTGGAAATGTCTCATTTGGCCCAACATGACGTTCTTACCGACTTGCCCAACCGATTGTTGCTAAACGACCGGATTACCCAGGCGATCACACTAGCCCGTCGAAACAAACACCAAGTCGCAGTGCTGTTCTTGGATTTGGATGGTTTCAAGAACATCAACGACTCCCTCGGACATGCCGTTGGCGACAAACTCCTCCAATCAGTAGCAGCGCGCTTATCGGCCTGTGTCCGCAAATCTGACACGGTGAGCCGCCAGGGTGGTGATGAATTTGTGGTACTGCTTTCAGAAGTCGCACACGCGGCAGATGCAGGTATTAGTGCCGCAAAGATCCTCACCGAGCTTAAAAAGGCGCATAGCATCGGCGAACACCGTCTTCGCGTTACCGTGAGCATCGGCTTGAGCACCTACCCCAACAACGGTGAAGATGCGGAGACGCTGATTAAGAACGCGGACACGGCGATGTATCACGCCAAGGAATATGGGCACAATAATTACCAGTTCTATAAGAAAGAGATGAGTTTACGGGCCGTCGAGCGCCAATCCTTGGAAGGCCAGCTTAGGTATGCTCTTGAACGCCAGGAGTTGCTGTTGCATTACCAGCCAAAGGTAAATCTCAAGACGGGAGCCATCACGAGTGTCGAGGCGCTCGTGCGCTGGCAACACCCAGAGCGTGGGCTGCTTCTTCCGGGGCAATTCCTGACCATCGCCGAAGACACCGGCATGATTGTGCCAATCGGCCAATGGGTACTCCGCGAGGCGTGCAGGCAAACGCGGGAATGGCTTGATGCGGGCCTGCCAGCTGTACCCGTCGCAGTCAACATCTCATCGCTGGAATTTCGGAGCGATAAGTTTCTCCAAGGCGTTCGAGTGGTCCTGAAGGATACCTGCCTTGATCCCCGGTATCTCGAACTTGAATTAACCGAAACCGTTCTCATGCGACATGCTGATGCCGCTGCCTCCGCGCTCGGACAACTCAAAGCCATCGGCGTGAGGCTTGCCGTTGATGACTTTGGCACCGGCTATTCCAGCTTAAGCTATCTGACTCGATTTCCCATTGACGCCCTGAAGCTCGATCAGTCGTTCGTGCACGATATCATTGACAGCTCAGATGATGCTATCGTCGTCAGCGCGGTCATCAGCATGGGCAAAAGTCTCAAGCACAGGGTCATCGCTGAGGGTGTGGAAACAATTGAGCAGTTGATATTTCTTCAGGCCCATGGCTGCGATGAGGGGCAAGGATACTATTTCAGTCGGCCCGTGGTAGCACAGCAGTTCTCGAAGTTACTTGAAACGGGCATATCAGCAATTGTTCGGAATTAATGGCGTGGTTGCTATTCACCAGGACTTGGCGACACTGCGTTGTCGGTGAGCCTCAGTTCAGTGAATCATCGCCTGTCCATGGTGGTCTACTGACCAAGTAGGCCGTGATTTTCTCCCAAAGTCTCCATTCCAGCTAGTGCCGGATCGCGGCGATCATTGATGTACTGTATGCCGACCCGCGCCTAAGCATTATCGAAGAAGACACATAATTATAACTTGTGCAAGATTGCACAGTCGCTACTACCCTCATCAATGCAAAGTTGCCGCGATAGTGGAGTTCTCACAAGTTCCATTAGCCAACCAGGAATTCCGCACCGGCTCTGGAAACATGAAAGCGGTTTGCAATGCCACACCTAGACCAGAACGAAACGCATCGAAGTCATCGAAGTCTCGCTGCCCTTCATATCGTGAAGGAGCATCGGATCGGCGCGAGATCATCGTCGGAGGACGTCATCGCAGAACGCGCATCGGCGGGTCATCTCCGGCACTTAGCGGGAACCGATGCGCTGACAGGGCTGGCAAACTACCGCAGGCTTTCCGAAACCCTTTCTCTGTTAGCCGGTAGCTCCGCTGTATTGGGCGCTGGTCCGGATTGTCCGATCTTTGTTTGATCGCCATGTTCCTGGCCCTCCTGTTTTAAGACGTTTTGAACGACCTGCTTATTTGCTAGATTTGCTTGTCCGATCGAGAAGGTTGTGGTCGTAGCCGCCGGCCGACGGTATTGCTGGATCGCGGTCATCAAGCGGGCAAACGTGTTCGACGCTCGCCCGGACGCTTCGCTGATCATGCAAAGCGCGTGGGGATTTTTCTGGGTAGGGGCCAGCTTGGCCAACCATGCAGCTCTTGCGTGGGCGATCAGTGCCTGTGTGAGCGCTAGTCCTTCAAGTGGATCGAGCGGGCGCATTTGCTCTTGGAATGCAATCGACGAAGGCACGGCCGCCTCCAGGAAATCACCGGTGATGCCCATGGCTTCGCACAACGAAATGTAAGCCAGGTTTCCAACGAAGTTTGGGTGCATTTTCTCCAGCGTTTCACGCGTGCTGGCCTGGTCGGTGGCACCTGACAGAGAGGCCCGTGATTGTAAGGTGATCTGGTCACGATGCTCCTGAATGGCTGGGGTTTTAAGCAGTAGGGCGGATTTTACCCGACGCGGAGGCTTCTTTTCCTTGCTGGGCCTGCGAATAGTGCGCGATAGGGCCTCAGATCTTGCACGTTTGGCCATCGGACGCTCCGTTATTGAAGATCTAAACTGCGAAACGGCGTCCTGAAAAACCGGCGTGCTGGAAGTGGTTTCACTCGATCGATATTCCTGCCTACATAATCTCCGATTTGTATCTTCGTGTCAGGGGCTCCTGCCTTGCGCTGTGAATGATGTCTTGAATTTCCAACTGGCCTGTACCAGTATCGGAATATCTCTTCGTGAAAGAAAGTTTCACAGTCTAATCAGGGGGCAGCTTTTCTGATCGACGCACTGGCAGGCGCGCAGGGCGGCGTGCACTCGAAGCAGCCTTCACCGGTTCGAGCCGCCTCCGTTCAACTTCATCACGGGCTACCTCATAATTCTTTTTGGGCTGCGCCTGCGCTTTCACGTAGCGCTGCTGCTTGTATCTTTCCGGATAGCACTCGCGCCATCGCCGCGTGCGCAAAACTTTGGCACATCTAGTTGTGCAACAAAGCTGGTCAATGCGGCCCGCCCAAAAGATTTTGCCGCAAATGTGGCACTCCCGGATCCGGACGAGCTCCACCCCTTCGAGCGCGCGGAGCAGTGGATGATGCTCAACCCGAAACTTGCCGTCTTGATCCGCATGTCCAGAGACGAAATCTTCTATCTGGCTCCCGATCAAGAGGTTCCCATTGGCCAGTTCGCTTTTGTCCTTCCTCGCGATAGTGCGTAGAACTGCACGGATGGTGCTCAGAGATTTGCATAGCCGCACTGTTTCAACGGGTAGCTCCGCACTTAAATCCGCGCCCTTGAGGTAGGCTTGGAACGACTTGAATTGGGCCGCCAATGCCTCAACATCTTCATCGCGGTCCCAATAGTGATCCCTGAAGTCTCCCTCCACGGCTCCTGGAAGCTTTTCCGGCGCTGGAAGTGCGTTTGCCATGTCGATGAAAGGAAGCAGGTTATCTGGAGTCGGCCTGCTTCGTGATGCTTGTTGTCGTCTCCCGTTTGACATCTTCTGGATCATCATTGTTGATTATACTCTTATTTTAATTAGTATGGAAGCATGTCAGTTTGACCCAGGAGGTCTCGATGGACAAATTTGGAAGCGTCACGGAACGAATCGCTTGGAGCATCAATGAAGTTTCAGGTCGGACAGGGCTGAGCCAAGCCTTCCTGCGAAAGGAAATAAAATCACGGAAACTTCTTGCCAAGAGAGCAGGTCGGCGAGTCTTAGTCCTCGATCGTGATCTGCGGCGGTACCTTGGCGATGACCCAGCCAATTGAGAATGTTCCTAATTCTTATCTTTATATTCTTTTATTGGCGAGAGAGGGGGAGAAGAGGGGGGAGGGGAGATATCCCCCCCAGAAACGAGAGTTGCAACACTAGCATGAAGGCGAGGAGTAAAACTGCAGCTAGAAGAAGGCCAAAAATGACACAAAACAGCATCACAGAGCATCAATTTGCAGTAATACCTGGCAAACCTAACGGCGCGGCAACCCCACTCGAAACGGCGACCATGGGCGGAAGCGTGTTTGATCCGGCGCGCTGGAAGACGCCGCCGGACGCTCGCCTAGATCCGACTGCCAAGGTCAAGCCCAATGTCACAAAGATCGAGGTCAAAAAACCGCCCAAGGACCACTTTGTACATGCGCATCCGGCTCCCGAATTCAACGGAGTTTTTCCCTTGTACGGAGACAGCGAAGCCAAGCGTTACGATCCGTACCTAATCGCTCCCGAGCTTACGCTGCCGCCACAGGCCCAGGTAAATGTTGTTTCGACTCGACTTGCTGTCGCCATTACGGATACCGGCGGCGTTTTTTTGTGGTATGTCATTCAAACTGGCTCGGACTGGCAGGAAAGCGGCGACAACTGCATCCTTGCCGCGATGACGCGCTGGGTGAAGGTGACTTCGAATTCCAGCGGGTACGACATCGCTTTCCCGGAAGTCGAACTTCCTAAGCCTGTATTCCCCGATTTGGCATTCGGCGAGTACCTCGCTCGCGCTTTTAAGGGTCGTTACATCGCAAGCGTCGATCATGACGTAATCAAGCGCCTGGCGGGGGCTCGGTGAGCGACATCCTCACCGCTCAAGACCTTCCCGAAATTCTGCAGAATTTCGAGAAGGTCTATGTAATCGACACCGAATATTACCCTCAGCCCGGTTTGCCGGACGGTCCGGTAGTACCCGTGGCCCTGCAAGCTTACGAGGTGCGCGCGGGCACATGGACTTCCGCTTTTTTCGACGAACCCAGAGGGACGTACACTAACCCCCTTGACCCGTTTGCCCTTTACCTGACTTTCAATGCGTCACCTGAATGGAACTCCTTACTTTCTCTCGGCTGGGAGCTCCCACGAAATTGCATCGACCTCTACATCGAATTCAAAAACGAGGTTTCAGCCCTGAAACCGCCGCCACAATTTCGGCAGCATAATTCTCCCGGCCGGTGGAAGAGCTCGTTGCTTGACGTGGTGCAATGGTGTGGCTTCCCTGCTCGCCCCACCGCGCAGAAGACAGAGATGCGAGATCTAATTCTGCGGGGCCACCCCTTCTCCGAGAAAGAACGCGACCTCATTTTGAGTTATTGCAGCGACGATGTCATCGACACGGCCGTGGCGGCCAAGGCGATGCTCCTGAGGATCGGGAGCATTCCGCAAGCGATTTTTCGCGCTCACTTCATGCGCGCGGTTGCGAATATTCACCGAGCTGGCATTCCAACCGACGCCGGGGCCTAAGGGCTCTTGCTCAAGCACAGGGAGGATCTGAAACTTCAGCTCGTTTCGCAGCTCATGGGGACGCCTATGGATATTTATGAGGGCCCGACGCTGAAATACCAGCGGCTGGACGCTCTGGTGTGCTCGTTAGGGCTGGAAGACGACTGGCCAAGGCCCAAGAGAAAACGGTCAAACAAGCACGCTGAAACTCCCAACGGACGATCGAGGAAGGTCTTCTCGACCGAAGCGGAGAGTTTCGACGCCATGACGGCGTTGCGACCGGAGCTGGGGCCCCTCGCTGAAGTTGTCAAGAGAATGCGAGACCTGAAGACGTTCAATCTGGCCCTTGGCGACGACGGCCGCAGTAGATACCCGCTTTTCCCCTTCAACACAGCCACAGGGCGTTGTGCCCCGCCCTCGAAACGGTTTCTGTTTCAGCAATCGGCGTGGACGCGTGGTTTTATCGCGCCGCTGCCCGGTTGGGCAATTTCATACTTGGATTACAGCGCGGCGGAGATCCTGATCGCGGCAGTGCTGTCGGGTGATCAAAACTTACTCGGAGACTATCTCAGTGGTGACCCGTATACGAATTGCGCTGTCCGAATGGGCCTTGCACCCACGGGCTCCTCCAAGGAAACAATTGGACCTTTGCGGGATGTCATGAAGGTTTGGCTCCTCAGCACCTTGTACGGTGCTTCCGCCAAGTCCCTCCACGACAAATTGGCCAGCTCTACGTTGAGCCAGGCCGAAGAATTCGTGCGGCAGAATCACGCGTCTTATGCCCGGTATTGGGAATGGTCAGAACGGCGCACCGAAATTTTCATGTACGAAACTGGTGTCGAGAACACCATTTTCGGATGGCAGCACCATAGGGACGCATCAGAGCGGACGGACGACTTCCTTTTTTCTGATGCTAGGAATCGTTCCCGGAATTTCCCGATGCAAGCCACGTGCGCTGAAATCCTCCGTTGGGCCTGTGTGCTGGCGACCGATAACGGAATTACCATTCATGCGCCGGTTCATGATGCTGTTTTAGTCGGAGCGCCGGACAAGGAGATTGAAGAAGTAGTCACCAGAATGCGCGAGTACATGATTTCCGCGAGCAAATTAGTGCTCGGAGTTGAAATGAGGGTTCCCGTGTCCGCGATTATTCGCTTCCCGGATCGGATAAGGGACCCACGGGGGGCGAAAGTGTGGGACGAAATGATGCAAAGGCTCCAGGGCCTGAGTCACAAGGCATGACGAGATGAGTGAGCATGGCATGACACGCGTATCTAGGCAAATGCGTCGTAAAACAGGAGAACGAAAATGCGAACTAGGAAACAATCCAGCAGGGCCAATGAATCTGTAGAAGATCTACTGCGGCGCGCGATAAACAAAACATTACTCACTGTGATTAAGGAAGAGGTTCAGCACATGGATCCTCTGCTACCGCGGGACGGTCCGGCGTTTCGGATCGCAGTTATATTAATGGCAGCGGCATGCCTGGGACTGACCGACATAGATGGTCTCGACGCTTTAACCCAATATTCACGCTCGTTGGTCGCTGAGATTTCAGATGGAATGCGCGCATCGGGGCTCTGGACTGATGGCGCCGTTTGCAGAGAATTCTTTTTCGAAGGCGACCAAATCTCTCCGCGCCTTTGGGTCGGATGCCTGGTGGCGGCTGAAGTTGCGGTTGTGTCTAACCCGGAAATCTCACCAGGAATTAGAAAAAGAGTTTGAATAGGGGTGGAAAAAGGCCGCTTTCTCGGGCATAACTGCGTTGTTCAGGCGTAGTCGATGTCCGAAGAAAAGAGGCCTTTT
>Ga0182024_10022055_pt1 | contig 11507 bp, 7 predicted proteins | sample P32metaG_FD_120480 | JGI IMG/M metagenome (GOLD analysis project Ga0182024, IMG submission 120480) | Permafrost microbial communities from Stordalen Mire, Sweden - P3-2 metaG (Illumina Assembly) | ecosystem: Environmental > Terrestrial > Soil > Wetlands > Permafrost | place: Sweden: Stordalen... | reverse complement strand
TTTCTCGTCAGCTTTTTGCTTTTGAATAGCATCGATTTCGAGGTTGTACTCTACCTGAAACTTAGCCGTGATCGCACGGCAAATCTGAAGACGACCCTCAAAAAGGGGCAAAAAAAATGTGGAGACTGCATGAATCGAACACGCGACCTGTTGCAATTTGCAAACGCTAAGCAACCGCTCTACCAACTGAGCTAAACCCCCGATTGATCCGGTGAGAAGGGGACGCTCTTAGTTTGATACAACTACGATCTTGGTATACAATGACAGAATGAAGGCAAGTTGACAATTCTGGGCTTTTACTCGAACACAAGAACGTTTCCTTTTTTGCGGATCTTACATATGTCATCGACTTCGGTTTAATCTAACCAGGAACGTTAGCTTCTCCTACGTCATTATTCGTTGGACAGAGCGCCTCTTGCATTGCCAGATTGACGACTCGGACGGGCGATCTTTCGTCCGCGATATGTTTGCCGCGCATTAAGATTAATTAACACTTCTCGATGGCTCATGCGCAATGTGAAACTATGTACTATGTATGTATTTGCATGCAGGCTGCAGCATAGCCGATCCAGCGATGCCACTCAGCTTTCAAGATCTTCTGCTTAAGTCACGTTAAGGACTTTTCGCTGCAGCGCATATGAAAGGGCAAGGTGGTCGTATTAATTCTGTTGCAGGAAAACAGTAAACAGTAGTATCGCTTAACTAAACTGGAGACCTACATTGTAGGAGAACGATTGGGAAACTGAAAAACGAGACGAAAGAGATTTGATTCGATAAAAGGCGGCTCGGAACAAGCGATACTGCAGTGAGATCGTAGGAACGGGAAGTGTCTAAATTATCTGCTAAAGTTGTAAGAACCTGCATAATCCGCGGCCGCGGTCGAGGTCTATAGCGATAACTTGAACTCTGATTGGGCGGGGGGTACTTGCAGTTGGTTTGGCGGTGATCTTTATTTATCCTGCGTCCTTCCATGATGACTTCGGTTATTCCGTGTTGGCGTTGACGGACAGATTAGTTATCCATGCAGAAGGCGGGCTCGGAGCACATTAAGGATTTTTCTGTTATAATTGTATCCTGCGCAAATTACGTTTTGGTTGCTCGGACCGTTTTTCTGAGTGCCGGCCAGATTCCTGCCCCTTTCTCGCGAAGGCGGATGATGTAAGAGGCCCCCGTTTATGATTTATGTTAATTTCAGTTGCTTATTCTGAACCGTCGCCCAAAGAAGCTAAGCGCCCCGTCCCACCACGGATAACATGTCTTCTCTTCCCTCCTTCCAGCACAAGGCGTCTTTGGATTTTTTCTGCCAGTAATCTTATCATTCCCTCAGCGATCACTGCCTCGCCACCAGACGGCAATTCGCCTTGTGTTTCGGATCGGTTTCATTGGTACGTGCCTCCCACGCTTTCCCGTGCCGTCCTCCCCTTCCCCCTATATCTTGGCGATCTCTTTTCGTCCGTACCGCTCCGTCAACTTCCACATCTCGTTCTCTGCGCCGTTTCGATCGTTTTATAATATTCCCAAGCGATTCTTTTCATGCGATACAGCCGGATTTACTGATCCAGTTCTTTATCGGCAGATCAACCGAGTTATTGCATTTGCATTGTTTGAAGTCTTATACCGGGCATCGCATTCATTTGGCATCATCACGCAGTCTCATCACAGGGGCGTTCATCCTTCAAGCCAAATTTGTTTCAACGTTTTTTTCTTCTCAACATGGCTACGCTTGTTCAGATAACGCCTGCTAGTCGTCATCCTCCTCAAGCTTATCCCAATATCCGGCCATCCTCCTCCTCGTCGGTTCCTCTTTCGCAGCGAGCACAGCCATTATACCTTGTCTCATCTTCACAGCAAATGTATACGCAGCAACAGCCTCATCAACAGGGGCCACTCATGTCTTTTGACTTTACCCGACCAACTCATCAAGCGCAACAACAAGCGAGGCAGGCACAAGGATTGCAACGGCGGCAGAACACAATCTCGCCTCAACCCAATTCTGCACCTCCCCATCCTCGCCCACATCAAAGTCTGCACGCTCGCTCTCGATCCGAGGAGGCTTTGAGAGATAAATCGCAAATACAGTTGCAAATCCGATCTAGCGTACAAATGTCATCAACTCCACAAGCCCAATCAGCTCCGATACCTCAGGTTGCGCAATTCCGGCCCAGTTCGAGTCTCCCGTCGCCGCCTCCGATAGCATCTGGCATGCCGCGGCCGTTATCTGCCGATGGGGTTCGTCATCCGACTAACGCTGAGAGTTACCGGGGACGATATGGGGACCAGCGGCCGCGTTTCGGTCCTGGACCGTCATCATTGCGTGAATCGGGAGGAGTCTATGTGCCGCATCCCGCTGCTCTAGGTGGATATCATCAACCACGCTATTCGGCTGACGACTTATCAACCGTAAATAGTATCGGTACTAATACGCACTCTTATCAGCATCGTCCACAGACCAGCTCTCAGCATCCCACCCATGGCCAATACCAAAATACCAAATATCAACCACATCCCAACATCCATCCTCCATCTGTTCAGTCGCAACAATACCAGTCATTGCACTCCAGACCACAGCCATCACCACAGCCATCGTACTCCAAGCCACAGCAATCTCCGCGTGCTCAGCAAAACCCCAGTCTCCCTATGATTAATCAACGTCAAGCTTCTCTCAAGTCTCGTAGTGATGCCGAAATAGTAGCTCGCGTGATGTCACCGCCCCCTCGCCCGTTGAAAAGGTCGTCTTCGGAGCCTGAATTATCCCCCCCTCGAACAATCCCAATACATCGTAAATCGTCTTCGAGCAGCAGCAACATCAGCGCTGCCTCTGCGCCTTCGCAACTGGAAACGGCGTCTTCTCATTCTTCTGTTCCTCCTCCTTCTTTGGAACATGTTCCTTCGACTCCGTCACCATTGGCAAAGGAAATAGAGGCGCCTACGATCACAGTCATACCAGCCCCTGAAACAAAGGTCAAGACATCGCTTTCAGCCCGATTACGACGCGCCTTGAGTTTCAGTTCCAGTTCCAATTTGAGTACCTCGGCAAGCACACCAGATTTACACTCGGCCGCTCAGGAAGATGACGCCGATGATGCTATATCTATTTCCTCCACGGCAAGCTCGGCTAGTGTCATGTTGCGAAAAATGTCTCAGGGTATCAAAAGATCACGGAAAAGCATTATCGGAATTTTCAAGGGTGCCCGACGTCGTCCTAAAGAAGATGTCGACGATGATCAGGAAGATAAATTTCCTTTTGGGGTTCCGGGAGAGGAGACTTCCGTGGGTGTTAGCTACGTGACTGTTGAGGGCGAAATTTCGAGCGAAAGTGAGGAAAGGAGGAAGAGCATGATCTTCGCTGATCGTGAGACCTCTCTTAAAACTAAGGGTTCGAAACAGAAATTTGAGACTGGCAGCATTCGGGGTATACTCAAAAGTAATTGAATTTCGAGACAAATCTGATAATTAGATTCGGACTCTAGGCAGTCCTCTTTCGAAGCACAAGTGACGGCTCCTGAGCCTTCATCCATCAAAGCTACACTTCTCCAGGAATCAGCATCGACTGCAGGGAATACTCAGCTGGTATCTGACTTTGCAAAGTCTCTCGCTTCGACATTAGACTCTCAGTTCAACCATCTAACTACGATCAATGCCGTTCCCGGAGACGAAGACTCGACTTCCGATGAAGCTGCATATTTTGATATGTCTCCTCCGAGTCCGACGGTTCAACAAAAAGCCGCGACTGCACCCGCCACCCCGACAGGGACATCCACGCCCAGGAGAGGCATTCAATTCAGCCCCCGTCTGGAAGTACATGAAACCTGGCACAGCGCAGAATACGACAGGAGAGGCGAACCAGCTACTTGCAACCGTTTAACGGCTCAATTGGCACAAATGATCAAGGAGGAATTAAATGCTTTCAAAATGGAGGAAATGATTGTTCATGAGGTTCACTTGATTATCTCGCCGGGCTAACGGTTAGGAAAGTAGGAATTATACACACTTCTTTTAGTGGATTTGCATGTATGCATGGCATTGGAGGTATTGATGACGTTTAACTGTTCATTTCTGGTGCATAAGGTTAGGTGAATAAGCATTTATATGTCGCATAGTGGATTGCAATAGAGCATTGTCGAAATATTTGTGTATGAAGTCGGCTGTTCTTTTGTGTTCTGGCTGCTCCCCGACCCTTTTGTTCGAAGAATCTTCCCGCCGATGTCACTTTGCCCGGGAGTAGTTCCTTGTTCAGTCTTATCTATGTAGTACATGGTGTTACGGCGAGTTCGTTCGCCGATGAGTTTATTTTTCGCCGTGGTGCTGGACGGCGAAATATCGCCGGCCGGCCGGCCCGTTTGACTGTCAGCAGGTTGCGCCAATTCGCCGGAACCAGGGCCACACGGGTGACATTGTTTGGGAGTTTTTAGCCGAGTCGGCCAGACAAGCCGCCGATCGAATGTGCGCATACATTCGACGGACTTAAAAACAAACATTTCGCCCATCGTCCGTCCTCGAGGAATTGCGCAGAAATGTCACAAGACATCAGTGAAGAGGCTACGGTTGTCTCTCCAGCGAGGCCCAACGATGTGGAGATGGTAGAGAGACAAGAGAAGAAGAAGAAGGTGCGGACAGGCGACAAAGACAATGAGGAACTCGTCCTTCCAAAGAACAGGCTCGTGGTCGTCTTCATCGGCCTAATGCTCACTGTCTTCCTCGCTGCCCTTGATCAGACTATTGTTTGTAAGTCCTTGCATTCCTTCCTCGCTAACGTCTCAGCAACGGCTCTTCCGACCATTGTACAAGACCTTTCTGGCGGTCAAGATTATGGATGGGTCGGCACAAGCTACCTCCTTGCCTCAGCAGCATTTACTCCTTTGTACGGACGAACTAGCGATATCGTCGGCAGGAAACCGATCCTCTACGGATCTATCCTTATCTTCCTTCTCGGGTCGGCACTTTGCGGCGCTGCTCAGAGTACTTCCTACTTCCTTCCTGCCGAGAACCGAGCTTATTATAGCGATGGTGTGGCTCATCATTGCACGTGCTGTCCAGGGAATCGGAGCCGGGTCTATCATGGGCATGACACAAATCGTTATCAGTGACATCGTTTCCTTAGAAGAGCGTGGGAAATATGCTGGTTTTATTGGCGCCACTTGGGCCATTGCGAGCGTGATGGGTCCAATCATAGGCGGTGCGCTCGCGCAACATGCTTCATGGCGATGGTGCTTTTTTATCAATTTGCCGTATCTCAACGCATTTTCCAGGTTAATAGTAGTACCGGAGGTTTCGCCATCGCGGTGCTGGTCATCTTCCTGAAACTGAATCCTACAAAACGTCTCACTGTTCGAGAAGTGGCAAGTAATTTCGATTGGATTGGCCTGTTATTCTTCGTCTCCGGCATCGTTCTCTTTATAACTGGCCTTGCGTGCGGCGGCAACGGTACCTTTGCATGGACTTCTGGAGTTGTTTTGGGCACTCTAATCCCTGGTTGTGTCTGTTTGATATTGGCGGTCATCAACGAACTTTATACGAAACGACAGGCACTTATACCCCCTCGATTATTCAAGACGAGAACGACCGCAGGTGTTCTGATAAGTGTTTTCCTGCATGCGGTTGTATTCACTCCAGAGACTTACTATCTGCCTTTATATTTTCAGGCGGTCGACGGAGCTAGCGCCACTATGTCCGGAGTTCTACTACTTCCATTAAGTGTCATGACTGCTATCACCGCAACAGCTTCGGGATTTATCATTGCAAAAACACAGGATTACCGATGGATCTTATGGATTTGTTGGACTATTCTCACACTCGGTACATTCCTCGAAAACTGTACTGACAACAGGTACCGGACTTCTAGTCAACTTGGAATATCCCTCCAGTACCGCGAAATCAGTTATATATCTCCTGATCACCGGTGTTGGCATAGGAGGACTTTTCCAAACCCCCTTGATCGCGCTACAAGCGGCTATGCCTTCTAGAGACATGGCCACAGCAACGGGCTCGCTAGTCCTCTTCCGCCTCCTGGGGAGCGCAACCGGCGTCGCGATAGGCGGCACAATCCTGAACAATCAACTAGCATCACGTCTTCTCGATGTCACCGACTTTAACCCTATGAACCTGGAAGGCAACGTCCAACAGTTATCTCTCCTTACTCCAGTGGACTTGAGAGATCGAGTCTTGACTGCGTATGCTATGTAACCCCCGCCCATATTCGGCAATATGCTTACTTACAGGAGTTTAAGGACGATATGGATTGTGTTGACGCCACTTGCGGCGGTCGGCTTGTGCTGTGTCTTGCTGGCTAGGAAATATACATTGAAGAGAAACGTTGTTAAAGCAGGAGACCGACCAGCCAGCGCGGGGAACACAGAGGGTGGACAAACAGTGGAAAAAGCAAATACGGATCAAAAGCTCGAGAACGGAATGCCTGACGCCAGTTCAGCAAGCAATGACTCGACGGCGAAATCGGAAGAAGCAAATTAGAGGGTTGGAATCAGTTGATCATATCAGGCTCTCCCGTATATCTGTACTATATTGATAATTTCTCTCGGGCCGTTAATAGTCAAGTCTAAGGTACTTATCTCATCTAATTACTGGCGTTGATTTTTCTGATTGCGTTCATGTTACTCCAGCGAAGTGAAAACTTGAGATGCATCAGCCGATGTCGTTCAGCGATTCGTGTATAGAAAGCTCTTCTCCAATCCGATTTCAATGCCGATGAGAACAGTGACTGGGCACTTCTCGCAGCATGTATGTTTCTGGATTTATTCCGAAAGCGCTGAAGCTCCTCATCTTGTGGAACTTTTGAGATTAACCCATATTCTCCGTAATTCACAATACGTACCTGCGCGTCATTCCGTCGAGATCTCGTGGTGCAAGTTCTCGCCACTTCAGCTAACCTATCGGCGAAATAGATCGATTTACACCGAAGTTGGAGTTGCCGGCTCTCCCGAGAATGACGAAGACGTCGTGACTTTACTGAGCCAAAGATGATCCTCAGACAAAGGCTGATCTTTCCCTAATGTAACACAGTGGTCCACGCAGATCAATTGGCCTATCTTGCTGGTGCCAGGGTTGTTTGACAATCACGGCTCCTTGCATTCTATTTCCCCTTAGATTATGCCTATGCATGAGGCCGTTACCCGCCGACCTGACATTATGAAGCTTAAGATGACGAGGTACTGGCCTCCTTGCATCCGCCTTCCGCCAAAAAAAAGCGTTTTATGTAAATTAGCAGGGGATTGATCGGCCAACCACTGGCGCTGTGTCCGCCATGCGGCGGGATTGCCCAATAAATCGGCTTGGGCGGGCTATTTGCCCCTGAGGTGGGCTCGATATGTGTCAGCCACCGCTCTCACAGAGAAGCAGAGGTCGGGGCCCCTTGCTGCGCCGTGACTACGTTAATTCTTTGAATGAAATTGGTGTAAATCTGCTGCGTGCATTTGTTCTCCCTTTCTCCAGCTCTCCGCAGTCTGCTTCCGTTTGCTGTTTGAGAATTAACTTGCGGATCATGGGATTGCTACTACACTATCGGTATCGTGCGGCTCGGTTGAGTTCAGTCTTGCGCAAAAAAATTGACGGATGCGGGTCGGTGGGACTGCGGGCCGTGACATTGCTATTTCATTACGATAACAGGTTGTGGCGCGTCGTAATCATCTACATAGCGCAATCTCGGCGAGGTTGGTTGATAGTATCGCACGTGCCACTACTTGACCAGGTTACGGCAGACGGGATCTTGGAATATTCTGTTGAGATAAAACTGTATCGCCATCCCAAACTTTATTACATTCCACGGCGCCTCTCAATGAAACTGACAACCTTCGGTTGAAGATCTCGAATAATTACCGAAGTATTTAATTCTAGGCCCTCGATTACTCCACACCCGTCGCATCGTGGCTTGCAATATAGCGATTATTGGCTAAGCGTCTGGCCACTTGGCACTTTGCAGGGCGACGAAGGCTTCGGCAGTCTGAGACTTAGGGGTTGCTAGGGGAAAGGCTTGGTTGACTTGGGTCTACCCACTTCCCTCTTATCCTTTCCAGCTCGTTGTGGCCGACAGGACAAATTCGAGAACCAGCAAGGTCAATTGCACTCGCTTGTCGCTCTTGCTATCCATACTGAGTATCGGAAGCCGTTGGTCGAATTACGGGGCAAATTGACTTTTGTTCTGCAGCAGGTCGGAAGGTTGCGAGGTAAGATGATATTTGATTGGGAACTAAAAGTAGCGACAAATTACGACATCATAACCTTTACCCCTGAGACCTTAAGTTCCTTTTGAACTCATCTCCCGATCTGTTTCTCGAGGACGAGATTCCTTTCGCACAAAAGCTTGTGACATTACGGTCTCTCGAGCTTCACAAGTTGATTCCTTTGAGTCCCAAAGTTAATATTCTAGGCGATACCCCAGAGATTGGTTTTTGAAGGAGACGTTGCCAAGGCTTTTATTATCAGCAGAGGTCTGTGCACCGAGTCCACTCTCGCAGGAAACAGGGAGGTCCGCTACACAAATAGACTTTTTCATTTGAGGGCGACAATCCAATAGCCTCGATTGTTCCACGCTAGAACCGCTCATATCCTCGAGACGGGATTTCTTCACATATCCGCCCACCGTACACCTTCATTGGCCCCCCTAAAATTACAGACGTGGCTCCTCGTGTGAGTGCGTTCAGACCTTTTTAAGGAGAACTTTTAGTCCTTTCACACCGTCTTTCACATCAAATTCATTGGTTTCGTATGCAACGTTCTCGTTTCAGCGCTGATAGCAGGTCATTGGGATACGTTTGACGCGGTCGTTCTTTCCATTCCAGCATTATGTCACAGGTTGATGTTACGAGACAATTTAGCCATGTCCCGAGTGGTGCCTGGCCTGGAGGGTAGCCTATCGATCATTTTGCTTGTACTAACTTTAGAAAAAGCGATTTGGAGATCCTCACACAGCGGGACACGTTAAAATATCGAAATGGAATCGCAAAACCGCTTTCTACAGAGCTGCACCACGATGCTGCCGTTACCGAGGCCCTTAACATACCGCAATTGCAGCATCAACGAGTTCGAGCTTTGCACGGCGATCATCAGCCGCTCTACATTGCCCCTCCGCCGGCTCATTTCTTCCCTTCATTTCCCTCTCAATCTTCGCCCACGTATCCCGTCTTCGAGCAGAAGCCATTGCCCCAAGCGCCTCCGAAGGCTGAGCCTCTCATCCGCTCACAGTCCGCAATAGAGTTCCCGAGCACACGAGGTTTGGCACAACAGGCGAAACCTAATCCGATCTCCCACCCACCTCCTGTTCTAGCCACCTCATCAAATGCTACGCCCGCACCTCCCGCAGCGACAACGCCCACAAAAGGGAAACGAGGTCGAAAACCTAAAGATCCAGTGGCTCATGCTGCAAAGAAAGAGGCAAAGGAGAAAAAGAGATTAGAGAAGGAGGCGGCGATGGCTGAACTGACCGGGCAACAGCTTGTTTTTGTCCCCGAGGATATTTCTGCGATCGCTGCTCGAACACAAACCTCCTCTCGTCCACCTTCAAGTTCTCGGAGTCAATCTCGGCCGTCGTCAAGCTCAAATTCTGCCTCGCGACCGACATCAAGTGGAATGGGAGACACACGCTTGTCGCCAATTACGTCTGCATACGAACATAAGAAGCGGTCTGCAGATGATGCCTTTGTCGACGAAGGTGATATCGATGCATTATGGCTCGATACGGAGGGGAGCAGCTTGGATATGGATTCGTCCTGGACGATGCATACCCCTATGACCAGCCCAATTATGAGTCCTCAAACTGGAGGACTAGGAATTTTCCTGCATGCTCCCCCGAGCACCCCTATCGACGAACTTCTCTCCTCTTCGGCGCGGTTGGGAATAGATCCGGCCCTTCTATTCCAAGAGCAGTCATTCCTTCCTCTTTCGCAACGTCATAAGTCTGGGACACTGGTACAAGCCCTGAAATCGCCCCTCGAGATAATGGCGATTGACGAGTATCCTCTCTCTCAGTCTGCAATTGGCTCATACCCACCCTCTACGCCCTCGGAGGACTGCAACAAAAAGCTCGGATTAATGGACATAATGCTGCACCGAAACGAAACCGAGGACAAGCCAAATCCGAAGAAGAAGCTTCGTCCCGATCTAGTCTTTTCGACTACCAAACGCGGCAAAGCCGTAGTTTCTCTGCAGAAAAACGCACCGACAGAGGAGCCAACTACGCCTGTCAAAGAGACCCCTGATACCGAAACAGACTTGCGCTCCCTCGTTCTCAAAAGACGAAAGGAAGTATGGGGGGACGAAGTCGGTATGGAAGTGACCCGCATTGCAGTCCATCGTCGGCTGACATCCCGCAAAACCTCGACCGGTCTTATGTCGCCATTGAGCCCTAAATCCTCGATGAAACGAGATCTCAAATCTCTGGAGAGCGATTCAGACTCCTCGGATTCATCTGATTCGGAAGATGATGAAAGTGCCGACGGCGCGACGGCACCATCTCAAGTCACTCCCATTGCGACGCCCACGAACCCACTTGCGGGCCACAGTATGCAAAAATCCTTCAGCGCACCGGGTCTCTTTGCCACAGAACTATTCAGTAGTCTCCCAGCGACACCGCAGGACGAACTCTCCCTGGCACCAAGGTTGAATCTGTTCGATGTGGAGAACATGAGATGCAAGACCTGCGGAATGCTGTTCCGCAAGCAGAACGGTCTGTTGGCTCATGAGAGGACTTGTATGGTCAAACAAACTCCTTTTATACCATACGACTTCTTGCGATCCGATCATGAAGGGAGACAACTATTCGGTGAGGATGTCATTTTGACTCCGAGGAATTTGGCTGCTCAGATGGGATTTGACAGCCCCTTGGTCGGAAAGGGAGAAATGAAGAGTTTTTCAGCTCTGGCACCACCGCTTGTTCCCAAGGAAACCGTCATTTACGAGGAAATGTCTGAGGTGAGCCGGAAGGAAACAGTTGGACCGGCAAGGGGACAAACAAGATGTATCTGCGGTAAATCCGAGAAAGCCGTCGCGGGAGTAATGGTTCAATGGTACTGCCGCAAATCACTCTAGACTAATGGTAGTGGAAAATGCGATTACTGGTTGCATACGAGATGTTTGAAAGTTAAAGCACGAGATCTGCCAGATGAGTACTTCTGTCCTGCTTGTGTTGGAGGTGTTGAGATTCGAGATGATGAATGAGAACTTTCGGGCCAACGAGGAGTTGGAATGAAACTTTGTAAGCGTTTGAGATTGTGGTTCTAGGGATGCGACTTTGTTTATATGGGTATGATTAACTGCATTGGGAGTCCATCTTTGGGATATATGAAGTGATGCCTGAGCTTGTAGTGGATTGTTAGCATGTAATGACTTACGAATTTACGATCACTCATATATTTTCAATGGCTCGTGAGCGCCCGTGAATTGCTGGCCTTGTTCAATTAGATATATTAATGCGATTGCCCTCAAGTTTGAAAAACGGCCTCTCATATGGCTAGCTTAACCAAATCAGCAAGGCATGTAGACACTCCCGCAGGACCGGT
>Ga0182024_10022054_pt1 | contig 11507 bp, 11 predicted proteins | sample P32metaG_FD_120480 | JGI IMG/M metagenome (GOLD analysis project Ga0182024, IMG submission 120480) | Permafrost microbial communities from Stordalen Mire, Sweden - P3-2 metaG (Illumina Assembly) | ecosystem: Environmental > Terrestrial > Soil > Wetlands > Permafrost | place: Sweden: Stordalen... | reverse complement strand
GATTACCCTGGTTGTCGTAGCCATCGAAGAACTCTTCGTCCAACGGCGTGGCGTAAGCGGTACCCGAGCCGCTCGCGTTCTTGAAGATGACGACGTCGCCGCCCCCCGGCCCCGACGCTTCCAATATCCCGACTGCAAGATCGCCGCTGGTATCCATGGCGCAGCTGGATGGAAAAGAGTAGGCGACAGAGAGCGTCTTTATCGGCTTCTTTGGGACCTCGAACTCCGAGATCTGGTTCTGGCCTCCGACGTTCCAGAACGTCTTCTTCCCGTAGCCGTAGAGGACGTTCGTGCACCCTTGGCCACCGAGACCGTCGATCGTACCGATCTGCTGAACGCTCTTCGGATAATCGAAAATGCTGGCGTAGCTGCCGTAGTCGTTGAGAACGTACTCAAAGGTCTTCGACTTCGTATGTCGGTCAGGAAGAATGGTGGCGTAACTGGGCAGCGGGCTCAGGCGCGCCGCCGTTACCGGCCTTCCGTTCACTGAGAGCGTCCTACCGGTGTACGTGCCATTGAGCGCAGCGGTTGACGGCGCGACCGCCATGTCACCCTGAGTCTGTCGAAGGGCGCCGCCACACGCCGATAAGATCGCGAGTGCAACCATAGCACCGGTGTATTTCACTAAACCTGTGGTTTTCAAATTACGGTTCTCCTCTCCGAGTAGACCTCCCGGAAGCTGAACGGACGAGCGGCTAACGACGTTCGCCGCTGCTGTCAGCTATCCCAGCGGAGTAAGCGTCTACGTTTTTGTAACGTCGATGCCAACGAGTTCAAAGCCGGACGACAGCATCGCACGCACAAAGACACACGTCTACCGCCGAGCTGGTTGACAAAAGTAGCAGGCAGGCGCACTCTAAAACTGTGAGTTGCCCCGTCCCCGCTGCGGCTCAGCGCCTTGCCGCTTGGCCCACCCCACACCTCGAAAGGTAGGAACCCCATGCGCGCTTCGTTTGGAGGGATGATGGCGAGGTTACGGCTGATCTGCTTGGTTGCGGCCGCCGCGCTGCTGCCTGGCTGCGCCGCCGCCGCGCGCGCTCAAGAGGTTGGGTCGTCGTGCACGTCGAGCATTCAAGTGCTCTTCAACAGATACACGAACACTCACATCGAGACCGGATCGACGATCTGGCTCACGGGCATCCTCGAGGCCGTTTCGACCGATAAGAGCGACCTGGGAAGCAAACCGATTCGGATCGACGTGCGACAGTCGCGCATCACCTTTGGAAAATGGCAGCACGTCATCACGCTGCCCGACAGCATCATCACGATCGATCCATCGACTCGCGACCCGCAGCGGTGGATCGGCAACTCGGGGTGGTCGGTCACCTATGCACCATCGCAGATTCCGGAAGCCTTTTTCGACGGCATGCCGTACGAGGCACCCGAGCCGTTCATTCCGGGCTTCAGTGGCCCGGTGACGTGGACCGCGACGTTTACCGCCTCGCGTCCCGGCGTCACCGTGCGCTGGGCTTGGAGCGCGGCCGTGTACTCGCACTTCGGCGTGTTAGGTCGACTCTTCGTGAAACCGTTAACCGCGCCGGTCTCGCCTTTGCCAGCGCCTGACGCAATGTATCAAAACGACGATCCCGCGGGCACGCCCGAAGCCTACAAGCAGTTCGTAATCGCGGGCGCCATGGGCACCGGAGCGCCGCAGTACACCGGTGCGCGCAGCGAGCCGGCGTCGGTTATCGCGTGTCAGTCATCCGAGCTGCTGCCGCCCGCTTTTCGTATCGACCTAGCGGCTCCGGCGGTGCCGCGTCACTTCGGTCGCGTGTTGCTGGTCCCGGCTTCATTGGCTGCGCCCGCGTTCGCCTGGCCGGTCTCGCAACAGATCTCGCTCGCCGACGGCAGCACTTGGCAGGCGGTCGTGCGCTGCTATGCCACGGACCTTTGCGCGCTCGTTTCATATCCAAACGGTGACCAAATGGCAATCTACTCCGAAGGCGCGGCGTATTGCAAGCCATACGTCTTGCACTTTAATCGGACGAACGGCGGTCGAACGATTTATTCGTTCTCACGTGACGTCGACTACGACGAGCGCCCGATCGCGCACCGCTCGAACTGCGCGCAAACGCGTCCGACCCATATCGCCATGGACGGCGGGCGCGTGATCCTTGGGATTTCGCAGAACGCCGACGGCTCGCTCCGATTTCATTTTGTCTCGGTCAGGGTCTCGACATAAAATCCGGCTTGAGCGTCGTGAAGTTGACCGGCACTGAAACGTGCTCTTGAACGATCAGCCACTTGCCGTTGATTTTTCGCAGGACGTCCGTAACGCGCACCGCCAACGCGTGCAGGTTGCCCATATTCCCAGAAAACGATTGAATGCTGTGCGTATAGGCCACGTCGCCGCTAACCGTAATGGACAGCTCGCTGATCGAGAGCTTCGGATTGCCCTTGATCGAGTCGAAGAACCCCTTCCAATCGGCGCGGTAGGAATCCCAGCCCACGTGCTCGCGCGGCGTACTGACATCGAAGACGAAGAGCGTATCGTTGTGGACGTAGGGTAGCATTATGGCATTGAGGTCCTTGTGCCGAAACGCGTTGGCAAACTGTTGGTAGAGCGCGCCGATTGCGGCATTGTCGTTGGATTGCGCGTCGGCGCGTAACCCAAAGGCGCCCGCGGTGGCCGCAACTGCAAGGACGAGGAGCGAGAATCTTCTCATCATGAGGTGACCTCCAGCGAAAAGGAATATGGTTACCGAACGTTAGCGATTGCGATGCCCTGCGTTTGGAAACCTTGCATCTCCTCCATTTCCCGCCAGCCGGATATGCCCAGAGCCGGATTCTCGGGCCACAGAATCCCGAGGGACCGGCGGCCAACGACGTTCGGCGCGGCTCGGCGACGAAAATGGGAACAGGTGAAGACGCACTACGCCGTGGAGTAATGCGGAGCCAATCATGATCGAACTCGAATCCATCCGCCGGCAGCTAGATTTTGAGCGCCGCACGCTAGCGGAGGAGGGCTGGACTCTCGAAACGCTCCCTTACATTTCGCGCCTTCGCTGTGCGGAGCGTCACATGATTTCGTTTTCCTCTTTAACAGACGACAACGCGGATGTGATTATAGCTGAGCAGGCTGCCCACTATCGGGCCCTAGGAGCCGAAGTCGAATGGAAAGTCTACCAGCATGATGGGCCTGCTGACCTGCTGACTCGCATTGAACGACACGGCTTTGTTGCCGGGCCGCGCGAAACAGTACTCGTACTGGATTTGCAAAACCATCCGAGTTGGATCGACGAGCCGTCTAGGCACCAGGTTTTGCGCGTTGGAAACGCCGACCTAGTGAACCTGTACCGTCGAGCGGCGGAAGAGATTTTTGGCAACGACCATGCGTTCACCGCCGGCGAGCTGCTCTCTGCAATCAAGAGAGGCTCGGCACGGCACCGTGGTTATATCGTGGTTGAGGGGCATAGCGCCGTGAGCATTGGTCGATTGCATAGCGGTCCACACAGTGCGTTCGGAGGACTCTACGGGGGTGGAACGCTGAAGCAATTTCGTCGCCGTGGCCTCTACCGGGCAACGGTTGCATTCCGTGCGCGGGACGCGCTAGAGGCGGCCGCCCGATACTTGATCGTTGACGCGCTTCCAACTAGCCGGCTAATCCTTGAAAAGCTCGGCTTTGTTCGATTAACGGACACCTGGCCCTGTACGCTAAACCTGTAACGGGTTGACAAAAACAGCTGGAGGGCGCATCTTTGCCATGAGGGCAAGCGGGCAACCGCATCCAGTTGTCGCATTCTGCTTGACTGTAGCTGCGGCCTCGGAAAGAAGGCTAGAACACCGTGTGCAAAAGTTTAACTCAGCTAGTCGGCGCGTGCTGTAGCGCGGCGCTCTTGGGAGCTTGCGCCAGCGGTTTTTCTTCGTCGGCCGCGTTGCCGGTCGCACCGCTGACCACTGCGCTGCGAGCCCCATTTGCAGGCGTGTCGTTGCCTCCGGAAACGGGCGCCAGTCTCTATGTCGCAAACGATGTCACGGTAACGGTCTATCCATCAGGCGGGTCGTCGCCGCTGCGAACGATCTCCCAGGGCATCGACAATCCTCGGGCGCTGGTGTTTGACGGCTCGGGCAATCTCTACGTCGCAAACTACGATAGCAGTACCGTGACGGTCTATCCGCCCGGCGGGTCGTCGCCACTGCGAACGATCTCCCATGGCATCGATCTTCCGTCGGCGCTGGCATATGTTTCTAACCGTCTCTACGTCGCGAACTTTGATAATAGCACCGTCACGGTCTACCCGAGAGGCGGGTCGTCGCCGCTGCGGACGATCTCCCAGGGAATCAACGCTCCGTTCGCGCTGGCGTTCGACGGCTCGCGCAATCTCTATGTGGCAAACACGGGCAGCAACACCGTGGCGGTCTATCCCCCCGGCGGGTCGTCGCCGCTGCGAACGATCTCCCAGGGCATCGACTATCCCGACGCGCTAGCGTTCGTTTCTAACCGTCTCTATGTCGCAAATCGGAGCAATAACACGGTAACGCTCTATCCACGAGGGGGGTCGTCGCCCCTGCGGACGATCTCCCAGGGAATCGGCGATCCTAGAGCGCTGGCTTTTGACGACTTGCGTAATCTCTACGTCGCAAATGCGGGTGATAACGACGTGACCGTCTATCCCCCCGGGGGATCGTCGCCGCTGCTGACGATCAACCAGCATATCGACTATCCGTCGGCGCTGGCGTTTGCCTCAAAACGTCTCTACGTCGCAGACTTTGATAGTAGCGCCGTGACGGTCTATCTGCGTAAGGGGAGGCTGGAGCGGACGATATCCAAGGGCATCGACTATCCTAAAGCGCTGGCGTTTGGTCCATAACCCCAAAGCTTTATTCGTTAAAGAAGCCCGCGATTTTGCTTTGTGAGTCCAGCACGAACAGCACCGCCTGCTTTCCGCCGGCAAAGATCGCCGCGTAGTGATAACGATCGTAACCTTGCAAGCTATCTGTGCCGAGGAATTGCAAGTGCTGGAACTTCCCGAAGTGCGTATATAAGGCACAAATTTCTGAGACTCTAGCCGGCGTCAGCGCCGCTGTCATCTTATCAGTCAGATTTTGGTCCGGAACGCGATCGGCGAGGATGTCGCTAAAGAAGGCTGCGAATCGTGCCGTTTTTGCCGAATCTTCCGTGCCACCAGAGCAGCCAAGAAAGGCGATCGCGGCAAAGGCCAATGCTCCGTAAAGGGCCACGTAAGGGTGCTTCATCCGGGGAGTATACCGCGCCACGGTTGGCGGTCATAGTGAAATTCGTCATGTGACCTTCGTCAGGAGGGTCTGGGCTTAGCCCGGTGGATGTGTAGCAGCATGGTGCGCCGCACTAGTGCAGATCCGATCGCTGCCCTGACTTGGGTCGAAGTAACCGCCGTTGCGTTAGCCTTTGCAGCGGATTTCTATCTTCTTTGGCCCTCACGTTTTGCCGCATCCGTAAACCCTATACCGGACATTCTCTTCCTAACGTCCTCCCTTGCAGCTGCTGCTTGCGTTTTTAGCATACCGCACCACCCAAATCGCCGGTTTATCCTAATTGGCTTCTCCGTAGCTTTGATCGGAGGTCTTGGATGGCTTCCGCCTTTTGGAATCATCCCGCTGGTCCTTTCGGCCGTTCTGGCCGCTCGTTTAACCCTCGGTTTCGGCTTTGGTGGAGCGGCAATCGCTTGGGGGACCGGTTGCCTTACCATCCTTCTGCGCGTAATCGCCCAGACGCGCACGCTGTCGATACCATCGGCCATCCCGCTGATTACCTATTACGTTCTGGTCTACGCCATTTTGCTCGGCCTCGCATTTGGAGTCATCGCAATTATGGCCCTTTATGCGGCGCGGAGCGCCAGTAGCGCAGCATCAGCGGAGCGTGCGCGGATTGCTTTAGAGATTCACGACTCCATCGGCCACGGCCTGACTACATTGGCGGTTCAAATCGAAGCAGCTCGTCGATACCAAGGCATTGACTCGGCGAAGGCAGCAGGCTATTTGGAGCGTGCAGCCGTTACAACCAACGAACTGCTTAGCGAAACTCGAGAGACGGTCGCCGTGCTCCATGGAGACTTCCTCGATACTCCAGCTTCATTTGAGGCCGCAATCGGGGGGCTAATCAGGACATTTGCTACAACCCATGAAATAACGGTTCTTGAAAAAGTGGAAGTGTCGCGTGAACCACCCCGTGAAGTGAGCGTTGCGCTTTATCGGGTCTTACAAGAGGCACTCACGAATATTGCCCGTCACGCCGGCGCGAAGGAAGTGCGAGTTAGCGTCGCAGCCGATGACCGCGCCGCTACTTTGCGTGTCGAAGACGATGGTCGCGGATTTAGGCGAGAACTGCCTCGAGGGCAAGGGCTGGGCTTCATGCGCGAACGGATTGCGTCCGTCGGTGGGGTGATCGAGGTTGATTGTCGTGAAGGAAGGGGCACCGTGGTAGAGGCGTCGGTGCCCCTCGACCAACGCGCATGAGGATCCTCATCGTCGACGACCAGGCCGACTTCCGAAGCGGGCTGCGAGACGTGCTCTCGACCGTCGAAGCCGTTGAGGTCGTCGGGGAGGCGGCGGACGGCAAGTCGGCCATAGCTGCGGCATCGAAGCTCAAACCGGACATAATCCTAATGGATATCCGGATGCCGGCAATGAACGGCATTGCGGCGACAGCTGCGATACATTCGGTGCATCCGAACATCTGCATCCTCGTCCTTACGACCTTCGATGAGGATCGATTGATCCACGATGCGATGACGGCGGGTGCGGCGGGCTACATTTTGAAGGGCACGTCGGTCGACGACATAGTTTCGATTTGCGGGCTAGCACTCCGCGGTTACATTGCAATTGGTCCCCGCGGTTCGCTCCCCGGCACGTTGACGTCGGATTTCAGTGAAGAGTTAGATAAGGCACGAGAATCGGCGCTGCGGCTTTCCGATCGGGAGAGCGACGTTTGGTCGTTATTAGGACAAGGCGCCACGAATCGCGAGATAGCTCAGCGCCTATTGTTAACCGAGGGAACGATCAAAAACTATGTTACGGCGATCCTCGCGGCACTGGGACTGCGCCATCGTACGGAGGCGGCGCTGTTATGGCGTTCCCTTCGCCTCCGGAAGTAGCCCTCGTTGCATTGCGTAGAACACGTAGCCGTAAACGTTGTGGTATCGGCGAAAAAGATCAATCTCCTCACGTGCCGCATTAAGTTCGGCGAGGAGCGCCGCATCACGTCCATATTTTTCGCTGAGCAGGTCGATGTGACGTTCAAGCGGGTCGTAATAGTCGCGGAACCATGCTTTTGACGGGAGCAGGTAGGTTGCCAATAACTCATAACCCGAGCCGGCGACCAGTTTCGTGTTTCCCTCAAGGCTCTCCATCGCAGGATAGTTGCGTTTCCAGAATCGGCGGGATTCTTCGGGCGGGTTGGAAGATAGCCAGGTCAGTTCACTGACAACGACAATGCCGTTGGCGGTAAGCAGCCTGCGCCACAGGTTCAGGCCTTGCTCGAACCCCATGCAGTAGATTGCACCCTCCGACCAGATGAGGTCGAAGGTTCCGTCATCAAAGGGGAGTGCATCCATCGAGGCGTTCAGCGTCTCCACTCGCGACTCGAAATGCTCGGCCTTGGCGTTCGAGGCTAGAACGTCAAGATAGGGTTGGTGATTATCGACGGCCACGATGTTCCCGGCGAGACATCGCGCCAAGCAGAGGGTTTGCATGCCAGGACCGCATCCAACGTCGAGAATGCGGGTGAAACGCCTTTGAGGCAGCAGCGACAAGACGCGTTTCGTCGCCTCGTCGCTGCCCGGGCCTTCCCGCGGCAGGCCAGAGTGAAGTTCCCAGAGCAGCTTCATAACGGTAGAGCGTTACGCCGTTAAGAGCGGAAGGCATTCGACGGGGTGACCATCGAACGACTCAATGTCGTTGCCCCCCAAAAACGCCCGGCGCTACGGGCGTTTTCTTCTAAGACTGGTCCGGCAATTCAGACTTTTTTCATCTCCAGTGTTTACTTCTAACAGGGAGTAGGGAGGAATCATGTCCAGAGAAACGATCTCGAAGGGGTCAACGTGGATCCGCGGATTTGGAACGGCGCCGACCCGAGGGGCGTTCGTTCGCGGCGTGATCCTGCTGCCGGCGCTTGCGGGGCTGCTTACCAAAGCCGTCCTTGCCGACGACACAAAGGTCGCCCAGTCGGCGGTTCAATATCAGACAAAGCCCAACGGCGATAAGCAGTGCTCGAAGTGCGCCTTCTTCATCCCCGGTACGACGGCCGACGCAACTGGCACGTGCAAAATCGTCGACGGGGTTATCTCGCCGAGCGGATACTGCACCGCCTTTAACGCAAAGTAGGCTCCGGCTGCGGGTACGGTCGCTCGAAAAGCCATCGCACGATTGCGCCTTTGACTAAGTCACGCTCCACGGCGTGTATGCGCTCCATCAGGTGTGCCTCTTCCTCTTGTGGCTCGACGGGCAGCGGCTTGCGCGCAAGCACCGGGCCTCGATCGGTTGCGGGCGTCACCCGATGGACCGTCGCACCGGCCCACCGGCTTCCGGCGGCGAGCGCGTCGTGGACGGCACGCGGACCACGAAACGCCGGGATGCGCGTACCGTCAGGGAGTCCGACGTCGTCGCAGTTGGGATCCAGCGGCAGAAACGCCGGATGAAGGTTGAGCATCTCGGGAAACGCCGCCACGAACGCATCCGACAGCAGATGCATCCAGCCCAGGAGCAACACGAGATCCGGCGCCTCGAAACGCACCGCCTCGAGCAGCCGTTCGTCGTACTGTGCGCGCGTCTCTTCCCCGCGACGCCAGGCCACCACGTGCACGGCCGCAACGCCGGCCGCGCGCGCTCGCTGGATCGCATACGCGCCTGCATCGTTGCTCACGAGCGCGACAACTTCGATCGGGAGGTTGCCGTTGCTCGAGGCATCCACGACGGCTTGAAAGTTGCTTCCGTTACCCGACGCCATCACGAGCGTACGCGGTTGCGGCGCGAGCAGCGCCGCTCGATCGAACTCTTCTGCGACGACCGCGCCTACGGAATCGGCGTAGTATCGGATAAGCCGTTCGCCGCTGACCGCGGGAATCAAGGCGCGAGCGTAGCCACGTTCGCGCAGTGCTTGCAGCGCCTGACGCAAAATAAAAACACCGAGGCCGGTCTTGCGCTCTTCTCTCACGACGCCGAAGGGACCGAAGAGCCCGACATCGCGCTCGCGTGCTAGTCCATTGAGCCAGCGAAACTTTAGCGCGCGCGCATCGAGCGTCGCGAAGCCAATCGGCGCGTCTTGGCGACGCGCGACGACGTTCACGCCCGCTGCGGCCTCGCAGCTCCACGTGCCGCTAAACGTTTCGTCGATCCATGCCAGCGTGCGATCGCCGGCGACTTCGGCCCGTACCCCCGATGAGTCCAAAGGTACCGCGGACAGATCGACGACGAGATTGCAGAGCGTCGGCACCTCAGGGATGAACGATGACGCGCGGTTCCTCGCCGATGCGCGATTCGATCCAACCGACGACCTTCGCACCGGGGACCGCGGCAATTGCTGCCGCGGCATCGGTGACCGGCACGATGAGCGTGAAGCCCACGCCCATATTGAAGATGCGGTATCGCTCGTCGCCCAGGCCGCCGCGCCGGACGAGCTCTTGCAAAATCGGCGGCACACTCCAGCGCGGTTGCTCGAAGACCGCCTTGACGTTCTCCGGCAGCGTGCGAGGGAGGTTCTCCAGCAAGCCGCCGCCCGTGATGTGCGCCATCGCCTTGACGCGCGCGACGCGCTGGATCGCGCGTACGGATTGATAGTACGACGGATGTTCGGCGAGCAGCGCGTCGGCATACGTTCCACCGTCGAATGGAAGGTTCCATTCGTCGCGCGAGATCAGCGAACGCGCGAGCGAATAGCCATTCGTATGCAAGCCGACCGCCGGCAATCCGATAATCGCGTCGCCCGGCTCCACGCCTCCCAGCCTCTCGAGCGCTTCGATCTCCACGATTCCCACGATGGTTCCCGCGAGATCGAAATGCGCCGGCTGATAGAGCCCCGGCATCTCCGCGGTTTCGCCGCCGAGCAGCGCGCACTCGTGAAGCCGGCAGGCATGCGCGCAACCGCGCACGATCTCGGCCGCGACCGCGGGGTCGAGCTTCCCTACGGCGAGGTAATCCAAAAAGAAGAGCGGCGCTGCGTTGCAGACGAGGATGTCGTTGACGCAGTGATTGACCAGATCGGCGCCGACCGTCGCGTAACGCCCGAGCTCGGCCGCAATAACGACCTTCGTGCCGACGCCGTCCGTCGAGGCAACGAGCGCGCGGCTGGGGTCGCCCGGCAGGCGAAAGAGCCCCGCAAAGCCGCCGATGGCTTCGAGTTGGTCGGCGTGACGCCATTGGCCCAGCACGGCAGCGTAACGCGCGACGGCTTCGTTTCCGGCATGAACGTCAACGCCGGCTCGCGCGTAGCTATCCGAAGCGGTTTTTTGCTCTGTACGAGGATTCTCACAGCTTTCTGCCATAGGCTGGCAGTAGTTCACCATCGGAAAGGTCCACCATGCAAGTTCGTCTTACTCACGATGCGGCCGGTCACATACAAACCGGAGCGCTCGTCGTCCCCTTCTTCTCGGATACCGCGCTTGATGGCGCGGCCAAGGAGATCGATGACAAGCTCGGCGGCGTAATCGCCGACGCGCTGGCCGCCAAAGAAATCCAAGGGCGCCTCGGCGAGCACGTCCTGGTCTATGCGAAGGACGAGCCGTATCATCGCGTTCTCGCGGTTTCGCTGGGCGAGTGCGCTCGCTTCGAGCCGAGCTTTCTTGCCCGCTACGCGGGCAGCGCCGTGCGCTTCCTGGGCCGCCGCAACGTCGAGCAGATCGCGATCGCGCTGCCGTCACAGGCGCAAGGCCGGGAGGCCGCGTGCGCTTCATTTCTTAGTGAGGGCGCCATCACCGGCGTCTTCGAGACGACGCTCTACCAGGAGAAGCCCGACCGCCGCAATGCAATGACGGAGGTTGCGATTATCGCGGGCGACCTCAACCAAGCCGAACTCGAGCGAGGGATCGCGCGCGGAACCGCCCTGGGCAATGCGGTAAACTTGGCTCGCAGGCTAGCAATTACGCCGGCTAACTTGATGACGCCGACGCGTCTGGCCGAAGAGGCGGTAAAAGTTGCCGAACAAAACGGTCTCGAGATCGACGTCCTGGACGAAGCACGAGCGAGCCGCGAAGGCATGGGATCCTTTCTCTCGGTCGCGCGAGGCAGCGCGCAGCCGCCGAAGTTCATCGTCATGCGTTACAACGGCGATCCGTCGAGCAAAGAGCTGCTTGCGCTCGTCGGAAAGGGAATCACCTTCGACACGGGCGGCATCTCGATCAAACCCGCCGAGCGAATGGAGGACATGAAATACGACATGTCCGGTGGCGCCGGCGTGATTGCCGTGATGTCCGCGATCGCAAAAGTGAAACCCAAGCTCAATGTCGTCGCCATCGTCCCGGCGACCGAGAACATGCCGGGAGGCAAGGCGACCAAACCGGGCGACATCGTTACGGCGATGAACGGCAAGACGATCG
>Ga0182024_10022053_pt1 | contig 11507 bp, 13 predicted proteins | sample P32metaG_FD_120480 | JGI IMG/M metagenome (GOLD analysis project Ga0182024, IMG submission 120480) | Permafrost microbial communities from Stordalen Mire, Sweden - P3-2 metaG (Illumina Assembly) | ecosystem: Environmental > Terrestrial > Soil > Wetlands > Permafrost | place: Sweden: Stordalen... | reverse complement strand
TCCTGAGTAAACGTCAGCTTCATCCCGCCATCATTCGCGCCGCCGCAACCGAAGCATTTATTTTCGGGGTTGGGCGCCAGCGTGATTGTGTCCGTCAAATTGTTCCGAGCCTTTCCATGTAACGTTCAACGGCCAGAGATCAAACCAGCGCCACACGGCTGCGCTCGGCGCGTCGTACGCCACGTTGCCGCTTGCGCATTTCAATCTTCAGCATGTCCGCGAGCGTGACCACGCCGCGCGCTATCTGCTTTTCGTCCAGGCTGGCAAAACCCAGCCGCAACGTATTGGGCAGCGGATTCTGCACATAGAAATATCGGCCGGGAGCAAACAGCACGCCGCGCTCTTTGACGTGAATCAGCAATTCGCTGGCGTCAAAGCCTGGCGGCAACTCCAGCCACAAACACATGCCGCCTTCCGGCCGCGTCCAGCGCGTACCGTCCGGCATGTGCTTGCGCAAGGCCTGATCGAGCGCTTCCAGTCGCGCGGAATACACCTTACGCATCTTCACGAGATGCTTGTTGAACAATCCGCGCCGCAAAAACTCCGCGAGCGTCGCTTGCGCCAGTTGGTCCGTGTGAAAGTCGGTGGTTTGCTTCACCAGCCGCAGGCGTTCGACGGCCGCCGCCGGGGCGACAATCCAGCCGACGCGAAGACCTGGGAAGGCTACCTTGGCGAAACTATCGATGTGGATAACCAGATTGGACCGATCCAGTTGCTTGAGCGAAGGAACGCGGTCTTCCCTCAAGTGCAATCTACCGTAAATATGATCTTCCACGATGGGTACCTGGTGCCGCGCAGCGAGTTCCAGAACCTTTCGGCGTGATGCCAGTGACATCGACGTGCCGGTCGGATTCTGAAAGTCGGGGGTCAGAACGATCAGCTTCACCCGGTTGGCGGCCAGCGTGGCTTCCAGGGCTTCCACGTCAACACCCAACTCGCTGTTGGGCTCCGCGTGCGTTTTCACCGGAACAGCCAGGCATCTCGCGCGCGCGCCATTGAATATCGCCACGGCGCCGGGATAAGTCGGATTTTCAAGAATGACGCAGTCGCCAGGACGCACAAAGGCTTTGCTGATCAAGTCCAGGGACTGCTGGCAGCCATCGGTGACAAGCAGGTTTTCATCCTTGGCGGCGATGCCTTCGCGGTGCAGCATATCCAGCAAGGCTTCCTTCAACGGCGCGTAGCCATCGGAGGGTCCCAGATTGAGAACGTTGGTAGCTTCGCGGCGCAAAACCGCGTTCACGCATATTTGCAATTCTTCGATGGGGAAAAATTCCTGCGCTGGGCGGGCCATTACAAAAGACAACGCATCCTCCGGCGCGCTGGCGGTTAGGCGGCTCAACACTTCTTCGCCACGTTCGTCGGCGAACAGCAGTTCCCAGCGAATGCCATGATTGCCGTTGAGGACTGGTGGAGCAGGAGGCGTGATTTTCAAGCCGTTCCCGTTGGTGCTGCGTACGAACGTTCCGCGGCCCACATGTCCCTGAATCAGCCCTTCCGATTCGAGTTCGGCATAGGCATTGGCGACCGTGGTGCGATGTACACCCAGCATATTGGCAAGTTCCCGGCTCGCGGGAATGCGATCGCCGTGGCGCAGATCCCCCGCATGGACAAGGGCGCGCAATTGGTCACGTAGTTGGATGTAGAGCGGGACGTGGCTTTCGGACTGGAGATGAAGAGGAAGCATTGTCTCTCACCCTGAGCCAATTCTAGCAGCTATTGGACTGGAACAAGAGCCAATTTGTCTTTTTGGGGTCTATCCCGTGGAATGCCCGCGAACGCTAATTATCGGGATCGGCTGCCGCCCCAGTTTGATCTCCCACCGCCAGTTGCCGCATGCACAGAACGGTAAAATCGTCCGGATTGCATTGATAGACGTTAATGAACGGCGGGTCGCCGGGTCGCACCACGTAGCCCCCGCCCTCCATATTCTGCGAGTCCACATTGGACGCGGTCGCCACGGGACTTCCCTGCCTCACACGCAGCCGAAATTGCCGTGACGACGGCTCATAGTTGGAATACGTGAAGCAGTAGCCGATACAAGCACGGTCAACCACGTGGCCGATGTACGGAATCCGCGTGCTGCGTGGCTCAATGGTCGGGATTACCAGCGTTCCAAATGGAAGGCGATTCGTCATCTGCTGGGCGTTCCACTCGAGCCGGTTGACGGCTGCGGTGTCCTGATAGAGAAATGCAAAATAAAACGCGGCGCAGGTTGCCAGCGCGGCGCTAGCCAGAATCCTTGGCTTCAAAAAACTGAGCGCACACAGCGCGAAAATAGCGGCAATGATCGTCAGGCGGCTCACTAACAAGCCCATCCACGAACCGGTCGGGTCAAGCCGCAGGTCCTGCGGCAGCAGGCAGATGACGATGAACGACAGAAAATATAGTTCCACCCAAAGAAAGAACCGGTTCCGAACTGGAGCATACTCCCGCCATTCAAGCGCCTCATAGGCGACCCAAGCCCCGGTGATGGTCAGCAACGCGCTGACAAACCACTTGCAGCGAGCGCTATAGACCACAAACTGGTCCAGACCGTTGTAAAAGTAAAATGGCCGGTCGAGCCAATTAATTTCGGCGTTGCCGAGACTCGCCGCATGTGCGAGATAGGAGTGCAGCGCGATGAATGTCGCAATTGCCGCCACCGGAACCGCCAGGCCCCAAAAGCCGGGGACCCTGCGCCGTACCAGCACATACGTACACGTGGCCAGGCACCACAAAGAACCGATCGGGTGAGCCACCACCGCCAGGCAAAAAATCAGCGCACCTGCCAGCCAATCCCACTTCTTTGCTTGCCAAAATAGAGCTAATCCAAACGACGCTAAGCCGATGGACAGGTAGTAATTGAAGAACCCCATGTTGAAGGTGTAGCCGTAAGTCAGCATGGCGATCACGGGGGCAAGGAACCAGGGAGCGCGGCCACTGGTTGCCGTGACCAACGAAAAAACACCCCAGAAAAACACCAGCGCACACATGGCCACTACGATTTTTGGCCCCGCTATAAATCCGAATATTTTGCTTGCTTGCAGCAGAAGAAAATCGAACAGCACATTGGTGTGCTGCCCCACGGTGTAAAGTCCCGGCGCTTTGCCCTGCTCAATTAATTGCGCCAGCCAGGCATTATACGTGTGACTTGCGAGATCGCCCGCCTCGATGCGTCGGTGCCAGACGCACGGTATAACGAGCGCGGTGGATATCGCGGCTATCGCCAGAAAGTGGAACCGAAAAAATTTCAGAGCGGATGAGAGTCCGTTGGCCTGGAGCATCATGGATTAGACAAGAGAGATTTCGTTGCGACCATCATGCCTGCTTTAGGGGGGATTTGGGCGTAAAAATCTGGTAAGCAAAATCAGGCGAACCACGTAACCAAGCTGATGGATACGGGCAGGATTAAGCTCAGCCCTACTGCAAACACCGGAGCTTCATGGTCCCGAATGGGGAAAGGCGAGCTATTTGGATGCTTGATGTTCGCCCAGTCGCTTCAGGCGGTCGCGCAGGCGGCGCTGCAAGGGAGTGGGCGTGTTGGGGTTGAAAGCCACCAGATACCACAACGGCTGGCTGCGATCTTTACTTAGCCAGGTCAAGGTCGGCGCATCCGCGTTGGGATGCCGCGCCACATTTTCGCGAATAGCCGCGTAGGGATGTTTGGCCAGCTTGTTCAATGTTTTGGAATTTGCGCGCGGATGCTCGCTGATCAGCCGCAAAAGATAAAAATCTTCTTCAGGGGCCTGCTTTACCAGTTTTTCAAGCATGTCGGGTTTGGCGTCGGCGCTGAGAACCAATCCGATTTTCTCGTCCCAGGCGGTGTTGATCTGGTTCAGCTCACGGGTTCGCGCGTGAATCAATTCTTCCAGAATGCGTCGTTCCTGCTGCATGCGCGCAATCTGCAAGGAGGTTCCTTCCAGCGAATCAAGCACACGTAGCAGATGCTGGCGTTCACCAAAAACAATTTGAGAAGTCCGCGTGATCGCGCCCTTCTCACGTTCTTTGTGCTGTACCAGGTCCGAACGTCGCATGATCTTGCGCTCCAGCCGATTTTCGCGCTTGGAAAGGATCGGCGCAACCGCCCTAAGCCCCGGCGGCTTGGAACGCACCGCCAGGCTGTGCGAATTATGGTATGCGAGGGCCATAGGGTAAAGTTTGCTGGGGTTCGCATGTGCCCGATTTGCTACGGCGCGCAAGACAGTGCGGCGACGGAATTTAACAGGTTTGGATTCAGCAGCGTCGCAGGAATTCCCAAAAACCTTTAAGGATTTAGAAGTCTTTAGAGGCCCCAGCAGTCATAGAGGAATGATGAGCGCATTTTCAGAGCATCAGGAAGAGTTGGAACGCTACGAACAAATGTTCGGCCTGGAGCGAGGCCGCCTGGCCGTATCGCTGGATCGCCTAACCAATGCGTTGGTGCTGGTGGGTCAGCACGGCGTGTATTGCACCAGTCAGAGAAATCCGATGGTGCCGGCCATGGACCTGCGCCTCATTTCTATAGAATTAACGCACGCCAAGGAACTGTTGCAGTCGGTGATGGACGAATTGCGTAAGACGAAAGAAGCAGACAAAACCTAGTTTGCGGTGTGCTAGGTCTGCAAAAAAGGATTCGAATAGCGCTCGTTACCGATGGTGGTTACCGCGCCATGCCCGGGATAAACGATGGTGCTGTCTGGCAACTGCATCAGCTTGCTGCGCAGCGAATCAATGATCTGCTCCATTGAGCCGCCCCACAAATCGGTGCGGCCGATGCTTCCCGCAAAAAGAGTGTCTCCGGCAAAAAGCTGCGGAGCCTCCAGCGTAACGGTGCCGACTTCCTTGGGCACGAACAGGCATACGCTCCCCGGCGTGTGGCCGGGCGTGTGCATCACATGCGCTTCGCAGGAACCCCAATGCAGCGTGTCGCCTTCTTTAAGCAGATGGTCAATGCTGGTCAATTCCGGCGTGGCCACTCCCAGAAAAGCAGCTTGCACATCCATGGCTTGGTAAAGTGGCAAGTCATCGCGATGCATCAGAACCGGAGCGCCGGTATACCGGTGCAGCTTGCTCAGTCCGCCTACATGATCGATGTGCGCATGGGTGCTGACGATAGCCTGCACATTCAGCTTGTGCCGGCCGATTAAATCCAGAATACGATTTACTTCGTCGCCGGGATCAATCACCAACGCTTCGCGCGTGACCGGATCGCCCACGATGGTGCAGTTGCAGTGGAGGATGCCCACAGGGATGGTGATATGAATCAGTTCTTGAGTGGAAGCGTCTTTTGTTTCCGGTTCGCTCATCGCAGGCAGTATACCATTCGCAAAGTTCGCATTTTGGTGGGTCCGCCGAGGCGCGCGTCGCCATTTTGCTAGACTATTGCATACGCTAGGCACTTGTGCCCGCGAGTTACAACGAGTTGATTTCATGCAGAACACCACTTCGATACTCGAAACGCCTCTTGCTGCGCTTCATCGCGACGCCGGTGCCGCTATGGGCGTGTGGTTCGGATGCGATTTGCCCGACCATTGGAGCACCCCTCAGGAAGAGCAGCGATTCGCGAATGAGACCGTCGCGCTGATCGATAAAAATTATCGCACTTACTTCACGTTTACCGGGCCGGACCGGGTGCGCTACGTGAACGCGATTCTGACCAATAACATCAAGGATCTCGCGACCGACCACGGAGTCGTTTCCCTGCTGTTGAACGCGCAGGGGCGCATTCTGGCCGAAATCGAGACGTTTGCGGAAGCGGAGCAGCTATTTTGTGTTTCTCACCGGATGATCCGCGAGCGATTGATGGAAGTGCTGGAAAAATACATCATCATGGACGACGTCACGCTCACCGATGAAACGGAAAACTTTGGAACGCTGGCTATCGAAGGCCCGGAGGCGTCGCGCATCGTCGAGGAGCTTGCCGGGTTGCATCTCGACACCTTGCCGGCACTGAGTTGGGCGGAGCATTACCTGCAGGCCAACGGAACATCCATTCCCTGCCGCATCGTAAAACGCCCTCCCGGGACCTCAGCGGGTGCGGAATTTGTTGCGCGCCGTGAGCATCTCGAATCGTTGTGGAACGTTTTGCTGACCGCTGCGCAAGAACATGGCGGCGGGCCGACGGGCTACAAAGCGCTCAGCGCCCAGCGTCTCGTTCAGGGAGTTCCGTGGTTTGGCTACGACTTCGGTGAAAAACAAATCCCGCACGAAGCTGGATTGGAATCGAGCCACATCAGCTATACGAAGGGATGCTACACCGGCCAGGAGATTGTCGAACGCGTGCGCTCGCGCGGGCAGGTGAACCGCCGCCGAGTCGAACTGCTATTTTCAGGCGACGGCGTGCCAGAGAATGGTACGGAGCTTACCGCAGACGGCAAACCCGCGGGATTCGTAACGCGCGCCGCGCAGTCGTGGTTCCCCGCATGTGTTTTGGGCATGGGTTACCTGGGGAAAGATCACCGCACCGGTGGAACTGAACTGCGATGGACTGGCGGCAAGGCCACCGTTGTGGAATTCAAAGACGCGCTCAAGATGTGTGCGGAGAATTAACTAATTTCACGCGACGGCAACGACCCAGTTCTGGTCGAACTAACTTCAGACCCGCGGCTCAGGCACGCCTTCTTTGTCGAGCAGCGGTTTCAACAACCCCGTTAGCCGCCCGCGATCTTCCGGATTCATGGCGGTAAATTCCACGCCCATTCCGCGGCTTGGCGCGACGCGGCGTACCACTCCGCGGGCCTGCACTTCCCCGCTTCTGTTCGGCAGCGACACGATCACCTTCAGGACGCTTTCGGCGGGGGGCGGATTGGGGGTGCGGATGAAAAGACCACCTAACGCGATGTTATCGAGGCGAGACACAAAACGTTGCGTGCCGACCTGCCATCCCACCAGCATCCCGTCCGGGGCTTTGACACGAGGGTGACGGCGTGTAGGAGCGGTATTTTCCATCCTAGCTCGGCTCCTGAAATTTACGCGGCAACGCTGGCTCGTTCGCGCGACCCGCGTTTTAATCCAGATTCAAGGCGCGCTTAAACGAACCCGTTTCCGCATCAATCTTCTTTTGCAGTTGCAGGATAGCGTACAGCAACGCTTCCGGGCGGGGAGGACAACCCGGAACATATACGTCCACGGGAATAACCTGATTGCAGCCTTGAACAATCGCGTAATTGTTGAATACCCCGCCGGAAGTGGCGCATGCACCCATGGAAATTACCCACTTGGGCTCGGGCATCTGGTCATACAAGCGGCGAATCACTGGCGCCATTTTTTGCGACAGGCGGCCGGCAACAATCATCAGGTCGGCCTGCCGTGGAGAAGGACGAAAAACTTCCGCGCCGAAACGCGCCACGTCAAACCGCGCGGCGGCCATGGACATCATTTCAATAGCGCAGCATGCCAAACCAAAGCCCAGGGGCCAGATGGAGCTTCTGCGCGCCCAGTTTACGGCCTTGTCGAGGGTGGCGAAAATTACGCCCTCGTCTTCCAGCAGCTTTCCAAAATCGTCGGGTTTGCTAAGGGTTACGCCTTGACCGAGAGATACGCTCATGTGGCCTCGTCAGGCTTATCTTCGCACATTTAAACGGGAGTCGACAAATTGCGTTTTCCTGCTGGGCTTCAGTGTTACGCGCGACCCGGCTCGCCGGTCGTATTTCAAATGGATTTTTCCATCTGGACCACCGGCAACATTTCACCGTCTCCGACCGGAACCTGAATGTCCTTCACGGCCTTGTAACCGCGGGCGCTAAAGAATTTGACTCCGGTCAGCGTGGCGCCCATTTCACAGCGGGTGAAGCCCGTCTGCCGGGCGGCAGACTCGCACGCATCCAGAATTAAGCTGGCAATTCCCTGGCGCGCCCAATTCGGATGTACAAAAAAGGCGCGAATTTTTGCCGTGTCGCGTTGTGGATCAAGCAGCGCGTCTTCACGACCTGACCATTGATCTCCGCCATACAAAGTGGCGTGCTTGCTCCACCCACCGCAACCCGCGAAGGTCGAGCGAGTCGGCGAGGTCGCTTCACTCACTTGCGCTTCCACAACAAAATAGGTCCCATCGGCCACCAGTTGGCTGTCCACGCCAAAGACGGTTTTCAGCGCGTTGTCGATTTGACTCTGCGTGTAGTCCTCGGCCTGAAGCTTCCGTACGGACAACTCGATCAGCTCCCGCAGCTTCGGAATATCTGCCGCTGTAGCGACGCGTATGTTTGTTTGCATGGGTGCCAAACCCGCTCCGTAAAGTGGAATGATTATAGTCATGCCCAACCCGCGCGTGACTAACTGAAACTACGCGGGAGTTTAGGATTGCGACTAAGAGTCGAGTTGCATCTCATTTCGCCGACTGAAGACGAGACTTCAGCAGCTCCGCCACTCTCACAGTGAACATCTGTGCGCCCGTCGCGTTCAAATGAAAACTGTCGCGGAACTTGTCGCGGCTGAGCTCGTTCAGATGAAACGGTACCAGCACGTCGGTATGCGAGAGCTCGCCGGCTTGAACCAGGGGAGGCTCCTCGGGCCCGAATCCAGGCGCTAGCAGAAAAATAAACCGCGCTCCGTGCGCCGCGCACAAGTCTCGAAGCAAACCGAGCCGCACTTCCGCGATGCGCTCCATCTCCGCATTACCCGAAAACTGCGCCGGAATAGTTGAAATACGGTGCAGCATTTCCGCGTACGCTGGATCCGTACGCACCAGCACGAAATTGCGTAACGGGCCGCGCCCGGCATAAAAGAGACTGAAGCGCGCAAGCACGAGGCTCGAGGTCTTGGTCAGGTCGTAATGAACGTCGCGGCCGACTTGAGGAATGTCTGGCAAAAGGAAAAGGTAACAAGCCGAGTAGTCGCCGCGAATGCTGGACCAGACCAGATGTTCCGCGCTCATGCACATCACAACTACATCCGGCTGCGAGCCGTCTGCGAACAGCCGGCGCAGTCCGTAATACCAATCGAAATATTGGGTTTGCTCGATCGGGAAGCTCACCGCGTCTGCATGACCCGAAAGCGACTCGCGCAAAAGCGGATAATCGATACCTTCGAGCATAAGGGAATTGCCGACAATGAGCACTTGCTGACGAACACCATGTCGAATCGCTAATGCTGCTTTGTAGTCAGTGGAGGTACGGGACTCAATCCGGCGGCTGATATGCGAGAAACCTAAGCGCGTGACGGCTTCGACGGCAGCGCAGAGAAGCACCAGGCAGAGGATCGCGCGAACGGACCAATGCAGGTAGACGTCGCGACTTTGGCGCTGGGTGGCCGCTGTCTCAGAACTGGAAGTAGATGAAGGCACTGCTCTCCAGGGCTCTAAATACGGCGATTACGGCGCACATTGCGAGCGCTGTCGCAACCGCCATCCGCGGGCGCGCGGTTTCAAAGACGTATTCTTCCTTCGCGTACTCGAGACGCCAATCCATAGCTAGGGCGACAAACGAAACTGCAGCCAGGTACGAAAGCGCCGGGCCGTACTGTGGCCGCCACGCGAGGTGCACAATTCCGCGCAGCATCTGAATGGCTTGGCCGACCGACGCCGTCCGAAAGAAAATCCAGGCAAGTCCGATGGTACTCAAGGTCGTGATTCGCCCCACCCAGCCGAGATTGATGTCGTCGCGGCGTAAGATGTGCGAGGTGGAGAAGCGCTCCAGGGCGAGCCCTGTGCCGTGTATCGCGTCCCACACCACAAACGTCCAATTCGCGCCATGCCACAATCCGCCGAGAAGCATGGTAACCAAAAGATTGACATAGGTGCGGCGCTCGCCGCGGCGGTTGCCGCCGAGCGGGATGTATAGATAATCTCGCAGCCATGTACTGAGGCTGATATGCCACCGTCGCCAGAAATCCTGCAAGCTGGTCGCCAGGTCACGGTTGCCGGAAGTTCACCATAAAGTGGAAACCCAGCAGCTGAGCACTGCCGCGCGCCATATCGCTGTAGCCGCTGAAGTCACTATAGATTTGCCAGGCGAAAGCGTAGACGCAGATCAGCAGGCTGAAGAACCCCTGCCCCAACTGGCCGGCGAATGCCGCGTTGGCGAGCAGGGCGCAGTTATCGGCGATGACGCACTTGCGAAACAATCCCGACAGAATCAGCATGAGCCCATCGAAGAACTTCCGTGAGTCGAACGTGCGCGCCTGCTGGACCTGCGGAAGCAAATCAGAGGGTCGCTGGATGGGGCCGGCGATCAGGTGCGGAAAGCGAGGGCTGTTGCTTACCGTGATACGCGTCGACAATGTAGGCGACTTCCTGGAAAGTGTAGAAAGAAATGCCCGGAGGCAGGATGATCTTCAGGAAAAAAGTCGAGACGTGATGCACGCCGGCGAATGCGAGCACATGGCTGAAGGAGTCGACGAAGAAGTTGCAGTATTTGAAAAAGCCGAGGAAGCCGAAGTTCATCAGCAGCGAAGCCGTGAGCAGTGACTTTCGCAAATGTGATTCTTCGCTGTCGGCGATTTTGATCGCAAAACTGTAATCAACCAGCGTGGAAGTGAGCATCAGCGCCAGAAAACGCCAGTCCCACCATCCATAAAAAAAGTAGCTGGCGGCGAGCAGTAGCAGATTCTGTTTCCGCCAGCCCTGACGCCAATAGACCACAACCACTAAAGTCAGAAAATACGAGGTAAACCGGGCTGTCGAAGAGCATCTCTAATCTGAGGAAGGCCACACAGGAATGTCAGATTTTTACGCGTGGGCGGCAGCCTTGTCAACTCGACGACCAAATAATTCGAAACCATTGCCCTCATCAACTTGTTTAAACTTCCTTGGGAACAATATTAAGGGTCATTGGAATGCAAAGGAAGGAAAGCGAATGAAGAAGTCGTTGAGGAAAACAGCTTACCGCATGGTAAAGGCCATCAATCGATGAAATTTAACTACAAGAAGAAATGAAGACGCCGCAAATCCTGACCGGCCACGCCTGACCTGCAGGGCAATTTCGTTCTATTGACGGGCGCTCCAATTAAATTTAAGCTCCGGCCAACAAAAGCTCGCACGGGGTGGGCTCTGCGTGGACAGAGTCCCCAGCAGCCACAAATTTCCCATCCCGCCCACAAGGAGAAAGCATGATCCGAAGGCTGGGTGTAGGTGTGTTGGCAATCGTTTCGCTCGCGTTGTTGCACAGCTCTGTCAGTCAAGCGCAGTCGGTAATAACCCGTCATGTCCGTGAAGTCACGCGCAATGGTCAAGCGCGCTCCCTGGGCCATCTGTCCTCCACGCAGAACATGCGACTGGTTCTCGTGCTTCCGCTTCGCGACCAGGCCGGTCTCGATAAGTTCCTGCAGGAGCTTTACGACCCAACCAGCCCTTCGTATCACGAGTTCCTGACGGTGGACGAATTTACCGCGAGGTTCGGCCCAACTCAGTCAGACTTCGACGCGGTGGTTCACTTCGCGGAAAGCCACGGCCTGTCCATAGTTGGGACTTCGCGCAACCGGTTAAACGTGGATGTCGAAGGCAGCGTGGCCAACGTCGAGTCCGCCTTGCACGTGAACATGGGTATCTACCAGCATCCTACCGAGAACCGCACGTTCTTCGCGCCGGACCGCGAGCCGACGCCTAATGTCTC
>Ga0182024_10022052_pt1 | contig 11508 bp, 8 predicted proteins | sample P32metaG_FD_120480 | JGI IMG/M metagenome (GOLD analysis project Ga0182024, IMG submission 120480) | Permafrost microbial communities from Stordalen Mire, Sweden - P3-2 metaG (Illumina Assembly) | ecosystem: Environmental > Terrestrial > Soil > Wetlands > Permafrost | place: Sweden: Stordalen... | reverse complement strand
CGAGTATCTCAAAATGCTGGCATTATCGCGGATTTATCTCGATAATATCCTGAATATTCAATCTTCCTGGGTAACTCCAGGATTAAAGACATGTCAATTGGGCCTCCGATTCGGTGGAAATGACGTCGGCAGTATTATGATCGAAGAAAACGTCGTGAGTGCCGCCGGCGCGCATCATCGCGCCTCGGAAGAAGAGCTGCGCCGCCTGATTCGCGACGCAGGCTTCGTGCCGAAACAGCGAGACACCCTCTACCGCACTTATTTCCTCAATTAGCGCTACTTCAACGTCAGCGGCACGGGCAGACTGCAAACCTCAGTCCCCGCGCTGGTGCCACACGCATACAACTGCGTCGTCATTCCGCCGAGTCCCGCGGGAACCACCAGGTTGATTTGCTGCACACCCGGATATCCCGGCGCCGGACCCGCATAATACAGGTTCGTTAACTCCGTGCTTCCGATGCGCGCCGTAATCGCTCCCGATCCCGACAAGCCCGTTGCGTAAAAGTAAATCACGCTCCCCGCCGCTGCGCCGTTGCTGATCGAGTTCACCGTAGAATCCTGATTCAGCACCGCCCCGCTGAAGATCCCCGGCTCAAACGGCGCGACCGGAACGGTAACCGGCAAGCTTGTCTGTCCATCCACCGTGACCGATAACTGCGCGGAGCTGAGCGATGCCAGGCTCTGCGGAACCAGTAAATTGATCTGACTCGCGTTACTGAATAGAACCGTCGCGGGCAGCCCGTTAAATGACACCGACACGTTCTTTCCAGTCAGCGCCGAGCCCGTAATCGTCGCCAATGAACCGGGCACCACCGGCGCCTGCGCGAAACTCGCGGCATTGATCACGGCGACAATCTTCGGCCCCGGAGCCGTGGCTGTCGTAATCGTGAGCGTGATCGGCAGCGTCTGGCGCCCCGCCGAACCTCCGTCGATCGTCAACGTCGCCTGATACGTGCCCACGGCCAGATTCCCAGGGTTCGCGTCCACCCGCACCGATCCATTATTCATCCCCGACGTGGGTTCGATCGTGAGCCACCCGCCGCCGCTCAAATAAGTCACCGACGCCGACCAATACAGCACTCCGGCGCCTCCATTCGTGATCGGAACGCCTTGCACCTGATCCGGCGATCCCGCGGGCAGCGTGAATTGCAGCGGGCCGGCGTTCACGTTCAGTTGAGGGTGATAGGACGCGCCGCAATCTCCAACGATTCCGCAATCGTTCAAAGGCTGAATCGCCAGGAACCGGGGAATCGGAGCGTTTGTCGACGCCATGAAGACTATCGAAACTGGCGCGTACGTAACGCTCTCACCCGTCTCGACCGCAGTCTGAACGGCGTTCGGAGCGAGCCCCAAAAATGTGGGAAACTGCGCACTCTCGATCGCGAACTGGTTCGAATCGACCACTTCATACACCGCGTACGCCCCGCCGCTTGCAATCTGCAACTGCGTCACCGCGTCAAATGAAACCGTCCCCGACCCGATCGCGCCCGGCGTGTATGCGAGCGATCCGCCCGCGCCCGTCGAATCCGCGCCCGTAACCAAAGCCAGCAGCAGGGAGCCGCCAGCCGAGGGCGCGTAAGCTCCGCCCGACGCAGCCAATCCGAAATCCCCTCCAGCCGTCGGCTGCACCGCATCCGATCCGGCAATCGCATTCGGCACGTAGAGTTGCGCCGCCTGCGGGAATCCGGAATACCGCACGATGAAGCGAGTCCCGGTATCGGCATTCAGATTCGCCACCGCCGCGTGTGGACTGAAAGCCCCCGAAAATCCTTCCGTGACTCGAGTGCTCGTGAACGAAGTCCCGCCCAGAATCAGACTTGCAAAACCAATCGGATTTGCCGGCAAAGGCGACCCGTACTGCGCGCAAATGAGGTCGGCCGAAAATCCCGCGTAAAGGCTGGTCCTTGGCACACCCACCACGAGTGCGCTCTGCGTAATCAAAATCGATCCGTTCGAGCCGAGTGTCGCGATAATCTCTCCACCGGCCCCAACTCCGTTCGCATTCACGCGTATATCGGCAATCCGGATCTCCAAAACGCCCTGCGCCGAATAGGTGAGCGGCACGCCGTTCCACACCAGAGTGCTCGGCGTAAGCAGAAGCGGCTGCACCGTGATCGCCTGCGGACCCGCCCCATTATCGACCGTAAGAATAGTTCCCGTAACGATGTTTCCGGTCGAGATCCGATTGGTGACGCTGGTATTGAATTGAATGGATAAATTCACGCTCAGCGTGGTGGAAGGCACGCCGGTGCAGCTAAAAACAATGTCTCCGATACGCTCCGTCAAACCCTCGGCGCGAATAATGGTTGTCGCCGAAGTCGTGGAACAAGCATTGGGCTGCGCGGCTACAAGGCCAATCGAACCCAAAATCAGGAAAAAATACTTCATGGATTGCGTCCTAACGAATGAGAATCTGCACCACGATTCCTCATTGCCGCGCGCGGGTGAACTCCGGCAGGAGAAAAACCAAGTACGGTCTGATTGTACCATCGCCATTTGTAACAGATTTAACAAATCGTAACCACCCTGTAGTATGACCGTTACATCGCGCCTATAAATTAGGTGCTGATGTCAAGAACAACTATTTGCTGGACCCTTTTCACGCTCGGCCTAGGTGTTTCGGCCTTCGCGCAAACCTTCAACGGATTTACCACCGGCAATATCGTCGTGAGCCGCAGTGTTTATACCGGAACTTCTGCCACACTTGCGGCGGGCCAACCGCTGCCGCCCATCTGTCCTTCGACAGCCACCTGCGCCACCGTCAAAGCGACAGACAGCGGCGCTTATGCCTCCACCACCAGCACCAACAATGTTTTCAACAACAACCTGATCGACGGCAGCTTTGGCGTGACGTCTCCCATCTTTCTCGACCAGTTGACGCCCGTCGGAACATTGGTAAACACGCTTCCGATCCCGACTTCCATGGTCACCACCAGCTTCAGCTCCAAGTCCGAAGTCGCCCTTAATCTTTCGACCGACGGCACCGCGATCACGTTCATGGCGTATGTCGCTCCTCCCAATACCGTCGACGTATCCAACGCGAATACGCCCCTCGCTTACGATCCAACCAATCCCGCCGGCGGCAGCTATTTTCGCAGCGTGGTACAGGTCGGCGCAAACGGAGCCATCCAGGTAACGCCCACCAATTCCTACAGCGGCAACAATGGACGAGCCGCGGTCCTCTCGAACGGAACCTACTACATGGTGGGCAATGCCAACAACGGCGGAGGCACGCCGGCGAATATCATCGCCACCGCTGGCGCACAATTGGCTCTGCCCGGCCAGAGCATGGCCACACCTCCGTTCGAGATCGGCCTGCTGTCGATCAGCCAGGTGATCAATCCTGCGACTGGTTTGCCCTATCCACCCGACAAGGCCGGCAAGGATAACAATTTTCGCGGCCTGACCATTTTCAACAACACTCTCTATACAACGAAAGGCAGCGGCAGCAATGGCTTCAACACGGTGTATCGCGTAGGCGACTATGGCGGCCTCCCGACCATCGCGAACGCGGCTAGCGCATCGATCACCGTGCTCCCCGGCTTCCCCACCACGCTCGCAAAGGCCTCCACCGCGACCTATCCATTTGGTATTTTCTTCGCGAATGCGACCACCCTCTACGTCGGCGATGAAGGCAACGGCACCCCGGCCGACGCAGCCGGAAGCAAGACTGCGGGCCTGCAGAAGTGGGTGCTCAAGAACGGTACCTGGACCATGGTTTATGTGATGCAGAACGGTCTCAACCTCGGTCAGCCTTATAACGTCGCGAACTATCCCACATCTCTGAATCCCGCTACCGACGGTCTCCGCAACATTACCGGGCAGGTCAATAGCAACGGCACCGTCACCATCTGGGGCATCACGTCGACCGTTAGCGCCAATGGCGATCAGGGTGCGGATCCGAACCAGCTCGTCTCGATTACCGACGTCGTGGCCAACACCGATCCGACCGTCGCGACTCAGGCCTTCACGATCCTGCGTACCGCCAAAGCCGGTGAAGTGCTCCGCGGCGTTTCTCTGGCGCCCACCGCCGGCGCGACTCCGGCCGTCAACGTTCCGTTGATTCTCTCCGCCGCCAACCCTGGTGCCATCTCAATCGCGCCAGGATCTCTCGCCACCGCGAACGGCCAGAATCTGGCGACCATCGCCGCCACGGCCACCACTCCTACGGTAGGATTCTCTGGCACCTCGGTCGCGATCACGGACGCGTCGGGCGTCGTCACTCAGGCGCCGCTTCTCGCCGTTTCGCCAACCCAGGTTACGTTCCTCGTTCCTGCGACCGCCGCCCCGGGAACCGCTCAGATCGCGGTAAACAACGGTCTCACGATTCTAACTTCGAGTAACGTTGATATCGCCACAGTCGCTCCTGGAATCCTCACGATGAACGGTTCCGGCCTCGTCGCAGCGGAGGCGATCATTGTCTCGGCGACAGGAACGCAAACCACGCAAGCGTCCTACACCACCGACGGCAACGGCGCCATGATCGCGAGCACGATCCCAGTCGGAACCGGCGCTGCCCAAACCTATCTGTTGTTGTTCGGAACCGGAATCGCGAACGCCGGAACCGCCCTGACATCGGTAACCATCAACGGTGTGTCCGCCACAGTTACCTACGCCGGACCAGCAGGCGCATCCAATCCTGGAATGGATCAGGTGAACATCCTGATCCCATCGAAATTAGCGGGAGCGGGCAACGTCGAACTCCAGTTGACAGCCGAGGGTGTGACCGCGAACCCCGTCCAAATCACCCTTAAATAGCAGTGGGGCAGGTTACCGACCTGCCCTCCGTCTTACCGAGCCGTGACCACAGGGAGCGGTTTCGTTCGGAGTGGCACAGACTTCAGTCTGTGTTTTTCTACTAGTGGCGTGTCTCGTTTACTGTTGAAATACCTGTCTTCGGCCGTGACCTTCGTTCTCGTTTGCTCGCTTCCTTTAGGGAGGCAGGGGAATCTCCGTTTCCCCTTGACAAATACCTACCATGGAAGTCGGGGTTCGGTTTTATCGCGGGCATTGGCACCGAACCCCGACTGTCAGGGAGGGGACATTAACGATTTCCCTGCGACAGGCCACTAGCAGTCGCGCCTCGGTAACGCGATTCAAACTGAGCCGGGACCATAGGGAGCGGCTGCTTGCTGCCAGCGAAGCCGGAAATAAAAAACGCTCCGGCATTTGAGCCGGAGCGAATCGCACGAACCGATGAAGGGATCTATGGAATAACTGTCGTCCAGATATTCAATCGGTTCGCATTGTCGTCGACGGCGGCGATCCGGATGGTTCCCCAGCCCATGCTGTTGACCCCCAGGCCGAACGCTCCTCCGTTGTTAGGATCGACCGACATTTGCGCGATAAACTGGCCGGCCGCCGTATATTCGACCAGTTCGCTGGGCTGATTCGGATCCACATTGGAGCCGTCGCTATTGGCAACCAGCAAGTGGCCGTTGGGCAGAATCGCAAGGTCCAGAGGACCGTGCAGGTGCGTGAAGTCCTGAATGAAAAGCGTTGCGCTTAAGGTGCTTTGCGTGGTTCTCGCTGTCGGAATTTCGTAAACGGCGTTGTCCGACGAGGAGGCGACGTACAGCGTGTCATTGAACGCACTGTAGACCAGCCCGGATGGTCCCACCTCCAGCGCGGCCGGGTCCGCGCGGTGGCTGAAGCCGTTCGCGAGCACCACCGCCGTTGCGCCGACTTGCGTAGCGGTATAGGTTATGTCAAATCGCGACACAACGCCGCTCAACACGTTCGACAGGAAAACATGGGCAGTACCCGATACGCCGTTTCCGATGTCATAGACGGCCATGCCCCACGGCCCGTTCACCACAGATGGGGAGCCAAACGTGCCGAGGAATGTGCCGTTACGATCTAGCACCGCCAGTCTGCCCGCTTGCGCTGTTGCCGAGGTGCCATCGGCGGTTGGCAGGTTGCCGATCAGTACGAGGCCGTCGGAAAGCACTCCCAGGGCGGCGCTGAGTCCCGAAACGGGTGAACTGAAAAAAGTGGACGTATTGCCCGCGCTGTCCACCCGCACAATGGTCGTCCCGGTTCCTTGAAGATTTTGCGAATTGTTAAAGTTCGAAACCAGGATATCGCCCGGCTGGAGGACGCCCGCCGGCACCGTCTTCGGCACGAAGGCGACGCCGTACGGATTTACATCTCCGTTGGAAGGAACGGTCGATACCGACGGCGGCAGCAGCGGAAAAATGCTTTTGTTGCTCTGCGCTGCCAACGTGGCTGAAATTGAGAGGAGAGCGAAAACCGCGGTCTTGACGCTCGCCGGACGTACGAATGCTATTGAAGTGTTCATGTTCTTTCTTTCTGAATTGTTTTTGGATTGGAAGTTGATTGGTAACTATGCGCGCGCGGCCTTGCGCCGCCGAGTCGCGGGAATACCTGAGAGAAGCAGAGCGGCTCCCAGCAGAGCGAAAGTGCCAGGCTCGGGTGCCGGAACCACGTTGAGATTGTCCACTGCGAAGTCGGTGGCCGTGGACGAAATGACCAGTTGATTGAAAATGCCTCCCCCAAACGCGATCTCGCCTTCGGGGAAATCGAATCCGGGTAGAAACTGTCCGGTCGAGGTGGCCGAGCCCACCAGAACCCCGTTTTCATATGCCGTAATAGTGAGCGGTGACGGCGTAATGAAATCGGAAGTGGCAAAATTCAGCGTGATTGCCGCAAGATCCCGGCTGAAGTCGACGCCGAGAGTCAGATTGTCCTGGAACGCTGGGCCTGGATCGCCCAATACATTCCCGGTCAGGGTCTCAAACATGGATGGATAAACGGCAAATCCGCCCGGATCGGCGGAGCTGAAGAACGTGGCGGAGATTCCGTTGACGGTATCGGTGAAAGTGGTGGACGTTCCGGGGGCGTCGCCATCGAAGTTGAAAACGGTGGAGGCATTCGCCGCGGCGCACAGTAGCACCAGCGGACAGAGCAGTTTTGCTGATTTGTTAAAGTTCATGAGTTGAATTCCTTCGTCAACCGGGAATACGACGTTGGGAAAGAAATCCCCTCATCGGAGAGGCAATCTTTTTCGGAGCTTATCGTTTTATGGGGCGCCATCCGACGGCAAATTCCGCCGCTCAAGGTGAAGCTCGCGCCACCTGGACCACGCGCTGGACCATCGATAGCTTTCCGGGATGGCTGCCAAGGCCGCCTTTACTGGCTTGTTTTCAATGTATTTGCGATTCGATTCTTCCTTACGGGAATTGAAGAAGACGCAAGATCTGCGACAGCGTGGCGCGATCATTCGTGCTCTGGGATCGTTTCGCGATCCGAAGCTGGTGGCGGCCGCGCTCGACCTTGTGATTCACTCCGATATCGATACCCGCGAAACCACGGCGCTGCTGTATTCGGGCATCAACGATCCGGCGACCGAGCGAATGCCGTTTGAATTTGTGAAGGCCAATTACGACGAGATCCTGAAGCGGCGCCGAGCGGCGGCGGTTCGGATTTTGGCGCTGTCCTGCCGTATTCCGCCGGCGCGTTTTGCGACGCGGCATCGTAGAGTGAATATATCGATTTCTTCGGCGAGCGCGCGAAGAAATTCACGGGCGGTCCGAGGGTTTACGAGCAGACGCTCGAAGGAATAAGGTTGTGCGAGGCCGAAAAGGCCGCGCAAGCCGGCGATATCGCGGCGTATTTCGGTAGGCCGTGAGGTTCAGACGAGTTTCGACGACAACCCCGTGCGGGTCTACTTCCGCGAAGTGGCTACGATTCCGCCATTGACCCCGGAGCAAGAAGCAGCCTGCGTGCAGCACCTTCGAGCCGGAGATCAAGAGGCCGAGCGCGCCGGAAAGAATCTAGCGGAAGCGCAACTGGCGCTGGTCGTGTCCATCGCTCAGAGATATCCAAATCCGCGAGTCCACACCCTGGACTTGATCATTGCAGGAAATAACGGCCTGCTGGAGGCGCTCAAGACATTTCGTGATAGTCACGAGGAGAGCTTCTCGGCCTACGCCACACCCTACATCGAGCGGCGGGCTCGCCGGCCGCATAGCGCCGATATCGCGGTGAATTTCGGGAGACAATGAAGTCATGGCATGCGCGATCGTAAGGGACCCTGAGACGATGCACGGCGCGCCCGTGTTCAGAGGGACGCGAGTACTGGTTCAGACCTTGTTCGAGTATTTGGAAGGCGGCGACTCGCTGGAGGATTTCCTTGCGGGATTTCCAACAGTCTCTCGCGCCTTAGCCATTGAAGCGCTGGAAGAAGCGAAGCAGCTCCTGCTAGCCAATACCTGATGCGTCTGCTAATCGACGAGTGTGTCGACGAGAGCCTGCGCCACCGGTTTCCTGACCACGAGTGCGAAACGGCTCGATTCGCCAATATGGCCGGGCTGAAGAATGGAAGTCTCTTGGATGCGGCGGAAGCGGCTGGTTTCGACGTTCTGCTCACCGTCGATCAAAGCATTCCGGATCAGCAGAACCTAGCGGGACGAAGCATCTCGTTGCTGATTCTCTGCGCGCCGACAAACCGCCTGCGCGATCTGGAGCCACTGGTGCCTGCCGCGATCTCAGCGCTAAGTACCGTCAAGCGCGGCTCGATAGTGAGAATCAAGGCAGTGCCCGAATCTTGATATTGCGAAACCACACTTCTGACGAGTGGTTTTGCAAACCGATCGAGCTTTCTTTGACAAGCGGTACTTCCTGGGCTGCGTCCTTCGGGAGCATCTTGCGTAGCGCGGATTGAACGGCTGGATTGGTGGTTTCGTAGCTCAACACTCGCGTGCCGTTGAGCCAATGCTCGACGTGATCGCCATGGACGAGCAGGCGTGATTCGTTGAACACCGCAATCCGCCAATTCGCGTTCGCGGGCGCGAAAAGAGAATAGAGTGCTCCGGTAATGCGCGTGGGATCGGATGCATCCGGCGAATCGAGATCCACCAATTGATATTCCAGCCCGCGCGCCCGGACCTGGTGGCCTTCTTTGTTGGTCCAATCGTCCACGCGCTGGATCAGATATTTCACGCCCGAATTGCCGAGCTTCGCGAGCTTCCATTCGAACTGGAGCTCGAACGATTTAAAAGTTTCCACGGTGCGGATGTCTTCGAAGCCATCGGTGCGAACGAGCGCCTTCAGGCAGCCGTCCTCAATGGTCCACGAATGCGTGGGAAAAGGCTTGCCCGCAACCTCCACCCAACCTTTCGAGGTTGACCCGTCGAACAGGGAGTGCCATGGTTGATCCTGCGCCGCGGCAAACTGCGCAGCCACGAGAACGGCGCCGACGACTCCGAGCCTAAGTCTCATATCCCCAGCTTAACAACGACTCAGTTTGCCCATCCAGACGCTCGCATGGAGTGATTTGCGGCGGCGTTGGAACTCCGAGCGTTAGACTCACTCCTTGATGATATTCAACGTCGCCTGGCAGGCTAAGCGTTCAGATGCTTGTGAAGCGGCTCCCAATCACTCTGAAAAAGATGGACGAGCTGCTCCCGCCAACTCGCCTCGCTGTCGGCATACTGAGACGTGATGGGCCCTTCGCGCGTCTTCCGCTTCCTTCCAGAGCAACCGGATCGCGGCCTTCTCCAGATCTGCGATCTCAGCTTCCGACCAGTGGCTGTTGAGGTTGGCAACATGCGCGAGAGTTCGGCCGTGCATATATTGCTCGAGGGTTTCGCCTTCACACCACTGCCAGCGGGTCGTGCGTAACGCAACGTCAAACCGAAAAGCAGCCACGCATTGGTCGTACTCAGCCGGTGGGTCCAGTATAGAGCCGTTTAGTGGACGCACCGTAAGCGGGCTTAAATGACGTTAATCGCTCAACGAAGCGCGTCCGGGGAGGCTTAAATGACCTTAATTATCGGCCGGGAACGACATCGATCTGCAGTCGAGGGTCCGCCGCGGGCACGTACGTCACAGGCAGGCCCAGCTCCCGACGCACGATGTTGGTTCCCTGCGCGATCGCGCTCGCTTTGTAAAACGCGATCTCACGATTGCATCCCTGCCGGCCGAAGCCGCAGTCGCTCGATACGATCAGGCGTTCCACAGGGATGTATTTCAACGCTTTACGGATCTCGCCGGCAACATCCTCCGGCCGATCCGCTTGCAAGGCGCGATGACTGACGGCGCCAATGCAGATCTTCTTCTTCAGGTCGTGCTTGAACGTCTCGAACAGTTCCAGATCCCTTTGGCCGCGATCCTTCATTTCCAGCGTCCACACGTCGCCGCGGCATCGTTCCAGATAGATTTCAATGGAGTTGGCATAGCTCGTGTCCTCCATCACCCTTTGCATATTCGGATTGCCCCAACATGTGTGGATCCACAATTCGACATCGTCGAGCCCCTGGACCTCGCGGTTGAACGCATCCACCATGAACTTAACCTCGTCATGATCCTTGCCGTAGGTGTTGGCCATGAAGTGGAACGTCGGCTCCTCGATCTGTATGCACCGGCAGCCCGCGTCGCGCAGCGCCAGCAGTTCCTTGTTCATCGCTTCGGCCATGTCCCAGATCACCTGGCGCTTGTCTTTATACTTCGGGGTATGAATGTCCAGAAATAGCGCCATCACCTGCGAGCAACAGGTTCCAAACCGAACCGGCTTGCGCGTCCTCGCCTGCGCGATCCGCCACAGTTTCGGATAATCGAGCGGCCGGTGCTCGATTTTGTCGACCACATGCGGCCAGCGCCAGCCGGTGTAAATCTCGTTCAGCAGCGTCCCCGGCGGATAGTGAAGCCACGGCGCAGTGGTCTCCTCAGGCTGCAGATGGTCGCCCTCGAACCCAGCCCATCGCTGGAGCGGATAATGATGCCATGCCCGCCCCGCCATATCCTCGTCGACGTGAAGATCGCCGTGGGTCAAAATGTCGAGCCCCGCGCGCTCCTGGTCGCCGATCAACACCGTCATCGCGTCCTGAAATTTCTCCCGAAAGCGAACGTCGAGCATGCAGGTGTCCAGCGGCCTTCCCCACATGCTGACGTCGAACCAGCGCGGGCGCGGAAACGATCCGGTGGTGGTGCCTGGAAGAATCAGATCAGAGGTAGCGGTAAACATGATTGCTCCACATTCTACTTCGATGCCGGGGAAGAGAGATCCGCTTTGGACGCAGTTTCATCCTTAAGAGGAGTTACCTTGTCGGGATCGATCCGCACCATCAGGTAGCGAATATGATCGTCGATCCTGGTAAACCAATGCCCGACACCAGCGGGAATGACGATGACGTCGCCCGGTTTGAGCTGGTAAGTCACCCCGTTCCGGATGGAGGTGCCGTTGCTGCCTGGACCGTTCAACATCCGGACATTTTCATTTCCCGCGGGACGCCGCTTCATATCGACAATGTCCGGTCCCGTGACCAGGGTGGCGGAACCGTCGATGACGTGATAAACCTCGCTCACCAAGTCATGCTCGGCAACCGGTGAATCACCGGACAAACTGCGGCGATAGACAATTCCGATGTCAACATGACTTTTGCCGATATCCACGGCGCGGACCTGCTGATCGGAAACATCGTTTGCGACAATCCTTTTCGGCGCGCGCTTCAAATATGCCTGCAATTCGTCGTTGCCGATATAAGT
>Ga0182024_10022051_pt1 | contig 11508 bp, 8 predicted proteins | sample P32metaG_FD_120480 | JGI IMG/M metagenome (GOLD analysis project Ga0182024, IMG submission 120480) | Permafrost microbial communities from Stordalen Mire, Sweden - P3-2 metaG (Illumina Assembly) | ecosystem: Environmental > Terrestrial > Soil > Wetlands > Permafrost | place: Sweden: Stordalen... | reverse complement strand
GGCTGCAGCATCTGCGATCCGGCGCCGATCGCGAAAGCCAGCGGCAGCATGCCCGCCACGGTGGCGAGGGCTGTCATGACGATGGGACGCAGCCGCCGGCGCCCGGCTTGTAGCATGGCGTCTTCAGCGGGCAGGCCCAGAGCGCGCATCTTCTGATCGGCGTCCAGCAGCAGAATGCCGTTCTTGGCCACGATGCCGATCACCATGATCATCCCCATGAACGACGAGATATTGAACGTGGTACGCGTGACCAGCAGGGCGATGAAAACGCCCGAGGTCGAGAGCAATGCCGATGAGAGAATAGCGACGGGCGCCGCGAACGTTCCAAACTCAAACAGCAGCACGATGAACAGCAGCAGGACCGCAAGGATCAGCACGATGACCAGGTCATGGAACGAGCGCTGCTGTTCCTGGTAGGTTCCGCCGTACTCCACGCGAATGCTGGACGGGATATGCAGTCCCGCGACAACTTTTTGCACGTCGGCCATGCCGCTGCCCAGGCTTCGACCCTCCAGGCGGGCGGTCACGGCGACGTCCCGTTGCAGGTTTTCTCGGCGAACCTCGGTTTGTCCTGGGTTCTCAACCACGGCAGAGAGCGCGCCTAGAGTGGCCGTGTGTCCGGTGCTGCTGATCAGCAGAGTGTCGCGCATGGCTTCGAGCGAGGCGCGGTTGGCCGCAGGGAAGCGCACCCGAAGGGTGTAGGCACGATCATTCGTGACGACGGGCGTGGACGCGGGTTCGCCCTCCAAGATGGCCGACGCGTCGACGGCAATCTCTTCGGCCGTGAATCCGGCTCTGGCTGCGACGCTGGGGTCGACCTGAAACGTTATCGCGGGCCCGCTGATGGTGTTGTCGATCCCATTCAACAGGTCAACGACGCCATTGATCTTTCCGATGGCCTCTGCCACCTTGGGTGCCCACAGCTCCAACTGCTTGGGATCCTGTGAAAACAGCTTGATCTCGATGGGTTGTGGGGCGGAAGTGAGGTCGCCGATCATGTCCTGCAGAACTTGTATGAAATCGACATCAAGGGCGGGTTCCTCTTTCTTGATGTCGGCGCGCACGTCGGCCATGATGTCATCGATGCCACGGTCGCGCTTGGCCTTTAGCTTTACCAGGATGTCACCGCTGTTGGCTTCCGTCACCGCAGCGAGCCCAAGTTGGAGGCCCGTGCGCCGCGAAGTGCTCTCTACTTCAGGAAGCTCGCGGAGCATCTGTTCGACATGGCTTACAACACGGTTGGTTTCTGCCAACGAGCTACCTGCGGGCATGATGTAGTCGATGACGAAGCCACCTTCATCCATTTCCGGTAACAAGTCGGAGCCGGAAAACGTGTAGCAAACATAGGAAACGACAATTAACGCGGTGCTGAAAATGAGGAGAAGCCGGGGTCGCTCGAGAGCACGCCGGAGCCAGCGTTCGTGAAAGTTCACGACGCGAAGAAAGAAGCCGCCCAGGTGTTTCTCCTCGGCGGCGAGCAACTTCCTCGGGTCATCTTCCTTCGCCTCGTTGCTCGTGGGTTCTGTAGTCGCCGAGCCGGAGGATTCAGATTCCGGAGTCTCGGCTCCGTCGTGCTCGCGGCGTCGCTTGATGAAGTATTGGCTAAGAGTGGGAGTCCAGGTCACGGCAAGAGCCAGAGACGTCAGCAGCGAGACCGTCATCGTGACCGCCAGCGCGCGGAAGAACACTCCCGTGACGCCGGTAATGGCGATGAGCGGAATAAAGACAACGACCGGGGTAATGGTTGATCCGATCAGCGGAACTGTAATTTCTTTCAGGGCACTTTGGATGGCTTCCACCCGCCCCTGGCCCGCGTCGCGATGCAGGACGATGTTTTCTACGACAACGATCGCGTCATCGATCACTAGTCCCACCGCCGCAGCGAGACCGCCGAGCGTCATCAGGTTAAAGGTCTGCCCCATCACCTTCAGTGCGATGAATGTGACCATGACGGTCACGGGGATCACCAGCCCGGCGACCAGCGAAGTTCCCCAGTCGCGCAGGAACACGACCAAAATGATCGACGCGAGTATCAGACCCAGCAGAATGGCATCCCGGACGCTCTTGATGGATTCGTCGACGATGACCGACTGATCGTAGAAAGGCTGAATCAGAACACCGGGCGGCATCGCCTTGCGAAGGCGCTCGATTTCGTCGTGGACCTCCTGCGCAACTTGTACGGTGTTCCCGTCGGGCTGGCGATTGATGTTGATGAGGACCGCAGGCTTCCCGTTCGCCGTGACGACGGTGTAAACGGGCTTCACGCCGGGCGCTACGCTGGCTACATCGCCGATCCTCACCGGAATTCCTGCCGGAGTGTTCTTGATTACCGCATTTGCGATTTCTTCGGGAGTCTTTACTTGGCCGTTGATCAAGGCAAGATAGAGTTCATGATTTCGTTCCAGCAATCCAGGAGAATCAATCAGATTGGTGCGCCGCACGGCGTCGAGAATGTCGGACACCGTGACGCTTGCCGCAAGCAACTTGGCAGGATCTGGGGTGATATGAAATTCAGGCTCTTGCCCGCCCTGCACGATCACTGTGGAGACGCCTTCCAGACGGTTGAGCCGCGGTTTCATTTCATAAGTTGCCGTCTCCCACAGCCTGGTCTGGGGCATGCTGTCAGAGGTCAGGCTGTAACCGATGATGGGAAAAGCAGCGAACGTGAGGCGGTGAGCTTCGATCTTTGCGGTGGCCGGAAGCTCTGGCTGCACGCGCGAAATGGCTGCATTGACGTATTGCAGCGTCTGGAACATGTCGACGTCCCAGCGGAAATAGAGATCGACTTCGGCGGATCCACGACTGGTAATCGAGCGCACGGTGAGCAATCCAGGCACGCTGTTGACGGCCTCCTCAATGGGGCGGGTCACGGTGACCGTCATCTGATCGATGGGCATGACCCCGTTATCGACGGCGATCAGCACGCGGGGAAAATCCGTGGAAGGGAACACCGACACCGGGATCGTGAAGGCGAGATACGCCCCCAGCAGCCCCAGCGTCAGAATGACGAAGATCACCGGCCTGGAGTGCTGGGCAATCCAATGCTGCCCTGAGTTTTCGTCCATGCTGCGTCCGGCTTTCGGGGAGTTCACGCAGATGCTCCGCTGAGGCTATTTTTCACTGGATCCCTCACTGGGAGCTTTCGATCCTTCCTTGGAACCCTGAGAGGCTCCTTCAGCCGGAGCTTCGGCCATTTCGATCTTGATCTTAGTTTTGTCGGGCAGTCCGTAGGCGCCGGTGGCGACCACTTTGTCACTGGCCGTGACGCCGTCGAGAATCTGCACGTCGTCGCCGTTGCGGATTCCGAGTTTAACCGCCTTCTGATGCGCGCGGCCATCGGGGCCAGCCAGCATGATCGCCATGGTCCCATCCGGCGTGGTGATGACGGAACTTGCCGGCACGACGAGAGCGTCTTTCACCGTCTGCGCCGTCAAAGACAGCTGCACGCTCGTGCCCGGCTTCAACGCGTGTTTGGGATTCTTGGCCTCGAGCCAGACTTCGACGGTCGTGCTGTTGGGATCAAGCGCGGGACTTACAACCGTGACTTTGCCTTCGATCGGTTCATCGATCCCGGGTACGGTCATCGTTCCCTTGTCGCCGACCTTCAAGGCAGCCGCATCATCCTGCGGGATGTGCGCCTTGGCGATGACCGAGGAAATATCCATCACCGTCAGTAGTGGAGTGCCGGCTGCTGCCATTTCGCCGGGATAGAGCGGACGGTCGGTGACGACGCCATCGATTGGACTTCGGATTTCTGAGTAGCTGAGTTGTGCCTGCGCTCCCAGATACTTGCCTTTCGCCGATTCCAGTTGTCCCGCGGCAGACTTGAGCGCTTGTTGCTTGCCGATCGCCATGAGCGAATCGAGGTGCTTCTTGGCGATTGCGTGTTGATTGCGTGCGGTAGTGATATCCACTCGCGACTGGTCAAGCTCCTTGCGAGGCAGCGCGCCTTGATCAAAGAGTTGCTGGCGGCTCTCGAACACTTTCTCTTGTGCGTCGAGCGCCTGTTTGGCTTGCTGCTCGTCGGCCTCAGCTTTTTGGATCTCTTCCGGCAGGCTGGCCGCAGTAGTCGTCTCGTAAGCGGCCTCAGCTTGTTTGTAGGAGCCGCCCGTGTCCTGAGCCGCGGCACTCAGATCGCGATTCTCGAGCACCGCCAGCAGTTCTCCCTCGTGAACCGGGCTGCCGCGCTTCACCAGAAACTTCTGCACCGGAGCACTGATCTTGGGGACGATCGCAGCCTGCTGTCGTGGAAACAGAATCGCCTGCGTGTTGATCGTATGCTGAATTGTGGTTTTTTCCACGGCCGCTACTTGCACCGTAACCGTCGGCTCCTTGTCGCCCTTGTCGGACGAGCAGCCCGCCGTGTTCAGCATGCCAATTGCAGCGGAGAGTCCGGCAAGTATGAGCATGCAGTGACGCAAGGCGCCGTGCGGGCAGTGACAGGTTGGCGAAATTGAGGTTTCGGTGTGCTTCATTCTCATGCGGCTAGAAGGTTCCTGTCAGGGTCTGTAAGTTTGCCACGGCGACCCGGTAACGCGACTGGCCATCATCGTACGCGTTGCGGGCCTGGGTCAAAGTATTCTGCGCGTCGACCACTTCCAGCACGGTCGACTCCCCCGCCTGGTAACGCATCGTTGTGAGCCGCATACTGTCGGCGGCGAGTTCCGCGGAACTCGCGAGCGATTCCATTTCAGAGCGTGAGGTTTTGGCTTCGAGGTAAAACTGCCGCAGATGGCTGAGCAGCTGTTTCTGCGCGTAGTTCAGTTCCACGTGCGCTTGATCCCGCCGCAATTCCGCCTGCTTGAGCTTGCTGCGATCCGAGCCCCAACTGAAGATCGGAATCTGCAACGTGGCTACCGTCGAGTATCCCAGATTACGTACGCCATTGGTGCGAATCGCAAACTGGTTCGAATCAATCCCGTAGAAATAGTCGATACTCAGCGCGGGCAGCAGGCCTCCCCACGCCGCTGTGACCTCGTGACTGGCGACCTCATATGCAGCCAGCGCTGCTCGCAGGTCCGGGTTGTTCTTCTTTCCCGCCGCCTCGACTTCGTCGAAGGTTGGGAGCGGCTCGGGTGTTTGCAAATCGTCGACGACGCTAAAATCTTGGTTGAAATCCGGGAACAACAGCACGGCGAGATCAAGCCGGGCGCGCTCCATGGCCAACTGCGCTTCCTGCAGATCGCGCTGCTGCTGCTGCGCCTGAATGCGTGCCTTGATCACGTCGGCATGTGCCACTTCGCCGCCGTTTTCCAGTTTCACGCTGATGTCGAGGAATCGTGCGGCTTCTGCGTCCGCCCGTTGCGCGGTCGCGTACCTGCGCTGGGCCACCACCAACCCGTAGTAGGCCTGGGTGACGGTTACGACCAGTCCGCGGGTCGCGATTTCGGCCTTGGCCCGCGCCTGTGCCAGAGCGGCGGAGGACCGGCGATAATCAGCAAAGTTGGTGAGTGATAGGGCCTGATGCACATCCCCCTGGCTGATGTACTCGTGCACGCCATTGTTGGCGATGAATCGTGAGGCTGGGCAGCTCGCGGTTGCATTGGCACAGCTTGCCGGCAACGGTCCGCTACCCTGGGTGTAGATGAACGAATTGTTGTAGTTGATGTTCGGCAGGAGTCCGGCACGGGCCTGCACCCGATCTTCGCGGGACAGCCCTAGATCGGTGACAGCGGAACGGTATTGTGGATCGTTGAGGCGAGCCCGCTGTAACGCGTCCTGCAGCGTGATCGTGATGGGAGCGCCCGAGGTAGGTGTCACACTCGCGCTTGGTGTCTGGGCTGCTAACGTCACCTGTGCAAAACTTGAGCCTCCGAGTGCCAGAAGGACCAAAATGAAAATCCATGATTTTGGCTCTGGGCAGAAATGGGAAGTCGTTTCCTGGGCCGCAAGAAGGTAGATCTGATGTGTCTTCACGGGGTCACCTCGGAGATGAATGCGGTCGATTGCGAAGGGATGAAAGTCCCTGAGCCCCAACGGGATTTCCAAAGCAGCCAGCACAAGCGGAAGCCCGGCATTTTGATGCAACTAGGACTGGCCCCACCCACCGGCCATGAACAAGAATTTGAAGCCCAAAAGCTCATCATGAGTCACATGTCACACCAATTTGGAACTCGTAAGCCTACCACGCCGATCCTGAAAGCCACATGAAAACGGCGGTCGCCGCCCCCAAGTGCTACGGCCCAAAAGTACTTAGGTCGGGAGGCCGCAGGAGTGCGAAGAATTGGCGAAGATCGTGCAACAAGCTAAACCGAGAGTGAACGCCCAGCAGGAGGAACAAACCGTGATCGACCTGGATCAAGTCAAAGTCACACCCCGCGACCAGCAGGTTTTGAATCTGCTCGTGCAGGGCTGCAGCAACAAAGAGATTGCGGGCCAGCTCAACATCAGCCCGCGCACCGTAAAACAACACCTGCGCACGCTGTTCTTGCGTGCCGGAATCCGCGAGGGACGCAAGCGCGTGAAACTGGCTATCGCTATATTCACGAAAGAGGAGGTTCAGTCATGACCCCGTGCGAGCGCCTCACGCCTAAGGAAGTTCAGATCGCGATTCTGGTCTGGGAAGGACTGATGAACCGCGAAATCGGCAAGATCGTTGGCACCAGCGAGCAGGTCATCAAGAACCATTTGCGCAGCGCCTTCGACAAACTCGGGGTCTGGAGCCGCTTGGAACTGGCCATGTACGTGGCCAGCCACGGCGGGAAGGACTGGCCCGCCGAGTCCGAGCGTCCGGGCACGCCTTACAGCCAGGCGGTCGGGGCCGCCGACTAGGCCACTTTCGGACATTGTCTGGCAAGCTACATCGTGAGTCACTTCATACCGGCATGTTCTCACGGCAGAGGCGATGCGTGCCTCTGCCTTTTCGCCGTCCGAACCGTCCGAGTCCAATGTCTGCAAAACGTTTCACGACCGTGACCGCGGCCAGGAACCCCCGATCAGCTAACCCTATATCCAGCAATCAATTGCCCGCAGCCCAGCAACGGCATCCGAATTGCGTTGACACAGGGGGTTCTGCACGAGCGGGCTCAACAGCAGCCACGAGCCGGCTTCGCAACTCCGGGGCGAAACCGCGATGGCGTACAAAGAGATTTTCTGGATGGCATGTGACTCCACCGAACAACTGCGGGCGGAGTACGGCCCTTTTCACACACGTACGGAAGCCGAGTCGGAAGCCAAGAAACTCGGGTTCGGATACCTGCTGCGCTACGAGCACATCCTCGGCGAGAATGAAGAGATTGAGGATGTCCGCTGCATCTTTGTCGAACTGCCGGGGGCAGCCCCGGTTGGAGTCGAAACCATCCCCGTCACGCTTCATACCCGTTGCGCTACTTGTGGTGAATCTGCCGCCCACGACAAGGGATGGCAGGCTGAGGTCTGGGCCGACATCCACGAGTTTGAGCACTCGCGTCATCGCGTACGCCTTTTCGAACATGCACGGGGCAAAGGCTTGAAGGAAATCGGCGACTGGCGGGGGTAGGGTTTCCGAAATTCAGTTCTTAGTCGTCAGTGCGCTGGCCGCAGCGCGATCCACCAGCCAGATCAGCTTCCCATTGTTCGGCCGAATCAGTTTTGAGGGATACTGCTCGGCCGGAGCATCCTCTTCCAACACTGTCTTCAACATTGCGGCCTTGTCCGTCCCACTGACCAGAAACGTCACGCAGCGCGCCGCATTCAGCACAGGAAGAGTGAGAGTCAGCCGGCTCGTTTTTAGCTTGTCGACCCAGTTAGCGATCACAAGGCGCGTTTTTTCCTGCAATCCCGGGGAGCTGGGGAAGAGAGAAGCGGTATGCCCATCCGGACCCATCCCGAGAAGGATCAGATCGAAGACCGGAACCTGTCCTGGTTCGAGCTGGAAGAACTTCCGCACCGTTTGCTCGTAAGCCTCGGCAGCGGCTGCTGCATCGGGATTCTCCGCCGGAATTCGGAACACATTTCCCGCTACCACCGGAATCTTTGACAACATGGTTTCTTCCGCCATCCGGTAGTTACTGTCGGGATCGGTGGGAGGCACGTGCCGCTCGTCGCCCCAGAAGAAAAACGTGCGATCCCAGGGCAGGACCGTGCGGGCATTCGTAGCCAGTAAGTTGAAAAGGCTCTTGGGAGTCGACCCGCCCGGCAGCGCGATGGCAAAGCGGCCGCGTTGTGCCACGGCCTCCTTAGCAGCGTGCACAACTTCTTCCGCTGCCGCTTCGAACAATTCCTGCGGAGTGGTCAGAACTCGAATTTCCACGGAAGAACTCAAGGGACTTCTTCTCTCAGCTCTTGCCTCGGACCGAGGCACAGCGCGCCGCTCCCAGCAGTCCAGCTTTTTCGTTGATCACGACCTGCACCGGGATTGCCTCCAGCAACGGCCGCAATCGGCCCTTCTCGACGAAAGACTTCATGAACACTGGGCCCTTCAGCTTGGCAAGAATCTTGGGAGAGATGCCGCCGGCGAGGAACAGGCCTCCGGTGGCCATGACCTTGAGAGCGAGATTGGCGGCCTCAGCGCCGTAAACCTCGATCCATAAGTCCAGCGCTTTCTCCGCCAGAGGATTGCCTCCGTCTAGCGCAGCTCGCGAAATCACCGCCGCTGGATCGCCCTTCTTAAGAGCAGCTGCAAACTCCGCTGACTCTTTCTCACATCCGGTATCGCGCAGGAATTCGTAAACGTTCACCAGGCCGGGGCCGGAGAGGACCCGCTCGTAACTCACATGTCCAAAGCGCGCGTGCAGGAACCGAACCAGTTCGATCTGCAAATCTCCCTGAGGACCAAAGTCAGTATGCCCACCTTCACAGGCGAAAACGTGATGCCGTTTTCCGTCCCAGAACAGTCCAGCCTCGCCCAATCCCGTTCCCGGCGCGATCACTCCCTGGTTGCCGATGGTGGGCCCGCTCACACGGTTCAAGGGAACAAGGTCCGAATTCTCCAGCGCACCGATACCCCAGGCGCTGGCTTCGAGGTCGTTGATTAGCATTGTGGCGGGAAGGTGAATCTGTTTTGCCAGCCGCGATTGCTCAATCACCCAGGGCAGATTCGAAGTCTCGACACGGCCGTTGCGCACCGGACCGGCAATGCCAAAACACGCCGCTTCCGGGCGGGTCCCAGAGGCATCCACAAACTGGCTCACGATCTCGCCGAGTTCGCTGTGCTCGCGACTGGGAAAGGTTTGCTCGGACACCAGACGCAGGTGCCCGTTCTGGGGTTGAAAATAAGCCAGACGCGCATTGGTGCCGCCAATATCGCCGGCCAGGATCATTTCTCGAAATTCCTCCAGCGGCGACCGTCGCGCTCGAGCAGATCGTCGGCCTCCTTTGGTCCCCAGGTGCCAGACGCGTAGTTAGGAAAGTTGCGGGGTGGCAGTGCCTTCCACAGATCGAGCACTGGGTTTACCACGGACCAGCCCGCTTCCACCATGTCTGCCCGCTGAAACAGCGTTTGATCGCCGATCATGCAATCATGCAGCAGCCGCTCGTATCCCGTGCTGGGCTGCTTGCCGAAATATTCCTGATATTCGAAGTTCATATCGACCGTGCCCAGACGCATGACTGGCCCGGGAACTTTGGCCGCGAATTGCAGGGAAATTCCTTCTTCGGGCTGAATGTGCAACACCAGCTGGTTTGGCATCAGGTGCTCGACGGGAGTGTCGCGGAATAACACGAAGGGAGCCCGTCGAAACTGTATCACGATATGGGTGTTGCGTACCGGCATACGCTTGCCTGTGCGCAGGTAGAACGGGACGTCGGCCCACCGCCAGTTGTCGATCAGCAGCTTCATCGCGACAAAAGTCTCAGTCCGCGAATCGGGCGGAACATCGGGTTCCGCGCGGTAGGCCGTGACTCGCTTGCCGTCTTCGGTTCCGTCGCCGTACTGGCCGCGTACGCTGCGGCTGAGCACCTCTTCGTCGCTCATGGGTTGGATCGCGTGCAGAATCTTGGCCTGCTCATCGCGTACCGCATTCGCGTCGAACGAGATCGGCGGTTCCATGGCCGTGAGGCTAATGAGTTGCATGATGTGGTTGGGAACCATATCGCGCAGCGAACCCGCAGTATCGAAATAACTGCCCCGCCCTTCCACACCCACGGTCTCCGCTACCGAGATCTGCACGTGATCGATGTAGCGGCGGTTCCAGACTGGCTCAAAAATTCCGTTGGCGAAACGGAACGCCATGATGTTCTGGACAGTTTCTTTGCCCAGATAGTGATCGATGCGGTAGATCTGCTTCTCGTCGGCCTCCTTCAGCAACTGCTGGTTCAACGCTTTCGCCGACTCCAGATCGTGCCCGAAGGGTTTCTCGATAACCACACGACGCCAGTGACCGTTGGCTTGTTCCATCAATCCGGCGGCGGAGAGCTTCTGCACGATTGGACCAAAAAAGCTTGGTGCCGTAGCGAGGTAGTAGAACACGTTCTGGTGGGCGGAATGCTCCTGATCCACCTTGTTCAGAAAATCTTTGAGTTGCGGATAAAGTTTGTCGTCGCTGAAATCCCCGGCGAAGTAATAGAAGCGGCGGGAAAACCACTCCCACAGATCATCGTCCACGCACTCCCCGCAGTACGCTTTGACGTCGTCGTGCACACGTTTTCGGAATTCATCGTTGGAGTACTGGGTGCGCGCGACGCCTACCACGGCAAACTCGCGGGAAAGCAGTCCCGCCCGCGCCAGGTTGTAGAGCGCCGGAATCAGCATGCGCCCGGTCAGATCGCCGGCAGCGCCGAAAATCACCATGACGCAGGGGTCACCCTGCTTTCCGATTCGCGGCGGTGCCGCAGTGGGTTGTTCCGCTGTTTCAGCCATGAAAAAATCCTTTGATGAGTAAGAAATAAAGCCGCGTCTATGCGGTCTTCTTCGCCTTGTCCGCGCCTTGCTCCACGTGTCCGCCAAATTTCTGCCGCATGGCGGAAAGCATCTTTTCCGCGAAGGTATGCTGCTGCCGCGACCGGAAGCGCACGTACAGAGCGGCAGTCAGAACGTCCGCAGGCACGGCTTCCTCAAGCGCCGCCTGGATCGTCCAGCGGCCCTCGCCCGAATCCTGCACGTAGCCTTCGTACTCCGAAAGCGTAGGGTTCTCCGTGAGCGCCATCGCCGTCAAGTCGAGCAACCAGGAACTGACGACGCTCCCCCGTCGCCAAACCTCTGCAATGTCTGGCAGGTTCAGGTCGTAGCGGATGTCCTCCGGCAAATCCTTGCTGGTGGCGTTCTTGAAGATGTCGAAGCCTTCCGCGTAAGCCTGCATCATGCCGTACTCAATGCCGTTGTGCACCATCTTCACAAAATGCCCGGAGCCCGATGGACCGCAGTGGATATAGCCGTCCTCCGCTGTGCCTCCAAGCTTTTCTCGTCCCGGAGTCTTGGGGATGTCGCCTTTACCCGGCGCCAGAGTCTTGAAAATAGGATCGAGCCGCTCCACCGCTTCCTTGGGCCCGCCAATCATCATGCAGTAACCGCGATCCAGTCCCCACACGCCGCCGCTCGTGCCTACGTCGATGTAGTGAATGCCCTTGCCCTTCAGTTCGTTTGCCCGGCGC
>Ga0182024_10022050_pt1 | contig 11508 bp, 6 predicted proteins | sample P32metaG_FD_120480 | JGI IMG/M metagenome (GOLD analysis project Ga0182024, IMG submission 120480) | Permafrost microbial communities from Stordalen Mire, Sweden - P3-2 metaG (Illumina Assembly) | ecosystem: Environmental > Terrestrial > Soil > Wetlands > Permafrost | place: Sweden: Stordalen... | reverse complement strand
GTCTTGATGTCGTCGGTGTTGTTCGCCGTGTGCAGCGCTACCTCGGAAGAGATGGCGTCGGCTCGCTTGGCGGCGATCAGCAAGGTCGCGCCCTGGATGCCCGCGAGCATCGAAAGAAAAAGGTTCAAAAGGATGTAGGGATAGGGGTCGAAGGCTTTGTGGTCGAGGATGTGCTGGATGAGCAGGGTGTTGACCAGCGCCCACGCGATCATGACGATGAAGAACCCGAAGACGAAGGGCCAGGACCCCATCATGTTGCGCATCCTGTCGGCCGACCGTTCACCGAAAGAGAGTTCGTCGCCGGATCGAACACCGGGATGCTTGTGCCAGTGACTGGTCCAGGCGGTTTCGTGCATGAATGCAATGTTCGCACAGGCGGGCTCGCCTCAGGCGGACCGATCGTAAAGTACGCACCGGGAGAGCGGGGTCGCTTTTTTTGAGTCGAAGGCCTCTTCGGCGATTACTAGGTGCCCGTCATCACGATGTTCAAATCGCGGCCGGAAGGACATGAGGGCCGGGGCTAGCGCACGTGACCACCAGACTCGGGGCGGAGGCATTACCCGTACCCAGCCTGGTGGTCAGCGTGACGCTTGGTGTTCCCGCTGTTTCAGCAGTGCCGCTGAATGTAATCGGACACTTCGACTTAGTAGTCCAGACGGGCTCGGGCTGAAGTACGTCTGACTAAGTCGATTCGGCGATTATTTTTTTATCATTCTCGCGACATCTAGGGAGAATGATAAAGAGGCCTCGCGCCATCTTCCACCCCAAAGTTCTTTCCGGACACGGGAACCCAACCCTCGGCGCAGCGGGGTGCTCCCCTCGGCTTTGAGTAACGACCGTGGGCAACCCCGAAATCCGCGACGGTACGTCACGCTCAGGTCCGCTGGATCTTCGGCGATCACGAACGCCGACCTTCGCGACCAGGAGGTGGACTTCGGGGGGCTCGCTATCCCAAGGGACAGCCACGTTCTCGCAAGGGTCACCCGCTTCAATTCACCCCTGAACTCCTCGCCCAGAAGGCAAAGTTGTGGGTAGGCGGCGAGAGAAGATTCACCTACTTTGCAACTGATGACTTATGTGGACACCTCTGCGTCCGAGGACGAATTGCTTCGACCGCGGGAAGATTATTATCCAAACAACGGGGAGTTCGGTTCTTTTGGCCCTCGACTATCCCCTGGAGTTCGATGACAACCTATCTCGTCCTGGGAGCCAGTGGATTTCTAGGCAGTCACGTTCATCAAGCAATTAGGCGTTCTCCCGAATCGCCGGCGCTGGTGGCGGTCAGTCGACGGCCTCCGCGCATTGCCTTGCCGGCCAACAGTAGTTGGGTGCCGCTGGACCTCAACAAGGCGTCAGTGGAAGAGTTGGTGATTCTGATTGAAGCGAGCCGACCCGACGCGCTGATCAATTGTTCGGGGTTGACCTTCGGGTCCGCTGAACAAATGTGGGAGACCAACACCACCTTCGTCGATAAATTGATTCAGGCCCTTCGTCAATGCGGTCCCCGGCCACTCGTACACTTCGGTTCGTCAGAGGAATACGGACCTCAATCGTCCCAGGTACCGATCAAGGAGACGGCCACGGAGCATCCGGTGAGTGATTACGGACGGTCGAAACTGGCGGCCACCCGCAAGATCACGTACGCCACCGAACAGGGCGATATTTGCGCCACGGTGCTTCGAATTTTTAGTCCGATCGGCTCGTGCGCACCGCCGGAGTCACTCGCCGGACGTGCCGTGCAAGAGTTGGGCACTGCCCTGAAGAAAAAGAGTCCCTCGATCACCCTGGGTCCCTTGGGAGCCCTTCGAGATTTTGTCTCGGCCAGCGACGTCGCTCGGGCCGCCCTCGGAGCGACGCAACTGCTCGGCCGTACTCCGGTGATCAACGTGGGACTGGGCAAAGCGATCTCGTGTCGCTCGATGATTGAGTCGCTGGCGAACGTGGCCGGGTTCCAAGGTGAAATCCTCGAAGCGAGTGACGACGGTGGTCGAAGCGAAGAGGTGCCGTGGCAACAGGCCGACGTATCGCGCATGGGTCACGAGATTGGTTGGATGCCCCAGACCTCCGTCGCCCAAGCCGTCGAAGAAATGTGGAACGCCGATTCGGAATCAACGTCGCCGGCCGGGGGCATCGCCGACCAACTCAGCAGCTGGTAAGTCCCTCGTTTTGAGACCTCGACCGACATTGAGTGGCGACATCGACACGGTGCTGGCGGTCACGAAAGAGCGTCATCGCCGTCGTTGACGGCTCACTCTCGGAGGCGCTGGGCACCGCTGCGAGAAGGGCGGATTATTACGATGATTCCTGGTCGGCACTTTCGTGCGCGTCATAGCGTCCGCGAGGTCCCAGCGCTTCGGCCAGTTCAAATCGCGACGTGACGCCCAACTTGCGATAGGCCCTAGACAAATGACCCTCAATGGTCTTGACGTTCACGAACAGTTCGTCAGCGATGGCTCGGTTCGTTACATTGGCGGCGGCCATATGTACGGCTCGTAGTTCGGCCGGCGTTAAGGAGTCCACGCCAGTTGATCCCAGTCGGCGAGGCCGAGCACCGGCGGCACGCAGCTGGGTCCCGGCCACCTCGACCAGGCGATGGGCTCCGCACAATGAGGCCAAGGAAGCTCCCTTGTGCAGGATGTCGCGGGCACTCTCGGAATCCTGACGGTCAACGAGCGCGGAACCGAGGTCGACCATGGCCTCCGCGGTCTCTAATCGGGCCGGCGAACCTTCCAGGACTTCTACGGACTCAGTAAGCCACGCGGTGCGCTCATCGAGGTCGCGACTGGACGCGCCCATGGCCCGAAGTGCGGTGCCGAGGCTCCGGGGGGCACCGAAGGCCCGGGCCGACACGAGGTGATCCTGGGCCAATTGGTGAGCTTCTTCCCACTGTCCTAGCGACGCCAACACGCGGGCCGCCGGCGGATGCCAGGCCACCAGGACGGGATTGGTAATCCCGGCGCGCGCCGCGGTCTCGCTCGCCTGTTCAAATTCATCGAGCGCTTCGGCCGACTGGCTGCACATGGAAAAGAGCCGACCCCTTTCGACGTGGGCCCCGACCCGGTCGAGAGGTTCGTCGATCATCACTGGATCGAAGGTGCCCAATTCATAGATCGCCTCCTGGGTTCGTCCCTGAGCGATCAGGAGATCGATGAGCCCAACGACGGGTCGGGCGTTAAAGTCGATACCCAGTTCATGGTGTCGCAGTAGGGCCTCTTCGGATTCGCCCAGTGACCCTTGCCACAGTTTTGAAAGAACGATGAGGCGAAGCACGTCGTCTTCGCCGGGAAGATCACCCAGTTCGAGCGCTCGGCGGCGTCCCACTTCCAAGATTCGGTCCACCGTGGCGAACTCATCGGCGCCTAGAAGTATGCGACAGGCGAGGGTTCGCATCATTTCGCTCGACAGATCACCGGAGACCATTTGGTCGGGATCGATCACCGCGCTCAACATGTGGGTAACCGCCTTGGCCGACATCTTGGGATCGGACTCGAAGCCGTGGATGTTAAGAAAGGCGCTCGCGGCTTTCGATGCGTGCGACGTGGTATCGGCCTGCTTCAGCAACTTCTGTATTTTTGTTACGCCATCATTGCGCTGGCTTTGGAGGTTGGCGAGTAGCGTCAAACCCATCTCGAACTCCAGTTGCAGCGAGGGATCGACCCCGTCGGGGTCGGCCGTGAGCGATTGCAGTGAAGCGATGGCCTCACCCCTCAGCTCGGGCCAACCGCGCAGCGCGCGCATGAGCTTGATAGCCGTTTCGAAGACGTCAGAATTATGCGCCGCGCCCAGGGCGAGGGCCCGCTGGAAAGAAGAGACGGACGTCTTGAGACCCAGCTGGGTCTCGCAACGGGCCAGGTCGAGCCAGATGGAAGGCTCCTGCATGGCGACCGGGCCTTCATTGATCGATCGGCGCAGGCATTGGCTGGCCAGTCGGTAGTCACTTCGTTGGATCAACGTGGCCCCGGCGCGGACCAGTCGACCGGCCAGTTCCAGGTTTCCCGAGGGCTCGGAAGCCAAGAGATGCTCTACGATGAGCGACTCGTCGGCGCCGATCCCCGAGAGGTATTCGGCGCAGCGCGTGTGGAGCTGAGAACGTCGGGCCGGCGAGATGTTTTGCAGCAAAGCCCACCGCACGACGGGGGCGATGAACACCAACGGACGATCGCCCTGGAGCAGTTCGGCGCGGGCCGAGACATCGGACGCCAGCTCGGCCGCTACCGGATCGATGCTGCCCAGGTAGCAGGCCAGACTCAGATCGGTGGAGTTGCCGTGAATGGCGCAACACTCGAGCAGCTCGGTGGCGGCGACCTGCAGTCGCTCCAGGCGAACGAGTACTCGTTGGGAGATTCGTGGCACCGGTAGACGGCTGATTTCGCCGGCCATCGCGGCGCTCGGGGTGATCTGCTCGTTGACGCAGGCCTTGGCCAGTTCGACGATGAACTCCGGCCGGCCGCTCGTTGCCTCATACACGGCGGTGACGAACTGGGGGTCGGGTACCTGGTCCAGGTAGCCGGCCAGAATTTGGCGTACGCTTTCGGAACTCAATGGCTTCAACGCGAAGTGTCGAACGTGGCGGTTGACCAGCAGGTGATCGACCACGCGCGGCCCCACCCCCGGCAGACGGGGCGGCGAGGTCATCAGCAGCCAAATCTGTTGATCGTCAACGCGGTGAAAAACGTACTGGAGCGTCATCAAGGTGGCGTCGTCCACCAGGTCGGCGTCATCGATCGCTAAGAGGATCGGTCCCAGACGGCGAACGGCGATCAAGAGCGCGTAAAAGGCGGCTCCGAGTTGGCCGAAGTTCCGCGCGCCAGTTTTGTTGATGAGCGCCCCTACTGCCTCGACGCGTTCGGAGATCTCTTCATCGGCATTTCGCATCGAGGCGACGACTTCAATGATCCGCAGCAGGGCGCCAAAGGCGGCCTGCTGTTCGAGGTCGCCTCCTCGGGCGCGCAGCACCAAACACGATGATCGGTCGGCAATGAGACAGGCTTCGTTCAACAGGGTGGTTTTGCCGGTGCCCCAGCCGCCTTCGATGGAGAGACAGCCGCTGTGCGAGGGGACGGTGCGGCTAAAAATCGCTTCGAACTCCTGGAGAAATTGGCTTCGTTCGAAGAGCAGGGCCGTGTCGTTACTGCGTGATGGTCGAAGCGTTGGCCACGCGGCGCGCTCAGTTTCGAGTTTCACGGATGTTCCTCTAACTTTCGATGACACATTCAGTTTCCACATTCGTGGAAGTACCAAATATTCGTGCCCTGGACAACTCAAATGGTCCTCGAAGTTGCCACCCGTAATGCCTGGTGTTACTGGGATTTTAGGGCCACGCAGAGTCAAAATGCAATAGGTCTTGCGCTTTCATGCAAGTTGCTGCACGTTTTTGCAGATGGTGGCCGCGATTTTTCTTGATTTAAGCGGTCCTCAGGGTGCGGGCAGCTTCGAAAATGTTCGAAGATGGTGCCTAGAAATGTGGCGAATTTCTGGTGAGCGGGGACCACGGCGGGTCCAATCTCGAGGTATCCGTCACCGTCAGCGTTAGCATGCACCATCGCGACCGTCCTCATTCCACTTCCCGATCGTGACTTCGACGTCACGGAGGTGGCGGTTCCCTGGCGACTGTTGACGCGCGCCGGCCACGAGGTGCAGTTCGCCACGGAAAGGGGAGAACTGGCGCCCTGCGCGGACCCGCGACTTCTCCAGGGAGTGCTCTTTGGTCGGCTCGGGGCGGAGGCGGAACCTAAACTTTTTTATCGAGAGATGTTGGAAGACGCGCGCTTCCGCGCGCCACTGGCCTGGGCCACCGTGCTACCAGAAGAGTTTGACGGCCTGCTACTTCCCGGTGGACACGCGCCAGGAATGCGCCAATATCTGGGCAGCGAGCTGCTTCGCAACAAGGTCACCCAGTTTTGGGCCCTTAAGCGACCGGTCGGCGCCATCTGTCACGGCGTGCTGATCCTGGCGCGAGCGCTCGATCCCGCGAGCGGACACAGCCTTCTATACGGGCGACGCACCACGTGCCTACCCAAGTACATGGAGCGCTCGGCCTACCTGGCGACCGCCTGGCGACTGGGCCGTTACTACCGCACCTATCCCCAGTACGTCGAAGACGAGGTACGCGCCTCGCTGGCCCGACCATCGGACTTCTTGCGTGGACCGCGGGTGCTATCGCGGCGCGGATCGCAAGGCGATGATCGATCGGCAATGCTGGCGCGTGACGGCAACTACCTCTCGGCGCGCTGGCCGGGCGACGCCTATCTCTTCGCTAAAGGTTTCCTCAACCTACTGGCCGAGTGATCCAGGGCTGGCCTAGCGGAAGCCATTCTGCATGGCCACCAGCTCGGCGCCACCGGGGCAGAGTTTTTCGAAGGGAACCCTATTGAGTCCCTCCGCGGGCGTGTGGTTCAGTTGGTGCACGTCCTTGGCCGACTCATCCACGTAGAGCAATCCCGTCACGATCTCACCGCGACTCTGGCGGTCGTGGATGTACTGTTCCACTTTCTGACGATCGGTGGGGTCATATCCGGTCGGCAACGAGCGGAACTGGACCACACTGCCGTCGTGCATGGCGACCGAGGTGACGCCGTCGTCAGGAATGGAGGCGTGTATCTCCTTGCGCAACGGCACGAAGTCCGTGTGGACCTCCTTCACCTCGTGCTCGCGCATGAAGAGGTAGCTCTTGGTCGAACCCTCGTGGTCATTGAAGGTGACGCAAGGCGAAATGACGTCAATCAACGCGAGACCGTTGTGGGCAACGGCCGCCTTGAGGATGGGCACCAGTTGCTCCTTGTCGCCGGAAAAGCTCCGGGCGAGGAAGGTCGCCCCCATGCTGAGGCCGAGCAGTATGGGATCAATGGGAGCGATCTCGTTGGGTTCGCCACGCTTGGCCCGGGTACCAATATCGGCCGACGCCGACAATTGACCCTTGGTCAGTCCGTACACGCCATTGTTCTCAATGACGTAGACCATCTTGACGTTGCGTCGAATCGCGTGGGCCAGGTGACCCAGCCCGATGGACAGCGAGTCACCGTCACCCGAGATGCCGATGTAGGTGAGTTCTCGATTGGCCGCGTTGGCCCCGGTAGCGATGGTGACCATGCGACCGTGGGCCGAGTTAAAGCCGTGGGCACCGCGTACGAAGTAGGTAGGCGTCTTGGAGGAGCATCCGATGCCGCTCAATTTGGCGATCATGTGCGGCGGCGTCGAGAGCTCCCAGAAGGCGTGCACGATAGCGGCGGTAACCGAGTCGTGTCCGCACCCGGCGCACAGCGTCGACATCGCGCCCTCGTAGTCGCGAATGGTTAAGCCGAGATCGTTCTTGGAGAGCAGGGCCAGTGGAATGAGGGGCTTGACGATTGAGGGCATGACTAATTCTCCAGCTCGGTTGTGATGGCGTCGACGACGAACTGGGCACTGAGCGGGAAACCGCCGTAGGCCAGCACGGGGTGCATCTTCTCAATCGCGACGCCGGTCTCGATGGAGATGAGTGAACGCAACTGGGCGTCGCGATTCTGTTCGACCACGAAGCAGTCGTCGTGTTCTTCAACGAAGCGGCGAACCTGTTCAACGAAGGGAAAGCCCCGCACCCGCATGAAGTCTGCGGCGAGTCCCAACTCTTCGAGCAGTTCAATCGCTTCGCGAACCGCGAGGTCGCAACTGCCCAGTGTGATGACCCCGACCGTGGCGCCGTTACGGCGTTGGATCACCGGGGCCGGTACGTGCGTGGCCGAAGACGCGTGCTTGGCCTTCAATCGGTCGACCACCTGTTGGTACTCCACAGGGCTCTCGGTGTAGTGGCCATATTGGTCGTGGCCCGATCCGCGGATGAAGTAAGCCCCTTTGGAATCCGAGCCGGGCAGGGTCCGCGGCGTCACGAACTCTTCGTCGGGATCGGCGTACCGGTAGAACTCCTTGATACCGGCGAGGTCCACGTCGCTTAAGACCCGACCCCGGTCCGGCACGTAAGCGTCATTCCACGTCAATTGGGGAACGACCCAGTCGTTCATGCCGATGTCCAAGTCCGACATCAAGAAAATCGGCGTTTGGAATCGTTCGGCGAGGTCAAAGGCGTTCACCGCGAACTCGAAACATTCCGCCGGGTTGGCGGGGAAGAGCAGGATGTGCTTGGTGTCGCCGTGCGAGGCGTAGGCGCACAACAGGATGTCGGCTTGCTGGGTGCGCGTGGGCATTCCCGTGGAGGGCCCGGCCCGTTGCACGTCGATGACGACCGCGGGAATTTCGGTGTAGTACGCGAAGCCCAACAACTCGTTCATCAAGGAGATCCCCGGTCCCGAGGTCGAGGTGAAGGAGCGTGCTCCGCTCCAGGACGCGCCGAGCACCATGCCAATGGCGGCGATCTCATCTTCGGCCTGCAAAATAAGGTAGTTGTTCTTGAAGGTGGTCGGCTCGTCGGGCGTGGCGCCCTCGACGGCTTCGCGACGGTACTTGGCGCAAAGCTTGATGAAGTTGTCCATGACCGCCGTGGCCGGCGTGATGGGGTACCAGGCCGCGACCGTGGCGCCGGCGTAGAGACAACCCAGCGCGGTGGCCGTGTTGCCGTCGATCAGAATCGAGTCGCTGGTGGCCTGCATGGGCTCTAGATGAAAGGCGAGCGGACAGGTGAAGTTTTTGACGGCGTAGTCGTAGCCCAGACGAAGGGCCTTTTGATTGGACTCGCGCAGCAGTTCGTTGCGGGCGAAGGTCTCCGACAATAGGTCGGCCACGAGATCGACGTCGATGCCGATCAGAGCCACCACGGCCCCGGCGTAGGCGACGTTCTTCATCAAGATGCGCTCGCGCGGAGCGTTGAAGTTCTCCAAGCACATCTGGGCCAGCGGCACACCCAGGAATGTCACGTCCTCGCGCAACAGGTCGGCGTCGAGGGGCCACGAAGAGTCGTAGAGAACGTAGCCACCCTGGCGGACATCGGTAATGTCCTGCTCGTAGGTCTGCGAGTTCATGGCGACCATAAGGTCGTAGTCAAGCGCCCGCGCCGTGTAGCCGTTCTTGTTCACGCGAATCTCGTACCAGGTCGGCAGGCCTTGGATATTGGATGGAAAGAGATTCTTGCCCGAGACCGGAATGCCCATCTTGAAGATGGCCTGCATCAGCAAGCTGTTGGCGCTGGCTGAACCGGTGCCGTTGACGTTGGCTAGTTTGACGGAAAAGTCATTCACCTGAGTGCTGACATCGTGAGTGGTATCTATGGCCATTTTTTAATTCCTTGCTTGCGACGAGGCACCGCTCATCGACTTGACTGGGATATGTAAAAAGTGCCCACTGGAGGCGTAGGGGATCTGTAGATCGAACTTCTCCATGTCCCAGGCGGCAGTCGGACAACGTTCGGCGCAGAGCCCGCAGTGCACGCAGACATTTTCATCCTTCACCATGACCCGTCCCGTCTGGGGCAGCGCCGCGGAGACGAATAATGACTGCTCCAGGTTGGTCGAAGGGGCCGACAGGCGCGTGCGCAGATCGGCCTCATCGCCGTTGGTGGTAATCGTCAGGCACTGGACCGGACAGATATCGATGCAGGCGTCACACTCGATGCAGAGCGGCTCTCGAAAGGCGGTCTGGATGTCACAGTTGAGGCAGCGTTGCACTTCGTGGGCCGTCTGTTCGGCCGTGAAGCCCAGTTCGACCTCGAGGTTGAGCGACTCGAATCGCTTGGTGAGCTCGACGTGGGTCATCTTCTGACGCGGTGACGGGTTGTAATCGTTGTGATAACTCCACTCGGTCATGCCCATTTTTTGACTGAGCAGGTTCATGCCCTGCGGCGGACGAACGGTCAGCGAGGCGTCGATGCAGAGAAGGTGAATGGATATGGCGGCCGCGTGGCCGTGGGCCACTGCCCAGATGATGTTTTTTGGTCCCCACGCCGCGTCGCCGCCGAAGAAGACCTTGGGGATCGTTGACTGCATGGTGACGCCGTCGACCACCGGCATGTCCCACTCGCCGAACTCCATGCCGAGATCGCGCTCAATCCACGAAAAAGCGTTCTCCTGGCCAATGGCCAAGATGACGTCGTCACAGGGGATGATCACCGTGTCGATAGTGGTGGAGTGCTTGGCGCCCTCGTCCCACTCGAGGACGTCGAACTCCATGCCCACCAGTTTTCCGTCTTCAATCACGAATCGCTTGGGGGCGTGATTGACCACGATTTCGACGTTTTCTTCTTCGGCGTCTTCGAGCTCCCACGGCGAGGCTTTGAAGAACTCGCGGGGACGTCGGGCCATAACCTTGATGTCGGTTCCGCCCAGGCGTAGCGACGATCGACAGCAGTCCATGGCCGTGTTGCCGACCCCGATGATGAGCACACGCTGGCCAACGGTGCTGACGTGACCGAAGGCCACGGACTCCAGCCAGTCGATGCCGATGTGGATGTTGGTATTACCCTCGTCGTGTCGTCCGGGCAAATCAAGTTCCTTGCCGCGCGGCGCGCCGACTCCGACGAAGATGGCGTCAAAATCCTCGTCCAGTAACGAGCGCATGCTGGTGACGGGCGAGTTGTAGCGAATGTCGACGCCCATGTCCAAAATGACCTGGGTCTCCTCGTCGAGCACCTGTCCCGGTAGTCGAAACTCGGGAATGTTCGTCCGCATGAGTCCGCCGGGCACCCCGTACTGCTCGAAGATGACGACGTCGTAGCCGAGTGGCATGAGGTCATTGGCCACGGTGAGCGCCGAAGGTCCGGCGCCGATGCAGGCCACGCGCTTGCCGTTCTTTTCTTCTGGAATCAAAGGGAGCCGATCACTGATGTCGTCTTTGAGGTCGGCGGCGACGCGCTTCAGTCGACAGATGGCGACGGGGCTTCCGTCCACGCGGTCGCGTCGACAGGCCGGCTCGCAGGGTCGGTCGCAGGTTCTGCCGAGGATTCCTGGAAAGACATTGGATTCACGATTGAGCATGTAGGCGTCGGTGAATTCGCCTTGTGCGATCATTCTTAGGTACCCGGGGACGTTGGTATGAGCGGGGCAGGCCCACTGGCAATCGACGACCTTGTGGTAGTAGCCCGGGTCCTTGTCGTTTGTACGCTCCACGCCGCGTCCTCCTTCAAAAGGGCCTAACGACGCGTAACGTACCGCGAGTTGATCCTCTAAGTAACTGTAACCGTCCTGCCTCGCGATTAACGCGCGCCGGATCACTGATTTCCCTGGTTACGCGCCTCGGCAGTCCATTGGTGACTTTGGACCCTAGTGGTGTGGCGCTGCCTTTTTTGCGGCTTCGGGCGAAGCGTACGGACCTGAGGCCATTGTCGACCTCACGGCGTAAATGGGTCTTTGGTAACGGCTGTTTCGGCTATTTCTCGACCTAGACGCGGTACGGTCGAATTATGACCCGCTTCAGCGAAATCCAGCACATCCCTGGCGTTCGTACGTGCGCGAACGGCGCGGTGGCAATCGGTTTCGTCTTCGAGACCAAGTAGCGTCGGGGCCGGCGAATGTTTCAGGTACGTATCCATGGGCGAGGTGGCCAAGGCGTCGTCACCGCCGCGGAGATCCTTTCGGTCGCTGCCTT
>Ga0182024_10022049_pt1 | contig 11509 bp, 10 predicted proteins | sample P32metaG_FD_120480 | JGI IMG/M metagenome (GOLD analysis project Ga0182024, IMG submission 120480) | Permafrost microbial communities from Stordalen Mire, Sweden - P3-2 metaG (Illumina Assembly) | ecosystem: Environmental > Terrestrial > Soil > Wetlands > Permafrost | place: Sweden: Stordalen... | reverse complement strand
CGGACAGGTCCGGGCATTACCGTGCAACTTCATCCGGTGTCCTCCTTGGACTGAGTGGCTTCAGCACCTCTCAGCCTCCAAGGAGGCCCGGATGTCTACTGACGAACGTCCCTAGGAACTACACCTAGTCAGGTCGCGGCGGGAGGCCGACGATCGCGATCGCTGGCACGCGGACGATTCACGGGCGACCGAGTTGGCGACGGAGCAGGCGCCCGAAAGACGTGCTCGTGGCGAGGAGCAGGTGCGTCACGGTCCGTGCGTCGAGGCCCGCATTAGTGCTCGCGCGGGCATGGCGGCCGTACGGCTTCACGACCGCTTTGTCCAAGAGCGGCTACGCGGGTCGCGCCGAGCGGCCGGTTCTGACGGCCGTTTGGCTTAAAGAGCAGCAGCGCTGTGACCGGCGCGCGGCGGGTCCAAGGCTGCTGGTGCTGCGGGAGCAGCTGCGACCGACGGACGATCGCGGACTCGTCCTCGATACTTGGCGGGATGAGTGTCGGGGTTATGGTGCGGTTGTTGGGTCGTCCGCGGCTGGAGAGGGACGGGGTCCTTGTCGCCCCGCCGCGCGGACGGAAGTCGTGGGCGGTGCTTGCGTATCTGGCGCTGGCTGAGCGGCCGGTCTCTCGTGATCGGCTCGCGTCGCTGCTGTTTGCGGATGCGGACGATCCGCTTGGCGCGTTGCGGTGGACGCTCGCCGAGCTTCGTCGCGCGATTGCGGTCCCCCAAGCGTTTCGGGGCGATCCTGTGGAACAAGACCTGGGAGCGGGGGTTGTGCTCGACGCGGAGGATCTGCACGTGGGACGTGGTGATGTTGGGCTCGTGAGGGGGGATCTGCTGGAGCGGGCTGAGCCAGATGCCGGACCGGTGTTTGATGCGTGGCTGTTGGTCGAGCGTCGGCGGCTCGCTGGAATCTGTGAGGGGCTGCTGCGTCACGCGGCGCTGGCGGAGCTCGGCGCGGGCCGACCCCGGGAGGCCGCGGGGCTGGCATCGCGAGCGCTCGAGTTCGGCCCCTTTGAAGACGGTCTGCACGAGTTACTGGTGCGGTGTCTGGCAGCGAGCGGCGATGTGGGGGCAGCGCGTCACCACGCGGTCTCCTGCGAAGTGTTGTTCCGTCGGGAGCTGGGGCGGCTGCCCGATCCGAAGGTCCGGCAGGCGGCAGATCCGGCCGAGCGGCTCGATGCGCCGGGGGACCGCACCGCCGCTCTGGGCCAGCTGCGCGCGGGGCTAGCCGCGATCGATGCCGGCGCGGTGGAGCCTGGGATCGCTTGTTTGCGGATGGCGGCTGCCGAGGCGCGGGCGCTCGGTGATCCGGGCGTTCTCGCTCGCGCGCTTCTAGAGCTCGGTATCGCGCTGGTGCACGCGGTCCGAGGGCGAGACGATGAGGGTGTTGCGCGTTTGCATGAGGCGCTTGCGCTCGGCGAGCGGGCAAGCGAGCGTCACCTCGTGGTGGTTGCGTGTCGGGAACTGGGATATGTCGATGTGCAGGCAGGCCGCGCTGCCGCTGCCGGTCGCTGGCTGGGTCGAGCGAGCGCCAACTCGCTGGATGATGCCGAACGTGCCGCGGTTCTCGGCGTTCGCGGCATGGCCCTCTCGGATCGGGCGCACTATCCGGCTGCGACAGAACTTCTCGAGCGATCCATTGCGGCCGCCGAGCGGTGTGAAGATCGCCGCCAGGTCGCCTGGTCGCTGGCGATCCTGGGCCGTGTCCGGCTACTGCGCAATGAGCTATCCGAGGCTGCCGCGGTGTTGGACCGTTCTCTGGAGTTGATCGATGCCGGAGGCTGGATTTCGTTGCAGCCATTGCCTGAAGCCCTGCGTTCCGAGGTGGCTCTCCGGGCAGGCGAGGTCGACCGTGCCGCGAGGCTCGCCGAACACGCATTTGCTCTGGGCTGTCGGCTCGGCGACCCCTGCTGGGAGGGCTTCGCAGCGCGAGCCTTTGGCTTGCTTCACCAATCACGCCAGGAGCCACAACTCGCGTTCGAGTGGCTCCGAGACGCAGTCGCACGGACCGCGCGCGTCACAGATCAGTACATCTGGCTGAAGGCGTACTGCCTAGAGGCACTGGTCGCTCACGCCGTCGAGCGCGGAGCCACTGGCGAAGCAGATCCGGCCCTCGCTGAACTCGAGATACTCGCCGCGCGGTGCGATATGCGCGAGCTGTTGGTCCGCGCGGCAATACATCGCGATCGCCTCTCCCAACCCACGGCGCTTGAAGCGTTGCGACCGCTGGCAGAGTCGATCGATAACCCCGCCCTCCAAGCCGCGATCGCCTGCCTCTAAGCAATCACACGCGGGCTCACATGCTCCGGCGATCAACTGAAGGGCGTCAACCACCACAAGGAGGAGCGCGATGCCGCTCATCAACGTCAAGCTGATCGAGGATGTGTTCACGCCTGAGCAGAAGGGCCAGATCGTCGAGCGTCTCACCGACGCGATGGTCTCGATCGAGGGCGAGAACATGCGGGGCGTGACCTGGGTCATCGTCGAAGAGGTCCACAGCGGCGACTGGGGCATCGGAGGCAAGCCACTGCACACCGCCGACGTCAAGGCGCTAGCCGCCGGAGCGCCTGCATAGGCGGACATTCACCGGGCCGGCAGGCGGACGCGGCGTTTGCGCCCGCTTGCCGGCTACCAGCCGGGTCCAAGCGGATCCTGGGAGTTTGGTCTGACCTTCCGGTCCGTCGCCGCAGCAGCAGTCTCAGCCGACACCGCCGCTCTTCCCACAGAGCTGTCACCGCGCTCGCGTGGTCTGCGCGCGAAGCGACAGCGTCCTCGCGCTCGGCAAGACGGAAGCCATAGGTCGCGAGCGACCTGCTCTCGATCCGAGACGAGCCTCTCCTCCGCGGTACCGACTTCCCTGCAATGCGCGGCAAGCGAGTCTGCGCCGAGGCTCCCAAAGGGGACGCAAGCCGTCATCCGAGCGGCACGACCGAGTGCTCGGGTATCGCCGGTAGCAGGGCGCGTGTGACGGTGTCAAGAATCAAGGCGGTACATAGGTGCGTCCATGGCGTGCAGTCCGGTCTGCCGGTCATTGGAGGCCGCCGCCGCGCTCGGAATTGGCCCGCGAGCGCGACGCGTCACCATGCAGCGACGTGGCCCGCGGAGGCCGTCGTGATTCCACTCCAACCAGTATTCAAGGTCAATCGCAGTGATGCGACTCATTCTCAGGTCCTCTACCCGATCAAGTCAAAGATGCTCTCTTGGAGTCGATCACGAGGCCGCGGGACTGCGACGATTACCGCCAGTCGTACCGTGCGCGCGTCGACAACACGAAGCTGACTCCCCGGGGCTCCGACGTACCAGTTACCGTCGGCCAGCGCCACGAAGGGGCCTCTAATCGGCGCGCCCACATCCAAGTAGAGCGTCGCATGCGCAAGGGGCTGCGGATTGACGAGTTCGTTGAAGACGCTCGCGACTGCGACACCTAGAACCAAAGCGGCTGTGGCCAGCGAGGAACTGATTCGAAAACGGTGTCGAAAGAAACGGTGTCGTCGCCCCCCTGGCGCAGCGAGCATCAGGAATACGAGGACCGTCGCGAGCGCGAGTAGGATCGACGCAAGATCAAGAGGACGCCAGAAGATCCCAACGCCTAACACCACGAGGGCCAACACGCTGACGAACACTTTCCCGTGTTTGGTCTCCAGCCAAGCGTTGACCTTGGCCCGCCAGCCGGATGGCGTGACCGGCCGAGCGGGAACCGCAAGCACGGACTCGAACACCACCAGCGTCAGCGCGAGAATCGGAATCAGCACCAGGACTCCGGGGCTGACAAAGATCTGTATCCCGCGAGCAAGCTCCTGAGGTATGGGAATAAGGGGAAAGGCGGCGGTCACGGGAACACCCGCGTGAGAAAGCTCCGCGCTCCGGGTGACCGACCCCATGGCGTAGACCACCCCCAAAACGCACGCCGTGGCGGCCGGAAACGTCACCAAAGCAGACAGCGTCAGGTCCTTGCCGAGCGTGATCTCCTCGGGTTCTGGGTGCTCGTCGCCGGTTCCCATTTGGCGGAGTATCGTCTCCTGACCGGCCGGAAAGGACGGCGTAAATGTCTACTGCGCCAGCGCTACGGACCTTGGCCCCCGTTCGTGTCCGCCCGTATACACGCGCGCGCCGTGGCGTCCCTGCCCACGGTCATGCTTTCGGCGATACGTGGGCGCGGGCCGATGCGACCACCCCGCGCTTGGTCGAAGCGGTGCTGGCGTGCCCGTGGAGTGCTTCGCCTTGGGCGTACGGGTCTCGCTGGCGCCGAGCACTTCGGGGGCAGCGAGGACGCTCACCTCGCCGTGGTCTTCAACCGTGAGCAGCAGTCGCTCACGATGAACCCGGACGACAAGCCCGTCACCGACACTCGGCGGTGGACGACCGTGCGCGAGCTGGATGAGACCGAGAAGCGCAGTGTCGCGCTGGAGCTGCACCGCGCCCTCGGCGACCTCCCCTGGCAGGGCCAGCGAATGCTTGGAGCCACGCGAGCACCTGCACGCGAGGGCCGCCGAACGCTTACCGCCGGTCCGGGCGGCGTGACATCGTTCTACGTGCCGTGGCAGCAACCGAAGACTTGGACCACCCCGAACCGACGTTCCTCGACCTCGCTGACGCGTGGCGCGCTCGGCACGAGCGGGTTATCGCCGCGTCTGTTGAGCACTGGCTGCGCACCGGGACCTGGCTCACGGTCAACGAACTGGGGTTCGCGTTTCTGCGCAGCGACGACGAGGACATCTTCGAAGAGCTCCGCCGCATTCCGCCCCCGCTCGGGCGTGTCGAGCGTCCGGACGAGCGACTTGAGCTGCGTCTGCGAGCGCTGGTCGGGGTGCCTTCGGCCGCGCCGGTCGTGCAGTCGTTCCAGCACGTGCTGCTGCTGGTGAAGAAGCTTCTGATGGAGGGCGACCCGAACGACCTGGCGCTCCGCGGCAGCGATGTCGTCGGCGTCGCTCACGTGCCGCTCGAACTCGCGCCGCTTGTCTCGCAGGTCATCTTCGCCGAAGACTGGATGTTCGGTGGCGGAGGCGGCAGCGCCGACGGAACCTGGCATCGGACAATCACCGACAGGACCGCGGCGATACGCGCCGTTGTGACCGTGGAGGACTACCTGCGCATCGAAGGCGAGCGGTTCTGGAACCGGCCCGCGAACCGCTCCGCTGTCGCCCATCCCCTCCTGGTCGAGGAAGCAGAGCGCCATGAGCTGGCGACTCTCGCAGCCACCGGCCCGCTCCCGTCGTCGGAGCGCGTCGAACCGTCGAGGCCCGCAACCACCGGCGCGGCCGACACCGCCGCAACGAACACCGTCGACCCAGCCACCGCCCTTCCTGACCCGCCAGCCACTGCGGGTACCGTCGCCGATGCGGTGACTGACCAGACGACCATCAAACTCCAGCACCACGAGTGGGTCCTCGGCGAGAAGCTCGGGCAGGGCGGCATGGCACCGGTGTTCGCCGCCTCCTCTGCGGAGGTTGCCGTGCCCGCGGCCGCAAAGCTCATTCCGAAGGAGCCGGGGGCGGCGCGGGAGCTGCTGTTCGAGGACCTGACCGGCGTGCCGAACGTGGTGTCGGTGCTGGACAGCGGCGAGATCGGCGAGTCCTACGTTCTGGTTATGGAGCGCGCGCAGCAGTCGTTGCGCAACCGGCTGGACGCTGGCCCACGGTTCACCGAACAGCAGGTGCTGGCGGTCCTCGCAGATGTCGCGCTCGCGCTGCAGGGCATCGCGGAGCGTGGCGTCGTTCACCGCGACCTGAAGCCGGGGAACGTCCTGTACGTGAACGGACGCTGGTGCCTGACCGACTTCGGTATCGCCCGGTACGCCGAAGCGACGACGTCAGAGCACACGCGGCAGCATATGAAGTCCCGCCAATATGCCGCGCCTGAGCAATGGCGCGAGGAACGCGTGACCGCAGCCACAGACATGTACGGGTTCGGCGTGATGGGCTATGAATTGCTCGCAGGTCGCCGCCCGTTCCGGGGTGATGACCTCCGCGACCAGCATCTGCACCAGACGCCCGCGGCGCTCGCGGACGTGTCCGCGCCGGTCGCCGCGCTCATCAGCCAATGCCTGCTGAAGGAGCCAGGTGCACGCCCGTCGGCGACGGACGTGCTGCGGCGCATCGCCGTGGCGAGCGGGCCGCCGCCGACAGGCGGTCTCGCGCGTCTGCAAGCGGCCAGTCATGTGGAGCTTCAGAGGGTCGCGGAGACGCAGCGGCAGAGTTCTGAGGCGGAGACGATGATGGAGCGGCGCGGCCGTTTGTACGCGGATGCTCAGACCATGTTCGCGCTCATCGCCCGCGAGACCCAGGAGGCGCTCACGAAGTTCGCACCGACACTGTCGCCCGCAATTGCGAATGACGCGACCTGGGTGCTGAACCTCGGCGGCGCGCAACTGAAGCTCGGCGTCGTGCAACAGCAGGCCCAGACCCCCGGCCGTATCGCGTTCGATGTCATCGCGTACTCGTCGCTGTCGCTGCTCGCCCGCGGGCAGCACGGATATCGCGGACGTCAGCACTCGCTCTGGTACTCCGATATGTATGAGGAGGGCCGGTTCTCCTGGTATGAAACCGCGTTCAAAGGCAACGCGTTCGGCGGCCCCCTCAGCGCCATCGCACCTGAGGCTCAGCCCCCAGACACCGGCGCGGACGCGTTCGCCCCCGGCGTCGGCATGCGAGGTGTTGCCTGGAACCCGCGCAAGCTCGAACCCGGAAACCTGGAGGGCCTCATCGAGCGGTGGGCGACATGGCTCGCGAACGCGTACGAGGGACGCTGGGCGCACCCGAACCACTTCCCCGAGGAGCAGATAATTCAGGACTGGCGGCAGTAGACGGAGCGTCGGTTCGGTCCATCCAGCACCCAGCGTGTGGGGACCGAGCGCGGACACCGGCGAGCCGATCCCATGCCAATGCACTAGAAAGTTCTCCTATGCGCGTGCACGCCTCTGATGCCCGCGGCCGGAGACATGCTTCCGGCGACGTCCGTGGTCGCTCTTGGGCGGTTGCACTCGTCCAGCGCTGAGCTCGAAGAGGGGATCCGGACGCCTCCTACGTCGCCGACGCGATAGCGCGGCGTAGGCCCGGCTGGACCATGAAAGCAATGGCCCCCTATGCCACCGAGCGACGTCCGTCACAAAGCGCAGGTCGCCTTAGTGGATGGGGACATAGGGAAAGAAGGCGTGGGGCCCCGGGCGGGCTAGTCGCTGTGCGGACTACGGGAGCCGGTCTAGATCTTGGTCGGGGACGCGGATGGCGATACTTGATCGAGATGGCCTTCGAGATCGACCTCGTGGGCGTAGTCGTTGACGTCGCAATCACAAGCAGACAATGGAGCGCCGACGCAACGCTCTTTGCGGTCAGCGCGGATGGCAGCCGGATCACGGCGACGCACGCCAGCATGGGCGCGGCCGGGCCGAGCCGCGGGATCGCGGCGATCACGAAGCGCTACGCCGGACCGCCGCTCCCGGAGAATCCCGACGCACGCCGACGTGTCCTGGACGCCTATCGCGTTCAGCGTCACGACGTGGAGGATGCGATGAACCAGCTGCTTGGTCGCGATCCGGAGATGCATCGCCCGCCGCGGCTGAGCTGGGACGCGTTGATCGAGCTGCTCGCCGAGCATGGCAAGGTCGTAACCGAGGAAGAGTTGATCGCGATGCCGTTCGTGTTCGAGTTTCCCGCCGAATCGCTCGCCGCGTTCGAGAAGGCATAGCCGCGACCCCGAATCCTTCGCGGCCCCCGCACGACCGCATTGGTCGTTCGGCCAGCGCCCAGCCGGGCGATGCCTATGGCGACCAGGCGCTCGCGCGGGTGAGGCATGACCGGCGTCCAGGCTCACGATCGCAATCGCCCCAGATCCAACGCCTGCGGCAGGCACTCAAGGGCCAGATGCGCCGGCCCATGCATAGGTATCGCCCCGGCTCTGCACCTCGTCACGCGCGCCCTGCATCCGGCGACTGAAGTACCCGGAGCAGTTCCGGGTGGTCGTCTTGTTTACGCGGTCCGGCAGCGGCGCGGCCTAAAGCGTGTCGCTCTTGGAGCGGTTGCAATCACCGCACAGGATCTGCAGGTTTTCGAGGCTCGTAGCCCCGCCCAGCGCGACCGGGATGATGTGATCGAACTGGAGGACCTCAGATGATCCGCACTCTAGGCATCTCTGACCGTCACGCTCGACCACGCTGCGAGCGAGCTTTGATGGGATCGGAGCACGGCTTGGTGTCCCGTTCGCCTCGCCGCGCATCAGCGCGTGCGCCGATTTCAACCGCCGTTCTTCGCGCCTGGCGCGCTGGAGCAGGAGCGCCATTACGTCGCCGGCCGAATGACCGTCATCGTCCCAATAGAAGCGATCGCGGAACCACCACAGCGTCTGGCGCGCCTCCGCCCGCAGCTGCACGGGTTGCTCGCGTTGCTCGGTCCTCCAATGTTCGATCAGCGTGTCCTTCCAGCGCTCCGGATGAACCCTCTGTCCGGTCTGCAGCGCCCAACGTCCGGTGAACAGACGCGGCAGCGTCGGGGAAAGCCGAACCATCTCGAGCCTTTTGTCTTCCCGCAGCATTCAGTGATCCTCAGTCACGGCATCGGCACGGCGCAGGCGGTCATGAGCGCCCGTATCGGCCGCGGACAACTGTCGGATGTCGTCCAAAGCAGTACCGCGCTCGCCGATCGCGTGATCGGCGGAGATCAGGTTACGGGAAGGCCGGGAGGCCCCAGGATCTCGATGCCATATTCGGCCGCCGCCGCCATTACTGGCTCCATCTCCGGGGGCCCGTCGGGGGGAGGTGGGGGGGCGAGCTGCTCGGCGGGGACAGGCGCGCATGAATCCTTCAAAGCCGGCTGGCTCGGTGACCAAGAGGAAACGAGCCGGCGTTGAGGAGGTCACCATGAAAGTGTGGGGGATCCCGCGCGGCCCGTAGACGAACGATCCTGCCGGGGCGGGAATGACCTCATCTCCAACCGCGAAGGTCAGCTCGCCGTCGATGACGTAGAACCATTCGTCCTCGCGGGTATGGCGATGCAGCGGTGACCCGCTGCCCGGTGGGGAGACATGCTCGATTACGGCGACACGACCGGCCGTGCTTTCCGCGTCGGATTTCACCAACGCAAGGCTCCCCATAAACCACAACGCCTCCCCTCCGTCCGGGGCTAGGGCGATGGGTCCTATTGATTCAGAGTCCGCCGTCGACATTGGGTCCGCCTGGAGTCGAGGTTTCGTTCGTTCGCGCCGAGCCTACCGAGGTTCGAACCTTCTGGACGCGCGTCCCATCGACTCGCGTCGGTTCGCCGGTCGGTGACGCAGGTTGCCTTGGCGGCGGGCTCGCGCCGTAGAAAGGCAGGCGACCCAGAAGGCATCATCGACCGAGCATGCTCCGGTTCGTCCCGATCGCTGCTCCTTTCCATGCAAGGCAGTAGGCCGGCCTGGCCGCTCCAGGCGGCGCCGATCGGACCAATGGGCTTTGGGGCGCTGTCTCAGCGCAGGCTGGCGTGGCGCTGTGCCTATGCAAATGAATGCTCGTGCACATTGCGTCGCCAGCCCTGCAATCGGCGAAACGTGCGTACCCTGTCTGCGGCCGTGAGACCGGACGGTGGCTTCCGCGACCTGCACCCGTCGCTTTCCGCGCTAACGAGGGCGACCGCGAGCACCGGCGGTGTGCCCGAGGCATCGCGAGAGCGGGTCTCTGTGCTGCCGGCTGTCGGGACTGGGCGTCATTCAGCCCGGTGCTTCAGTGAGGCGGCGTCTCACGCTCCAAGCGCTATGGCACGCCGGCCGCGGGCCTGTTCCTGGACCGATCAAAGCTCCAGGCCGCCACGAGGCGCATGCGTTGGTTCGTGGTGGCCGACGGCGCGTACCCTGGATCTATGCCGCTGTTTGACGTCAAGGTCCGGACCGACTCCCGTCTCGGGAGGCGGACCGAGAGCATCTTCGGCTTTCTCGACCGCGTCAACCGGCCCGAGTTCGCAGTGGTGCGAGACCTGATGAACGGGTGGTTTGAGCGGTTTCCCGCGGAGGCGCACGCGGATCTTCGGGCGCGGTTCAGCTCAGATGATCCTGGCCAGAGCCTCGGGGCCTTCTGGGAGCTCTATCTCCATGAGCTCTTCCGAGCACGGGGTTACACGCTGAAGCGGGATCCCGAGGTACCGGGAACCAGCAGGCGACCGGACTTCCTCGTCAGCGGTGAGGGCGGTGAGTTTTACCTCGAGGCAACGACCATCGGGTACTCCAAGGACGAGATGGCGGCTCGCAGGCGGCGGAACGTCGTGCTGGACCTCGTCGATGAGGCACAGAACCCAGACTTCTGGGTCACCATCCAGGTACCGGGCGAAGGCCGCAAGACCCCATCGCGCCGCGACATCGTCCCCAAGCTCGAGGGGCAGCTGAACTCACTCGACTGGGCTACGGTAGTGAACTCCGACGGTGCGCAGCCGGAGTTCGACCTACACGCTCGGGACTGGGTGTTGCACTTCCGGGTACATGCGCGAGACGAAGCCCTGCGCGGCGATCCGCTGTTCCCAATGATCGGCATGGGTCCGAGCTGGGCCGGTTACGTCGATGAGCGTCAGTACATCGAGTCCGACCTGCGTGCGAAATCGACTAGGTACGGTCGGCCCGACAAGCCGTTCGTGATCGGCGCGCTGTGCCTGCGCGATTTTGCGACAGACGAATCGATCGAACAGGCGCTTTACGGCCCCCAGGTGATCAGAGTGCCGGTGGTCGACGGCACCGGATCGATCGGCGACGCCGAGGCGGCCCGGGACCCTCACGCTTTCTGGCAATGGGGACAGGAGCAACGTGCTACCCGGGTGTCTGCGGTCCTTACTGCGCGGCACATCAATCCGTGGGTCCTCCTGGAGCCGCACTTGATGCTGTGGAAGAACCCGTGGGCATCCTTGCCGCTCGAGGTGGAGCTCCCGTTCCGGACCGCCACGGGAAACCTTAGGCAGAACCGGCTCGAGTTTGCCGATGCGACCGCGGAAGCACGCGACGTTCTTGGGCTCCGCGACGGGTGGCCAGCACCGCCCAGCGAATAGCCGTCCATTGCTCGGCATCTGGGCGGCGACAGGTGGGGCGGTGGGGAACGACTATCGGACTCCGCCCGATGGCCAGCTACGCCGGCGTCGCACATGACGTGTTCGCATGTTTTCGCACTGACGGGGGCTATGCGCCCACCGCGATCACGTTGGACCGCTCGGCGGTACCCGCGTCAACACGAACCCAGGACTGGCGGCGCCTCCGGGCGCGAGACCTCCTCGTCGCCAAAACCGTGACTGAGGTCCCGGCATTTACCTAGGCACGAGCATGACCGGGAACCCTTCGTCGGGGCCCCGCATCCGGCGAACCACAGGGACGCTCCACTGGTGTTCCCGACGGGGTCAGATGAGATGGCCAGGAGGCGCTCTTTCCGCGCAAGGGAGGGTCCACGCCGCGGACGGCGGGATGTACGGCCCGATGCAAAAGGAGGTGCGGCCCGATGCTGCCAGGCCAGCGTCATCTGCTCCCGTGCACCAGCGCAGTCACGCGTGAGGCGCATGATCGTCGCTTCATT
>Ga0182024_10022048_pt1 | contig 11509 bp, 9 predicted proteins | sample P32metaG_FD_120480 | JGI IMG/M metagenome (GOLD analysis project Ga0182024, IMG submission 120480) | Permafrost microbial communities from Stordalen Mire, Sweden - P3-2 metaG (Illumina Assembly) | ecosystem: Environmental > Terrestrial > Soil > Wetlands > Permafrost | place: Sweden: Stordalen... | reverse complement strand
GGCGCCGACGCCGCGCGCCGCGGCGAGGATCTCGATCAGGTTCGTGACACCGGGCTTGTCGGGCCGGGCGACGATCTCCGTCGAGGAGTCGGTCACTGCTCGGCGGAACTTTCTCTCGATCGCATCGGGATCGTCGAGCACGTAGAGCGTTCCCTGCTCGCTGGACCCGCTCGTCGACATCTTGCGCGCCGGGTCCTGGAGGTCCCGCACGCGTGCCGCGATCGCCGGAACGCGTAGTTGCGGCACGATCAGCGTGTCGCCGAAGCGTGCGTTGAAGCGCTCGGCGATGTCGCGCATCAGCTCGACGTGCTCGCGCTGGTCCTCGCCCACCGGGACCTCGTCGGCGCGATAGGCGAGCACGTCGGCGGCCTGCAGCACCGGGTAGAGGAAGAGCCCGGCGGAGACCAGCTCGCGCTGGTGGCTGGACTTCTCGCGGAACTGGTGCATGCGGTTGAGCTCGCCGTAGGCCGTGACGGCGCTCAGCAGCCAGCACAGCTCGGTGTGCGCGGGCGCGTCGGACTGGCGGAAGAGGATGCAGCGCTGCGGATCGAGGCCGGCCGCGAACAGCAGCGCCGCCGTGTCGTGGACGCGCTCGCGCAGCTCGCCCGGGTCGTAGCCGACCGTGGTCGCGTGCAGGTCGACGATGCAGTAGATCGCCTCGCCGCGGTCCTGCCCGGCGACGTACTGGACGATCGCCCCGAGGTAGTTGCCGAGGTGCTTGCGCCCGGTCGGCTGGATCCCCGAGAAGATGCGGGTCATCGGCGCCGCGCGGTCGCCCCGGCGACGGTCATCGCCGCTGGCGGATGACGGGGTGCTTGGCGGCGCGCGCCTCGTCGAGCCGGCGGACCGGGGTGCTGTAGGGCGCGTTGCGCGCGATCTCGGGGTCCTCGCGCGCCTCGCGCAGGATCTCGGCGATCACGTCCGCGAAGGCGTCGAGCGTCTCGCGCGTCTCGGTCTCCGTCGGCTCGATCAGCAGCGCCTCGTCGACCAGCAGCGGAAAGTAGACGGTCGGCGGATGAAAGCCGTGGTCGAGCAGGCGCTTGGCGAGGTCGAGCGTGCGGATCTTCAGCTCGCGCTTCATCGGCGCGCCCGAGAGGACGAACTCGTGCATGCAGAGGCGGTCGTAGGCGACCGGCAGGTACTCGGCGACGCCGGCGCGGCGCAGCCGTGCGAGCAGGTAGTTCGCGTTGAGCACCGAGGTCTCGGCTACGTCGCGCAGGCCGTCGGCGCCGAGCGAGCAGATGTAGGCGTAGGCACGCACAAAGACGCCGTAGTTGCCCTGGAAGCCGCGCAGGCGCCCGATCGATTTGGGGCGCTCGAAGTCGAGCTCGTAGAAGGCGGGCTCACTGCCCGGGCGATCGCCGTTCTCGGCGCCAGCCCGATCACCGCCGGTCGTGCCGGCGACGTCGCCGCTGCCGGCGGAGCCGGCCCTTTCATCTCCGTGCCGGCGCACGAGTACGGGGCGGGGCAGATACGGCTCCATGCGCTCGGACACCGCGATCGGCCCGCTCCCCGGCCCGCCGCCGCCGTGCGGCTGGGTGAAGGACTTGTGCAGATTGAAGTGGACGATGTCGAAGCCCATGTCGCCGGGTCGCGTGACGCCCATGATCGCGTTCAGGTTGGCGCCGTCGTAGTACAGCGTCGCGCCGACGCCGTGGACGATTCGCGCGATCTCGGCGATGTTGGAGTCGAACAGCCCGAGCGTGTTGGGGTTGGTCAGCATCAGGCAGGCGACCTGCTCGTCGGCCTTCGCGATCAGATCGTCAACGTCCACCCCTCCATCCGGCGCCGTGCCGACCTTGACCACCTCGTAGCCGGCCATCGTCACCGTCGCGGGGTTGGTGCCATGGGCGGTGTCGGGCGTCAGCACCTTCGTGCGGTGCTCGCCGCGATCCTCGTGATAGGCGCGCGTCAGCAGCACGCCCGCGAGCTCACCGTGCGAGCCGGCCGACGGCTGTAGTGACACGTGTGGCAGCCCGGCGATCTCCGACAGCGCACACTCCAGGTGCCACATCAGCTCGAGCGCGCCCTGCGCGCGGGCGGGCACCTGGGCTGGGTGCAACCGCGCGTTGCCGGGCAGCGCTGCGACGCGCTCGTGCAGCTTGGGGTTGTGCTTCATCGTGCACGAGCCGAGCGGATAGAAGCCGCTGTCGAGGTCGAAGTTGCGCTGCGAGAGGCGGTTGTAGTGGCGCACGATCTCCGGCTCTGAGATCTCGGGCAGCGCCGGCGGACTCGCGCGCCGCGACACGGCCGGGATCAGCTCGTCCAGCGAGCGCGCCGGCACATCGAGCGCCGGCAGCGTGGCGGCGCGCCGGCCGGGGTGTGACTTCTCGAAGATCGTCTTCACCTGCTCGCGCTGCTGCGGCGTCTGGGTATCGACTGTCATGCCCGAGTCCCAACGTGCTCGAGCTCGGCGGCGACCGCGGCGCCGAGTACGTCCGCGAGCCGGTCGATGTCCGCGCGCGAGCGCTGCTCGGTGAGCGCGATCAGCAGTCCGTCGGCGAGCTCCGGATCGTCGCGGCCGAGTGCGTAGCCGGCGTTGATCCCGGCGGCGGCGCAGCGCTCGAGCACGGCCTCGACCGGGGCCTGCAGATGCACCGCGAACTCGCGCACTACCGGTTGATCGTGCAGGGCGCTGACGCCCGGGAGCGCACTCAGGGTGTCGCGCGCGTAGGCGGTGCGCTGGGCGAGCAGCTCGCCCAGCTCGACGATCCCGCGCCGCCCGAGCCAAGATAAGTAAATGACGCCCCCCAAAGCGTTGAGCGCCTGCGACGTGCAGATGTTGGAGGTCGCGCGCTCGCGGCGAATGTGCTGCTCGCGCGTCTGCAGGGTGAGCACGAAGCCGCGCCTGCCGTCGGCGTCGACGGTCTCGCCGGCGATGCGGCCGGGCATCCGTCGCAGGTGCTCCTCGGTCGCGGCGAAGAAGCCGAATGACGGGCCGCCGAAGTCGAGCCGGTTGCCCAGCGTCTGGCCCTCGCCGACGGCGACGTCGACGCCGCATTCGCCCGGCGGCGCGAGCACGCCGAGTGTCAGCGGATCGCAGGCGCAGACGACCAGCGCCCCGTGCTCGTGCGCCGCGGCGGCGAGCGGGGCGATGTCCTCGACGGCGCCGAGGAAGTTGGGCTGTTGAAGAAAGATCGCCGAGACGTCGCCGGCGAGCGCGTTGGTGAGCGCCTCACGGTCGGTGACACCGTCGCGCAGCGTCACCTGCTCGACGGTCGTCCCGTAGCCGACTGCCAGCGTCTCCAGCGTCTCGCGGCTGTGCGGGTGCACGCCGCGTGAGACGAGCATGCGCGGACGCCCGTTGGCGAGCTTGGCGAGATAGCCGGCGGCCGCCAGCGCACTGGGGCCCTCGTACATCGACGCGTTGGCGACCGGCAGCGCGGTCAGCTCGCAGATCGCCGTCTGGTACTCGAACATCACCTGCAGCCCACCCTGGGAGACCTCCGGCTGATAAGGGGTGTAGGGCGTCAGGAACTCCGAGCGCGACAGGATCGAGTCGATCAGCGCCGGGACGTAGTGGTCGTACATGCCCGCACCGAGAAAGCACGTCTCGCGCTCGGTCGACACGTTGCGCTCCGCGAGCGCGCGGAGGTGCTCGTAGACCTCGGCCTCGGTGCGGCCGGGTGGCAGATCTAGCTCGCGCCCCAGCAGCAGGTCGTCGGGGACGTCGGCGAACAGATCCTCGATCGAGTCGACCCCGATCTCGGCCAGCATCGCGCGACGATCGGAGTCGGTCGCGGCGGTGTATCGGCTCACGGATGGAGCGTAGAGGTCAGCGGTGCCGTGCCCGCCCGACCGCAAGCGCTGCGGCGCTTCACGACCCCAGCGACGCCTGATAGGCGGCCGTGTCGAGCAGCTCGTCGACCTCGGCGCTGTCGGCGAGACGGATCTTGACGAGCCAACCTTCGCCGTAGGGGTCGTGGTTGATCTGCTCGGGCGAATCGCCGAGCGCCTCGTTGACCTCCACGATCTCGCCTGACAGCGGCGCGATCACGTCCGACACCGCTTTCACCGACTCGACCTCGGCATACGGCTCGTCCTTGCGCACGGCCGTGCCGATCGCTGGCGACTCGAAGAAGACCACCTCGCCGAGGGCCTCCTGGGCAAACCACGTGATCCCGAGCGTGGCGACGTCGTCCTCGACCCGGGCCCAGTCGTGCTCGGGGTGGTAGCGCAGGTCGTCGGGATAGCTGGGCTCGGCCATCGGCTCCTGGGGCTGCTGGTCTGCTCGCAGGGATCTGGCGCGGCGTGGCCGCGGAGGGAACCCTAGGGGATCGGAGCGCGACGGCGGCCGCGCGGCAGCAATGCCGCCCGCAGCGTGCGCGATCAGCTCGCCGGGCGGCGATAGAGAGGCTTGGCCGCGACGATCGCGTCGCGCTCGCGACCGCGCACGTCGATCCGCAGACGCGTCCCCTCGATCGCGCGCTGCGCGGGCAGGTACGCCATCCCGATACCGATCCCCAGCGACGGCGACAGTGTTCCGCTGGTCACCTCGCCGCCGCCGATCACCGGGTTGCCCCGGCGGGCGATCCCGGGCCCGTCGATCTTGAAGGCCACGAGCTTCTCGCGCGGCCCTTCGGCACGCACCGCCGCCACTGCGTCTGCACCGACGAACCCGGTCTGCTCCTTGCAGCACCAACCGAGGCCCGCCTCGATCGGGCCGCGCTCCTCCATCAGGTCGTTGCCGTAGAGGTGAAAGCAGACCTCGAGCCGCAGCGTGTCGCGCGCTGCGAGCCCGGCCGGCTGGGCGCCCGCGCCGACGACCGCGTCCCACAGCTCGCCGGCGCGCGACGGGTCGACGAGCAGCTCGAGGCCGTCCTCGCCCGTGTAGCCGGTGCCACACGCCAGCAGCGGGATTCCCGCGAGCTCGCTGTTCGCGCAATGCAGCCGCGGCGGCAGCGCGCTCCCGGCGAGGCCGGCGAGCAGCGCTCGCGCATTCGGGCCCTGGACGGCGAGCATCGCGTAGTCCGCCAGTGCGTCGTCGAGCTCGACATCCCAGCCACCCTCGGCGGCGTGCTCGCGCAGCCAGTCGAGGTCGCGGCGGTGGTTGGCGGCGTTCGTCACCGTCAGGAAGCGCTCGTCGTCGAGGCGATAGGTGAAGAGATCGTCGAGCACGCCGCCGTCCTCCCGACAGATGACGCTGTACTGCGCTCCGCCGGGCTCGAGCCGGGCGACGTCGTTGGACAGCATCCGCTGCAGGAACGCCGCGGCGTCACGCCCGTGCGTCTGCACCTCGCCCATGTGCGAGACGTCGAAGATCCCAACGTCCTCGCGCACCGCCAGGTGCTCCGCGCGGATGCCGCTCGGGTACTGCACGGGCATCTGCCAGCCGGCGAAGTCCACGATCCGCGCACCGGCGGCGACGTGGCGCTCGAACAGCGGCGTCCGCCGGAGGGCGGGGGCGGCAGACTCGGCCATCGGCCGCGAGGCTATCGCCGGGCGATTCGCAGCGAGCGCGCCCCGCGTTTGAGCGTCAGCGCGCAGATCGCGGTGAGCATCACCGCTAGCGCGAGCTGGACGGAAAACGCCGCGGCGCTTGTCGTCGCGATCAGGTGGGGCCCGTCGGGACTCGCCGCGAGCCCGGGCGCGTCGGTAACGATCGCCACGAGGTAAATCGCCGTGCCCGCGGTTACGATCACCATCCCGGCGCCCATCGCGATCATCGCCGCGAATGGCGCGCGCAGAGCGTCAGCGCCCAGCGTCAGCCGTTTGAGCGTCGCGCGCGGAGCCGCCCAGCAAACGATCGCGGCCGCCAGCAAACCCAGCGCGGTCGCTGCGAACAGGAGGTCGCCTACCGAGCCGACGTTGTCACGGTGGCCTGAGAGCCACAGCCCGAGCATCCCGCCGCAGGCGCCGACCGCCGCCAGCGCGAGCACCGGGAGCGCGAGCAGGACGGCGATATCGAGACGCCGTCCCTCGCGCGCCGCGCGCAACGCCGTCCAGGCGAGCGGAGCGGCGGCCAGCGCGAGCGCGGCGACGACGAGCACTAGGCCGACGATCACCGTCAGGTGGGAGGCGTCTAGTAGCGGATGGGCGCGGGCGGCGCCGGCGAACGCCGGATCCTCGGTCGACTTGGTGAAGGCGGCAACGACGAAGAACAGCGCGAGTGCGCATGCGAGCGCAGCGCTGATCGTGTTGCGGGCGCGCTCAGCGGGCGCCAGCGCCGCGGCGAGGCTCGGCGTCGGGCGCAGGTGCGCGACCACCGCGCCGCGCGCGAGGTCGGCCAGCGCCCGTGGACCGGGCGGGGCGTCCTCCAAGAGCGCATCCATCTCCGCGCCGTAGCGTCGCCGCCACGCTTCCGGGTACAGCGCCAGCAGGATCAGTGCAAGCCGTCTCACGCGGACCCCTCTGCGGCGAGGCGCGAGCTCGCAAGGCGCGACAGTCCCGTATGCGCAACGCGCTCCTGCGCGCGCAGCTCTTCCTCGAGCACCCGCGCGCCGTCGCCCGTGAGCCGATACGGCTTTCGCCGATCGTCGCTGGGCAACGCCTCGATCAAGCCGCGGTCCTCGAGCCGCGCCAACACCCCGTAGAGCGTCCCCGGCCCCAACCGCACCCCCGCCATCTCTCGCACGTCCGCCGTGATCGCGTATCCATGCCGCGGCCGTTCCGCCAGGCTCGCAAGCACGAGCACGCTCGGGTCCGAAGCCCCACTAGGTCGCATCGCGATGCATCGTAGCACGATATAAGGAGACGCGTATCCGAGAGGCTCGGGCGGCCGGATGGGTGTACGAGGGGTGTCGGAGGGAATCGTCAGGCGGCGCGCAGGCGCACGAGGGCACCGCCCCAGGGGGCGCCCCGCGCACGAGCCTGCGGCAATCCGGCGGGGCACCGTTAGCTCGCAAGTCGAGCGTCGCGACGGCGCCCGACCTTCCAGAGCCCACCTCGACGGTAAGAGCCCTACAGAGCCCCGGGGTCGGGCGCCGTCGCGAGCGCTCGAACTAGCGCGCTACCGATCCCGAAGGAACGGCGGAATGTCGATCTCGTCCTCGCGGATCTCCAAAGACGTGCGCTGGCGCTCATCAAGACGCACCTGGCGATCCTGCGGACGCTCGCGCAACGACTGCTGGGTGCGCCGCGGACTAGGCCCGCGCTCCTGGTCGAAGCCGGTCGCGATCACCGTGACCCTCACCTCGTCCTCCATCGACTCGTCGATCACTGCGCCGAAGATGATGTTGGCGTTCGCGTCGGCCGCCTCGTGGATGATCTCCGCTGCCTCGTTGACCTCGAAGAGGCCGAGGTCGTGGGCGCCGGTGATGTTCAGCAGGATGCCGGTGGCGCCCTCGATGGATTCCTCGAGCAGCGCCGAGGAGATCGCCGCGCGGGCGGCGTCGACGGCGCGGCTCTCGCCGCCGGCGGTACCGATTCCCATCAGGGCGGTCCCGGCGTTGTGCATCACCGTGCGGACGTCGGCGAAGTCGAGGTTGATCAAGCCGGGGATCGTGATCAGGTCGGTGATGCCCTGGACGCCCTGGCGCAGCACGTTGTCGGCTTCCTTGAAGGCGTCCATCAACGTCGTGCGGCGCTCGACGACGGCGAGCAGCCGATCGTTGGGGATTGTGATCAACGTGTCGACGTTGTCGCGCAGCTTCGCGATCCCCTCCTCGGCCTGGCGCGAGCGCTGGGCCCCCTCGAAGTCGAAGGGTCGCGTCACGACACCGACCGTCAGCGCACCGATCTCGTTCTTGGCGATCTCGGCGATCACGGGCGCGGCGCCGGTTCCGGTGCCGCCACCCTCCCCCGCCGTGACGAACACCATGTCGGCCCCCTTGAGCGCCTCCTTGATGTCGTCGCGCGACTCGGCCGCAGCGCCCTGGCCGCGCTCGGGGTTGGCGCCCGCGCCGAGCCCCTGGGTCAGCTCCTGCCCGATCGGCAGCCGGATGTCGGCCTCGGTCATCTGCAAGGCCTGCGAGTCGGTGTTGGCGGCGATGAACTCGACCCCACGCAGCCCGGCGTCGACCATCCGCGAGACGGCGTTTGTACCGCCGCCGCCGACGCCGACGACCTTGATGACCGCTAGGTAGCTGCCGCTATCCATCTGGTGTCCGACCCTTGAGTTAGCGTTGAGGTTTTCGCCGCATGGACAGAAAACCCTGGAAACCGGCAGCCTAGCCGCGCATCGACGATCCTGTCAACGCGAACGCCGAATGCAACGCCTGTTGCATATCGGCCAACCCTCAACCAACCCCACAGAGTTTGCTCAAGTCAGGGTCGAGATTGCCATCAAGCTCCAGTGCAGGTTGAGAGTCTACCCGGAGACGTCCTAACCGCCAGTCACGCCTGTCGTGCTCGTCCCGGAGGAGCCCGACGAGCCTGTCGACGCCGCGCCGCCCGAGGATCCGGTCGCGCCAGTGGACGGCCCCGAGCCCACAGACCCGCCTGCGGCCGTCGACGACCCCGAGCCGGTCGAGAGCGAGTTGTTCGTCAAGGCGCCGGGATCGAGGCTCGTCGCCCTCGGACCGCTTTCGCTGCCGCGCCCGCCGGCGGCCGGGCGGTCCGGCAGCCGCAGGTCGATGTAGATCGCGCCCGCCGCCGCCGGGTCCGCGAGCACGCGCACGGCCGCCGCCCACTTGGCGGCGATCTGCTGCGCGGGTCCGAAGACCAGCTCCGGACCGGCCCGCATCTCCACGCGAACGCCGCGCGGATCGGGAATCGCGTCGGTGATCCGCGGGCGCAGCGCGTACGGCGCACCCGCCAGCACCGCGACCGCCGCCAGCGCGGCCGGGTCGTTGAGCCGCCCGGAGAGCGGCGGCGCCCCAGCAAGCGCGACGCTCGGAAGCGACGCCGCCGCGCTGGAACCCAGCAGCGTCCCGTCGGCGCGCACGCCGACGCGCTCGCCGTCGTAGACGAGCGCCGCGACCGGCGCCTTCTCCACGACATCGATCGTCAGGCCGTGCGGGAAGCTCGTATGCACACGCAACGCGCTGACCTCCGGGAAGGCGCGCACCGCCGCGCGCAACCGTGACGCGTCGAGAGCCAGCGTCGTCTGCTCGCGAGCGGCAGCGCGCAGCGCCGCTTCGGCCTCCAGCGCCTGCGGTCCCGCGGCTCCGCGGATCGTCACCTTCGTGATCGCGACGAGCGACGACTCCCGTAGCCACATCCAACCGCCGAACAGCACCAGCGCGCCGATCACGAGCGCCAGCAGCAGCCGCAGCGCACGGGGCAGCGCGCGGGTGCGGAACCGCTGCCGCGGCGCATCGATCACCGCCGCTCTCATCGGCCAGCTTCCCAAGGCAGACGCACTGGGCCGAGGCGCTGCACCTCGGGCTCGAGCGTTATCCCGAAGCGCTCGGCGACGCGAGCGCGCCCGAGCGCCATCAGCGCGACGACGTCGGCGGTGCTGGCGTCGCCATCGTTGTCGACGAAGTTCGCGTGCTTTGGCGAGAAGCGCGCGCCACCCACGCGCAGGCCGCGGCAGCCGGCCGCGTCGAGCAGCTGACCCGCCGTACGGCCCTCCGCTCGTGGGTCGTCAGGGTTCTTGAACGTCGAGCCGAAGGTCCGGATGCCCGCCGGCTGGGCAGCCTTGCGGCGCGCGCGAAGGTCGGCCAGCAGCTCCTTCACACGGGCGGGTTCGGCGGCGGTCAGCAAGAACTCGGCGCGCGCGACGACCTCACGGCGAGCGAGCTCGGAACGGCGGTAGCCGAAGCCCAGCTGTGCTGGCGGGCGTCGCTCGATGCCGTCCGGCGTCGCGACGTCGACCCACTCGAGCACGCGCGCGAGCTCGCCGCCGTAGGCGTTGGCGTTCATCCGCACGGCGCCACCGACGGTGCCGGGGATCGACACGCCGAACTCGATCCCACCGAGTCCCAGCGCTGCGGCGCGCGCCGCGATCTGCGGCAGCCGCGCGCCCCCGCCGCAGCGCAGCCGCAACCCATCCGGCTCGATGCCGGCGAGCGCCCCGTCGAGCTTGAGTACGAGTCCTTTGACACCGTTGTCCGCCACCAGCAGGTTCGACCCCGAGCCGACGACCCCTACCTCGATGTTCCCGTCGGCAGCCCAGCGCAGCAGCTCGACCAGCTGCTCGTCGCTGGCGGGTCGCGCGAACAGCTCGGCGCTGCCACCGGTGCGTACGGTCGTCAGACGCGCCAGCTGCACATCGCGACGCACCCCCGCCGGCGGCGGCGCACCTGCCGGCGCCTCGCTCACGCGTGCTCCACAGCGACGAGCGAGCGGCCGAGCGCATCGATGTCACCGGCGCCCAGCAACACGCACAGGTCGCCGGCGCGCAGCTCGCCGTCCAGCCAGGAGCGGGCCTGCTCGAGCGCCGGCATCCACGCCACCGGGCGCCCACCGGCGGCGTCGGCCGCGGCTTGCGCGACCAAGCGGCCGCTGACCCCGGGGAAGTCCTCGGCCAGCTCTCGCGCTCCGTAGACGTCGACCACGCAGACCACGTCGGCCTCCGCGAGCGCGGTGCCGAAGGCGCCGGCGAGCGCCAGCGTGCGCGAGTACAGGTGGGGTTGCAGGACTGCCACGAGACGGCGCGGCGAGTGTGTTCGCGCCGCCTGCAGGGTTGCGCGTACCTCGGTCGGATGGTGCGCGTAGTCGTCGTAGAGCTCGGCACCGGCGCGACTCGCGCCGAGGCGCTCGAAGCGCCGCGCGGCGCCACGGAAGCCCACCAGCGCCGCGGCCAGCGCGCTCGGCTGACCGCCCGCGAGCGTGCTCGCCTCCAGCGCCAGCGCCGCGTTGGCTGCGTTGTGCGCTCCCGGGACGGCGAGCGTCAGCTCCTCCCCACGCCAGCGTAGGCGCACCCCGCCGCGGTCGGGCGTCGCGTCGGGCTTGGCCACCGCGTGCACCGCCGTCGCGCCGGCCAGCTCGCGCAGCGCGGGGAGATCGGGGATCACAGCTAGCTCGCTCGAGGCCAGGTACTCGCGGAATACCTGCTCGACCTCGAGCCGCGATCCGAATGTCGCGTGATGGTCGAGCTCGGCATTCAGCAGCACGGCGATCGCCGGCCTCAGGACGAGCAGCGAGCGGTCGGACTCGTCCGCCTCGACGACAAGCCAGTCACCGCTGCCCCACGCGGCGTTGAGGCCGGTCTGACGCAGCGTGCCGCCGATCAGGTACCCCGGGTCCATGCCCGCGCCGAGCAACGCGACCGCGACCATGCTCGCCGTCGTCGTCTTGCCGTGCGTGCCGGCCACCGCGAGCACCCGGCGGCGCGCCGCGAGCTCGCCGAGCAGCGCCTCGCGCGGCAGCTCGGGGTCGCCCCGCTCCCGCGCGGCGACGCGCTCCGGGTTGTCCGCCCCCACCGCGCTGGAGTACACAAGCTCGGCGCCCGCCGGCACGTTGGCAACGCTGTGCTCGCCGAGCGCGGCCTCGATGCCCGCGTCGCGCAGCGGCTCCAGGTAGGGCGACGCTGCGCGATCGGAACCGCTGACCTGCGCTCCCAGCGCGCGCGCCAGCAGCGCCAGGCCCGACATTCCGGCGCCGGCGATTCCGACGAGGTGCAGACGACGACCGCTCCACGGCTGGTCCACGTCGACGACGCTAGCCGACGGAGTGGGCGTTG